>JGI1357J11328_10001267_pt1 | contig 19481 bp, 22 predicted proteins | sample Subgrocontami54m_FD_11328 | JGI IMG/M metagenome (IMG submission 11328)
ACGCCACCAAATGGACCGTGAACGTGTATCTGGACGTTGAGCCGGCCATCGCCGGGATCCCGCCTCTTCTGACTCTTCGACCAGGCGAATCGCGTCAACTCGCGCTGGTGGCCGGACTACACCGAATCGTGGCCAGGCCGACTGCGGAAACCGCTGCAGCACCAGCACCAGCCGGGCGGTACGAGCGGCAGATCCAGGTCGACCCAAGAGATCGAAACTTTCGCCTTCAGATCACCGAAGGGGAATTCAGATAGCTGCACGGATGGGCAGAGGACGAAAGATCTGGGCTGGGTCTCTCAGCGAAAGAGGGAGGAGGTTCGATGAACAGGCGAGTGATGAGCGAAACAATGGCTATGGTTACCCTCTCCCTGCCCCTCTTATTCGCAGTGCCCACGGCTTTTGCCCAATTCGGTGGACGCGGAGGAGGAATGGGTCATTCTGGACGTGGTGGCGGCTTCGGCGATGGCCGAAGCGGTGGGTTTGTGGGCGGCGCAACGAGAGGTGGGGTGGCCGGCGGTACTCACAGACACGGCTTCACTTCGGGGCCCACCCACTCCTTCGGCTAGAGGTCCTTCATTGGCCATGGCCATCATCACCATTTCGGCTATAGCCACTCCTTCGTTTTCGGCTTTGGGGTTGGGGTCTTTCCCCCCACTGGGTGGAGGTATGATCCCTACTACTATTGGGGATTGCCTACTTACCCTTACTATGGCTACTACGGCTATCCGTATTCCGACTACTACGGCTACCCCTACTATTGGTCGGATCCATGTCTCTCACCAGATCCGGCCTATGCCCCATACTGCCCTCCTACAGCGGATAACCCTTACTATCCCGGCTACAGCGTTCCGCCTGTGGAATACCCGTCACTCGTACCACCGTTCCTGCCAGAGAGTAGACGCGAGCCTCAGTCCCCAGCGCCTCCCCAGCAGCCACCATCCCCGGTGAACGACTAGCCTCCTCGGGAAGTATCCCAAGCCTCGATTAGGAGTGTCAGGAGCCTTCCTGCTGATTCACCCGCTACTCGGCGAGATCCGTCTTCCCGGCTTCGAAAGGGTAGTGAGGCTGGTAGATCGGACGATGCCCTTCCGGAATCGGGAACGGGAAGGTCACCACCTCGTAGACCCCGACCAGAGTTCGCGCCATCCCCCAGCTCAATCCCTCCAAGACCCCGACCGTCAGGCCGTACAGCGGTCCATCCTCAAGGGTGTCGTAGTAGACTGTTTTCGGCACCTCGACCACGACGCCAAGTCCAGCATTTGCCAGCCCACGTACCGCCTTCTGAACCGCCAGTGGCGCAACGAACTCCTCCGCGAAGGCCGCCGTAAATGGTCCGCTGATCAGCACCACTGATGTCAGTCCCGCCATCCACCATCGCTTGAGTCCCATAACACCTCCATCTACTTACGCATCAGCTTACGCATGCCATCTCAGGCTCAGGTTCCCTGGTGGGCAATCCTCGCCCCCGTTCACCACCACCTTCATCCCCCCATCAAGGGGGAGGAATTTCCGGTTCCTACTCACCTACGCTCATTCCGGAAGAACCCTCAAAAAGATCCCCCGTGTAGTCTCTGTGCGATATCAGCAGATCTTACTTATCACATCCGGAACTCGAAGTTAAGGTAAAATACACTGCTGTAAAGCGTTTGACCTCCCGAGTGGAATGACACCCCAAGATTGCCTCCACTTTATCCCCGCAACATTGATATTGACAGCGATAAGTTGAACAGGCATGATATGACCATACAAATAGTATGACTATATGGAGGGATAAAATGATATCCAAGGTCAAGGTCACCGTGAGTCTCGACAGCAGTTTGATGAAGCAACTGGAGGTGGTCAGCCGGCAGAGTCGAGCGCCCAGAAGCCGGCTCATCGAGGAGGCGCTCCGGTTCTGGCAGCGCAACCGCCTTGAGCAACAGCTTAAGGAGGGTTACCAACACATGGCGACAGAGGATCGCGCTACCGCCGAGCGCAACGTGAAGGCCGGGTGGGAGATCGTGAAATGATTCTACCATTTCCTCGCCGCGGAGAGGTATGGATGGTAAATTTCCATCCCGGCCGGGGGAGTGAGCAGCAAGGTATCCGCCCGGCCCTGATCATCCAGAACGACGTGGGAAACCAATATGCCGCTACAACGATCGTTGCGGCGATCACCTCGACGATCAAGCTCTATCCGGTGACTGTGCCACTGAAAAAGGGGGAGGCCGGACTCCAGGAACCGTCCATGATCAACCTGGCCCAGATCCTAACTGTTGACAAGTCCCGCCTGCAGCGAAGGCTGGGGACCCTTCGGGCTGACACCGTGAAACGGGTAAATGATGCCATCCAAGTCAGTCTCGATCTGGATCAGCCCACCAAAGGCGGCAGTTAGGGCCTCACCCCTGATGCAGTCAGCTAAGGCAAGGCCTGGGCGGAAGGCGCCAGATCGCGTCTGATGGGCACCATGGTCTGTGGCGGGACCATGACGTGACTCGGAACGCTGAACCCCCTCCAGTAAAACTCTACGAGGTGAAAACCCGCAACAACCGGTGCGGCGCCACTAGTAGCGCTCCGATTGACGGGGTCATGAACGGTTGCTACCATGACACCATAAAGGGGGATCACATTCACGCTAAAAGGAGGAAACGATGCAGATAACTCTGTCTCTCAGACAAGGGGTAGCTTTGCTGCTGTGTCTGTTCTTGGTCGCGGGCGGCATGCTGGGTTGCGCGGCCATCGAGGAGCAGGTGAAGGCACATCCAGAGACGGCTATCGGCGTTGGCGTCGGGACTGCTGCCGGCATGTTGACCGGAGGGCTGATTTTCGGCAGCGCCGCTGGGACACTGTTGGGGGGTCTCGTGGGAGGCCTCACAGGTGGCGTCATTGGCAACGTAATAGAGGCGCGAACCCAAGATCGAGCGGCAACGTCCCAACAGTACAATTATAGTCCGGCGCAGGGAACCATGGTCAGGATCGAAGCTGTCGAGGTTCATCCGACTCAGATCCGCCCTGGCGACACGATCAACCTCAACATGAGGTTTGCCGTACTCGCTCGAAACGCTCAGCAGACCATCCAAATCTCAGAGCGCCGACAAGTCTTTCTCAATAGTTCCGTAGTTGGTGACTCGACCTTGCAAGTGCAGCGAATGGGTGGGACCTGGACCAGCAGTCAGCCGCTCACCCTCCCCGCGAACACGGCGAGCGGGAGCTATCGGGTGGTCATGAGCGTGACGGCTGATGGTACGCAAGCAACCCAACAGACCACCTTTACGGTTGTCCGGTAAACGGCCATGCGCGTCTAATGCGTGGGATCGCTCAGCTCACCCCATCGACGAGAGACGCTCCGGCTGAATCTTGTACAGCACGGATAGAGTCTCGGTCCGGACCCTCAGTTCTTGTCTCAGTCCTGCGCCTATGACGTCAGAGCCATCAAGCATAACGCACGGAAAGCAGGAACCACGGACGCCCCCTGCCTTTCTCACTCTGTCCACCCTCTTTGGCTTTTTCCTGGTGGCATTCCTGTCGGTCTCCAGCGGTATCATCGCCTCAAGTGATGGTGTGACCATCTTCAATGTGACCGAGGCTCTTGTGGAGCGTGGCGAGATCGCGGTGAAGGGTGACAATGTGGCTGCGAGGGTCGGCGGAAAGCTGTATTCCCGCTACGGGATCGGTCTGTCCCTTGCGGCCATCCCTTTCTATCTGTTGGGAAAGGCAATGACCCTCTTTTCGCCTGCGCACCTTGATCCACTCGTGCTGAAGGGGGCCGTGTCGATTACGAATGCGGCCATCGGTGCGCTGGCCTGCATCCTCCTGTTCCTCGCGGCCTTACGATTGGGTTATTCCCATGGCGTTGCCTTTCTGCTTACTGTCGCCTTCGCATTCAGCACCTTCTTTGTCGTGTATGCGACCAAGTCTTTTTTAACCCAGCCTCTCGAGACCTTGTCCATGCTCGGATCGATCTACCACCTCATCAGGAGCCGCGGCGATGGCATTCGCCGCCGGCCGTCTTATGCCGGCCTGTTTGCAGGGGTTGGAATCTTGACCAAGTGGTTCTTCGTAATAAACCTGCCGATTCTGACGGTCTACCTCTTGATCACCTCAGTCCGTGGTCGTCGGGTGCGGGATCTCGTCTTTTTCTCGATTCCTGTCGGTATGGCATTCGCCTTAGGACTGGGCTATAACTACATGCGGTTTGGCTCGGTCTGGCAGGCCGGATACGCCGGGATCCTGTCCTTTTCTACTCCTCTGTTTGTCGGCCTCTACGGTCTCCTCTTGAGCTCCGGAAAGAGTCTCTTTCTCTATGCGCCGATTACGTTGCTGGGTGTTGCATCGCTGAAGCCCTTTGCCAAAGATCGTAAGTACGAGATGTGGTTGTTCCTCGGACTTCTACTGGTCAACTTGCTGGTGGTCTCTAAGTTCTACGATTGGAGCGGTGAAGGGGCATGGGGTCCACGATACCTTACCTTGGTCTTGCCGTGCCTCATCCTGCCGATCGGATCGCTGCTGGAGGGCGGGTCGAGGACAATAAAGCGTTGTTTCATTGGGCTCATGCTATTGGGAGTTCTTGTACAATTTGGAGGGCTTTCGGTCTACTATGGCACTTACTACCGCACTATCGGCGAGTTTCCGTACCAGCGGGAGCGAGAGGATCCGCTATTTCTGTACAAGGTCCGGTATATCCCCAACTACTCACCCGTTTGGGGGCAGTTCGACATGGCGGTGCGCAATTGGAAGGTGTTTGTTAGCGGGGAGAAGCCGGTATTCGAGATTAAGGAAAGCGACGAGCGGATTCCTCTGCCAGAGACCGACCGTAACAAGCTGAGCGAGACGCTGGATCTCTGGTTCGCGTATGCCTATTATGCCGGTGTACCGCTCGGCCTCTGCCTCATCGGGATGGTCGGCCTGATAGCTGGTGCGGTCGCTCTCGGCTCGACTGCAACTCGGTCGTACCGAGGGAGTTCCAGGCCGCGTCCTCGAATTTGGGGAGGATCTGAGGATTGAAGCCCCCATCCTCGATATCGTAGGGAACGATGAACACGATCTGCCCGTTAGCGTGCTTATGCAGAAATGGAATTACTGGTCCTTCCGGCTTTGGAGTGGGTAGTCCAAACCCCTCGCAAGGGCCAGCGGTGAGTCTGTGATCACGTCAATGTCTATTTTCTGAAGATCCTCAGTTCTTGTTTCAGTCTCGCGCCTATGATATGGTCTGACCGACATTTGCCAAGCTTCGACCCGCAGAGGGGCGTGTCAGGAATGCCATTCAAAGACGAGATCGTCACGGCGGTCGACCGACTATCGAGCAAGCTGATCGCCACCAGCCGCTTCCTGCACCTGCATCCGGAGTTGGCCTACGAGGAGCGGGAGTCGGTGCGACACCTGACCTCACTCCTCAAGGCGCATGGCTTTGAGGTGATCGAGGGGGTTGGCGGCCTACCGACTGCCTTTGTCGCCTCGGCGGGCGTCGATCACCCATCAGCAACCATTGCCTTTCTTGCCGAATACGATGCGCTGCCCTCGCTCGGTCATGCCTGTGGCCACAACCTGATCGCTACCAGTTCCATCGGCGCCGCCCTGGCCCTACGCCCGTCTCTACCAGCGCTCGGGGGACGAGTACTGGTGGTCGGTTGCCCCGCCGAGGAGAAGGGCGGGGGCAAGATTGCCCTGGTGAAGGCCGGCCTATTCGCTAACGTCAGCGCCGCGCTTCTGGTCCACCCCAGCAATCGAACCGAGCTCTTTAAGGACGCCCTGGCTATGCGGGCGCTCCGGGTTGAATTCTTCGGAAAGGCCAGTCACGCAGCGGCAGCCCCACACCTCGGCATCAATGCGCTGGATGCAGTGGTACTCAGCTTCACGAACCTCAACGCCCTTCGCCAACAGCTCCGGCAAGATGCCAGGATCCATGGGATTATCACCGACGGCGGTCTGGCACCCAACATCATCCCAGACTATGCCGCCGCCAGATTTTGCATTCGAGCGCTGGACCTTAAGTACATGCACGACCTGTACCGTCGCGTCCTCGCCTGCTTCGAGGCCGCCGCCCGGGCCACAGGAGCAACAGTTGCGATTCACGAGGAAGGTGAGGAATACCACCCGATGAAGTTCAACCGAGCGCTAGGTGCCCTCTTCCAGGCGAACCTAGAGACATTGGGTGAGCGGGTAGAGCAAACACCAGAGGATCAAGAGCTTGGTTCTACCGATGTAGGTAATGTCAGCCAAGCGGTCCCGACGCTCCAACCGACCATTGCCCTGACTGACCAACTTGATGTAGTTTGCCACTCTACCGCCTTCGCCGAGGCCGCCGGTGGGCCCGCCGGCGACCGTGCCATGCTCACCGCTGCCAAGGCGCTGGCCATGACTGCGGTCGACCTCTTTACCGACCCTACCGCGCTGCGGCAGGTCCAGGAAGAGTTTTGACAGGCCTGAGCGTGCCACACCCATCGCCCCCACCCAGAGGCTCACGAGTATGCCGGACTATCTGAGCGGCGAATTAGAGCCTATGGCCCTGGCTCACAACTACTATCGATGGATCATACGGGGATTTCGGCCCCACCTGGGGAAGGTGGTCTGCGAACTCGGTGCAGGCATCGGCACCTTCTCCGCGTTGCTCCTGGAGGAAGACATCCATCAGCTTATCGTGGTAGAGCCTGCCCATAATTTGCTCGCGTGTCTGCGTGATCGATTCACGGCTGAGGGGCGAGTCCGGGTGGTTGACGGCGGAGTTGAGGCGCACGCCGATCGTCTGCGCGAGGGCCGGGTGGACACCATCATCGGCGTGAATGTCTTGGAGCATATTGCGGATGATTGCCGCACCCTTGCCGCCATCGCGAAGGTCCTGCCATCAGGCGGCAAATTATTGCTCTTCGTTCCCGCTCTCCCCTGGCTGTTCGGGTCGCTGGACGTGGCCTTCGGCCATTGGAGACGGTATTGCAAGGTTGAACTGGAGAAGAAGGTGACAGAGGTGGGGTTCCAGATTCTTGACCTAAAGTTCATGAATTTCCCTGGCCTCGTGTCATGGTTCGTCGCGGGACGCATTCTGAGGTCGCGTACTATCTCGCCTCGGATGGTACGGTTTTACGATCGCTGGGTTGTCCCCATCGTGACGGTGATTGAGGGACGCGTCACGGCGCCGGTGGGACCGAGCCTCATGTTGATCGCGCAGCTGGCCTGATATGCAGTGGTCCCGATGAAGCTCTCCGTGATCATTCCAGTCTATAACGAGCGGGACACCGTGGAGCTGCTCCTCAAGCGGGTGGAAGCGGTCCCCTACGAGAAGGAGATCCTCCTCGTCGATGACGCCTCAACTGACGGGACACGCGAGATTCTGGAACGCCTCGCGCAGGATCATCGGGATCAGTTGCGTCTACTCTTCCACGCGCAGAACCGGGGCAAGGGGGCGGCCATCCGGACTGCCTCCGAGCATGTGAGCGGCGACATCGTCATCATCCAGGACGCCGACCTGGAGTACGACCCGCAGGACTATTCGCGGCTGTTGGAGCCTATCCTCAAAGACCACGCTGATGTCGTCTTCGGCAACCGGTTCCATGGCGGCCCGCATCGGGTCCTGTACTTCTGGCACTCTGTTGGGAATCGGCTCCTGACCACTCTCTCGAACATAGCCACGAATCTGAATCTAAGCGATATGGAGGTCGGGTACAAGGTCTTCCGATCCGAAATCCTCCAGCGCCTGCGGCTAAAATCGAACCGGTTCGGCATCGAGCCGGAACTGACCGTAAAGGTAGCCAAGCTAGGGTGCCGCATCTACGAGGTTCCGATCGCCTATCACGGCCGGACCTACGCCGAGGGGAAGAAGATTGGATGGAAGGATGGTATCGCCGCACTCTATTACATCCTCCGCTTCCGGCTATTCGATTGACGCAAAGGGCTACCGACCCGCGCCCCTTACCCTCCTCTAGCCGTCTCAAGGACGCGGTCGATGGACTGTGAAACCGCGCCCATGAGGGTCATCGGGCTCATGTCGGGGACGTCGGCGGACGGGATCGATGCCGCCCTTCTGGAGATCGGTACAAATAAGGGGCTTCCGAAGCTCCGACTCCTGCGCTTCGCGGTATTTCCTTTTCCCAACGGGCTTCGGGAGCGGATTTTGCGAGTGGCAGACGCTGGATCGGGCGCCACCTCTGAGATCTGTCGTTTGAATGTTCTGCTTGGTGAGCTCTTCGCAAGGGCCGCAATCGCGGTCGCCCGACGTGCCCGCGTGCCGCTACGGGACGTGGCGCTCATCGGTTCGCACGGGCAGACCATCGCCCACCTCCCCGACCCAAAGGCTGAGTACGGGGTGTCGATTCGCTCTACGCTGCAGATCGTGGAGCCATCGGTCATTGCCGAGCGAACTGGCATCACAACTGTAGCCGACTTCCGCCCCAGAGACCTGGCGGCGGGCGGCGAGGGCGCCCCCTTGACCCCCTATCTGCACGCGCTACTCTTTCGGCATCCTCGCCGGAACCGAATTGTCCTGAACCTGGGTGGGATCGCCAACATCACCTTCCTGCCAAAGGGACGTGGGCTGCGGGGCGTGTTGGCGTTTGACACGGGGCCCGGCAATGTCTTAATCGATGCGCTCGTGGCACGACTGACCGGCGGCGCGATGGGCGTTGACCTGGATGGCCGGATCGCCGCCTCTGGGGAGGTAGATCCTCGTCTGCTGCGATGGCTCATGGCTCACCCATACTTTCGACGCAAGCCACCCAAAAGCACGGGGCGGGAAGAGTTTGGACCGACCCTGATCGACGCCCTGCTCCGCCGCGCGGCAGCCCGTGGCATCACAGAGGAGGATCTAGTGGCAACTGTTACAGCCTTCACGGCGGATTCGGTGGCGCTCCACGTCCGACGCGACCTCTCACGCAGTGCCGCTTCGGCAGAACTGATCACCTGTGGCGGCGGAGCCAACAACCCGATGCTCATCAGACGACTTCAGGAGGTGCTGCCTGAAGGCCGTCTCCTTTCCGCCGATGAGGCGGGCTTTCCAGGGCGGGCCATCGAGGCCTCAGCCTTCGCGCTGTTAGCCTATTTGACCACCCACGGCCTGCCAGGGAATCTGCCCCGCATCACCGGGGCGACCCATAGCGCGATTCTAGGCAAGATCGTCCCGGGACGGGCATTTCGGGGGCTACGATGAAAACTCCAGCGTACTACGAAGCCATAGTTCGATTGCTCAGCGAGATCCAGCGAAGCCAGGCGGAGGCGATCGACCGGGCTGCCGATCTGATCTTCTCATCTCTCGTGGCTGACGGTGTCCTACACATCTTTGGAAGTGGTCACTCCCATTCAGTGGCCGAAGAGGCGTTCCATCGCGCCGGTGGGCTGGTTCCCGTCAACACCATGACTGAGCCGTTTCTGAGCCCGCTCACGTCCCCAAAAAAGAGCGGACGACTAGAACGGCTCAGCGGCCTTGCCGCGATTCTCCTCGACTACCACGAGCCGCGGCCAGACGAGGTCCTCATCATCGTCTCCAACGCCGGGATCAACCCGGTCTCGGTCGAGTTAGCGCTGGAAGCGAAGAAACGATATCTGACGGTGATCGCGATCACGTCGCTCCGTCACGCCCAGGCCGTGGCCTCGCGCCATCCGAGCGGGAAGCGCCTCTTCGATGTGGCGGACCTCGTCATCGACAACTACGGCGAGGCTGGCGATGGCGCCATCGCCTTCCCCGGCCTTGCGGCGAAGGTGGGGCCGACCTCACTTGTAGCCGGGGCCTTCATCGTCAACTCCATCGTCTGCGGCGTGGTAGCGCGATTCCTCGCGAAGAGGCTCACACCGCCAGTCTATCTCAGCGCTAATCTACCAGGCGGCGATGCGCACAATCGCCAACTGGAGGCGAAGTATAAAGGGCGGATCAAATTATTAGGTTGAGAAAGCCTCTCCCGCCAACTCGGCTGCTGCCTGGGCATGAGTGGACACAGCCACCCTCAGGGATCCACTGGGAGACAGGATCGACTCCAAAGCAGAGAGCCGACGGGTGCGGCGAGAGCGAGGAGACTGAGCGAAAGTCATGTATGATCTGGTGATACGAGGGGCTGACCTCATCGACGGGACCGGAGTCTCCGCGCGACGCGCCGACCTTGCCGTCGCAGGTGACCGGATCGCAGAGATCGGGCAAATCGCTCCATCCTTGGGGCATCGGGTGATCGAGGCGGCTGGCCTTACGCTTTCCCCTGGCTTCGTGGATATCCACTCGCACTCCGATTACCATCTCCTGCTTCAGCCGACGGCTGACAGCGCCGTTCGACAGGGGGTGACCCTCGAGATCGGGGGCAATTGCGGGTATGCGGCCGCCCCGATATGGGGACCTTGGCTGGAAGAACGGGCGGCCATGTACCGTAACCTCTACGGCCTCGATCATGCCTGGCAGGGGGTGGCAGACTACTTCACGCGGCTGGAGGCCACGGGGATCTCCGAGAACTTCGGCCTCCTGATAGGCCACAACACGCTGCGGGGCTCGGCCATGGGCGGCGCCAACCGCCCGCCCTCATCGCAGGAACTTGAGGCGATAATCGAGGGGGCGCGACGCGGGATGGCCGAGGGCGCGCTTGGTTTGTCCACAGGCCTAGTGTACGCTCCGGCCTGCTTCTCAATGCCTGAGGAGCTCACGACTATTGCAGCCGCGGTGCGGGAGGCTGGCGGCATCCTCACCTGTCACATGCGGAGCGAAGGCGACGGGCTGATCGATGCGATCGAGGAGATTATCGGAGTGGCGGAGAAAGCGGAAATCCCCCTTCAGATCTCGCACCTCAAGACCTCTGGAGAGCGCAACTGGCCGAAGCTTCACGAGGCGCTTCGGCGTATTGAAGAGGCGCGAGCACGAGGCCTTGACGTCTCCTGCGACCGGTACCCCTACATCGCCTCCAACACCGGGCTTCAGGCGGTCCTGCCAGATTGGGCCTTAGAAGGCGGACAGCGGGAGCGAACCGAACGGCTGCGCAACGCGGCAACACGCGCCCGGATTACGCAGGAACTGACCATGCACTACCCACCTGATTACTGGTCCCGACTGATGATCTCCGAGGTCACCCAGGAGGAGCACAGGCGGTACGAGGGATTGCGTGTCGCTGAGGCGGCGAAGCTGGCCGAGCAGGTTCCGGTCGACTTCATTCTCGATCTGCTTCTGGCAGAGCAGATGCAGGTGGATGCCATCTTTTTCACCATGTGTGAAGAGAACCTGGAGGTGATCCTAGCGCAGCCGTATGCGATGATCGGGTCAGACTCCGGGTGTCGCGGCCACGATGGTCCGCTCAGTCATGGTCGGCCTCATCCGAGAACCTTCGGGACTTTCCCGCGGGTGCTGGGCCACTTCGTGCGGGAAAGGCGTCTGCTCGATCTGCCAACCGCCATCAGGAAGATGACCTTGGATCCTTGCCGCAAGCTCGGCATTCTGGACCGGGGACATCTGCAGCCTGGCTGCGCGGCCGACATTGTCCTCTTCGACTCGGCGACCGTATCGGACAGGGCGACCTACGAGGCCCCGTTACAGTACCCCACCGGTATCTATCACGTCTTCGTCAACGGGGTCCCGGTCGTTGAGGGCGGCGAGCACACCGGTGCCAGACCCGGCCGCGTCGTGCGGAGGACATGACCAATGCGGCCGAGGATCGGGATCACAAGCTGGCATCATTGGGATGACGAAGAGCGGTGGGAGACGGTCCTGGAGAACTACAGTCGCGCCGTCCTCGAGGCCGGCGGCTTGCCGCTGATCCTTCCTATTGCCTCTGCGGAGCCTGCCCTGCTCGAAGCATACCTGGAGGCGATCGACGGGATCATCCTGACCGGAGGGGCCGACATCCACCCCTCCTTCTACGGGCAGATCGTCCTCGAACGGTGCGGAGAGATCGACGAAGAACGCGATCGCTTCGAAATGGGGCTGGTTCGTGTGGCCTGCAGTCGTGATCTACCGCTCTTAGGGATCTGCCGCGGGCTCCAGGTCGTCAACGTGGCCCTGGGCGGCAGCCTCTATCAGGACCTCTCCTACCGGCAAGAGACCGACCCGGCCCACCAGAGCCCTCGCGAGCGGCGCGGGGAGCCAGCCCACGGGGTGGCGATTGTAGAAGGCTCTCGCCTCGCCGAGATTCTGGGCGTTCGAGAGCTGGACGTGACCAGTACCCACCACCAAATCATCCGCGACTTGGCACCCAACCTTACAGTCAACGCGGTCGCTCCAGACGGGGTCATCGAAGGGGTTGAGGGGCCTGCGGGCTTTCTCCTCGCCGTCCACTGGCACCCCGAGCGGATGGTTGCCCGCCATCCCGAGCAGTTCGCGCTCTTTCGGGCTCTCGTTGAGGCCGCCGGCAAACCCCCCATCGCCACTGACTACCTTGCAGTCGGTACTTAGGGCAGCCACAAGGGCTGCCCCTACTTTCCGCACAGCAAATCCCCTGCTCCACTCACCGCTCTTCACCGCTATCCCACGCACTCCCCCTTCGCAGCGGTAATGAGGTCGTCGAAAGGCGGGGTCACGTCTTTGAGCGGCTCATGCCAGTTTCTCCCCTGCTCTTTCTGCTTTTCGCGTAACGCAATCCACGTCGCACATGTCCGACCGTTATGAAGCCAGAGTCGCAGGCCGATGCGCTCTGCGTTGATCTCCTGGGCTAGGGTATACTCGCTGCCCCCCATCATTCCCTCCACGATCCCTGTCAGCAGAAGACCTCCAGGCACCACAGCGATGACGGTAAGTTCTGCGGCCTGACGACTGTCTGAGACATCCGTTTTGGTGACGGGATGAGTCAATAGGTCGTGACCTATGCTGTGGGCGATAAGCTGGGCCAACTCGTCATCGGACGCATCACGAGCTGCCGGCTGACTGATGTAAATGATGCCTGGGGCGATATTCCATTCGGAGGCCCGGTCATCGCCCACAATATAGAACGCGAACGATCTCCGCGCAACACTCAGCGGGAGCGTCTTCAGCAGCATGCGAGCGCTCCGCTCCACGCGGATCTTCTCATCGGTGGCAGAAAGGACTTGCAGGCCAGCGCCAGCACTGCACGCGGTGAGCGCTAACATGCAGAAAGGTCCAACCGCTTGGCTTAGACGCTTCATGACCCCTTATCGTCCCTCCCGACGCTCTCAACGAGGCGCCAATGAGCATCACAACCCACAACCGTGCGGATCTCCTCGGCGGACGCTGCCAGTTTGCGGCGAAGGTACTGCGCCTTGGCATCGGCAATTCGATTGCACGAAGCCCGCACCTGCGCCTCGGACAGCCGACCGGTCTCGACCGCCTCGGTTACGACAACAAGCGCCTGTCGCTGCGCCACCTCGTCATGGCAGATCAGCATGAGATCGCCTCCGGCCTCAATGAACCGAACAGCCGCCTCACCGGGAGGGGTGCTGTCTGCGATCCCCTGCATCAAGAGGTCGTCACTAATGACCAAATTGCGAAAGCCCCATTGCTCCCGTAGCAGATCGGTCAGGATCGGTCGCGATAGCGTGGCCGGATGTTCCGGGTCCAGGGCAGGCAGCAGGAGATGAGCCGTCATCAACGCCGGGATACCTGCTCTGATCGCGGCTGCGAATGGGACAAGTTCTACTGCCGAGAGGCGGCCCAAGTCGTGCGGCACGACTGGCAGCGCCAAGTGAGAGTCGACTGTCGTATCGCCGTGGCCAGGGAAGTGCTTGCCTACCGCAAGCACACCCTCGGATGCGAGCCCTCGGTAAAAGGCGATGCCATGCTGGGCCACCACGTGCGCGTCTGAACCATAGCATCGACCCGCCATGACCGGGTTTGCTGGATTGCTCAGGACATCAAGCACCGGCGCCATGTTCATGTTGATCCCCACCACCATGAGCTCCCTGGCTATCGCGGAAGCCACCGCGTAGGTCAGCTCGGTCGAGCCAACCGCTCCAACCACTGAGGCGGACGGCCACTGGGTAAAGGGAGGCTGCTGTAGGCGAGTCACCTTCCCCCCTTCCTGGTCAATCGCGAAAAAGAGCGGGGTCGGCGAGGCAACTTGTAATGCGTTCGTGAGCGCCGCGATCTCTTCCGGACTGCCAAGGTTGCGCCCAAACAGGATCAAGCCACCAGGGGTGAGGTCGCGCACGAAGGTCTCAAGGGCCTCGGACGGTTTATGACCCTCAAACCCAAGGATGAAGAGCTGGCCGATCGCCTCCCGCAGGGTCATCGCGCCGCCGCCTCCTTACTAAGGAAGGCCTGCCGAAAGGCCTCCAGGTCTGCAGGTTGCACCTCTGGCCACGTGCGCATCTGCCGGTAGAACCCATCGGGATCTGTGTGCACCTGGTCGAAGAGCTTACTTGTCGCCTCAACGATCATGTTCACGCGCCGATCGATCAATGAGGTAATGAGCGGTGATAGGAGCTTCGTCATGACGTGGAAGAACAGATGATCGATCCGGAGGTAGAACTCCGGGTCGCTCTCCATAGAGGTCCGGCTCCCTTCCCGCACTTCGCGATAGTGCAGGATCAGGACCATCCGACCGGTAAAGCGGAGGAGGTTCGCAAGGGATCGAAACTCTCCCTGGAACCGGTAGATGCGCTGATCGCCCGTCGTAGCGATCAGCCTCGCGTCGCCTCTCAAGGCGCCACGGTCTTCGATCGCATAGATGCCTTCCTCCACCTGCGTGACGGTATACCGTTCGAGCGGCGGATAAAGGCGCCTGGCCAGTTGCGTCGCCAATGGCGGGTGACTCACCAGGAACTCGTAGGTTCGGCGATCTCCTAAAAACCGAATCCGTGGAATCTGCCGACGCAGGGTCGGCTTCGCGATGATCTCACGCGCTTCAGGATCCTCAATGGTCAGGCCGATGTCGACCGCGGCCTCCGCCTCAACCGGCGAGGTGAGGGCGGCAGACAGATCAGTCAAGGGCAAGGCGCGGAGTGCGGGGTACGGAGTGCAAGGCACTACAAGGAGACCAACGACCACAATGAGGCCTAAACCAGGACGAGATGTCAGCACGGACGACCATGGTCGGCACGCCGCACATTAGTTAGACGCTTCCGCATGAGGACGTGGAAGAAGCCATTCAGTCCCTCGCGCTCCTCCTCGATCGCCAGGATCTCGCACTGGACGCCGAAGATTCTGGCGAAGTCGCACTTGACGAAAAAGTGGTCATAGTGGTTACGATGGACCTGCCAGTTGCGTGTCCGTTGCTCGCCAGGATAGTGTTTGAACTTAGTACTGAAGACCGTCAGGTGGAAGTATCCTCCTGGCTTCACAAGCTCCAGCACGCGGTCGAAGTAGATCGGCCAGTCGGCCTTCTTGACGTGATGGAACACCCCGCAGTCTACCAGCGCGTCGAAACTGCCGGGCTTGAAGGGGGGTAGCAGAGCATCGCCAAGTAAGAGCCTGATCCGGCCAGCGAGACCCGCCTCCTGTGCCCTCTGGGCGACTGTCCTGAGGGGCGTGGCTAAATAGTCAAAGCCAACAGTAAAGGAACCAGCCTTGGCGAAGAGGAGCGCATGCCGTCCCTCGCCACAACCCAGGTCGAGGACCCGACCACCCCCCTTGCGCCGCTTCAGGAGAAGCGCCAAGCGGCTGACAGCCGGCGTCGGTTCAGTGGAAGGCCAGGGGGTCGGCCCGCCCGACTCGTAGACCTCTCTAAAGAAGCCCCGCTGCCGCTGGTATAGATCAATGGGCGTGCGCACCAGCGGTCAAGCTCTTCATGTAGGCTACTATGTCGATGAGTTGCTGGATGGTCATCGTGTCGTTGTAGCTGGGCATCTTTGATTTGCCATCAGGACCGAGATATCCTTTTGTTTCAGTCTTATGGTGCTTGATCCGCCAGGCCACGGAGGCGTTCGGGTCGATGATCACCTCAGCGAAGTACTCCGCCGGGTGCATCGCCCCCATCCCCGAGAGGACAGATCCCACATCCCCTTGTTCGGCTTTGGGTGCGGGAAAGTCCTCACCAAGAACTTCATGGCACTTGAAGCACTCAAAGTCGACAAAGACTTTCCGGCCCGCGTGATGATCTCCGGCTGGCATGGCAAACCGCCATCCTTTTGGCGTCGCGAGGCCAGACTGCTGCTTCACTGGACCTCCAGGTTGCGTCATCGTCTGTTGGGGCATCACCATCGGATGATGGTGATGTTCACCCTCCTTCGGGGGTTCATCGCTCCACCCATTCAGGACCCAGAACAATAGAAGGCCACACGTCAGAACAGCTCCCGTTATCAACACCCCGCCTCTGAGAACAGAGCGCCCATCGAACTTCGCGCCTTGCACTTTGCGCCTCACCTCTCTCCTCATTACCCGCATTGTCTCGCTCCTTCCCATTCTCGACGATATCTCTTCGTTGCAAGGATTACTTTACGAGACAAACACCCATACCGTGCCCTTCCATCGCTCGATCGAGCGCTCAACGGTGAGCTTGAGCCCCACACGATAAGGCGCCTCAATCGACTTGCCTCCTGACGCCACTGGCTTACCGTCCTTGGTGAGGGCGACAACCATCACCCGGAGCGTACCATTGGGCTCAATGGTGGTGGGCTCCGTTGACGACCCGTCCGGCCCAGCCTTCACCCCAATCGGGTACGACATGCTGTCTGCCGTAATGAATGTCCCCTCTGTCCAGACCACCCGGATAGTAGAGGCGGTAGGATTGGAGAGGGTGAGACTGACCTCTGCTGATCCAGCGTTCGCTTGATCAATCTTGAACGGCACAGGACCCATCCCCTGGGCAGGCTGAACCGTGACCTCATGCTTGAGCGGAGACAGCCTGATTGGTGACTTTATTGACCTGAGCTCGGGCGGCAGGAACTGACACCCTGACTGTAGCAACAAGGCCACCAGCCCTCCCACACCTACGATCCTCGACAAGGCCCTGTCAGACAACATCCCCACCTCCTCCTCTGCTCTGCTCCTCACCGTGTCCGGCGTCCATCGAAGGCCGCTGCGTATTGCTCGATCAGCCCTTCATCAGCAAAACTATAATAGCGGTTATCACCGATAATTACGTGATCCAGCACGCCAATCTTGAGCAGCCGCCCCATCAGGACAAGTTCCTCCGTGAGCGACTTGTCGGTCGGGCTGGGACGGGGGTTACCAGAGGGGTGGTTGTGCGCCACGATCAGGGCGGCCGCCTGGTGTCGGTTGGCCAGGTTTACCAGGTCCCGGAGGTAGACCGGGCTTTCGGTGAGCGACCCTTCAGAGGCGGTCACACTCTCCATAATCTCGTTGCTGCCATTGAGCAGGAGCACCTTGAACACCTCCTTGGTGAGAGTCTGCATCTGCGGCCGCAGCCACTCGTACACCTCTTTCGAAGAGGTCACGGCGCCCAAGACTTTCTTCTCCTCAGCCATCAGACGGCGACCCAACTCCAGGGCCGCCTTGACTGGGCGATCTTCGCCAAACCCAGCCCTTTCGCCTCCTGCAGCTCCTCCACGCCCTTACGGTCCAACTCGCGTAGGCCACCCGTCCGCTCCAGCAGGCTGCGGGCCAGCTCTACGGCGCTTTGGCCGCCGGTCCCGGTCCGAAGGAGGATCGCGACCAACTCCGCCGTAGTCAGTGCGCCCGGCCCATGCGCCAGCAGCCGCTCCCGTGGCCGTTCCTCTGCCGACCACGTCTTGATCGTTGACGTATACCGCTGCTTTGGCCCCATGTCCCCTGTGCCCTCTCCGCTCCGCCCTTTTTACCGCTCCCTACTCCACCCTGTCAAGGAAAAGCCCTCGCCCCCGTCGAATCAAATAATCGAGGTCACCAGCAGCAAGAGCGTGAGCACGACCATCAGGAAGGCCGTCCCCCACGCGATCAGGTTGTAGACCGGTGAGTTCACCTGCGCACCCATGATCTTCCGGTCGTTGATCAGCAGGAGCATGAAGACCAGGACAGCCGGGAGCAGGATGCCGTTTAAGGTCTGGGAGAGATACATGATGGTGATGAGCGGCGCCTTGGGCCAGAGGATCAGCAGCGCGCCGGCCCCCACTATGCTGAGGTAGATGCTGAAGAACCCGGGAGCCTCGCGAAAGGTCCGATTGATGCCCGTGTGCCAGCCAAGCCCCTCACAGACCGCATAGGCGGTGGAGAGGGGGACGATGGCCGCGGAAAAGATGGAGGCGTTCAACAGACCCAGTGCAAAGAGGAGCGTGGCGTACTGGCCCGCGAACGGTTCGATCGCCATCGCAGCCTGTTCGGCCGTCTCGATCCGAACCCCGTGCGCGTTGAGGGTCGCCCCGCACGCGACGATGATGAAGAACGCCACGGCTGACGCGACGATGCTGCCGATCCACACATCGAGCTTGACGTACCCGTACTCCTGGCGCCGAACCCCCTTATCGACGATCGACGCCTGGATGTAGAACTGCATCCAGGGCGCAATGGTGGTCCCCACGAGGGTGATGAACATCATGAGATAGTCGCGCTCGATATGGAAGGTTGGCCTGATAGTCTGCCGCAGGACTGTGGGCCAATTGGGACCGGCAAGAAAGGCCGACACCAGATAGACGGCATAGAAGAGGCTGGCGCCGAGGAAGATCCGCTCCACGAGGCGGTACGTCCCCTTGACTACCAGCCAGCCGACCAGAAGTGCGGCCAGCGGCACCGTCGCGTAGCGGCTCCACCCGAAGATCTCCAGGCTCGCCGCCACGCCCGCGAATTCGGAAACGGTATTGGCCAGGTTCGCCAGCACCAGAACTACCATCACGCCAAAGGTGATCCGGACCCCAAACCGCTCGCGGATCAACTCGGCCAACCCCTTGCCGGTCACGACCCCCATCCGCGAGCCCATCTCCTGGACGATGCCGAGGGCGATGGTGATGAACAACAGCGACCAGAGCAGACCATAGCCGAACTGGGCGCCGGCAAGGGAGTAGGTGGTGATCCCCCCCGCGTCCTGATCGACGCTGGCGGTAATGATCCCCGGGCCCATAATGGCTAAGAATCGGAGGATCCGCCGCTTCTTGATCCGCGAAAGCCGCATCGAGTGTCCTGGGTGGTGAAACGGTTAGATGTACTTTTTCGCTGCCCGTTGTTTCCATATCATCGGGAGGAGCAGGTTCAGGACATCATCAACGGTGATGATCCCTCTGAGCTCCCCCCCCTCATCCACCACCGGCACGGCCATCAGGTTGTACTTAGTAAAGGTCTCGGTGACCTCGCGCAGGCCGGTCTCCGGCCGCACACTGATGGTCTGCCGCTCCATGATCTCACCAAGTCGCTGGCTCGGGTCGGCCAGGATCAGCTCCCGAAGGCTCAATACCCCTACCAGCCGATCCAGGTCGTCGGTCACGTAGATGTAATAGATCGTCTCAGCCTCGGCCCCCTCCACAGATCGGAGCCGACCAATCACGTCGGCCACTAGGAAGTCTGGCCTCAGAGCAAACGCCTCTGTGGTCATGAGCCCGCCAGCGGTGTCTTCCTCGTGCGTGAGCAGCTCAACCACATCCTGGGCCCCCTCTTCCTCCATCGTATCGAGGAGTTCCTGGGCCTTGGCCTCCGGCAGGTCGCTCAGGATGTCAGCCGCCTCATCCGGCTCCATTCGCTCCAGGATATCGGCGGCCTGCTCGCTCTCCATCATCTGGACCATCGAGGCCTGAAC
>JGI1357J11328_10001269_pt1 | contig 19460 bp, 9 predicted proteins | sample Subgrocontami54m_FD_11328 | JGI IMG/M metagenome (IMG submission 11328)
GCCCATCTCCCCGAGCGCCTGCGCCGCCCGGAGCTGCTCGTCCCCGCTCTGGTTTTGGAGGTCCGACACCAGTTTTTGGATTCCGGCGGCGTCTTGGGCGAGGACGGGAAGGGTGATCAGGAGGAGCGGAAGAAGGAGAAGAGCCGGGCGGCCCCTCACCCCGCCACCGGCTCGGCGACCAGGTCGTACTCGGTGGTGTCGGTCACCCGGGCCCGGACCATCCGGCCCGGATGGAGCGGCGCGCGCGAATTGAGGAAAACCTGGCCGTCCACCTCAGGGGCATCGGCATAGGTCCGGCCGAGGTAGACCCGTTCGCCCTGAGCCTCATCCACGAGCACCTCGATCTCTTTGCCGAGCCAGCGTTGGTTCATCTCTTCGGAGATCTCCCGCTGGATGCTCATGAGCATGTCCCGCCGGTCCTGCTTGACCGCTTCGGGAAGCGGGTCCGGCATCTTCTCCGACGGGGTTTTGGGCTCCGGCGAATAAAGGAAGATGCCGACCCGCTCGAAGCGGGCCTGCCGCAGGAAACCGGCCAGCTCCTCCACCTCCTGCTCCGTCTCGCCGGGGAACCCGGCGATGAAGGTGGTGCGGATCGCCATGCCGGGAACTTCGGATCTGAAGCGGTCGATCAGCCGGCGGAGGGTTGCCCCATCGGTCTCCCGCCGCATGAGGGAAAGCAGCCGGTCGCTGATGTGCTGCAGGGGGATGTCCACGTACTTGACCACCGGCTGAAGGTCGCGGATCGCATGGATCAGGTCATCCGTCACGTGAGCCGGATGGGCGTAGAGGATCCGGATCCACCGGACGCCCTTCACCTTCGCCAGCTCTTCCAGCAGCTTCGGCAGACTTGGGGCTCCGTACCGGTCCGCGCCGTAATAAGAGGTGTCCTGCCCGATCAGATTCAGCTCCACCACCCCTTCCGAAACCAGGCGGGCGGCCTCCTCCACCAGATCCTCGATCGTCCGGGAACGGTGCGCGCCTCGGAATTGAGGGATGGAGCAGAAGGTGCAGGCGTGGTCGCACCCCTCGGAGATCTTGAGGTACGCGTAGTGCTTCGGGGTCAGACGATGCTTCGGGGTCGCGGAATCAAAAAGCAATGTTGGAACAGGTGAAGTAAGAAAGAAGCGATTATCCTTTGTCATTTCGAGGCCGTTAGGCCGAGAAATCTTGTTTTTAGGAACGAGATCTCTCACCGCTTCGCGGTTCGAGATGACTGCCCCTTCCTGTTCCTCAATCAGCCCCGGGAGCTTCGGCAGGTCGCCCGGGCCCAGGAACCCGTCCACCTCCGGCAGAAGATCCAGCAGGTCTTTCTTCTCGTTGCGCCGCTTCTGCGGCAGGCAGCCGGCCACGTAGAGCCGGCGCAGCTTCCCTTTCTTCTTCCGGTCGGCGATATCCAAAATCGCGGAGATGGATTCCTCCTCCGCCTCCCGGATGAAGGAGCAGGTGTTCACCACCACGCACTCCGCCTCATCCACCCGGTCGGTGAAACGGTGGCCGGCCTGCTCCAGCAGCCCGGCCAGCCCCTCGGAGTCCACCAGGTTGCGGGCGCAACCCAAACTGAGGACATGAACCTTCATATCGTCATTCAATTCCTTTGCGCGTGATCTTCACGCCTTTGCGGACGCCCTTGCCGATCCCCTCGAGCGGCTTGCCGTTAAGAGAGAGCTGCATGGCGCCGGCGTTCCCGGTCCAGAGCTCCAGGTTGTCCTTGGCGGTCCAGCTTTCCCGGGCGCCCTTGGAGAGGACGTTCTGGAAGATGATAGAGCCGTCCGCCTTCACCTGGAGCCAGACGTCGGCCGTGGTTTGGACCGTGAGCTTCAGCGGCTTGGAGAGGGGAACCAGCGGCTTTTGCTCTGTGAGGGACTGCATCGGGTGCTGCTGCCGCAGGTTGTGGAAGAGGTCCACCGCCATGTAGCCCAGGAACCCGATGCCGATGAGGGCCGCCAACATGACGCCCGCGGGAACCAGGAAAGCCAGCCGGGGCGACCGTTGGGTCTCCTGCTCCATCGGCGGCTTGAGCGAGGCCGGCGGCGGGGCCGTCTCCAGCGCGAGGCCGGCGGCGTCGCGGCTTAAGCCGGGGTACTCGTTGACGATCGCGCCCGCATCCAATCCTAAGAAGGAGGCGTATTTCTTGACGAAGATCCGGGCATAGACCGGATCCAGCGACTCCTGGACGCGGTCCTGCTCAATCGCCTCCAGCGTCTGCTTCTGGATCTTGGTGACCCCGCAGGCTTCCTGGAGGCTGAGCCTCCGGGCCTCACGTGCCGATTTCAGTCGCTCGCCGACCGACGGGCTCATTGGGAACCTCTTTCAGGTAAACTTCGCGGGGCTTGGCGCCCCGGATGGGGCCGACGATCCCTTCCTCTTCCATCATATCCAGGATGCGGGCCGCGCGGCCGTAGCCGAGCCGCATGCGCCGCTGCAGCAGCGAGACCGAGGCCTGGCCGCCCTCCACCACCACGCGCAGCGCCTCATCGTAGAGAACGTCCCGCGTCTTGGCGGGCCCGCCGCCCCCGGCGGCGGCCGCGCGGTCATCCGAATTCTCCAGCTCGGCGATCTCATAGTGGGCCGGCCGCTGCCCCTTGATGAACTGGGCCACCCGCTCGATCTCCGGGTCGGTCACCAGCGTGCCCTGGCCGCGCGTGAGCTTGGAAGCGCCGGGCGGCATGTAGAGCAGGTCCCCCTTGCCCAGCAGCTTCTCGGCGCCGATGGAGTCCAGCACGGTGCGGGAATCCACGCGGGAGGCGACCTGGAAGGAGATGCGGGCCGGGAAGTTCGCCTTGATCACGCCGGTCAGCACGTCCACTGAAGGGCGCTGCGTGGCCAGCACCATGTGGATGCCGACCGCGCGGGAGAGGTGGGCCAGCCGCGCGATGGATTTCTCGATCTCCGCCTGCGCCACCAGCATGAGGTCGGCCAACTCGTCAATGATCACCACGATGTACGGAAGGTGGTCCGGGATCTCCTCTTTCGGAAGCTGGTCCTGCGAGAGCTTCTGGTGGTAGGCCTGGATGTTCCGAAGCCCCAGCTTGGCGAACAGCCGGTAGCGGGTCTCCATCTCGTCAATCACCCACTCGAGGGCGGCCGGGACTTTTTTGGCGCTGGTCAGCACCGGCATCAGCAGGTGCGGCAGGCCGTTGAACGGGGCCAGCTCCACCATCTTCGGGTCCACCATCAGGAAGCGGACCTCTTCCGGCGTCGCGTTGAACAGCAGCGAGACGATCAGCCCGTTCATGCAGACCGTCTTTCCGGAGCCGGTGGCGCCGGCGATCAAAAGGTGCGGCATGCCGGCCAGGTCGGCCAGCAGCGGATGCCCGGCCGAGTCCTTGCCCAGGGCGATCGTCAGCTTGGAGTGGGTCTGCTGGAACTCCTTGGACTGCAGCACCTCCCGCAGCGTCACCAGCGAGGAGGATTGGTTCGGCACCTCGATGCCGACGCGGGCCTTGCCGGGGATCGGCGCGATGATCCGGACCGAAGTGGATTTGAGCGCCAGCGCCAGGTCGTCGGAAAGGGTGGTGATCTTTTGGATCTTCACGCCGGGGGCCGGCTCGATCTCGTAGCGGGTGATCACCGGGCCCATCTCCACCTCGGCCACGCGGACCTCCAGCCCGAAATCCCGCAGGGTATCTTCCAGCACCTTGGCGTTGGCTTCCAGTTGTTCCCGGCTCTGCCCCGCCTGCGCCGGAGCGGCGGCGTTGAGCAGATCCAGGGAGGGCAGCTGATACGGGAGCTTCACGCCGGCGGTTTCCGAGGTAGGTTCGGTGGAACGCTCCGTTCGTCCTGAGCTCGTCGAAGGACGAACGGGAACAGGCGCGGGAGGGGGCGTTACCTTCACCTCCGCCATCTTCGGCGGCAGCTTGATCTTCGGAGGAGCGGCCGGCTTCTCTTCAAACTCCAATTCTTTTTCTTTCTTTGGGGGCTCCGGGGTGACTTTCAGCGCGGGGGCCGGCGCCGGCTTGGATTTCCGGTGGACCGCTGTTGTCTTTCGGGAAAGGAGCCCGGCGGCGAGCCGACGGCCCCACTCGCCGGCCGTTTCCGCCCCGCCCCGCAGGACCGGCCAGACCGCCAGCTCCGTCGAGACAATCAGGCAGAGCAGGCCGATCGTGACCAGCACGATCACCGCGCCCCACCAGCCGAAATACTGCGCGGCTTGGTCGCCGACCAGCACGCCGATCACGCCGCCCCGCTGGACGCGGGCCTCCGGCGCCTGGACCCAGAGCAGCGTAAGGAGACTGCTGCCGGCCGCGCAGAGGAGAGCGGCGCCCGTCAATCTCAGCGCCGGCTTCTGCGGCGGCGCCCCGTTGAAAAAGGAGAGGGACCAGACCGCGGCCAGCGCCGGCAGAACAAACGCCACCCAGCCCAGCCCCGCCCGGGCGACGCCGGAAATCCAAGCGCCGATCGGCCCGCAGAGGTTCCGGATTTCAGACGAGGGGTGGGAGGTGAAGAACGGCAGGTCGTCCGGCCGGTAAGAGATCAGGGCCATGAACAGGAAGAGAGAGCCGGCCAAAAGCAGAACTCCCCAGAGCTCGTTGAGCCGCTGGGGAGTCAGTGAAAGGAACTTTTGCTTGGCCCGCGCCATGCGGGATCAGCCCTCTTGGGCCGTTCCTGCTCCAGAACCTGAGCGGTGAGAGGGAGCGTTCCTGCTTGGGCCCCCCCGGCCACGGTCGCCGCCGCCGAATCCGCGGCCGCCACGGTCACCTCGGTCGCCTCGGCCGCGGTCCCGGTCGCCGCCGCCGCCCATCCGCTTCGCCGGCGGAACCGGCGGCGTCCCTTCAGGCAGCAGCGCCTGCTTGTGGCTCAGGTTGATCCGGCCCATGGAGTCAATCTCCACCACCTTGACGGCGAGCGGATCGCCGAGCTTCACCGCCTCTTCCACTTTCGGCACGAACTGGTCCGAAAGCTCCGAGACATGGCAGAGCCCTTCCTTGCCGGGCGCGATCTCGACAAACGCGCCGAAATTCGTGATCCGCTTGACGATGCCTTGGTAGATCTTGCCCACCTCGGCCTCCTGCGTCAGCCCGCGGATGAAGTCCACTGCCTTTTGCGCGCCCACCGCGTCGGTGGAAGCCACCTTCACGGTGCCGTCGTCCTCGACGTCGATCGTGGCACCCGTCTCGGCCGTGATGCGGCGGATCGTCTTGCCGCCGGGCCCGATCAGCTCGCCGATCTTCTCGGGGTTGATCTTGAGCAGCGTGATGCGCGGCGCGTACGGGGAGAGGTCGGCGCGGGGCGAGGCGATGCTTCCGAGCATCTTCTCGAGCACCAGCGCGCGGGCCGGCTTGGCCTGCAACAGCGCCTCGGCCAGCAGCTCCAGCGGCACGCCGGTCAGCTTGAGGTCCAGCTGCAGCGCGGTGATCCCCTTGGCGGTCCCCGCCACCTTGAAGTCCATGTCGCCGTAATGGTCCTCCAGCCCGATGATGTCGGTGAGGATCGCGTGCTTGCCGCCTTCCTTCACGAGGCCCATCGCGATGCCGGAGACCGGCGCCTTGATCGGGACGCCCGCGTCCATCAGCGCCAGCGTGGCGCCGCAGACGGTGGCCATGGAGGAGGAGCCGTTCGACTCCAGGATCTCCGAGACCACCCGCACCGTGTAGGGAAACTCTTCTTTGCCCGGCATGATGGCCGCGACCGCCTTCTCCGCCAGGGCCCCGTGCCCGATCTCGCGGCGGCCCGCACCCCGCAGCGGCCGGACCTCGCCCACCGAGAACGGAGGGAAATTGTAATGCAGCATGAACGCCTTGTACCACTTGCCCTGCAGCGCGTCGATCATCTGCTCATCGGAGCCGGTTCCCAGCGTGGCCGTGGACAAGCTCTGCGTCTGCCCGCGCGTGAACAGGCCGGAGCCGTGGGTCCTCGGCAGCACCCCCACCTCGCAGCTGATGGGGCGGACATCGGTTTTTCCGCGCCCGTCCATCCTCTGCCCCTTTTCCAGCGTGGTCTTTCGGATCCAAGCTTTTTCGATGTCGGAAAAGGCCTCCGCCACCTGAAGCTCCGTCACCGTGCCGTCGGGCGTCTGCACCTGGGCCAGCACCTCGGTGGTCAGGGTCTTCTTGCCGCTGTCGCCCCCTTCCTTCTCGCTGCGGGCCTTGAGCGCCTCAATCAGCTTGGGCTCGGCGATCTTGCGGACCTTCTCCAAGAAAGCGGCCTCCACCCCGTGGATCGGGAACGGCTCGCGGACCTTGGCCCGGCCGGAGATCAGCTCCTCCTGCAGCGTGATCGTCTGGAGCGCCTGCTCCTGGCCAAACCGGAGAGCGTCAATCATGACCTCCTCCGGGATCTCCTTGGCGCCGGACTCCACCATGATGATGCCGTCCTTCGAGCAGACGACCAACAGGTCCAGGTCTCCCTGATTAATTTCGGCGTAAGTCGGGTTGAGCACAAACTGGCCGTTCACCCGTCCCACACGGCAGGCCCCAATCCGTCCGACGGGGGCCCCCGCCAGCCCCAGCGCCGCGGAGGCGCCGAGGATCCCCGCGATATCCGGGTCATTGGCGCCGTCGTGGGAGAGGACCAGCGCGATCACCTGAACTTCGTTGGTGAAACCTTTCGGGAAGAGGGGCCGGATCGGCCGGTCAATGAGACGGGAGGTGAGGATCCCCTTCTCCGAGGGGCGGCCTTCCCGCTTGAAGAAACCTCCGGGGATGCGGCCGGCCGCGTAGGTCTTTTCCTGGAACTCCACGGTCAGGGGGAGGAAATCCACCCCGGGCTTGGGCTCCTTGGAGATCACCGCCGAGACGAGCACCACGGTCCCGCCGTACTGCACCACCACAGAGCCGTCGGCCTGCTTGGCCATCCGGCCGGTCTCCAACACAAGGTCTTCTTTGCCGAGCCGCATCTGGACGCGGCGCACGTTCGAATCCGTCGTCACACCAAACCTCCTAGGGTTTCAATTCAAGTTGACGCGTCGGGCGGGGAGAATGAAGCGTCCGGACTACTTCCGGAGCATCAGACGGTCTACGACCTTTTTGTATCCATCCCGGTCCGTGGTCTTCAGATACTCCAGCAGTTTCCGGCGCTGGCTGACCATCTTCAGGAGACCCCGGCGGGAATGATGGTCCTTCTTATGGACCTTGAAATGGTCGGTGAGCATATTGATCCGCTCCGTCAGCAGGGCTACCTGGACAGAGGCGGATCCGGTATCCGTCCCGTGGACGCGAAAACCTGTGATGACCTTCTCTTTATTTTCTTTAACTAACGCCATGGTTTCTTAATTGTTTAAGGGAAGACTATACCATTTGGCGCGCCGGGCGTCAATCCCAAGCTGCCGGGCCAGGGCCTGCGGGGAGCCAAAACGCCGCTCCGCCCTCAACCGGCGGACAAACTCCACCTCCAGCCGCTTCCTATATAGGGGACGACTGACGCCGAACAGATGGACTTCTAAGATCGGGTGGAGGGTGGAGGGTGGAGGGTGACCCTTCACCCTTGACCCTCGACCCTTCACCGTTTTTTCGAAGGTGGGCCGGAACCCCAGGTTGGCCATGCCCCCATAATCGGTACCTGGTACGGTACCAGGTACCGATTGCCCCTTTGGTACCTGGTACCGATTTAAGATTTTGGCCCTCACCGCGTAAACGCCCACCGGCGGCAGGATCCCCGATTCCACCCGGAGATTGGCCGTCGCGAAACCCAGTCCCCGGCCCCGCCCCGCCCCCCGGACCACCCGCCCGGCGACGACGGCCGGGCCCTCCATCAGCCGGCGGACTTTCCGCAGCTTCCCCTGCCGGAGCCACTCCCGCAGCCGGCCGGATGAGACGCGCGCCCCGCCGGAGCGGACCGGGGAGACGGCATGCACCCTAAACCCGTGCCGCCGGCCGAGTCGTTCCAACGTTTTCACGGTTCCCCGCCGCCCGTGCCCGAACCGGAAGTTGGCGCCGACCACCACATCCCGGACCTTCAGGCGCCGGACCAAAACCTCCTCGACGAACCGCTCGGGGGACCAGCGGGAGAAGGAACGGGTGAACGGGACCACCAGAGTGGTCCGGATCCCGATCCGGGAAAAGGCCTCCAGCCGCCGCTCCAGCGGCATCAGCAGCGCGGGAGCCGCGGCGGGACGCAGAACCGAAAGGGGGTGCGGATGGAAGGTGACCGCGATGGCGGCGCCGCGGCGTTTCCGGGCAAGGGAGACCGCTTTGGCCAGGATGGCCCGGTGGCCGCGATGGACGCCGTCAAAAATTCCCAGTGCCGCGGCCGGCGCGGGGAGCTTCAGCGGGAAACGGGGAAGGCGCCGGAGAAGGACCACGACAGTTTCTCGACCGACAGCAGGTGCTCCGGCCCGGCCTGGTCAAGCTTCACCGATTGCTGCAGCGCGAAGGGGCCGACCCGCGTGCGGCAGAGCCGTCTCAGGTGCCCGCCGCAACCCAGCGCAGCCCCGATATCGGCGCAGAGGGTGCGGACGTAGGTGCCGCTGGAGCAGGTGACTTCCAGGTCCACCTCCGGCAGCCGGATCTCCAGCACCGAGAGATTGTGCACCCGCACCTTCCGCACCCGCCGGGGGACTTGCTGGCCCGACCGGGCCAGGTCGTAGAACCTCTTTCCCTGCACCCGCACGGCGGAGTAGGCCGGCACCTCCTGCTCGATCTCTCCCCGGAACCGGACGCAGGCGTGCTCGATCTGTTCGCGGGTGAGCTCGCCGACCGGGCGGGTTTCCAGTATCTTCCCTTCCGAGTCCTGGGTGTCGGTGGTGACCCCAAGCAGCAGCGTGGAAAAATAGGTTTTGTCGGCGTTCAGGAGGTGGCGGGCGTAGCGGGTGGCCTGGCCCAGCAGCAGGATCAGCAGGCCGGTGGCCGCCGGGTCCAGCGTGCCGCCGTGCCCGACTCGCCGCATCGCGAACCGGCGCCGCACCCGGTCCACCACATCATGCGACGTCATGCCGGCCGGCTTGTCGATCAGCAGCAGGCCGCTGTGGCTAGCGCCCATTCCTCACTGCCTGGCGCGCGGCCTTCAGGACTTTCTGCCGGACCTGCGCGAGCGTCCCGTCAATCGTGCAGCCGCTGGCGGCCCTATGTCCGCCGCCGCCGAACGACCGGGCGATCTTGTTCACGTCCACCTTACCCTTCGAGCGGAAGCTGACCCGGATCTTCCCGTCGTGCGACTGGTCGCGCAGCACGAAGGAGACTTCGGCCGTGCGGACCGAGCGGGGGTAGTTGACCAGCTCATCCACGATCTCCGGGCCGGGCCGGCAGCGCTTGAGCAGCGGGTGCGGCACCTCGACCCACGTGATCTTCCCGTCGGGCGTGCTCCGCAGCGAAGTCAGCACCTTGCCGAGGAACCTCAGGTCCGACGGGGAATGGCACTCGTAGATGTCCTGCCCTACCTTGAGGGGGCTCACGCCAAGGGAGATCAGGTTGGAGGCGATCCGGTGCACCTCGGGCGTGGTGCTCATGTAGCGGAAGGAGCCGGTGTCGGTGACGATCGAGACATACATGCAGAGGGCCTCGTCCCGCGTGGGCTGCAGGCCGAACGCCTCGTAAAGGCGGTAGATCATCTCCCCCACGGCGGCCGCCTTCGGGTCCACCCAGTTAATGTCGCCGAACAACTGGTTGCTGACATGGTGGTCGATGTTCACCGAGAGGGGGGCCTTCTCAAAAACACCGCTCATCGAACCGAGCCGGGCCAGCACCGGGACATCCACGGTCATCGCCACTTCCGGCATCCGTACCTGGGAAGGGCGCCCGATCACCCGCGCCACGCGCGGGAAAAACTCAAAGGCCTTCGGGATCCCGCCGTCGGTGGCCACCACCGCCTGCTTGCCGAGCCGCTTGAGCAGCGAGGCCAGGGCCAAGGCGCTGCCCAGCGCATCCCCTTCCGGGTTCACGTGGGAGCTCACCGCGAACCGGCGGTGGCGCCGGATCGCCTGCATGACTTGCTTGACCTGCGTGGCCTGTACGCCGCTCATGGCTTAAGTTGCCTCCGTGGAAGATTTCTTCACATCACTCAACAGCTTCGAGATCCGGGCCATCTCCGCAAGCGAGGGATCCGACCGGAAAGTCACCTCCGGCGTCACCCGGATCTTCAACCGCTGCCCGAGCAGCTTCCGGATGAACCCCCGCGCGCTCTTCAAGCCCGCTTCCGACTCGGCGGCGTTGCCGTGCGTCTCCAGCATGCTGAAATAGACGACGGCGTGCTGCAGGTCCGGCGTGATCGTCACCCGGGTCACCGTGACGAACCCGATCCGCGGATCCTTCAGCTCCCGCTGCAGGATCTGCGCCACCTCTTCCTTGATGGCCTCCGCCACCTTTTGGAGTCTGTCGCTTGGCATTGTGGAGGGAAAAAGTTAAGCGCGCTCGCCGCGATTTGAACGCGGGACACCTAGCTCCGGAGGCTAGTGCTCTATCCGGGCTGAGCTACGAGCGCGTGAGAACCATTTATTGTAGCACGGACAATGAATGGTACCAGGTACCGATTGGCCTTTGGGTACCTGGTACCGATTTTAGGCGGCGATGCGGTGGGACAGCTCGTCCAACGCCTCCGGCAGCGTCCATTCCAGCAGATACAGGAACTGGGCGACATCCACGTCGAAGAGGGGCTTGCCCCGCTCCAGCGCGGCCACGGCCACCACCGGGATAGCGGAGACCGGCAGCGGCCTCGGGTCGGTGCCCGGCTTTCTGCGGACCGTGATGATCCGCCAGCCGGCGTACTGTTTCCGGAGCAGCGCGACGGTGTCCGGGGTCACCAGAACCACCTGGAGATCCCGCCGCTTTCCCTCCTCCGCCCCGGCCAGCGCCCGGCCAAGGTCAATCCCCAGCCCGGCCAGCGCGAGCTCATCCAGTTTCGCCCGGTCCTGCGGGCTGAACAGCTCCGCCTGCAGGAAGAAAACCGTGTTCTCCTCTATCCCGGCCTGTGTATCGCCCAGTCTATCGGCCGCCTTCTGGTCGGGGACCGCTGCGGCTCCCGGATTCGCCGCCAGCCACTGTTCAATCTCTTGTTTTCTGGCGAAGTCCAACTCCCTCCGCCAAGAAGAACCCAGCTTCCGTGCCAGCCATGGCCGAGGATCCATCTCCCCGCCGCGCAGGACCCACGATAGCAATGGCTGAACTCCCTGGATCCAAATGCGCGGGATCCGTCCTTCCAACTGCTCTTCAATGGACACTTTCCAATCATCGGGAATCTTGAGCTCCCTCCTCCAATCCGCTGAGCTTTCAGAGAACTCCCATCCGATCATGAACAACATAGGACGCCCATCCCAATCTTTTCCCTGATTTTTGAAAATTGTTGTCCCCAACAGGACGGCCGCGTCACGGACTTCCGGCCTGCGTTCGGCGTGAGAGAAATAAAGCATGCCGTGAAAAGCCTCCAGGCGAACCGGGATTTGTTCCTCCGGGTCCATCGCCACATCCCGGAAAAGATCCAGAACCGCATTCCCGTACTTCAATTCCCGCCAATGCTCTGTCAGCCAGTGAACGACCGCTCTCCTCTTTCCCCAGAACAGGGCGCCCCATCGGTCAGAGTGATACAGGGACAGAAGGTTATCGGTGGGCTCGAATCCTTTCTGAAACATGGCGGATAACCAATCCTTCATCCCTTCGAAACTCTTTGTTTCCAGCTGAGCTTCAAAGACTCTCGGTTCGAGAAACAGCTCCGGAGCATACGGCAGATTGAGAGCAAACACCACCTCCGGCCTGTAGTTCTGTCTCCACTGGATTGCTTTCACATAGGCCTGGACGGTCTGTCCAACCCGGTTGGAGAGCCACGCTGCGGCTAGTTTTTTGGTACTGTGCTTTCTAAAAACCCTAATGGCAGGAAGAACCCCCATCAACCACTGCCCCCCGCTCTGATAACGGACTAAAGCGCCGGACTCATCTTTCCGCAGACTCACAATTTGGATCTCCCGGATTGTTTTATCTTGAAGCGCTCTCTTGAGGTCCGGCAAAAGCGCCCGGACGGCCCCCTTAGGCACTCTGGCCGGCATGGCGGCAAGCTTTCTTTCTTCCTCCTCCGTCAGAGCGTCCTCCTCCGCGCCGGCCTGGGCGCTCTGCAGGTCCGCTAGAACCAGAACAGCCTCATACAGCGTCTTGAGACCCGCCGTTGTCTTCGCTTTATCGCTCTGCAAGCGGTGGTTCGCCTCAACCCGGGCCGCCTCAGTCTGGCTGGAGCTGATCTTCTGATCCTTGGCGGCAGCGCTCAAAAGGGCCTGGACGGCCATGCCACCCCGGCTGCCCATATTCCCTCCCACGATGTCCGTCAAATGTTTTGCGGACAGAACAGCCCCGGCGATTTCCACAGCGCTGTGCGCGCCCGGATCGGCCAGGATCCCATCTCTCTTTTCCAGCTCTTTTCTTCGGGCAGCGGCTTCGGCATCCTGCTGCCTCCTTGCGATAGAACTCTCCAGATGGGATTTCTTCTTATCCAAAACCCGCGAAGCGAATCCCAGCTCTTTCAACAACCCAAGGGCCTGCTGCACCGCCTCCAGATGCTTTCTTTCCCTGGCGACAGCCTCCCTGGAATCGTCCGGTTCGGCCCGCACCACGTGACCCGCGTAGGTCTCCACCACCGGTTCCAAAGCGCGCCGGAGACGCTCCGCCCAGGCGGGCTGCAACATTTTCAATGGTTCCTTGGAATCCCGGAGCGCCTGCTCCACCGGCGGCAGGAGATCCAGATCCTGCAGCGCGGCGATTCGCATCAGCTCCCGGTACCCCTCCCGCGCGGCCGCCAGATCATTCCGCATGGCCGCCAGATCATCTCGGGTCTCGGCAGTCACCGGCAGGACGTCCATGAAACCGGCGGCATCCGTGATCCAAGCGTTGTAATCGGAAAGCTGCCCCAGTCCTTCCGGATGGTTGAGGTCTCCGGAATCCAGGAGAGCATCCGGAGTATTTCCGGCCGACTCGATGGTGCCCCAGATCAAGCGGCCGGCGGCGTGTTGGCGGTCTCTCTCAAAAGAGTCCCTCCAGGCGGCGTGGACCCGCTCCGCCGGAATCGCTACCGCCTGCTTGAGGACAGTCCGGACCTCGGTGGGGTCTTCGGAACTCTCCAAAACAGCGTTCAGATCCCTCACCTGGCGCACCCCCTCCACCACCGGGACCTGGCGCGCCACGGCCTCCTGGAACGGGGCAAATCCTTCTCCCTCCAGCGCCTCCTTCACCTCCTGGATCTCCGCCGACAGCTTCTCCAAAATCCCTTGCGCTTCCTCCAACGAGAGAGAGGCGGCCTTCACAAGCGTCCGCTCGACATAAGCGGCCGTCTTTCCGGACAAGGCCGTGGCCAAAAGTGTCTGGACGGTGGTCAAGCGGGTTTTCATCCCCGCGTCCTGAGGATCCACAGAAATTTCCTTAGTCGCGTTCAGCTCTTTCAACAGCTCCGTGAAACCTGCCTCCGGATCGGCCAGAACGCGGGCGACCAATTTGGACACCTCATCCAACTCCTTGAGCTGTCCCCGTTTCAGCGCTTCAGCCTCCCGCGCTTCCTTCTCCCATCTCTGGAGCAAGAGGGGCCATCCTTCGTGAAGGATCCTCTCGTATTCCAGTTCCGCCCGCCGCGCCGCGTCGTATTCTTGCTCGATCGCCGCTTTCCGCTCCGCCTCTGCCGTCCACGCCTTATCGAAATCCACAAACCGGGTCGGCTGGCCGGCTTTCCGCCTCTGTGAGACCCATTCCGTCGCGAAGCTCCGGGTTTCGGGTTTAGACGGGTACTCGTGAGGATGTTTTTCCGCTTGCGCCACCAGTTTTTCCACCACCGCGGCTTCATCCTCCTGGGGCTTGGCAACCGGCGGTTCCGGAGGAGCCGGTTCGGGAACCGGGGCGGATGGAAGAGACTCCATATCCGGAAGACCCGGATCCGTCAGGCCGACCATCTCGACCGGAAGAAACAGCGCGCCGGCCGAGACCAAATCCTGCGCCAGAAGCTCGGCCACCAGCATTTCGATCCGGTGCCCCAGCATAATAATGCGGTTTTTCTGTTGCTGCTTATCCTGGCTCCGGTTCTCACGCAAATCCCGCAACGCCTCTCCAAACCGGGATTGGACCACCGCCATGATCCGTTGGGCAACCGCGTCGGAATATTCTTTGGAAAGATTCTTCCCGACAAGGGCCGCAAGGTGCTCCGACATATGATTCAACCATGGGGTGATGCGATCCACCTCGGGACGCTTGAGGCTCCGCTTTCCGACTCTGTTCCTAGTGACCTCCATCGCTCTCTCGAGACGGCCTTCCCTAGCGTGATCCTGCGGGGTGAAATCCGCCACCAAGGAGTTCAAGAATTGCTGGTAAGGAATCGTGTTTTGCATGACCTCTTCCAGCATCTTGGCCCATCCGGCTACATCTCCCGGTTCGATCGCCGGCTTCCAAATCCGCACGTTCCCTCGTGAGGTGACGGTCCCCAGCCCGACGGGGGGGAAACCCGGCAACGCCCGCTCCAGAAGGAACCTGTCTTCCATAAACGATTGCAACCCGCTCACCGCCGGCCAACCTGTGTAGGACGGATAGAGCAGGATCACCCGGTCTCCCGGTTGGTACCACTCCGCCAAACGGAATGGGAAATAGCGAACCGCTGAAATGTTGGGCGAGGACATGGCGCCTCCGCCGGGCACAAACCGCCGAGGGTTTCCTTCTGTATCCACAAAAAGAACCCCCACCCCGCCGACCATATCCTGCGTGATTGCTTCTCCCTCCCGGACCCGCTCCGCGCTTATTCGGATGATCTCGCTAGTCACGGCATCTTCCAGGAAGGGGGTTGCCCAATTGCCGATCCTGCCCAGATCGGCGACCTGCCCATCCAGCATCTCCGCCGGCGCGCCGGCAAGAGTCTTTTTGATGCGGTCCGCTTCCTCCAGCCAGATCTCACGGATCGCGTCGTAATAAATCTCCCCCAGAAGATCCGCCGGGACGGAATTGGACAGCGAGAGCAGATGCCGCTGCCACAACGACGGAACGACATCTTCTTCAAGAAACTCCAGGATGGAGCGGACGTCCACCGGTCCCTCCTCCGGAACCAAACTGAGGTAATAGTGCTCAAGCTCCGCGCGAAGCCGCGGCCAGCGGTCCAAGGATCCCCCAAGAGAGCCGAGAAGAGACCGGACCGAATCCGCCGGCGCGTTTGAACCGGGAGTCGAAGAACGGATTGCCTGAATAACACGGGTGACTTCGCGGGCAACCACCCTGTGCTGGGCTTCCAGATCCCGGATTGCCTGGAGGATAAGCTGGACCTCCTTGGGCCGCCGCTTGCGGGCGTTTTCCATCACACTTGCTTTCACCCCAAAAAGCTGGCGAAGCAATTCGATGACCTCCCGCGCCCAAGCCCGTTTTTCCTCGATTCCGAGGGCCGGAGGCGGCATCCTCTCGAGCTTCGCCTGGAGTTTCCGCAGTGCCGGATAGCGCCGGTCCACCTGAGTCTTTACATCCGACAGTTTAAAGCGGGCGCGGTAGCGGCCGGCCTCTTTGAGGAGTCCTTTTTCTTCCAAAATCCTTGGATCCGGCAGCACAGGGCGAGTGCTCAGATTTCCAGGGAACATGAGCCAATTCAATCCCGGCTTCGTGGAATCCGAAGCATCCACCCATACCGTGAACGAGCTCTCATCCGCCTGGCTCCCGGTCAGGCCAACGGAGTTCCGCACCATCCTGCCGTGAACGGCCTCTTGGGCCACCTTACCGATCTCCCTGTGCAATGCCTCCACATCCAGAGGAGCTGTGATAGCCACGGGTGGGAGATTGGGTGCCGGCTCAGGCGGCGTCTCAATCGCGGGCGGCGTCTCAATCGCGGGCGGCGTCTCAATCACGGGCGACGCCTCAACCGGAGTGACGGGTGCGGCTGTCACCGTCACCGCCGCCGGGGCCAGGGCCGGCGGTTCAGCCGAAGCAACAGGCGCGGATGACGGCTTCGGCGCAGGAATGGAGGCAAACCATTCCTGAACGGCCTCCCATTTGCCCGTGGAAAGGGCACCCCGGATGAGATGGGGGTTGGCGCTCATCAGCACGGCCGATCCGAGATACAACGTTGGGGGATCGGGACTATACCAGACACCCAGATTCGGGAGAAGCTCATCCGGCACGCCGTAAATCTCACCCTCATACGCCTCCACAGCAGCAAAGACAATCTCTGCGCGGTGGGGATCACCCATCAGGGTGTTCAGATTCTTACGATGGACATGCCAAACCTCTTTCTCTTTGTAACGGATCCTGCTGCTTCCAGACTGGAGGAGGACATACTCCATCAAGGCATCCTCACCCGGCTCCTGAAGGCCTTCCTCCGCTCCGGCGGCTGAAACGGACCAGAGGATGATCCGGCCGTTCCAATCGGCTGAAGCCAGCCGGTCGCCCGATGGATTGAACGCCAGGCTCATCACAAGAGCATCATGCCGGCCTTCCGCCCTTGCTAAGGATTTCCCGCCGGCAACGCGCCACAACGCGACGGAACCCCCGCTATCCCCGGTCGCCAATCTCTTGCCGTCGGCGGAGAAGCGCAGGGAAGAGAGGGTGCCGTCGCTTGAAGCATGGATTTGTCTGAGAAATTTCGCCCTCCCGGAGGGGAATCCCCACAGCTCCACAGTGCCTTTGGCGGTCCCCACGGCAAGCAGCTTCCCCGAGGGCTCGAACTCCAGCGCGGTCACCATCGAAGATTCGGACCGGTTCTGAAATTTCTGCAGCAGCTCAGGGGCCTTATCCGGTTCCACCCTCCAGAGGTAAACAAAACCGGATTTTTCGAGCGATGTCGCCACCCAGCCCCGCTCGGGCGCGAAAGCGATGGCGGAAAAATGCGCTTGGCTGTCCGGGTTGAACTTGGAATGCTTCTTTCCCTCGTGAAGTTTAAACTTCCAGGTTCTCAGGCGGCCTTGAAGCTCCTGGATCTGGATCCCATTGGGGGTTTTCCCGGAAATGATCTTGGAGCCGTCGGGATAAAACGCCAGACCCAGGAGAGCGCTCACGTCGAAGCGGCTACCGGGGTGGATTTCGGAGTGGCTAAAGGGGTCCGGGTCCTTTCCCTTCGAACTCCCCCCCACCGGGAAATGATGGATAACGCCTCCGAAGCTGCCGACAGCCAACGTCTTGCCATCCGGACTGAGGGCAAGCGCTCGGATCAGGCCCATCGCTTTCTTACCCACCCTGAGGGGCCGGTAAACAAACGACCCCTCCTTCCCCGGATGCAGGATCATCACGTTCGTCTGTTCCCCCGCTGAAATGAGCCCTTTTCCATCCGGATGGAACGCGATTCCCCAAACCGTTTTCTCTCCGGGAGTTTTGAACACGCTCAACGGAGTGAGCCGATTTTCCTCCACGCCGGCGTTCGAACTGTTGACGGAATCGGCGGCCTGCGCCTCCCGCAGCTCCTGCAGGAGCTGCTCGCGCTCCTCCAGGCCGGCCTGGGAGTTGATGGGAACCAGTTCCGGTTTCTCGTACAGGTTCAACCCGTCGTGCAGCATGATCCGGACGGTGTCCTTGTTTTGACCAATCCCGTCTACTCGGATGTGCAGATCATTGTAAAGATCCTGGATCCGGACCATGTCGTCCGGAGGGGGCTCGTAGGAAAGGACCACCGAAGGGTCTTTCCGAATGCTCTCCAACTCATCCAGCCCGAAGATCCACATGGAGTGGGAGACACCGTATTTCCCGGGCTTCGGTTGCACCTGGACGGTTTGCCGCACCGGCGCCGTCGAACCGGATATCGCGGCCTTGTGCTGCGCGATGTCGTCTTCCAGAAGCCTCGTCCTCCTCCAATCGCCATGTTTCTGGCCTAACCCTAAGCTGTCCCCTCCCACCCCCACCAGGCCGGCAGGCAATCTCAAGGAAAGTTTGGCCAACACGATTTTTTCGTTCCGGTCATCCACCTCCCCGGTGAAACGGATTTCGATCACCCTCCCCGAAGAGCGGTGCACCAGCCGGATAAAATGATTCATCCCCAAAACAAACTGGTGAGGGTTCCCTTGAGAGCGGCCGGCGATCGCCCTCTCCCGGGCCAGGGTCTCGATCCGCTGAAGGAGATACAGCCGATTCGACCAAAGCATCTTTTGCTCATTCAGGGTGTAAATGCCCGAATCCATCAGGAATTTCACCGCATCATCCACGATGGGACGCAGGGCCACCGCCTCTTTCCATTGCTGCTCGGGCGGCAGCTCCCCGGTTAATATCCGGCTCATTTCCTCAAACAGCCTGTTGCCGAACACAACGATCAGGTCCCGGACCAGGTGCTGTTCGAGAAGGGTACGGCCTCTCTCGTCCTGAAAATCGGTTTGCGTCGATAAGAAATCGGCCACCCTCTGTTTAAACTGTTCAACCTCTTTTCTATCCGCGTAAGTCACGACACCCTGCAATTCCTGGCCTTCCTTGTACAGCTTCATCGCTTCCAGCTTGAAGGCGGCCTGGTTCAATCTCTGCTCGAGCTGGGCGTCCCCGATGGGGCCGGACACCGCCTTTGCCTTCTTCCATCGGGCCTCCATCCCCTCCGGCAGGGGGCTCTCGTCCGGCGCATGCAAGAACAACTCGTAAGCGGCCTCCAGATCAGCAGCCGATTGGGCGGAGAAGACCCGGAGCAGATCCGGCCGGATCTCTGTGGCCGTCTTCGCGAGTAAAACCTCCAGGCGCTCCGCGTCCGCCAGCGCTCCCTGAATCTCCGGCAAGGAACGGCCGGCTTTGATCAAGGTCTGCTGCCATGCCGGTCCGGTCAATAGCTCAGCCGCTTCCTGCAAAACCGTGGAGGTAACGCCGACCCCCTGCAGCAGGCCGATCACCTCCTGAAGAGCCGGAAGATCCTTCCTGCTCATTTGGCTCTCCAGCGCTTGGACCACCGGGCCTAATCCGTTCCGGAAGTGTTCGCTCCATTCCGGAGCCAGCAACCCGACCGGCTCCGCGGATTCCCGGAGGAATTGTTTGATCGTTCCCACATCCTTTTTCACCTGTGCCAGGCGGCTCAGCTGCTTCACTCCATCTCGAGCGGCCGTCAGCTGCTCCCGGTAGACCCCATCGATCTCCATCTCTTCCAAGAAAAGAGCCGCTTCATCCAGAGAAGCCGCCCCCTTGGCCAGATCCTCCGCCGAGCCCACCGCTTTCGCGGCAGCAACCGCCTGCATCACCGCGCCGTCGGCCAACCCCTTGGCCGCAGCCCCTCGCGCTTCCTGGAAGAATCTCAACGTGGCGCCGGCCAACAGCTGGACCGGGATTCCCCTGGCCTGCCGGAGCGCTTCCGCCACAAGGTCGGGCTCCTCGGAATCTTGTAAAGTCGCGGTGAGCTCCATCGCCTGCTCCATTGCCTCCACCTTGGAAAGTAGGGCCGGCGACTCGGCCGGAGCAGAAGGAGCTGGCTCCACGAGCGGCGCGACTGGCGTGGGAGAAAGGTCCACCTGTGCAGGGGGAACAATTGGCGCGGGCTGCTTCCTTGGAGCTGGCAGACTCGGCACGGGACGCTTCGGCCGATCGGAAAGATTTTGGACCGGGGTCCTCTTCCTCTCCAGCGCCAGCGCAGCAGCAGCAGCCGCGTCGGCTAGTCGCTTCTTCTCCGCGGCAGCGGCAGCCACTACGGCTGCTTCATCGGCCAGC
>JGI1357J11328_10001275_pt1 | contig 19379 bp, 16 predicted proteins | sample Subgrocontami54m_FD_11328 | JGI IMG/M metagenome (IMG submission 11328)
GGTTCACGCAATCGTGGCATCTGTAAGTTCACTTGGCCGCACCCACAGGTTAGCCCGCGGGGATCAGCGTACCCGTTGCGGTACTGCATCGGTGCCCCATGTTCATGGTGATCGTGCCAGCTACGACCGACGATGTCATCTCGTTCAGCTTCCAGAGCCCGTTGGAGCCCTGTCTGAACATGGGCCCGGGCCAGATCATCAACGTAGGATCGACAATCGTTCACTGTGGGCTCCACCACCTCAAACATTTTTCGTTTACGTCTTGCAGGTGATGTTTTTTTATGGTATTTTGCCATTGGCGTATCTCCTTCTTGGGTTTTAGTGGTTTAGAATGCACCCCAAGATACAGATGCGCCGCTTTATTTTCCACCCGATCCCAACCGGATCAGAGTTTACACACTTTTTCAATATAACTCTTTTGTGGACCAAAGATTTGTCAACCGGTGTAAGAAAGCAGTTATTGAGCTTCGCATAAATAATGGCACATTTGATCTTTTATAGTTATATTTCGTGGTATGAGACCACAAGGAAGCGCTCAACAGTTGGAACGCCGCCGCCGACAGGCGATCGGACTGCTGCGCCAGAACAAATCCGTGTCGGCCATCGCTCGGTTGCTCGCCGCTTCGAAGAGCTCTGTTGTTCGATGGCGCGAGGCTTACAAGAAACATGGCTTCAAGGCACTCCGTCCCAAACCCACCCCGGGGCGTCCACCCCGCCTCTCGATAGCACAGAAAGCGAGGCTCGCAAAGTATCTGCTGAAAGGTCCCATTGCAGCGGGATATTCAACCGATCTCTGGACCTTAGGGCGTATAGCCAAAGTGATCGAGAAACGTTTCCATGTGAGCTATCACCCGAACCATGTCTGGCGACTGTTGCTGAGCATCGGGTGGAGCTGTCAAAAACCCGAACGCCGTGCACTCCAAAGGGACGAACAAGCCATTCTGCACTGGGTACAGCAGGAATGGCCCCGAATAAAAAAAAACCGCAAAACTTGGCGCCCATCTCGTATTCATGGATGAAAGTGGATTTCTGCTCATCCCAAATGTACGGCGCACCTGGGCACCAAGAGGCCAGACACCTCACTTCTACCATTGGTTCAAGCAGGACAGAATCTCTGCCTTTGGGGCCATCAGCGTCTCTCCACGTCGGCGTCACGCCGGACTTTACATGCAGTTCCGCTCGCGCAGCCTCAAACATAGAGATGTCAAGCTCTTTTTGCAGTATCTCCTCAGGCACCTGCGGGGACCGATTGTGCTGTTGTGGGATCGGGGAACGATCCACCGCCATCATTCCATCCGACCGTTCCTTGACAAACGACCAAGATTGCATCCAGAATTTTTCCCTGCCTACGCGCCTGAACTTAACCCGGCGGAACACATCTGGAATCGGGCCGATTTCGCTCTCTCCAATAGCGTCTCCAACACTCAGTCGCATCTCCACAGTCGGCTGCATAAGATCACACGCAGACTCCGAACTTCCCAGAAACGGCTCTTCTCATGCATTCATGCGAGTGGATTGCCTTGGAGGGAATAATACATTGTTCCTTTACTTATGCGAAGCTCAATAACATCCCCAATCCACCAATCTAAAATTGTCTCCCCCTTGATCCCCTCTGAAATCATACAAAAAAAACGCGACGGCGGTAAGCTCTCACGGGCCGAGCTCCAGCTTTTCATCAAAAGTTATCTCTCGGGCGGTGTCGCCGAATACCAGATGTCGGCGTTTCTCATGGCGGTCTATTTTCGAGGAATGGATGCGGAGGAGACCGGAGACCTCACGGACGAAATGGTGAACTCAGGGGTCGTCGTCGATCTCTCCGGCATTCCCGGGATCAAGGTCGACAAGCATTCGACTGGCGGGGTGGGAGACAAGGTCTCTCTCATTCTGGCGCCGATGGTCGCCGCCTGTGGAGTCCCCGTACCGATGATGTCGGGGCGAGGTCTGGGACATACGGGGGGAACGCTCGACAAGCTCGAATCAATTCCCGGGTTCCGGACAAATCTCTCTCTCATGGAGTACAAAAAAGTTCTGGCTGATATCGGACTGGCGATGATCGGTCAGACGGCTGAGATCGCGCCGGCGGATAAAAAGATGTATGCGTTGAGGGATGTCACCGGCACGGTTGAAAGCATACCGCTCATCGCAGGAAGCATCATGAGCAAAAAGATCGCGGAAGGGATCGATGCTCTGGTCCTCGACGTGAAAACGGGCCGAGGGGCGTTCATGCAATCGGAAGAAGAGGCGATCAAGCTTGCCCAAACGCTTCTTCAGGTAGGAGCACATTTTGGGAAGAAGAGTGTCGCGCTGCTCACCGACATGAGCCAGCCGCTCGGCTTCGCGGTGGGCAACTGGCTCGAGGTGGAAGAATGCATCGACTGCCTGAATGGCCGTGATGTTTCCGACCTTATGGAACTTACATACGCTCTGGGTGGATTGATGACAATGCTCGGGGGAAAAGCCCGATCAGCCTCCGAAGGCATTTCCCTCTGCCGCGACGCGGTGCGATCGGGGAAAGCGCTTGTGAAATTCAAGGAGTTGGTTGCGCGTCAGGGCGGCGACCGATCGGTGATCGATCACCCCCTACAGTATGCAAAAGCGAAACACACGGTCGAGGTGAAGAGCCCGGCATCCGGCATCGTTCAAAGTATCGATGCCAGGGAAATCGGGTTGACGTCGATCATGCTTGGTGCGGGCAGATTACGGGTCGACGATAAGATTGATCCGAAGGCCGGCATCATGCTGCGAAAGAAGACCGGTGACGCGGTGAAATCGGGAGAAACTCTCGCAGTGATTCACACCGACAAGGAAGCGATAGTGGCGGAAGCCGCGAGGAGAGTTGCAGCGGCTTTCGGGATCGCTGGAAAGGATGTCAAGCGGCAGTCGCTCATTCGGTCGTTGATTGATGAGACGGGTGTCCGGCCATGGCCGGAGGGATGAGGCAGATGATGTTGTGCGAATGAATACCCTGCGTTTCAAGATATTATCTTACTTGAGAGACTGCCACAGTTTGAAATCACTCAGATTTTTTTTATCTTCACCGATCACACGCGATCCAGGAAGGGAGCTCTACAATGGCAACAATAGGAAGTTTGGTCAGTGACCGACCCTTATTTTCGGTTGGCAAGCAGACAATGGTGCTCGAAGCTGTCCGCTATATGGCGGAAAAAAATGTCGGCGCCCTGGCGGTTGTGGATGGTGCACGACTTGTGGGAATCTTTTCGGAGCGCGACGTGATCAAACGCGTTGTCGCACAGCAGCTCGATCCCCGGTCCGTCCAGGTCGAAGCGGTGATGACGAGGGAAATTGTTGTTGCAGACGCCGCCGAAAGCGAAGCCGCCTGCATCCGGAAAATGAAGGCTGCCGGCTGCCGGCATCTGCCGGTTGTCTCCGGCGACCGGCTGGTCGGAATGATCTCGCTCAGGGATCTGCTGCAGGTCGAGCTCACTGAGCGTGAAGAAAAACTCGAATACCTCACAAGCTATATGTTCAACGTGTCACCCGACCCCGAACAACGAAAGAAATCGTAAGATCAAGTATCGTCTTTGGAGATTTTGAATGCCCGTTATTGCGCTCGTCAACGAAGGAAAGACAATTGAAGTGCCGGAAGGCGCGAATCTCAGGAAAACACTTCTGAAGAACGGCATTTCGCCGTATGCCGGCATCGACAGGCTATTGAATTGCTTCGGCAACGGCCTCTGTGGAACATGCCGCGTCGAAGTTGTCGACGGTAAGGGCGCGCCGCCCATGAGTGCTCTTGAGGAATCTTCGCTGGTCGGTCTTGCGCCGTTTTATGGCCGCGCGGTTCCCAAAAACACTCGCCTCTCCTGTCGTATCGAAGTCACAAAAGACATGAGCATCAAGACCTATCCACGTGTTGCGATCGACTGGGTTCTCACGAAAGAGCGGCTTGCCATGACGGCGATCTGGACTTTTTTCGGGGGGGTGCTTCTCTATGTTGTCGTCCGGCTTCTGATCGAGATCGCGACTGGGCGCTGAATTTGGATAATATTTTGAAACGCAGAGACGCAGAGGAATCGCGGAGCGAAATGCAAAAATTCAATCCTCGGCGAACTCTGCGCCTCTGCGTTAAAAACTATCATATTCTTAGCGCCTCCATCATTTCCGCGTGGACGGCTCCATTGCTCGCAAGGACTTCCGGCTCATAAATGCTGAACGCGTTCCCGTGAAAATCTGAAATTGTTCCGCCGGCCTCCGTTACCAGGAGAGCCCCTGCCGCCATGTCCCACGGATGAAGCGCGACTTCCCAGAAACCTTCATACCGTCCTGCCGCTACATACGCCAGATCGATCGCCGCAGAGCCCATCCGCCGCACCGCCTGTGCCTTCATCAGAAACTTCACGAAATGTTCTACCGCATGATTCGGGTTTTCAACGATATTGTATGGGAATCCCGTCACCAGCAGACTCGCCTCCAGCGAACCGACCGAAGACACCGTGATTCTTTTCCCGTTGAGATAAGCTCCTCTGCCTTTCTCTGCAGTGAAAAGTTCATCGAAATTCGGATCATAGATGACGCCGAGCTGCAATTCACCCTTGTGTTCAAGACCGATCGACACGCAGAAGACTGGAAAGCCGTGGGTGAAGTTTGTGGTCCCGTCAAGTGGATCAATGATCCACCGGTAATCCGATGTTTTCCCTTTTTTCGATCCGCTCTCCTCGGCGAGGATGTCGTGACCCGGAAAGTGCCTTCGGATGATATCGATGATCAGTTCCTCCGAACCTTTATCGATTTCGGTGACGAGGTTCTTCTCCTGACCTCCCTTGCGCTGGATGTCCATCGCTTTGCCGAGGTTCTGCTTGAGAAATTTTCCGGCCGTTCGGGCGGCGTCGATGGCGATGTTCAACATGGGCAACCTAAGTTTTTATCGCAGAGGCGCAAAGTACGCCGAGGACCACTTTGCGTCCTCTGCGACTTTGCGATGAAAAACGAGCGTCACTCCACAATCTGCCTTCCAAGTAATTTCCGCAGCCGGTCCATATTTTTCCGACTGATCCTGAACCGCACCAGGATCGAGTTCTCTTCGTACTGTTGCTCCTGAATTTCAGCGATCTCGTGCAGCTTCGAGATCGTTCCATAATCCGATTGCTCGACGCGCAGCGTCTGCTCAAAGACATCCCGCTCGAGCAATTCACTGAGCTTGTCCGTGAGCGAGGAGATGGAGATCCCGCGTTCTGCGGAGATGAAGGCCGAGCACGGATAATCATTCTTCAGCTCAACGATGATCGACCGGTCGCTGAGCTTGTCGATCTTATTGAAGACATAAACGGTCGGCTTGCCGGCGGCATTGAGTTCGTCGAGCGTATCTTCGACGACCGTCACATGTTCCCTGAATTGTGGATGACTGATATCGATGACATGGAGGAGAATGTCCGCCTCTGAAACCTCGGCGAGCGTGCTCCTGAACGACGCGATGAGATGCGGGGGCAATTTGCGGATGAATCCGACGGTGTCCGACAGGAGGATCTTCTTGCCGGGACCGAGACCGACCTGGCGGACGGTCGTATCGAGCGTGGCAAAGAGACGATCCTCAACGAGAACATCCGCCCCGGACATCAACCGGAGGAGCGTCGATTTGCCCGCATTCGTATATCCAACCATCGCCACACGCGGAAGCTCCTCACGCCCCTTTCGTTGAACCTCGCGTTCATTGCTGATGCGCTGGAGCTTTTGCTTAAGATGACTGATGCGGGCGCGAATGGCGCGGCGGTCCGTTTCGATCTGCGTTTCACCAGGGCCCTTGGTTCCGACCCCGCCGTACTGCTTGGAGAGATGCGTCCACTGCCGTGTCAATCTCGTGAGATTGTACTGAAGCTGGGCGAGTTCCACCTGTGTCATCGCTTCCTTCGTCTTGGCCCTTGACGCGAAAATGTCGAGAATCAAACCGCTCCGGTCGAGGATCTTGCATGAAATGCTTTTCTCGAGGTTGCGGATCTGGACTGGGGAAAGGTCATCGTCGAAGATCACCAGATCGATCTCTTCATCCTCAACGAGCTGTCCGATCTCCGCCGCTTTCCCGCTTCCGATGAATGTCGCGGGATCGATGCGGCTCCGCTCCTGGGTGATCTTGTGACAGACGTCCGCTCCCGCGGTGTCCGTGAGAAGCACAAGCTCGTCAAGATACTCCTCAACCTGCGGCTTCCGATTCTTGGTCGAGATCAGGCCGACGATGATGGCGCGCTCGCGCTCCTTTGTCTCGAGAAGTTTCATGCCGCGGCTCCCTGCATGGCTCTTCGGCTGTCGCGTGCAACGAGCATTTCCAGGAGGGCGAGGAGCAATGCCGCGCCGATGCAGTATTTCCATAGTTCGACGCCGAACCGCGACCGCAGCACTGCCAACTGCAGCTGGCCGGACTGTTCGAGGGTTTGAATGGATGAGTCCGGGACGTGCAGCCGCTTCCAGAACAAGGCAAGGTCCTCGCCGGCCGCCAGACGGGTGTCGGATTCGAATTTGTCGAGGTTCACAACGATCGAGGCGACATGAGTGTTTCCAGCACGCAAGTCATAGGTCCCCGCCATCGCGAGCGGTTTCAGAGCGAACGATTTCCCTGGAAGGAAGTCTGCGCCGACATTGATGGGTGCGATCGGCTGGAGAAGTTCCTCGACTCCATCGGGTGCAACCAGCTTGAATGTTTCCCCGCCGGCCGAGCGAACATAATTCCTCACGACGACGGTCGGTGCATCGCCGGCGGTGTAGGATGCCCATCCTTCATTTCCCGAAGCGGCAAAGACCACGGAACGGTAAACTAATGGCGCGAAAATTCCTTTCAGGGGAAAATCCGACCAACCTAACGTCGGCGCCACCGAGAAAAACAAAATCTTTCCCTGTCCGACCGCATGTTCGCTGAGAAACGCTCCGCCTTCGCTCAGCGAGATGAGAATCCGACCGTGTTTGCCTGCCTGACGTTGCAGTGCCGTCATGATGGACGGTGATTCAATGTCGCTCATCGTGATCCTCCTGCCGCGCGCGTCTTTTTCAAACATCGTCTCGAAGAGGGGATGATCAAAATCAACTTTCTGAATTGTCATCGGTGACTGACCTGGAGGAACTTTCACGATTTGTTCAATCGCAGGGATCTGAAGGAGGGAAAGGAGCACCTGGTTGTAGTTGTTCAGGTCGATGTGATCGCCCGGGAAAATCATGACCCCGCGTCCCTGAGCTGCAAACGCCTTGATCCGCTCTGCATCGGATGAAGAGAACGTCCGGACGCCGGAGAGCAGAAGAACGTCGCAGTGTTTGAGATCGGTGACGGTAAATTTCCCTTCGGCGACCTCATCGATATGAAAGAATGATCTTGTCTCGTTGGCTGCATTCGACGTCAGCGCAAGCACGACATACTGCGAGACGGATGGGCTGGTCCCGACGATGGTGATGTTGATGTGATCCGGTATCTGAAGGGAAAAATATCTTCTGTTGTCCTGTTCGATGGCGTCGTTTTCGAGTTCAACGTATCCTTTGAGGTCACCGGCGTGCTTCGGTGTGATGGTAAACTCGACCGATGCAGATCCAAACGGCTCAATCGAAGCGTTGGTCTGCGCGGCCCGGACGCCGTCGAGGAAGACACTGACCACGTAGTCCTTCAGCGGAAGCTGGGAAAAATTCCGGACGGACGCGAAGATCTTCACGGGCTTGTCTTTTTCCAGAATTTTCGAGCGGACTTCGACCGAATCGATCGAAGCGTTCCCGATTGCCTTCGAACCAATCGCGACGGTGAAGATCTTCGCCCGCTCATCGAAGAGAGAGGAAAGGATGTCGGGTGATTGACCCGCCGGCTGCATGAATAACGTCCGCTGCATGTCGGAGATGAGATACACCTCTTTGTTGGCATTCTTTGATTGGGTAAGAAGGCGCGCCGCGAGGCGTATGGCCTGCTCCATCGGCCTTCTCACCGAGGATGCGGTCATTTCTCTGACCGCCGTTTGCAGTATAGTGAAATCATGTACTGCCGGCTCGATGGTTGCGTTGGGGAGATCCGAGAGCTTGATGAGGAAGGCTTCGTCCCCTTCTTTCATTAAATCGATCAGGCTCGACATCGCGTCCTTCAGCTGCTTGAGCCGTTCGCCGTGCTCATCCGATACGGTGAGGCTGAAAGAATCGTCGACGACGAAGACGATCGATGAGCGTGCATGCGCGCCGATGGTGCCGAGGATCGTCCCGCGGAGAGCCGGGCGCGCAAAGGCGAGGACGATGAACACGACGAGGAGTGTACGAATGATCAGCAGCAGCAGCTGCCTGAGCTTCAATCGCCTGATCTTTGTCTGCTGAAGCTGTTTGAGAAATGTGAGCGTGCTGAACTCAATCGTTCGTAACTTGCGGAGGTTGAGAAGGTGGAGAATGACAGGAATTGTTGCAGCCGCCAGGCCGAACAATACGAAAGGATTGAGAAACGTCATGCTCTGCTGAGGCAGCCTCTTGAGAAGAATCGCATATCGTGTAATGAAATGAGTACAAAAAAGATGAGAAATGCAACCTCAGATCGAACACCGGCTCTTTCTCGCCGAAGGCCCACTGCGCGGGTGGCAGGACGAGAAACCGCGATCCCTGAAGTTCCCATGGAGGGGAAACCGGACAGGAACCGCGAATGAGATTAGGTAATGACGACGAATTATTGTATCATACAACATCTATCGCATCCGTTCCTTCCTGTTCTTTCCCGGTCGCATTCGGTAGGATACTCAACTCTCATTATCAGAAATGGAATACATGAACACATTCAACATGTTTCAGCTGAGCAAAGCGACACTGTCGCTGCTCACGAAACACGGTATCACCACACCGACTCCCGTCCAGGAAAAGATCATTCCGGCAATCTTTGAAAAACATGACGTCATCGCCCAATCGGAAACAGGCTCCGGCAAAACGCTCGCCTTCGCGCTCCCGCTCATAGACATGATCGATCGACGCGACGGGCTCCGCGCGCTCATCCTCGCTCCGACACGTGAACTTGCCGTTCAGATCGCTGAAGAATTTGTGAAATTCTCACAGGGAAAACAACTCGGAATCACGCCGATCTATGGCGGCGTTTCGATCAGCAATCAGATCAGAAAAATCGACAAGACGAACATCGTCGTCGGCACCCCGGGCCGTCTCATCGACCTGATGAATCGGGGCAATCTTCATCTCGACACCATTCGCTATCTCGTCTTCGATGAAGCAGACCGGATGCTCGACATGGGATTTTTGCCCGATATCGAAAAGATCGTCCGCAAAATTCCTGCCGAGCGGCAGACGTTCCTCTTCAGCGCGACGATCTCAAAGGAGGTCCTCCGCGTCAGCCAGAAGTATCTCCGCTCGCCGAAACATTTTCAGCTCTCATCCGAAGTCAAGCCCGATTTCCTCCGCCAAACGTATTATCAGACAATATCCGATCAGAAGCTCCCCCTTCTCATCCATCTCCTCAAACATGAACGCGATCTGGCGCTTGTGTTCTGTAACCGGAAACATATCACTTCCAAACTTGCAAAGAAGCTGACCCAGGAGGGCGTTTTCGCCCGATGCCTGCACGGGGATATGTCGCAGAGTCAGCGTGAGCGGACAACAGCGGAGTTCAAACAGAAGAAGTTCAGCATTCTCATTGCCACCGACGTGGCCGCCCGCGGGTTGCACATCGACGACATCACCCATGTCTATAATTATGAGATCCCCCGCGACGTCGACTCCTATACTCATCGTGTCGGGAGAACCGCGCGAGCGGGAAAAAAAGGCGAAGCGATTTCCCTTGTTGCGACCGACGAAGAGCAGAAATTCTTTAAGCAAATTCTCTTCAATTACAGGGGAAGCATCACACTGAAGAAAATCGAATCCAGCGACCTCCCCAAATTATCGGCGCCTCCGGTGAGCCACGCACAGCATCATCCGAAGGGGGACAAAAACCGCAGCCATCGTCATCAATCGAGAAAATTCGGCCGGCGGCACCGGCATTAGACAGACATTCCTCAGTTACCCTCTCCCCTGTATCCCCTCTCCCAAACTGGGAGAGGGGATCATAGATTTTTCTCAGTAAGGGGAGAGGGTAGTTGCCGCATAGACCACTGATGCCACAGAAAAACACGAGATCCACACTGATATAGGGATCTTCATTCCACCAGAACTTCTTTCTCAAAAGCAGTGATTTTGATGGCAGGACTAAGACTGCCGAGCGTCCTTCTCAGTCTCTCCGCATCCCCATAGAACACCATCGTGATGTTTTTGGGATCAAACACCTCATCCATGGCCTGCTTCGCCGTCCCGTAGTTCACGGCATCGATCCGTTTGTTGTAGCTCTCCTGATCCAGAATCGGGATGCCGTACCGGTCGCGGTTGACTTCATTCGTCAATTTCTTCTTAATGTCGAGCTGGTACGCGTAGCGGTTCTTGAATGTCGCGTTCCGTTCCGCCAATCGTTCAATGAATTCTTTCTCCCGAGGAAACACGTCGATCAGCCGGAGCATTTCGGGGATGAGTTTTGCCGAATTTTCGGACGACGGGTCTGAATAGTATGCGATGCGGCCTGGTCTTGTCGTGGCCGGCATGAAGTATGCATACGCCCCGTAGCACCAGCCGTTCTTGTTGCGCAGCTGGTCGAAGAGATATCCTTCGAAACTGCCGAGTGCGTCGATGATAAGCGACAAATCGAATCTCCGGTCGTCTGTCGCATCGATCCCCCGATGCGACCAGATCAGGCGGTCGTTTGTCGCCTCGGGCGAGTTGATGATGACCGCTTCAAGGCCGTGGGAGTCTTCGAATTTTATCTCCGGTTTCAAAGAAAATCCATCGACTCGGCGATCTGAAGCAAAGACCGCAAGATGGGTATCCAGTTCTTCCCTGGTTTTATCGGAGATTGCCGTAAAATACATCGTCGGGCAGCTTCTTACGTTTGCCATGTATTGCAGCACATCGCTCCGCGTGATGCGGTCGATCGCACCGCGTGAACCGAACTTTCCCATCGCATTCTGTCCGAAGAGGACATACTCATTTGCAGACGAGAGCACACGATCAGGATCCTGAAGCGATGCCTCCATGATGTTGAGCTCCTGTTTTCTGACGAGATCGAGCTCCATCGTCGGGAAGTGAGCGTCCTGCAGTGTTGAGGAAACAAGATTGAGGACTTCCCTGAGATTTTTCGAGAAACTGGAAATGGAGATAAAAAAATCTGTCTCGGAGGCGCCGGCTTCCACGTTCGCGCCAAGGAGGTCAAATTTCCTCGATATCATCTCCCTTGTCAGGGTTGGAGTGCCTCGGAAGAGCGTTCTGGCGGTGATCCGGGCCACCCCTTCGAGATGTTTCTGCTCCTGCTGGAAGCCCCCGCCGTGAAACACGACGGTCATATACGTCATGGGCGCGCGCTGGTCCTGCTGATAGTAGAGATGATTATTTTCGACGTTGTCGATACGGTGTGCGTTCATGAAGAAAGCTCTCCTAGCGATGCGCGGGGATGAGTCGTACCGTTGTTGATTTTGCGCCGAGGATGTAGGTATCGACTGCGCGGCGGATATCGTCGACGGTGACTTTCTCGAACTGCCCGATCGCTTTAATCTGGAATGCGAGATCATTCGTGTTGATGAAACCGTCGCCCAGCTTGTGCGCCAGCGACGATGGGGTGGTCGCCGCCTGGTAGATCTCCTTGAGAATATTGTTTTTCACGATCTCCATCTGATCGCCGCTGATCTTCCCCGTGTGGAGTTCATGAAGCGTGGCGTCAAAAATCTCCTCAACCTCGGTGAACGACACGTCGGCTGCGAGCTGTGCAAAAAATTCAAACGTTCCGATATCGCGGGAGAGATACGGCTCGGCATAAAGTTCCGTGACTTTGGACGAATGCAGCAGTCGTTCGTTGAGGAGGGCGGTCTTCCCGGAGGTGAGCAGTTTCCCGACGATGACGAGTGCAGCATGATCGGGATGGAGCATGTTGGGGACGTGCCAGGCCATCGCCAGCATCGGCTGTGTCGTCTTCTGATGAGTGAGAGAGGCTGATCTGTTTTCATTCTGAACAGGTTCCGACGTGATCTCCCGCTTCTTGGGAAGCCGGCGGGGGAGATTCCCATACTTTCCGGCGATCGTCGTCATGACCTGGTCCGGATCGATATCTCCTACGACGATAACGAGGGCATTGTTCGGCGCATAAAAATTCTCATAAAATGCCCGGGCCTCTTCTACCGTAAAACTCCTGATCGATTGAACATCGCCGATCGTCGGGTACTTGTAGGGGTGCCGAATGTAGACAAGATCATAGAGTTCCTCCCAGAGATATCGCATCGGTTCGTCGAGACCGCGGTTTTTTTCCGTCAGGACGGCGCCTTTTTCCGTTTCAAACATCTCCTCTTCGATGAGGAGATTAACCATCCGGTCGGATTCAAGATCCGCGGCGATCTCAAGCTTATCGTTTGGGAACGTAAAGTAATAAACGGTTTGGTCGCGCGAGGTATAGGCATTGAGGCCAGTGCCGCCGTTGGAATTGACGCAGCGGTCGAATTCACCCATTTCCCGTCTCGTCGTCTTCCGGAACATCATATGCTCGAACAAATGCGCCAATCCCTGATGCCCCGGCGGTTCATCGGCGGAGCCGGTCTTGAACCATGTCTGGTAGGTAAAGATCGGCGTCGTTCTGTCGACGACGATCGCGGTCTGCAATCCGTTCGACAGTTCATATTGTCTGATCGTGAGATTTCCGATCAGGGGGATTTCATCAATTTGTCTGTAGCTGTTTGATGTTGTCATGGGGGGACTTCACAAAATACAATTTTTTTTTGAAGGTACCAAGGATATCCAGAGACCTCCCTGAGGTTATAGAACCTCCGGGAGGTCCGGTTGATTTTGGACCCCTGATTTGCAATATTGATGACCACGGTGCAAACAATTCATTGAAAACATCGTATAATAACGACAATGGGCATCATGTTGCGATGCCAGGCATTGAAATTCACTACCACAACAGAGGATAATTCCCATGCAGAAGAAAACCATCATCATTCTTGCGGTCATCGGCGGCATACTGTTGATCGGGTTAATGCTGTTCGGCTGGGTCACTGGGATGTACAACTCGCTGGTGAAGCTGGACGAAGGAGTCAAGTCGGCCTGGGCGCAGGTGCAGAATCAGTATCAGCGAAGGCTCGATCTGATTCCGAATCTCGTGGCAACCGTGAAAGGGTATGCGGAGCATGAGAGTGAGGTTTTCGAGAAGGTCGCAGAGGCGCGGTCGAGCGTCGGCAAACTTCAGGTGACGCCCGAGATCCTCAACGATCCTCAGGCGTTCCAGAAATTCCAGGAAGCCCAGTCGGGACTGAGCTCAGCCCTGTCGCGACTTCTGGCTGTCGCGGAAAATTATCCGCTGCTGAAGGCGAACGAAAACTTCATGCAGCTGCAGGCGCAGCTCGAAGGAACCGAGAACCGGATCTCCGTCGAACGAAAAAGGTTCAATGAGATCGTCCAGGACTACAACACGCGAGTCCGCATGTTCCCGACGGCGATGTTTGCCGGGATGTTCGGGTTCGGACAGAAGGCATACTTCCAGGCAGAGGCGGGAGCTGAAAAAGCCCCTCAGGTTAAGTTTTAGTGACCAGGATGAAGTCGTTCTTACTGGCTCTCTTTTGTTGTCTTCTTTTCCTGTCGCATGCTTCGGCACAGGATGTCGCGGTACCGGAGATCCATCGAAGAATCACGGATCTCACAGGAACGCTTTTGGAAAGTGAGCAGCGGCAGCTCGAAAGTGTGCTTGAGCGGTTTGAGCAGGAGACATCCAATCAGATCGCAGTATTGATGATTCCATCACTGGGAGGAGAGAGCCTCGAAGATTTTTCCCTGAGAGTTGCCGAAAAAAATCAATTCGGCAGGAAGGGAAGAAGCAATGGTGTTCTTCTCTTCATGGCAAAGGAAGACCGGAAGCTTCGAATAGAGGTCGGGTACGGACTCGAAGGCGCTCTTCCCGACGCGGTCTCCGGCCAGATCATTCGTCACGAGATTGCCCCCCACTTCCGGCAGGGTGATTACGCCGGCGGCATTAGTGCCGGTATCACTGCAATCATGGAAGCGACAAAGGGAGAGTATCAGGGCGACGGCGGACGATCTGATCGAAATAAATTCAATCCTGTCGCGCTTATTATTGCGCTGCTTGCGTTCATGTTCTTCGGACGGATGATATTCGGACGGAGGCACTACATCGGGAGACGTGGGTACAATTCCAGCTGGCCCTGGTTCGGCGGCTTTGGTGGCGGCGGTGGCGGCGGATTCGGCGGAGGAGGGTTTGGCGGCGGCGGGTTCAGCGGGGGTGGCGGCAGTTTCGGCGGAGGAGGTGCAAGTGGAAGCTGGTGAAAACGATTTCGGATTTCGGATTGGTGATTTCGGATTTCAAAGATGGATGGGTGCCGGGTGAAGATATTGCTGAAAAAATATTTGTCGTCCGCTGAGCTGAAAGAGGTGTCCGACAAGATTGCTGAAGCCGAGAGAACGACCTCAGGTGAAATCAGGGTGAGCATCCGCCATCGAAGAGCGTGGCGCGAACGGAAGCTTTCGGTCTCCGACCTGACGTTGTCAGAGTTCCGCCGCCTCGGAATGCATGCGACGAAAGAGCGGACCGCAGTACTGATCCTTCTCCTCATATCGGAGCGGAAGTTTCATATCATGGCCGATGAAGGAATTCATAAAAAAGTCGAAGACGGCACCTGGGACCGGATTGCTGCTTCGATGTCTGCACACTTCAAGGAAGGTCATTTCGGCAGAGGCCTCTGCGACGCCGTCGATGCCGTCGCTGTTGAGCTTACGAAGTATTTTCCACGCAGGGCGGACGACAGGGACGAACTGCCGAACGACGTTGTCGAACGGTAATCGATCTTAGATTTTGTGCGCCAGAGGCGCATCCGCCTGCGGCGGAGATTTTGGATTTTAGAGTTTAGATTTTATGCGTCGGCTCTCTCAGGTGTTGCTTTTTATCCCTTTTTGAATTTTTAATTTTGCATTTTCTTCGGCAGTCTCCCTTTGCTTGATCGCATCAAATCCCTTGAAAAGATTTCCCGGCGATTAGAGCCATCGCCGGCTGAACGCACTGCGCTCATCGAGCAGGTTCTTGCTTACTCGAACGATTTCCTCGACCACATCTACCAGCTCCCCGCATACGTTGTCAGCGAAGACAAAGGAATCGGTCTGTACGATTCACCCATCGACGAAGGGCCGGCAAGGATCAATGACCTGCTCGATCTCCTGAGACAGCACGTTGACCGACCGGGACTGAATCCTGCATCAGGGGGACATTTGGGTTACATCCCGGGCGGAGGAATCTTTCATTCCGCGCTCGCCGATTACCTTGCCGACGTCACGAACCGGTATGCCGGAGCGTTCTTCGGGTCGCCCGGCGCTGTCCGCATGGAAAATATGCTCATCACCTGGATGGCGTCGATCGTCGGTTATCCCGATGACGCGGTCGGCAACCTGACGTCGGGCGGCAGCATCGCAAACCTCATCGGTATCGTGACGGCCCGCGATGCGAAGCAGATCAAGGCAAAGGAGATCGAGCGATCGGCCATCTATCTGACGGCCCACGCGCATCACTCCGTCGACAAGGCGATCAGGATCGCCGGACTGAAAGAGTGCAATCTTCGCTACGTTCCAATGGACGATCGTTACCGGATGGATGCGGAGGCGTTGGACAGGATGATCGTCGCCGACAAGAGGGCCGGACTCCATCCCTGGCTTGTCGTTGCGTCGGCGGGCACCACCGACGTCGGCGCCGTCGACCCGATGATCCCGATCAGCGACATTGCCCGCCGGCATCAGCTCTGGTTCCACGTCGACGGAGCATACGGCGCGTTCTTTGTGCTGTGTGAAGAAGGAAAGAAAGTCCTCGTCGGGATGGATCGATCCGATTCACTTGTCATGGATCCTCACAAGGGTCTCTTTCTGCCGTACGGGACGGGAGGCGTGCTGGTAAAGGAAAGCAAACAGCTCATCGACGCGCACTACTACGTCGCGAACTACATGCAGGATACCATTCATTCTCGCGACGAGCTCTCGCCCGCCGATCTCTCACCTGAACTGACGAAGCATTTCCGGGGACTTCGTCTCTGGCTTCCGCTGAAGCTCGCCGGCGTGGCCCCGTTCCGCGCCGGGCTTGAAGAGAAAATGCTCCTCGCGCGATATTTCCACGAGCGGCTCAGTCAAATACCGGGCTTTGAAGTCGGGCCCGCTCCGGAGCTCTCCGTCGTGACATTCCGTTATCGTCCGGCAAAGGGAGACGTGAAAACCTTCAACGAGCGGCTCGTCCAGGAAATTCATCAGGACGGACGTGTGTTCCTTTCCTCTTCCACGATCGACGGAAAATTTATCATCCGGCTCGCAGCGCTTGCCTTCCGGACACACATCGAGACGATAGACCTGGCGCTCGAGATCTTGCGAGAGAAGGTGAGAAAGCTCGAGAACGAATAGGCGCTGACATTGTAACCCATCCCGTTCAATTCCTCTCCCACCCACCATTTAACCAATTTCCGCCGGAGGCGCCCGCCAGCCATCTGTTGGGCTGGGATGCGCCTTCGGCGCAAACCAACCCCCAACCAAATTGCTTCTTTACTCCGATATCAGTATTTTTGAGCAAAGCTCACGACATTTCTATTCTGAATGATTCATCTGCGACACACACAACTACTTCTTTCTACAGGGATTTTTCTGCTCCTGGCCGGTGCCGCCGTTTCCGACAGCCAGACCTCCGTTTCAAAACATGTCCTCATTCTCTTTGAAGGGAGTGACAACCCTTCGAATTACGGCCGGGGCGATGCGCGCCAGCTGGCCATGCTTCTCGGTCATTTTAATGTTGACTACAAACTTGAAGGCCTCGATGCGTATCGGTCCGGGGATATCGACAAGTACGATATGTCGTTTTTCATCGGGTACAGTGCAAGATACGAGCCTCCCGACCGATTCCTCCGGGATGTCTATACGACCAATCGCCAGGTCGTATGGATGAACACCGGCTTCAGAAAATTCGGCGAGACATTCGATCTCCAGGGGAAATTCGGCATTCGGTACATCCAATTTGACACAGTATCTCATTTCACTCAGGTCAAGTCGCGCGACCGCTCGTTCACGAAGGGGGAGCCGAATATCAATGTGATCGCCGTGTCGCGCAATGCAGAACAAACGAGCGTGGAAATTCTCGCAAACGCCTACTCACCAAGGACGCGAAAGGAGGTGCCGTACATCGTACGAAGCGAAAATCTCCTTTACATCGCCGATTCGCCCTTTGCGGATGCCACAGAGACCGACCGGTACGTCCTGTTCGCAGACATGCTGCACGACATCCTCGGCGAACAGCATGAGGAGTTCCATCGGGCGTTGCTGCGAATCGAGGACGTCGACGTCTTCGAAAACCCTTCGCGTCTTCGGGACATCGCTGATATGCTGTCGTCAAAAAAAGTGCCGTTTCTTGTCGGCGTCATCCCGTTCTTTGTCGATCCGGGCGCAGGGATGAGACTAAGTTTGTCGGACAAGCCTGATTTTGTCGACGCGATCCACTATATGGTCGAGCACGGAGCCACTATTGTCATGCATGGCGTCACACATCAATACCAGGGTGTGACAGCGAGCGACTATGAATTCTGGGATGCGAGTCTTGGAAGGCCCATCAAGGGGGATTCGAAAGAGTCCGTTCGGAAAAAAATAAGAATGGGACTGGAGGAATGCTGGAAGAATAATATTTATCCTCTCGTCTGGGAAACGCCTCACTATGCCGCTTCACAACTCGATTATCCCGTCTTCGCATCGTTTTTCAGCACGGCAACGGAACAGCGGCAGGTGATCGACGATCTCGATTACGGACAATACTTTCCGTATATCATCGACCACGATCTCTATGGACAGCGGATCATGCCGGAGAACCTCGGATACATTCCGTTCGACAACGAACCGGACGTGGAAGAGGAAGCCGTGCAGAAGCTTCTCCACGGCGCTGAGGCACAGTTGGGAGTCCGGGACGGGTTTGCGTCCGCGTTCATCCACCCCTTCGTCGATATGAAATACATGGAAGAGTATGTTGACGGCGTGACCGCACTTGGGTATACGTTCATGGACATGAAGAATGAAACTCATCTCGTGCAGCTTGGCGATCGGGTGATAGCGACAGGCGATACCTCCTATGCCATTACTCTTGAGGATCAATATCTTCGTGAAACGTGGTTGGCCGCTTCCGGTGAAGTCGATCATTGGGAGATAAGCCCCGACCGCCTCGGCGGTCAGGTGAAGAGAACAGTAAGTGTCCCGGACGGCCAGATCTATCTTGCGGAACCGTCGGAGTACAGAGAGACGAAGCTGACGTTTTTTGAGAAGCTGCGATCACAGACAAAGTCGTTTGTGGAAAACTTCTTTCGACGGGAGGAATCTTTTGATGAGGCACGCGTTGCGGTGACGTGGGATCCCGGCGCAACCGGAAGCGCCAGTAACGATCAGGCAAGTTTCGTCTCCGCCTTCCTTTCGTTGAATATCCCGGTCGATACGCTGGCCAGGGATACGATAGGCGATCTTTCGCTCTACAATCTTCTCGTTGTCCCGTATAACACGGTCGAACGATTATCGAACAGCGATTACGACCGGATCATTGAGTTCATTGAAAACGGCGGTCGCGTGATCACGGATGGGAAAAACAGTCTCGCCGAAGAACTCGGTGTGCGATTTGCGGCTTCCTCGATCAAGATCGAGAGGATGCGCGATCGGCTCTTCCCTGAAGATCTCCTTGTCTTGAATACGCCGGAGATCATGACGCGCTATGAGGTCGATCCGCATGACGATATCTTTTGTGCAGATGAACGGACCGACGCACCCGTTGTGATCGGGCGGTCGTACGGGAAGGGGAAGTTCATCTACTTCGGCCTGCGTTTCGACCCGTTGTCCAACGGAGGGTATTCGAGATTTCCGTATGCGCTTGAGTATGTGCAGCGGTATTTTCAGCTGAAGCCGATTCTCAAGCGGGAAAACCTTGAGATGTATTTTGACCCCGGATACCGCCGGACGATCAGTGTGGAAGACCTGGTGAAGCGATGGGTCACCGATGGCATCAGGATCATTCATGTCGCCGGCTGGCATCAATACCCGACCTGGACATATGACTATGACCGATTGATCGAGCTGTGCCACGCCAACGGCATCCTCGTCTACGCCTGGCTGGAGCCACCCCACGTCTCGCAGAAATTCTGGAAAGAGCATCCCGAATGGCAGGAAGTGAACTATAAGGGGGAGCCGGTTCCGCCGCAGTGGCGATATCTCATGGCGCTGACGAATGCCGAATGCCTCAAGGCCGTGAAGGCGAGATACCGGGAGTTGCTGACGGCGTATGATTGGGACGGCGTGAATCTTGCGGAGCTTTATTTTGAATCGGCCAACGGCCCACGCAACCCCCGCCTCTACAC
>JGI1357J11328_10001282_pt1 | contig 19325 bp, 16 predicted proteins | sample Subgrocontami54m_FD_11328 | JGI IMG/M metagenome (IMG submission 11328)
GCATTTGAGGTGGTTAGCATTACGACGGTGTGTGAGCGCCGTGGCCTGATGACAGCCGAGCAATACCGGGACATCTATGGGCGGGCCGAAGAGATCTCGAAGATGTTAACGGGGCTAAAACGCGTTCCCGTCTCGGCATGACGTCGCCTCGGCTCTCAGTCTCATTCATCTCGGCTCGCGACTCGGCTTTAGCTTCTAGGTTTAGCGTCGACTCTCGGCTCGCGGCTCTTGGACTCGGCTCACGGCTCTCGGCTCTAGGCTCTTCAAATGGATAAGGTTCTGATCCTGGATTTCGGCGGCCAGTACACGCAACTGATCGCGCGGCGGGTGCGGGAGCTGCGCGTCTACTCCGAGATCCATCCCTTCCACATGCCGGCGGCCGAGATCCGGGCCTTCCGACCCAAGGCCCTGATCCTCTCGGGCAGCCCGGCCAGCATCTACCAGCCCAATGCCCCGCGACCCGATACTGCAATCCTGGACCTGGGCGTGCCGGTCCTGGGGATCTGCTACGGCCTATGCATCCTGGCGGATTTCTGCGGCGGCGAGGTGTCGCGGGCGACGCGGCGGGAATATGGCCCGGCTGACCTCCTGGTGGACCGGGCGGAGGACCTGTTCACCGGCCTGCCCGGAAGCCTCAAGGTCTGGATGAGCCACGGGGACAAGGTGGATGCGCTGCCCGCCACGTTCCAGGTGCTGGCCCATACCGGCAACTCCCCGTATGCTGCCTTCCGTCACCGGGAGCGTCCCTTCTTCGGCGTCCAGTTCCACCCCGAGGTCGTCCACACGCCGCAGGGGAAAGACATTCTGGCCAACTTCCTGTTCCAGATCGCCAAGTGTGAGCCGACCTGGGACATGCGCTCCTTCGTGGCCAGTAGCGTGGACCAGATCCGTGGGCAGGTGGGGGACGGCCGCGTGATCTGCGCATTGAGCGGCGGGGTCGATTCCTCGGTCGCGGCGCTTCTCGTCCACCGGGCCGTCGGCGATCGCCTGACCTGCGTGTTCGTGGACAACGGGCTGCTCCGGATGAACGAGGCGGCCCAGGTTGTGGAGACCTTCGGGAAGCATTTGGGATTGAACCTCATCGCGGTGAATGCCCGCGACCGGTTCCTGAAGGCGCTGGCGGGCGTGACCGACCCGGAGCGGAAACGGAAGATCATCGGGGCCGAGTTCATCGCCGTGTTCGAGGAGGAGGCGACGCGGCTCGGCAAGATCGACTTCCTGGCCCAGGGCACACTGTACCCCGACGTGATCGAGAGCGTGTCCGTCAAGGGCCCCTCGGTCACGATCAAGACCCACCACAACGTGGGCGGCCTGCCCGAGAAGATGGGCTTCCGGCTGGTGGAGCCCCTGCGCGAGCTGTTCAAGGACGAGGTGCGGCAGGTGGGGCGGGAGCTAGGGCTGCCGGACACGATCCTCTGGCGCCAGCCCTTCCCTGGTCCGGGCCTGGCCGTCCGGATCCTCGGCGAGGTCACGCGGGAGCGACTGGACCTGCTCCGCAAGGCCGACGTGATCGTGGAGGAGGAGATCCGGAAGGCCGGCTTGTACCAGGAGATCTGGCAGGCCTTCGCCGTGCTGCTCCCCATCCGGACGGTGGGGGTCATGGGGGACGAGCGGACCTACGAGCACGTGATCGCGCTCCGCGCCGTCCACAGCCAGGACGGCATGACGGCCGACTGGGTCCGCCTCCCGTACGATGTCCTGGCCACCATCAGCAGCCGAATCGCCAACGAGGTGAAGGGCGTCAACCGGGTGGTGTACGACATCAGCAGCAAGCCCCCCAGCACGATCGAGTGGGAATGAGTGACGGTGCTGCGGTTCAAGGTGCTGCGGTCCTCCCGTCGAGAACTGCAGCACAGCAGCACTGCGACACGGCAGCACGAATTGGGTGAGCATGACCATCGAGGCCCTCGACCTCGCCGATTTCATTCTGGAGCACGACCTGCAGGCGGAGATCGTTTCACCGGGAGCGCACATGCCCACGGTGGACGCCGCCGCTGCGGCGGTGAAGGTTGCACCTGAGCAGATCTTCAAGTCCATTCTTTTTCAGGCCAAGGATGGGCGGTGCGTGATGGTGGTGGCCTGCGGGAACGGGCGGGTGGACCTCCATCGGGTCCAGGCCATCACGGGGCTCCCGGGGCTGCGCCTGGCAAAGCCTGACGTGGTGCTCGCGAAGACCGGGTATCCGGCGGGCGGGACGCCGCCGGTCGGACACCGGGAGAAGTTCCCGGTGATCGTGGACACCCGGGTCGCCGCGCAGGGGTGGGGCTACGCCGGCGGCGGGCAACCCGAGTACCTGGTGAAGATCAAGTCGGCTGATATCATCCGCCTGACGGATGGGACTGTGCACGATGTGATTTCGGATTCCGTCAGCCCGGAAGGCGTGAGGCGTAAGGCGTGAGGGGAAGGCTGAAGGCTGACCGCTGATGGCTGCTGATAGCTGAGGGCTAAGAATGCCACACGCGGATTTCGTGCACCTGCACCTGCACACGCAGTACTCGCTCCTGGACGGGGCCTGCCAGCTCGACAAGCTGATGGGCAAGGCCAAGGAATACCGGATGCCGGCCCTGGCCATGACCGATCACGGGAACCTCTTCGGGGCGGTGGACTTCTACGCCCTGGCCAGCAAGGAGGGGATCAAGCCCATCGTCGGCTGCGAGGTGTACGTGGCGCCGGGCAGCCGGTTCGAGCGGTCGCCCCAGGACGGCCAGTACGAGGGGGCGAACCACCTGACGCTCCTGGCGCGGGACATGACCGGCTACAAGAACCTGATCAAGCTGGTGACGGCCGGCTACCTGGAGGGGTTCTACTACAAGCCGCGCATCGATCGGGACCTCTTCGCGCAGCACGCCCAGGGCCTGCTGGCGCTCTCGGGCTGTCTCAACAGCGAGTTCTGCCACGCCCTGCTGGAGAAAGACCAGGCCAAGGCGGAGAAGATCGCCGGCTGGTACATGGACGTGCTGGGCCGGGAGAACTTCTACCTGGAGATCCAGGATCACGGNCTGGAGGACCAGCGGACCGCNGGCCAGGGGACGCTCGCGATCGCCAAACGGCTGGGACTGCCCGTGGTGGCCACCAACGACGTGCATTACCTGAACGCGGGNGACCACAAGGCGCACGAGGTGCTCCTGTGCATCCAGACCGGCAAGACCATGAAGGACGCGGACCGCTGGCGCTTCAGTTCGCAGCAATTCTACTTCAAATCCCCGGCCGAGATGCAGGCGCTGTTCGGCGAGCTGCCGGAGACACTGAAGAGCACCATCGCGGTGGCGGAGCGGTGCAACCTGGAGTTGAAGTTCGGACAGATCCTGCTGCCCAAGTACACGGTCCCAGAGGGCTACACGCTGGACACCTACCTGCGGAAGCTGGCAGAGGAGGGGCTGCGCAAGCGCTTCGAGAATCCCGGGCCGGAGGTGATCGAGCGGTTGAACCGGGAGCTCACGGTCATCGAGAAGATGGGGTTCGCGGGCTACTTCCTGGTGGTCTGGGATTTCATCAGCTTCGCTCGCTCCCGGGGCATCCCGGTGGGGCCGGGCCGCGGGTCCGCGGCGGGATCGCTGGTGTCCTACTGTCTGGACATCACCAACATTGACCCCTTGCGCTACGGCCTGCTGTTCGAGCGGTTCCTGAACCCCGAGCGGATCAGCATGCCGGACATGGACATTGATTTTTGCTACGAGCGCCGGGGCGAGGTCATCGAGTACGTCACCAGGAAGTACGGGGCGGAGAACGTCGCCCAGATCATCACCTTCGGGACCCTGGGGGCCAAGGCGGTCATCCGGGACGTGGCCCGGGCCATGGGCATGACCTATGCCGACGGGGACAAGATCGCCAAGATGGTTCCCAACACCCTGAACATCAGCCTGGAGGACGCCGTTCGCGATTCGGCGCCGCTGCGCGAGTCGGTGGAGAAGCGGCCGGAGGTGGCGGAGCTGATGGAGACGGCCAAGGTGCTGGAGGGGCTGACCCGCCACGCCTCGACCCACGCCGCGGGGGTGGTGATCAGTCACGAGCCCCTGATCGAGCACCTGCCGCTGTACAAGGGGGCCAAGGGAGAAATCACGACCCAGTACGCCATGGGGGCCATCGAGAAGATCGGCCTGCTCAAGATGGACTTCCTGGGTCTCCGGACTCTGACGGTCATCGCCAACACGGTGAAGCTTATCCAGCAGAGCCGGGGCGTCAGCCTGGACATGGAGCGAATCCCCCTGGAAGACACCGCCAGCTTCCAGCTCCTGGGCGAGGCCAAGACCTTCGGCGTGTTCCAACTGGAATCCTCGGGCATGCGGGACCTGCTGCGCCAGCTCCGCCCCAACCGGATCGAGGACATCATCGCCCTGGTGGCCCTGTACCGGCCGGGCCCCATGCAACTGATCCCCGACTTCATCGAGCGGAAGCACGGCCGGACCAAGGTGGTGTACGACCATCCTCTCATGGAGGAGATCCTCCGCGACACCTACGGGATCATGGTCTACCAGGAACAGGTCATGCGCATCGCCTCGGACCTGGCCGGGTTCAGCATGGGCGAGGCGGACATCCTGCGCCGGGCCATGGGCAAGAAGAACCCCGAGCTGATGGCCGAACAGCGCAAGAAGTTCGTGGACGGGGCCGTGGCCCGCGGCGTCCCGGAGAAGAAGGCGGAGCGGATCTTCGGATTCATGGAGCAGTTCGCGGGGTACGGCTTCAACAAATCCCATTCGGCGGCGTACGCCCTGATCGCCTACCAGACCGCCTATCTGAAGGCGAACTACCCGGTGGAGTTCATGGCCGCCCTCCTCACGTCCGAGATGGCCGACACGGACAAGATCGTGAAGTACATCGAGGAGTGCCGGGCCATGGGGATCGAGGTCCTGCCGCCGGACGTGAACGAGTCCAGCAACGACTTCACAGTGGTGGGCGACAAGATCCGCTTCGGCCTGGTGGCGGTGAAGAACGTAGGGGAGGCGGCCATCCACTCCATCGTGAACGCGCGGCGGGACCAGGGGCGGTTCCGCGACCCCTTCGACTTCTGCGAACGCGTGGACCTGCGCCTGGTGAACAAGCGGGTGGTCGAGAGCCTGATCAAGTGCGGTGCCTTCGACTCCCTGGGGGCGCGACGAGCCCAGCTCATGGCGGTGGTGGACAAGGCCATGGAAGCCGCCTCAGCGAGCCAGCGGGACCGGGCCCACGGGCAGGTGTCGTTCTTGGACGTGCTGTCCTTGACCGGGACGGCCCGGCGCGAGGCGCCCGCCCTGCCCGAGGTGCCGGAGTGGGAGCGGCCGCAACTGCTGGCCGGCGAGAAGGAGACCCTGGGCTTTTACGTGACGGGACACCCCCTGGCGGAGCACCGGGGGCTCATCGCCAGGCACACGAACCTGACGACGGAGGACCTCCCCTCGTTGCCGGACAAATCCACGGTGAAACTTGGGGCCATCGTCACCGCGGTCAAGGAGATCAGCACCAAGAACGGGGACCGGATGGCCTTCGTCACGCTGGAGGACATGCAAGGGTCGGTGGAGGCGGTGGTGTTCCCCGATCTCTACCGGTCCAGCATGCTGCACCTGGCCAAGGATTCCGCGGTGCTGGTGAAGGGGCAGGTGGACATCGGGGAGGAGACGGTTAAGCTTCTCCTGAACGAGGTGCAGCCCCTGGAGCTGCCGGCCAACGGCGGCCCGCCCCTGGTGGAGGTGACGCTGGCCGGCGAGGCCGCCAGCTCGGACGGGTTGCGGCGGTTGAAGGCGCTTTTCGAGGCGCATCGTGGGAACTCTCCGCTGCGCCTGCACATCCGGCTCCCCGAGGGTGGCCAGGTGACCATCGCGCCGGCCCCCACGCTGGCCGTGGCGGCGGGTGAAGGGCTGCGACAGGCGCTGGAGGCGGAATTCGGCCCCGGCTGTCTCACAGGCTGCTGAAAAAGGCCCATCTGCTGCGTCAGGCGCTCGTCGCGGCACTGCGACGTACACACCGACGTACGCCTCGTGCCGCTAGCTCGCGCCTTCCTTGCATCTGGACCTTTTTGATCAGCCTGAGCCGGGCTGATGACGGGGCGACAGCGACAGGAATCGATCTCGGACGCCCAGGGGGCACCCGAATGTCGAATTTCGATTCTGAAAAATCCGAAATCCGAAATCCGAAATCCGAAATGGTCGGATATCGCTGTCGGTCTTGAGGTTATTCGATGCCGACCTACACCCTGGAATTCGAAAAGCCGATCCTGGAGCTGGAGACCAAGATCCAGGAGCTGAAGCAGTTCGCCCAGGTGGAGCAGGTGGACTTCTCGACCGAGATCGCCCGCCTGGAGAAGAAGGTCGCCCGGCTGCAAGAAGAGATCTTCGCCAGCCTCACCGCGTGGCAGCGCACCCAGATCGCCCGGCATCCCAACCGGCCCTACGCTTTGGATTACATCCGGTTGATGCTGACCGACTTCATCGAATTGCACGGGGACCGCGGCTTTGCCGACGACCGGGCGATCGTGGGCGGCCTGGCGCGGCTGGAGGGGATGGGGTTGGTGGTCCTCGGACACCAGAAGGGGCGGGACACCAAGGAGAAGCTGGCGCGCAACTTCGCCATGGCCAACCCCGAGGGCTACCGCAAGGCCCTCCGCCTCATGAGGCTGGCGGAGAAGTTCGGCAAGCCGGTCCTCACGCTGGTGGACACGCCCGGGGCGTATCCCGGGATCGGCGCCGAGGAGCGGGGGCAGGCCGAGGCCATCGCCAGGAACCTGCGGGAGATGTCGGATCTGAAGGTTCCCATCGTGGTGGTGATCTCCGGGGAGGGGGGGTCTGGTGGCGCCCTGGGGATCGCCGTGGGGGACACGGTCCTGATGCTGGGGTACGCCATCTACTCCGTGATCTCTCCTGAGGGCTGTGCTTCCATCCTCTGGNGNGATCCAGCCAAGGCGCCGGAGGCGGCTGCGGCGATGGGGATCACCGCCCAGACGCTGAAACGCCTGGCCGTGATCGACGAGATCGTGCCCGAGCCCGTGGGTGGCGCNCACCGCAACCACCAGGAGATGGCCACGACCCTGAAAGGGGTTCTGGTGAAGGCCTTCGACCGGTTGCGACGGGTTCCCCTGGACGAGTTGCTGGAGCAACGGTATCAGAAGTTCCGGCGGATGGGGGTCTTCGAAGAGGGCTAACCGCAATTCGAAAAACACCAACCGCCATGACGCCAAGGTCGCCAAGGGTATGATGTTTCTGCCTATCCATCGCAGAACAGGAACAGGGGTCGTGGAGCTTTCAGGATCTCCATTCTCTTGCCCAAGAGAGCCTGCCCAGTCTTGGCGTTCCTGGCGTCTTGGCGGTTAAAATTCTCGGTTGTCCATGCCGATCAGGCGCTCAGGGCGTTGTCCGGGGCGCCTTTCATGTTTCCGGTCGCCCTTGCGCCTTCGAACGGCGTGGGGTAGGGTAGATACGACGAGCCAGGAGGCGAGCGGCATCATGAGATCCTGCGGCGAAAGGAGTTCCCATGCTCTTCATGCTGATCGAGCGGTTCAAGAACCGGGACGCCCTGGCGGTCTACCGTCGCTTCAAAGAGAAGGGGCGCATGGCGCCCGAGGGACTCACCTACGTGGGGAGCTGGATCGAGGCGAACTTCGATCGGTGCTTCCAGCTCATGGAGTGCGACGACGCGCGCCTGCTTCAGCAGTGGATGCTCAAGTGGCAGGACCTCGTCGAGTTCGAAATCATTCCCGTGGTCCCCTCCAAGGAGACGGTGGAGACGATCACGCCGCTACTCTGAGAGCCGCGAGCCGAGAGCCGCGAGCCGAGATCAAGAAACACAGCGTCGAGCCGCGAGCCGAGAGATTTCCTACTCGTCGAATCCAAGAGGAGATGACCGCAGATGCCAATCCTGCACCACGAACCGCTCGAGACGCTCGCGCATGACATCTTCCAGGCCATCCGGGTCCCCCCGGCCGGTGCGGCGTGGATGGCCAAGCTTTTGGTCCGCGCCAACCTGCGCGGGCATGACTCCCACGGGGTCATCCGCATCCCCCAATACATCGCCTCGTGGCGCAAGGGGGAGGCCGACCCGACCGCCGAGCCGCAGGTCGTCCAAGAAGGCCCGGCCACGGCGCTGGTGGACGGGAAGCTGGGTTTCGGCCAGATCGTCGCCCGGCGCGGCATGGAGGTGGCCATGCAGAAGGCGACGGCGGTCGGTGTCTCAACCGTCGGGGTCTTCAACAGCAACCACATCGGCCGGCTGGCGGATTACACCGAGATGGCGCTGGAGCGGGACATGCTGGCCATCCTGGCCGTAAACGCCGGCGGCGCCGGGCAGCGGATGGCCCCCTGGGGCGGGCGGGCGCCTCGCCTCAGCACGAACCCCATCGCCTTCGCCTGTCCCACCGGGGGCGGCGTCCCCATCAGCTTCGACATTGCCACCACCATGGCGGCCGAAGGCAAGGTTCGGGTGAAGCGGAACCGGAAGGAGACACTCCCCCTCGGCTGGGTCCTGGATGCGGACGGGAACCCCACGACCGACCCGAACGCCATCTACGGCCACCCGCCCGGGACGATCCTTCCGGTCGGCGGGCACAAGGGCTACGCGCTTGCCCTCATGATCGAGGTATTGGCGGGCATCGTGGCCCGGGGCGGGTACTCTCGGGAAAACCCCGGACCGGTCATGAACGGCATCTTCATGGTCGTCGTGGACATCAGCCGCTTCGTCGCCCCCGGCACGTTCCGGGCCGAAGTGGATGACCTGATCCGGTACCTCAAGTCAAGCCCGACGGTGCCCGGCGTGGACCAGATCCTCGCCCCGGGCGAGCCGGAGGCGATCACCGAGACGAAACGCCGCCAGGCCGGGATCTTCGTCGAGGATCAGACCTGGGGACAGATCGAGGAGGTCGCGCGGGAGCTGAATGTGGCGATCCCGAGCGCCTGAGGCGAACCGCTGGCAGAATGGTCATGCTGCAGCGCCTGCGAGCCCTGTGGTGCGAGCGTCACGGCCACCGATACCACGTGGTAGGCCGCGTCTACGAGGGCCCCGAGGGCCAGGCCCAGGAGGTTCTCCTGGAAGCCTGCAGTGTGTGTGGGGCACAGCGCGAGCGGGCCCCCACCAGCGAGGAGTCGGCCGGACCGTCGCCGCTCACCGATCAGGCGCGTTTGGAATTCCTGGCGCGGGCGCGCCGGCGGGCCCTGCGGCGGGCGCCCAAGGGAGAGTGAGTGGAGGACGGAGCGTGCGGATCGGAGGGCGGCGGGTGGGACCGGCGGGGTTGGTTGGCCTGGTGGTCGCGCTCCTGCTGGCCGGCGCGGGCTGCGAGTATCACCTCCGGGAAGTGGCCAAGCTCCCCCTCCAGGTCGCGGTGGAGAATCCCGGTCACCTGCGGGTCGCGGTGGTTGGCACCAGCAAACGGCCCCTTGCCGCAGCCGAGCTGCCCCCATTTCACCATGCGGGTTCGCGCTGGGACTATACGGTCCGGTTCACGGATACGAGTGGGGTGGGGGTCCAGTTCCGGGAGGTGCAGACCACGGTCCGGAGCCTGACGGGGGTCACGGCGACCCGCACGATCCCTCTCGCCAGCCGGGTGGAACCCCAGGGGACGACGCCGATCGCGATTGACGCGTTCCTGTCAAGCTCCAATCCAGAGGAACCGGGGAATCTGACCGGGGTGCAGGAACTCGTCTTCCTCGGGCGGGATGACCACGGCCAGCCGGTGCGGGTGATCGTCCGGGTTCCGCTGGAATAGCCAGGCCTCGCGGAAACGACTCAAGAATCTGCCGGGGGCGCGTCGTTACTTCCCCCTCTCCGTTGCCTCTCCCCCTATTGGGTGTACGGACCGGGGTCAAGGGGAAGTAGCGTAGGGGCGCAGGATGTCGGGAAGCTGGGCCGTGAAGGCCGAGCGAGCCAGGATCCGATCGCACCCGGCCTCCGCGGCGGACGCCTTGAGCTCGTGCTGGACGTGGGAGTAGAACCCCAGAACCGGCGTGTCCTTCAGCTCGGGATCCGCCTTCACCTGGCGGAGGGCCTCCAGGGGCCGGCAACCCTCGGCGTTCAGGTCGACAATCACGAGGGCGGGGCGAAAGGCTCGCGCCTTCTCGACCAGCTCCCCCGGTGACCGCACGAGCGCCAGCGGAACGTTGAGACGCTCTGCCGTCTCGAGGATTTTCGCCCAGAAGAAGAGATCGTCGACGGCAGCGAGTACGCGAACCACGGCCCTCCCTCCCCGGCAGCCCCGCCTATTCTTCTTTCTTCAGGATCTTGGCTACCCGCGGGGCCCTGAGCCGATGCGGCGACTGCAAGCCAGATCCGAGCAAAGGCCGCACGTAAAACAGGAAGGCATCGGTGACGTCATTTCCCTCGTCGTTGATGAACTCGTCCGGCATCGTCCGCGTCTTCGCGGCGATCTCTCCGAAGGCGCTCAGCCGGTAATCCACAGAATAATTGCCTGTCCTGTGGATCGTGACCGAGCCGTCCAGATTGTGCCAGAGCGCGAACTGCACCGCCCGCTCGCCCACCTCTCGGGCCTCGTGCTGGTCCACGTCCGAGACGCACCCGAAGAACGACCGCTGGAGATATCCGAAGGTGTCGGAGCGGATCCGCTTGATGTTGAGATGCTGCTTCACCTGCTGGGCCAGGAGGTCTCCCAGGATCCCGGTGCCGGACAACTGAATGTTCCCGTGGGCATCCTTCTCAACGCGCTCGACCAGCTTGGTGACGATCGGATTCCCATCCGAGTCCACGATTCCCTCCGAGACCGCCACGACGCACCGGCCGTACTTGTCGTACTTGGCCCGGACGTCCTTGAGGAACTTTTCGACACTGAACGGGCGCTCGGGCATATAGATCAGGTGCGGTCCGTCATCGGGGTATTTCCGTGCGACCGCGGAGGCGGCGGTCAGAAATCCCGCATTCCGGCCCATGACCACCGCGACATAGACGCCGGGCAATGCCGCATTGTCGAGATTGGCTCCGATGAAGGCCTGGGCGACGAACCGCGCCGCCGACCCATAGCCGGGGGTGTGGTCATTGACGACGAGATCGTTGTCGATCGTCTTCGGGATGTGGATGGCGCGGAACTCGTAGCCGGACTTTTCCGCCTGCTCGTTCACGATGCGCACCGTGTCCGCCGAGTCGTTCCCGCCGACATAGAAGAAATAGCGGACATCATGCGCCCGCATGACCCGAAACATCTCCAGGCAGTACTTCTCGTCGGGCTTCTCCCGGGTCGAGAGCAGGCCTGACGACGGGGTGACCGCGACCTGTTCCAGGTTGTGGGTCGTCTCCTGGGTCAGGTCGAGGAAGTCTTCATTGATAATCCCCCGGACGCCGTTGACGGCCCCATAGACGCTGGTCACCTGGGTGAATTTCCGCGATTCCAGGACCACGCCCACGAGCGACTGGTTGATGACCGCCGTCGGGCCGCCGCCCTGAGCCACCAGGACCTTTCCTTGCAGTTTCATCCTACCCTCCTGAGGAATTCCTCGATACCAGACCGAAGGATAAGAACAATTACGGGCTCAAGATGCTACCATGGATCGGAAAAACGCGTAAAGGGCAAACCCATCTCCCCTTCATATCGCCAGCACGTTTGCCAGCTCAAGCAGGTGAAGGTCCAGAGGTTTCTTCTTTCCCACGACCTCGGTCAGCGGGGTGGTGGCCACGTCACCCTTGATGTGGCCGACCAGCACTCCATGTTCACCCCTCGCGAGGGTCGCCGTTGCGCCGGCCGCCAGGCGGGTGGCCAGGATTCGGTCAAAGGCCCCGGGCGCTCCGCCGCGCTGGACATGTCCCAGGGTCGTGACGCGAAGGTCGAAGCCCAGTTCCTCCTTGTGGTCTCGGAAGTGGGTGGCCATCGCCTCGGCGTTGTACTTCGCCCCCTCGGCCACGACGACCAGGCCGTGGGGCTTCCCCCGTTCGTATGCCGCCCGCAGTTCTGCCGCCACCGTGGCCGGGTCCGTCTCCAACTCGGGGATGACCACTGCCTCGGCCCCGCCGGCGATGCCGGCCATCAGGGCGAGATACCCGCAGTCGCGGCCCATAACCTCCACCAGGAAAGCCCGCTGGTGGGACGAGGCGGTCGTCTTCAGCCGGTCAATCGCCTCCAGGGCGATGTTCAGGGCGGTGTCCACGCCGATGGTGATGTCCGATCCGACCAGGTCGTTGTCAATCGTCGAGGCGACCCCCACTACCGGGAAGCCCATCTGTGAGAGGTGATGAGAACCGGTCTGAGACCCGTTCCCTCCGATGACGACGAGGGCCTCGATCTCCCGCTCCCTCAGGTGGCGGATGGCGGTTCGCCGTCCCGCCTCCGTCTGGAATTCCTGGCTCCTCGCGCTTCCCAGCATGGTGCCACCTCGCTGGAGGATGCCGCCCACGTCCCGCGCCGTCAGGGACTCCATCACGCCCGAGATCAGACCGGCGTAGCCGTTCCGAACGCCGAACACCTCCCATCCCCGATCGATTCCGGTGCGCACAACGGCCCGGATCGCGGCGTTCATGCCCGGAGCATCACCCCCGCTGGTCAGGACGGCAATCCGTTTCATGCGTGCTCTCCTTCTCCCCCTTCAGATCGAAAGACTTTGTCCCGAGCCGAGCCATCTCGGCCCCGCCCCAGAGCCTATGCGTGTGGTTCATGCCTGTCAAGGTTATCGCCCCAACTGTCAACCCCGATCCGAAAAAATGGCTCAGGCCAACGGCGTCCCAGTGCGCGCAGGGTGGGCCAATTCAGACACCTGTCGGCAGCTTCGCAAGCGCCCTATCGGTGTCGTGAGATATCGTCTTGATCACGAAATACGAGCCCTCTGCAGGCCACCCAGTGGGCCCCTGAGTATCAGGGGAATTTCGGATCGGGGTCAACTCTGGCCACGTTTCCGTTGACCCTTTCTGCGGCTGGCAGTATACTGCGTCCCGCTGTCAGGGCCGCCGGGCACTTGCGACGGACGGCCCTGGTTGTCTTTTGGCTGCCCTCCTGGGCAAGGGGGAGGAGGGGGAACGTGGAACGGAATCTCGCGCTCGAAGTGGTCCGGGTGACCGAGGCGGCCGCCCTGTCCTCGGCCAGATGGATGGGTGTGGGCAACGAGAAGGCGGCCGATCAGTCGGCGGTGGACGCCATGCGGCGGGCCTTCGAGGCGGTGCCCTTCTGCGGCACGGTGGTGATCGGCGAGGGCGAGCGGGACGAGGCGCCGATGCTCTTCATCGGCGAACGGATCGGCAGCGGCGACGGCCCGGAACTGGACGTGGCCCTGGATCCCCTGGAGGGGACGACCATCGTCGCCCAGGGCCGGGCCAACGCCATGTCGGTCGTGGCCATCACCGAGACGGGGGGCTTTCTCCACGCCCCCGACACCACCATGGACAAAATCGCCGTGGGGCCCAAGGCCAAGGGCGCGGTGGACCTCAGCCTGAGCCCGGAGCAGAACCTGCGGAACATCGCCGATGCCATGAAGTGTTACGTCGAGGACCTCACCGTGGTGATCCTGGACCGGCCTCGGCATGCGGAGCTGATCCGCGCCGTCCGCGAGGTGGGCGCCCGCATCAAGCTGATCCAGGACGGGGACGTCTCCGCCGCCATTGCGACGGGGTTCCCGGAGACGGGGGTGGACGTCCTCATGGGCATCGGCGGTGCGCCCGAGGGGGTCCTGGCCGCCGCCGCGCTCCAGTGCCTGGGTGGCGACATGCAGGGACGCCTGAAGGCGCGAAACGATCAGGAGGTGGAACGGGCCCGCCGCATGGGCATCAAGGACATCGACCGGATCTACCGCATCGGAGATCTGGCGAAGGGCAACGACATCATGTTCGCGGCCACGGGCGTGACCGATGGCGATCTGCTGCGGGGCGTCCGATTCTTCGGCGGCGGAGCGCGGACCCACTCCGTGGCCATGCGGTACCGGTCCGGGACCGTCCGGTTCATCGAGGCGACGCACCGGTTTGACCGGAAACCAATCTATTAGACCAATGCAGAGTGCGGAATTCGGAATGCGGATTGAAATTCGCCATTCGCCATTCGCCATTCGAAATCTCCAGGGTGTGTTACGGTGATCAAGGGCATCAGGGGTGCACCGGATATCCTCCCCGAAGAGTCGGGGAAGTGGCAGGCGCTGGAGATCGTCGCCCGCGACGTGCTGGACCGCTACGGCTATGCCGAGATCCGCACCCCGGCCTTCGAGCGCACCGAACTCTTCGTCCGCGGGATCGGGGAAGGCACCGACATCGTCGAGAAGGAGATGTACACCTTCGAGGATCGGGGCGGGGAAAGCCTGACGCTCCGGCCGGAGGCCACCGCCTCCCTCATGCGGGCGTACGTCGAGCACAGCCTGGGTGCCAAGAGCAGCCTGGTGAAGCTCTACCTCATCGGGCCCATGTTCCGCCACGAGCGGCCCCAGTCCGGCCGCTTCCGCCAGTTCCACCAGGTTGACGTGGAGGCGGTTGGCTCGCCTGGCCCGGCCGTGGATGCCGAGGTGGTGGCTTTGCTTCACCACCTGCTGGAGGCCTGGGGCCTGCGCGGGATTCAATTGCACCTGAACAGCATCGGCGACCCGGCTTGCCGCCCGGCGTACCGCCAGGCGTTCGTGGCCTATGCGGAGGCCCGCCGGAGCGCGCTGTGCCCGGACTGCCATGTGCGGCTCACGAAGAATCCGCTACGGATCCTGGACTGCAAGGTGCCGTCCTGCCAGCAGGTCGCGGCCGGGGCGCCCACGATCTCGGCCTACCTGTGCGAACCCTGCCGCGACCATTTCGTGGCCGTGCGGAGCATGCTGGACGGGCTGAAGATCGAGCACGCGGTGAACGAGCGGCTGGTGCGGGGCCTCGACTATTACACCCGGACGACCTTCGAGTTCCTGAACCCGGCCCTGGGTTCCCAGAATGCCGTGGCGGGCGGCGGCCGCTATGACGGCCTGGTGGAAGAGCTGGGCGGCCCACCCACGCCGGCCATCGGCTTTGCCATCGGGGAGGAGCGGATTCTCGCCTCCCTGGAGGCACAGCAGACGCCGCCGGAGTCCCCGACCTACACCGGCGTGTACGTGGCCACGGCCGGGGCCGAGGCGTTCCCCACGGCGTTGGACCTCGTTCAGACGCTCCGGCGACGGGGCCTGCGCGCCGCACTGGACCTCGAGGGGCGAAGCCTGAAGGGGCAGATGCGACAGGCCAACAAGGACCGGTACCGCTACTCGGTGATCCTGGGCAGTGACGAGCTTGCCCGGGGCCAGGCCACGTTGAAGGACATGCTGTCCGGGGAGCAGCGCGCCATCCCCCTGGCCGAGGTGGTGGAGCATCTGACCCGGTTGCCGGAACGGGAGAGCGCCTAGGTACCGGAGCCCCGTGAGCGCCTTGAGCATTATTCGACACCTAGGCGCAATGCAAAATCTAAAACCGACAATGAAAAACCGACAATGGATGGATATGGATAAGAAAATCAGCGTCGAGTCTGCCTGGCTCGGGTGGTTCTTCATTGTCAGTTGTCGGTTGTCGGTTTGCCATTTTCCATTGGAAGAGAGTTCGTGATGAAGAACTGGGCGCGGAGCCTCTACTGCGGCGAGGTGCGGGCCACCCACGCGGGCCAAGTGGTCACGCTGAACGGGTGGGTGGACCGCCGCCGGGATTTGGGCGGGCTCATCTTCGTGCACCTGCGCGATCGGCAGGGCATCGCCCAGGTCGTCTTCAACCCGGAACGGTTTGCGACCGCCCACGAGCGCGCCAAGACCATGCGGCCGGAGTTCGTGGTGGCGGTCCGCGGCGAGGTCTGCTGCCGGCCGCCGGGGACCGAGAACCGGGACCTGCCCACCGGCGAGATGGAGGTGGTGGCGCAGGAGGCGGTCATCCTCAACGAGGCCAAGACGCCGGTCTTTCCCATCGAGGACGAGACCGACGTGGCCGAGGACATCCGCCTGACCTACCGGTACCTGGACCTGCGGCGGGCGCCGCTCCAGCGGAACCTGCGCCTGCGGCACCGGTTCTATCAGGTCACGCGGCGCTACCTGGACGGCCAGGGGTTCCTCGAGGTGGAGACTCCTGTCCTTACCAGGAGCACGCCGGAAGGCGCCCGGGACTACCTGGTCCCGAGCCGGGTGAACCCGGGTGAGTTCTTCGCCCTGCCCCAGTCGCCGCAACTGTTCAAGCAGCTCCTCATGATCTCCGGCTTCGACCGGTACTTCCAGATTGTGAAGTGCTTCCGGGACGAGGACCTTCGCGCCGACCGCCAGCCGGAGTTCACGCAGATCGACATCGAGATGTCCTTCGTGGACCGCGAGGCCGTCCTGGCCACCATGGAGGGATTGATCGTCGAGATTTTCCGGGAGATCAAGGGCATCCAGCTTCCCCAGCCGTTCCCGCGGCTGACCTATGACGAGGCCATTCGGCGGTTCGGGCTGGATGCGCCGGATACGCGGTTCGGCCTGGAACTCCAGGACGTGGGGGACCTCTTCGCCGGGACCGCGTTCCGGGCCTTCGCCCAGCCGCTGGAGAGTGGGGGCCGGGCCATGGCCCTGAAGGCCAAGGGATGCGGCGGCTATTCCCGGAGCCAACTCGATCAGATCGAGGAGTTCGCCAAGGGGTTCGGGGCGAAGGGGCTCGCCTGGTTCAAGGTTGGTCCCGATGGCATCCAGTCGCCGATCGCCAAGTTCCTCTCGGCCGACACCCTGCAGCGGTTCCGCGAGCGGATGGTAGGTGAGGAGGGGGATCTGCTCCTGCTCTGTGTGGATCGGCCCAAGGTGGCGGTGGACGCCATGGGGCGGCTGCGCCTGCGTTTCGGCCAGGAGCTGAAGCTGATCGCCCCGGACACGCTGGCCATCACCTGGGTCACCGACTTCCCCCTGCTGGAATGGGACGAGAAAGAAGAGCGATGGTCGGCCATGCATCACCCGTTCACGTCCCCCATGGACGAGGACACTCCGCTGTTTGACACCGACCCGGGGAAGATCCGGGCCAAGGCGTACGACCTGGTCCTGAACGGGGCCGAGGTCGGCGGGGGGAGCATCCGGATCCACCGGCGGGATGTGCAGAACAAGATGTTCCAGGCGTTGGGCATCGGCCCGGAGGAGGCGCGGGCGCGGTTCGGGTTCCTGCTGGACGCCCTGGAGTACGGGACGCCGCCCCACGGCGGAATCGCCTTCGGCCTGGACCGGCTGGTGATGATCCTGACGGGGGCGCAGTCCATTCGCGACGTCATCGCCTTCCCCAAGACGCAGCGGGCGCAGGACCTGATGTGCCAGGCCCCCTCGCCCGTGGACCCAGCGCAGCTCAAGGAACTGCACATCAAGCTGGACCTCGCCTGAGCCACCCTCCGTATGTGGCGCGACACATCAACTGGGCCTTGGGGGTAGCTGGACTTCCCAGGATGCCCAAGTGACAAAGGTAAGACGAAACGACAGCGGGGATTGCCAATGAGCCACAAGGAGATGCTGGCTGAACTGCTCGAGCGCCTGCCCGAGGAGATTGTCCGCGAAGTCCAACATTATGCCGAGTATCTCTACACCAGATCACACTACGAAGACTGGTCCAGAGTGTCTTTGGCGCACTTGGCGGCTCGCTATACGCACGAGGAAGTCGAATACACGACGGACGACCTCAAGCGATGAGCCCAGGTGTCATCAGGGACGTTGCTTCCAAGTGTTCTTTTCTGTTTCGCTTGCCTTGATTCGGGATGAGGGCCCAGGCATACACGGTAAGGCCCGTCGCCTCGACCAGCGCCCCGACCTGGGCGGAGAAGTCGCGCCGATCGCCGTCGAAAAATGGGACAGCGCTCGAGTCCGCGGACCATCACGTGGTGGAGGACCCCCGGGGCGTCGAGTCGGGGTTAGCGTAGCATTGCCAGAGGACGACATCACAAAGCAGTTTCGGAAGCAACGTCCCTCATGACGTCCCCCATGACCATGACGTGCCCCATGAGGGAGTCCCCCATGAGGGAGGCTATTCCGGCGTGTCCGGTCCATGGGAAAGACCTCACCGGCCGCCGCCGGTCCGCGTTCTCCCGCAAGTGCCGGGCCGCGGCATCGCAGAGGCAGCGAAAGGACGCCCTCGCCCTAATGGAGGAGCAGCCTACCCGAGCGCTGGCCTGGGTGAGCGCTCTCCGGCGCTCCAAGGTTACGGCGCAGGGCCGAGAATCAGGGATTGGTGCAGGTGGCGTTGCGGAAGATGGCTGTCTGGTGAGATACCTCTGCCGCCGGCCAGACGGGGCAGGTAAGGAGGCGGAAAATGGTTGACCAAACGGATGATGTTCGAAACTTCTTCAGTGATCTTGCAATGGAAGTTGAGAACACCATCAAGTTCCTGGTCGAGTCTGTCCTCGTATACTGGTCCCCGAATCCTGATGGGTTTCATCACCCTGGCGGTTTCAGAGTGACTCTATCTGGGGCTGTCGCCCTAGATGAAGACACGTCGACCATTATAAGATTGCATCCTAGAGGAACAGTAAGCCTTCATGAGCTGCGCGACTCCGGTTACGGACTTAATGAACACGGAGAAGCGATTCTTGGCGCTCTAATACTTGCTGGCGGGGACGAAATAGAAGCGCACTTGCTCCTCCCTCCTGACGAGTTGCGCGCTCTTGCCACACTACTACCAACGGCAGCGAAGGAACGATCGCCAGTGAAAGTCTGGATGCATGCGTTCGCAGGCTTAAAGGAGTGGGACGGCAAGAACGCCGTTAGGCTTGCACGGACATCGATTGTGATTGGGTAACATAGGCGAACCGACTCCCGGGCAACCCTGATCCGGCGGAGGCGGGCGGGGAAGCAGAGGAGCGGGACTGAAGGGTGCGGGAATTGTTAGAGCGAGCGTTAGCAGAGGTGCATCATCATTGAGAGGAGGGACCCCATGGAGGACAAGCTGCCGAAGATCTTCAAAGGGCACGAGATCACCACTGAGGAAATCAACAAAGGGGAAGGCAAATGGGTGGCTTACGTGCTGCGTCTTTCTACGGTCGCGACGGCGAGAGAACTCGTTCCGGGTGACCCCTTTCCCACGGATTTGGAGGCTCATAAGAACGCAATCGACTTTCTCGTGCGAAGCCGCTAGCGAAGAAACGGATAGGAAACTGGAAACAACGGATAGGAGACTGGACACGGGGTGTGGGACCCCGAGCGCTCAGCAGGCGCGATCCAGGGCGACGCAAGACAGCCGCGCCAGCGAACACACCCCGAACACGGCGCGGCGCGGCACCACGCGGGGACGCTACCAGCGACGGGGGGGCGTGTCAATCTGAAGTCCGCGGCCCCTGGAAGGAGTGAGGGGACGGGCCGGACAAACCGGCCCCGTGGCCTCCGCTATCCAAGCAGCGGATCGGGGATGGGGAGGTCATAATGGGGGACCAGGTTCTACGCTTTTTCCCAGACGCCGCTGGGAAAAAGGGGCTCGCCGGACGGCGAGCAGCTCCACACCAACGCCTCGATGCAGTATTATCGGGGGCATGA
>JGI1357J11328_10001294_pt1 | contig 19203 bp, 20 predicted proteins | sample Subgrocontami54m_FD_11328 | JGI IMG/M metagenome (IMG submission 11328)
TTGATGATGGGCGCGAACGCGGGGAACCAGCGATCGGTATTGTTGAGGCAGAAAATGTAATCGACTTCCTTCATGCCCAGTGCCTCCAGTTGCGGCGCGAGGTCCTTCGCGTGATCGATGACCTGATCCGCTCCGAGCTTGCGCACCCAGGCAATCGATTCCGGCCGCGAGGCGGTGGCAATGACCGTCAGACCGGCGAGCTTCTTCGCCAATTGGATCGCGATGGAGCCGACGCCGCCCGCGCCGGCGATGATGAGCAGGGTCTTGCCGGCATGCGCGCCGCTTTTCGAGATACCCATGCGGTCGAACATGCCTTCCCAGGCGGTAATGGTGGTGAGCGGCAGCGCCGCGGCTTCGGCGAAGCCGAGGTTCGCGGGCTTTCTGCCGGCGATGCGCTCGTCGACCAGGTGGAATTCACTGTCGCCGCCCGGCCGCACGATGCTGCCGGCGTAGTACACCGCGTCACCGGGCTTGAACAGCGACACCTCCGCACCGACCGACTTGACCACGCCGGCGACATCCCAGCCGAGCACCCTGGGGGTCTTTTCGACCAGATCCTTGGGCGCGCGCCGCTTGGTGTCGACCGGGTTCACGGAGATGGCCTTCACCTCGACCAGGAGATCGCGCCCGCTCGCGCCGGGCGTGTCGAGTTCCAGGTCGAGAAAGGACTCCGGATCGTCGATCGGAAGATAGCGGTAGAGTCCGACGGCCTTCATGGATTCCTCCTCTGTTATCGGTAGGCCGACGCTCGCGCCATTCGCTCCAGCGCTACTCCACGCGCGCGCCGGATTCGCGCACCAGGCGTTCCCACAGCGGCGCTTCGGCGCGATTCTCGGCGTCGAAGGCCTCGGGCGAAGCCGAGGGCGTCGGATCCATCCCCTGGATTGCGAGCTTCTCGCGCACCTCGGGTTTGGCCAGCGATTTGACTATGGCCTCGTGCAGGCGCCGGATCGCCGGCGCGGGTGTTCCCGCGGGAACGTACAGGCCGAAGGAGAAACTCGAATCGAAACCCGGCAGGCCTGCTTCCTCGGCGCCGGGGATGCCCGGTATGGCGGGCGAAGCCAGGCGCGTGGTCACCGCGAGCGCGCGCATACGGCCACCGCGGATGAAGCCCAGCACCGTCGGCGCGGTGGCGAACATCACCTGGGTGTCGCCCGCGATCAGGGACTGCGCCGCCGGACCGCCGCCTTTGAACTGCACCGTGGTGAACTTGACGCCCGCCGCCGCCTCGAATTGCACCGAAGCGAGATGCGGTGAGGAACCGTTGCCCGAGGCTGCGGCGAACAACTTGCCCGGGTTCGCCTTGGCGTAGGCGATCAACTCTTTCAGGGTCTTTATCGGAACATCGTTGCCGACGCAGATGACCAGCGGACCGGTCGCGGCGCGGCTGACGGCGGCGAAATCCTTGTCCGGGTCGTAGGGCAGCTTCTTGTACAGCGCCTTGTTGATCGCATGGTTGGTCGAGTTGAGCAGGGTGTAACCGTCGGCGGGGGATTTCGCCACCGCGTCCGAGGCAATCGAGGCGCCCGCGCCGGGGCGGTTCTCCGTCACCACGGGGACGCCGAGATTTTTCGACATCTCGTCGCCAAGCAGGCGCGTGAGGAAATCGCCCGATCCGCCCGGCGGATAGCCGACAATGATCTTGACCGGCTTGGCCGGAAAGGTCTGCGCCGTCGCGCTCGCCGCGAGAACCAATGCGGCGAGAAGCCCGGTGAACCGTGCGGAAAATCTGAGTGCCATTGTTGCCTCCTTTATGTTGGACGTTTGCTGTTGTTATGCGCCCGATCGCGCGCGCCGTAGGGCAGTTCGGACGGCGCCCGAACAAGCCCTTATTTTTGCCATGCATCCTTCAGCGTCACCGCGCGGTTGAACACCGGTGCGCCGGGTTTCGAGTCGATGCGATCGGCGACGAAGTATCCATGCCGCTCGAACTGGAAGCGCTCCTCCGGCAGGGCGTGCTTCAGCGCGGGCTCGAGCTGCGCGCGGATGACTTTCTTCGCCTCGGGATTGAGATCGAGCAGGAAATCCCGCTCGCCCGCGCCCGGGTGCGGAACGCGGAACAAGCGGTCGTAGAGCCGCACCTCGCACTCGCAGGCGTGGCGCGCCGAGACCCAGTGGATGTTGCCTTTGACCTTGTAGGCATCCGAGCCAGGCGTTCCCGACTTGCTGTCGGCGTAGTGGTTGCAGCGCACCGCGGTGACGTTGCCCACAGCATCCTTGTCGCAGCCGGTGCATTCGATCACGAAGCCGTAGCGCAGCCGCACCTTGTTGCCCGGATACAGCCGGAAATAGCCCTTGGCCGGGGTTTCCATGAAATCCTCGCGCTCGATCCACAGTTCGCGCGAGAACGGCACCGCGCGCTTGCCGAGTTCCGCCTTCTGCGGGTGGTTCGGCGCAAGGCATTCCTCTTCCGCGCCCTCGGGGTAATTGTCGATGATGAGCTTCAGCGGATCGAGCACGGCGGTGCGCCGCGGCGCGACTTCGTTCAGGTGCTCGCGCATGCATTCCTCGAGCACGCCGTAGTCGATCCAGGAGTCGGACTTGGACACGCCGATGCGCTCGGCAAACAGGCGGAAACCTTCCGGCGTGTAGCCGCGCCGGCGCGCCGCGACCAGCGTGGGCATGCGCGGATCGTCCCAGCCCTCGACATGCCCTTCGTCGACCAGCTGGATCAGCTTGCGTTTGGACAGCACGACATAGGAGAGGTTGAGCCGCGCGAACTCGATCTGCTGCGGCAGGGGTTTCGCCAGCAGCCCGCCCTCTGCCAGGCGCGCCAGCAGCCAGTCGTAGAACGGGCGCTGGTCCTCGAATTCCAGGGTGCAGATGGAATGGGTGATTTGCTCCAGCGCGTCCTCGATCGGGTGGGCATAGGTGTACATCGGGTAGATGCACCAGGTGTCGCCGCTGCGGTGGTGCGTGGCGCGCTTGATGCGGTAGATCGCCGGGTCGCGCAGGTTGATGTTGGGCGAGGCCATGTCGATTTTCGCGCGCAGCACCATGCTGCCGTCGGCATGTTTGCCCGCGCGCATTTCACGCAGGCGCGCGAGCGACTCCGCCGTCGGGCGCTCGCGCCATGCGCTGTTTTGCCCGTGCTCGGTCAGCGTGCCGCGGGCGGCGCGCATTTCCTCGGCGCTTTGTTCATCGACGTAGGCATGGCCGGAGCTGACCAGGTGTTCCGCCGCCAGGTACATGGCATCGAAGTAGTCGCTGGCGTGATAAAGGTGGTCGCTGCCGTTCGCGCTCCAGCCGAAGCCCAGCCAGCGCACCGCATCGAGTATGGAATCGACGTACTCCTGCTCTTCCTTTTCCGGATTGGTGTCGTCGAAGCGCATGTGGCAGACGCCGCCGTAGTCGCGCGCGAGGCCGAAGTTGAGGCAGATCGACTTGGCGTGGCCGAAGTGCAGGTAACCGTTGGGTTCGGGCGGAAAGCGCGTGCGCACTTTCGCCGGGTCGGCCGGCGCGCCGGCGTGCGCCGCGGCCAGGCCGGGTCTGCCGCCCCAGGTGCGCGACGCGTACCTGCCGCTGGCGAGGTCCGCCTCGATGGCGTTGCGAATGAAGTTGGTGACGTGCGCGGCGGCCGCGTCGGCGGGTTTATTCATGGTCCTGAGCGCGCGAGGCGATGTGCATGAACAATTTTACCGCACTGGCGGGAGATTCCTCCCATCTTCCTTTTCTCACGGGGCAGGCACGACATCCGGACGCTATCGAATTATTGTATTATCGGACTCGTTCGCTCCCGCCTGTTCACGGAATCCAAATGAAAAAAACTGCCGAATCCGCCTGGCCCGAGGAGGTGCACGCGCTGCTCAAGGCCGCGGGCATCCGCCAGGTCGCAATCGTCCCCGACGCGGGTCATGCGCGCCTGATCAAGCTGTGCGAAAAAGACAAATCCATGCGTGTGGTCAGGCTCACCACCGAGGAGGAGGGCGTGGCACTGCTCGCCGGCGCCTGGCTCGGTGGCGACAAAGGCGTACTGCTGATGCAGAGCAGCGGCGTGGGCAATTGCATCAACATGCTCACCCTGCCGATCGCCTGCCAGTTCCCGCTGCTGATGCTGGTGACCATGCGCGGTGACCATGGCGAATTCAATCCGGCGCAAGTGCCGATGGGCAATGCCACTCAGGCGGTGTTAGAGGCCATGGGCGCGATCGTCAAGCGTGTCGATGCGGCCGGGGAGGTGCCGGAAATGGTGTCAGGCGCGCTGCGCCTCGCGTTCAATACCTACCGCCCCGTCGCGCTGCTGATCGGGCAGCGCGTGTCCGGTGCGAAGGATTTCAGAAAGCTGACCGAAAGTGAGTGAATCCAAGTGAGCAAACTATTGCGCCGCAGGGAAGTGGTATCGCAGCTGCTGGAGGACCGCGGCGACATGATGGTGGTCGCGGGGCTGGGGGCGCCGGCGTGGGACATCACCGCCGCGGGCGACCACGACTTGAATTTTCCGCTGTGGGGTGCAATGGGCGGCGCGACGATGCTCGGCCTCGGCCTCGCGCTGGCGCAGCCAAAGAAGAAGGTGCTGGTGATAACGGGCGACGGCGAGATGCTGATGGGCCTGGGCTCGCTCGCCACCATCGCAGTGCAGAAGCCGCGCAACCTGTATATCGTGGTCCTCGACAACGAGCGCTACGGCGAGACCGGCATGCAGGAAACGCACACCGGCCACGGCGTGGACCTTGCGGGCATGGCGAAAGCCGCGGGTTTCGCGCATGCGCGCAACGTCACCACGCAGGCCGGAGTGGCGCGCCTGAGGTCGATGATCCGCAACGGCGCGGGCCCGCTGTTCGCGCAGGTCAAGATCGACGCGGAGAAGCTGCCGCTGGTGTTGCCGCCGCGCGACGCGGCTTACATCAAGAACCGTTTCCGCATCGCCGCGCTCGGGCCGCAGGCATTGCACGACGAGTAGGGATGCGCAGTCCGCCTTGGAAACCGCGTCGCGCGTGCCGAAGCAGCGCGAACTGAATTCAGTCAACAGCGTCACTCACCAGGAGAAGAGCAATGGACCAGAAACGCTACGATGAAGGCCTGGCGGTCAGAAGGGCCGTGCTGGGAGCCGAATACGTGGACAAGTCGGTCAAGGCGCCCGACGAATTCAGCAAGCCGATGCAGGACCTGGTAACGGAATACTGCTGGGGCGCGGTCTGGACCCGGCCGGAACTGGACCGCAGGACGCGCAGCTTTCTCAACCTCGCCTGGCTGACCGCGCTGAACCGTCCGCACGAAATCAAGCTGCATGTGCTCGGCGCGCTGAATAACGGCCTTACCCGGGTCGAAATCCGCGAGGTGTTCCTGCAGTCCGCCATTTACTGCGGCGTGCCCGCCGCGATCGATGCGATGCGCGTCGCGAAAGAAGTCTTCGCCGAGGTCGACGGCAAGAAATGAGCGCAGGCGAAGTTGAGCGGCGCCACGCACCACACCGAGATCTGCCGCATGCTCGAGCGCGCCGGCGGCGCGAAGCAAACGTAGGCGAAGCCGGCGGCTAGACTGGATACGTGCCCAGGCCGGATTCAGGGCATGACCGGCGTGGGTTTCGGCAGCGGCAGCTTCTTCTCCGCCATGACCTCGCGCAGGAAATCCGGCCGGTCGGTGATCATGCCGTCCACGCCCCAGTCGATGAGGCGCGCCATGTCCTCGGCCTTGTTCACCGTCCACGGGATCACCTTGAGGCCGAGCGCGTGCGCCTCCTTCACCAGGTCGGCGCTCAGTTCCGGGGAGTAGGGCGACCAGATCGCCCCGCCGGCGGCTTTCACCATTTTCGGGACCGAGCCATGATCGCGCAATTGAACGTCGGCGGTCCAGACGGATCCTTCCGCTTTGCCCGCGGCGATATTGTCCATAAAGCGCTGCTGCGCACTAAGATAGCCGGTCGGAATCTTCGGCGCCTGTTCCTGCACTGCCTTGAGCGCGCGCCAATCGAAGGATTGAACGATCACGCGCGAACCCATGTTTTCGCGTTCGATCGTCGCCAGAAGCGCTTTGGCGAACGCCTCGGGTGCGAGCGCGTCGCCGGGTTTTTCCGGCGAGGTCTTGATCTCGATGTTGAAACGCACTTCGGTGTTGCCGGCGCTGCGCGCGAGCTGGAATACCTGCGCCAGCGTGGGCATGCGCACACCGTCCATGCGCTTCTGGTCGGGATAGCGCTTGCCGTATTCGCTGCCGGGCTTGATGCGGCCGACATCGAAGTGGCCGAGGTCGTCCAGCGTCAATTCGCGCACGGCGCGCGTGGGCGGGTTGAGCCAGCGGCCGTCGGGCCCGCGGGTGATATCCGGATTTAGGCGTGCGTCGTGGCTCACCACCACCACGCCGTCCTTGGTGATCGCGGTGTCGAGTTCCAGCGCGCTGACGCCGAGCGAAAGAGCGGCGGCGAACGCGGGCAGGGTGTTCTCCGGGGCGAGGCCCCGCGCGCCGCGATGGCCGTGAAGATCGAAGGCGTGTGCGACCTGCGGTGTGAGCGTGATCAGGACTGCGGCAAGTACGCGAGCGGCGCGGACTTTGATTCGCTTCGCAACTTCATAGTGAACGCTATGTGCAGTTGAGGTACGGCATTTATTCGCATATATATGCATGTATGGATCGTATCTTGGACTTGCGAAGGGAAGCAAGCTATTGGCATGAAAATGGGGGTGCGGTGCTTGCTAAATTTAATCACACTATCTATAATGCGATGAATGGTACGATAAATGGTGCGACTGATATGAACACAATCTCCGCGAACGACCTGAAAACCAAGGGCGTCAGCGCAATCGAACAGGCGCTCGCGGATCAACCGGAGGCTTCGGTGACGGTTCGAGGTCAAATGAAATACGTGGTGATGAGCCGCGAGCAGTATGCGCACCTGCGCGAATGTGAATTGGAAGCTGCCTTGGCTGAATCGAAGGCGGATTTGGACGCAGGTCGCTTCGTCAAGGAAACCGTCGAACAGCACATCAAGCGCCTCGCCAAACTGGCGGCATAAATGGCGTGGCAGCTCGTTTTCACCGAGCAGTACAATCGCCGCGCCGCGCGCTTCCTGCGACTGCATCCGGACGCGACCGGCCAGTACGCGAAGACCCTCAAACTGCTCCAGGCAAATCCCCATCACGCGTCGTTGCGGCTGCACGCCTTGAAGGGGAAGTTGTCCGGATTGCACAGCGTGTCGATCAATCTCAGCTACAGAATCACGCTCGAGATGCTGATCACCGAGTCCGAGATCGTGCCGATCAATGTCGGCGACCACGACGAGGTCTACTGATCAGCGTCGTGCACCCGGTGTCCCCCTGATTTCTGCAGGAGCAACGCAGCCTCTCACCGTTGGCTGTGTCGCTGCTGTCCTGCATGATGGTCCTGGCCAACGTGCCCGGCAACCTGCTCGGCGGCAGCCTCGGTGTCATGATCAGGCGGCTCGAGCGATGAACGGCTTTGACGCAGATACTTGATTTCGCGAAGGGCTGGAAGGAGGCCCGTCCGCAGGAACAAATGGTTCGGCGCCAACACCGCTATGCGACCTGAGCGAGTGGGACAAGAATCTCGACGGACTCAAACGGCACCGAGATTGCATCATCGTCAGAGCGCTCAATCAGGCCAAGTTCTTCCAATCGCGAAATGTCGGTGTGGACATTCGAGTAGTTTCGCTCAGCCGCCTTTGCCAGAGCGTAGATACTGCAGGGGCCAACTCGACGCAGCGTATCGAGGAGATCCAGTCGGGCTGGGGTCAACTCCGCGAAAAGTGCGCGGGCCGACTCGAAGCTCAGCCGAAAGTCCGGTGTGCGCCCTTGCCGGGAATTGGCAAGCTGTTGCGCCGCAGTGCGGAATATCGAACCTTTACGCGCCACTTCAATGATCGCCTTCATGTTCTACCTCCAGTTCTCGACATCGCGCCTGAAATCTTCAAGCAACTGTTCAAGCGTGGCGAAGGCGTAATCTTCCTCGCGTTCCCCAATGTGCCTGTGATCGCCTTTGCCGCGTTCGTTGTCGTACCGCACTCGACTCACCCCGGTGGAGCCATAGTAGAGGCGGTACTTATACCGGTGCGTACTCGGGGTCAGAGGCTCGGACAATTCCCAAACGACGATTTCGATGATCGAACCGTCGTCGCGAATTTCTTTAGCACGAACTACGAGAACAACCGACATATATTGCATGGTAGCAATATAGCGGCAACATGTCTATGGCGCCGAACCCCGAGCTAAGCGGCGCGGCGCTTTTGGCCGCGTCCGCTTGCGCGCGAAGTTATACGTTTCTGGGACTCGACGAGACGACCCGACACAAACTTGTGCAAAACGCTTGCCATAAGAGTCTGATAGGGAACCCCCTCTTCCGCAGCCCTGGCCTGCAACCCCTCCAGGTCTCTGGACGAAATTCGGATGTTGACCCGCTTGTTCTTGAGCAACGTAGCTTCCGCGGCGGCGCGGAGCCGTGCAATTTCACCTTTCTGGTTCCGAACCGGTTTCCATTCGCCGCGCTCGAAAGAAGCGAGAATCTCCTGCTCCAACAACCTTTCGCCGTTCATTTCATTTGTCTCCAGATAAGAAATCTCGCGTTGCCCTGCGACTCGGCATGATGCTCTTTAAGAAAATCTCGTCTTCACTTTCTACGTAGGGAACGAGATAGGCGTAGTCACGTATTCGCACCACGAGCATCTTCTGATGCCCATACTTCGCCCGGTTCGGGTGGTCCATCACCGCGAGAAGTCCACCTTGTGAGATTGCGGAAAGGACCTCCTCGAAAGACACGCCGCGCTCCGCTTTCAGCGAAAGACTCTTATCGGCGCTCCATCGGATGGGCTTCATGCCGAAGATAATACACCCGTGTGCCTTATGTGCTCAAGACGTAACATTTGACATGAGGGGCGCGCGGAGGCCGTAGGCCGGAGCGTGTCCCCGCGATCGACAGCTTAGGCCTCACGCTTTGACAGAGCGAGAAACGTGCCAAGCGCCACCATTGTGGTTCCCGACGCACACTGCAGGAGCCGTGCGCGTGCGGCTCGCGCCGTACGCGACGCGAGCAGCCGAGCAGACGACAGCACAGCTACAACGTCAACGAGCGTGTTGAGAGTGACGCAGATCGTGCCCAGCAGCACGAGCTCCCGGACGACCGGCTCGGATGCTCGGACGAACTGCGGCAGGAAGGCCAGAAAGAACAAGGCGGTCTTGACGTTGAGGACTTCGACAACAACGCCCTCGAGCAGCGCGCGATGTGGACCCTGAGCCGCGACACTAACAGATTGGATTTCCCCGTCCTTCTGCAGAAGTAGCCGAGCGCCTAAGTAGACGAGGTAGACGGCACCAACGTACTTAACGATGGTGAATGCCACAGCAGACTGCGCCACGAGAACGGACAGGCCCGTGGCAGCGGCCAAGACGTGAAGCATGCCGCCTACCGCTGTACCGAAACAGGAGGCCAAACCCTCCGCGCGGCCTCCGGCCACCGTGCGTGCGACGACATATGCAATGCCAGGGCCGGGTGTGATGGCGAGGATGAGAGCGGCGACGAGGAATGTGAGGAAGGACATAGGCAGGCAATGGGGCCGGTGAGGGAAGAATGTTCGACCGTCTGGTTGCGGCCCGAAGCACGCATTCCGCATCCTCGGCCTTATGTAAAGCTTTGCATAAGGCCGACGAACGGCCGTTCGCGGTGCGTCAGGTTCTGTTTTAGCGAGGGGGTACATATTCAAACCCCCTAAGTCGGGGACCGTTTCGCAATTTCTGAGTAGAACTCCGAGGAGTTCCACCGAAACCAGCGGTTAGGCGTTGACCTATAATGCCACACGGAACCACGCGTACGGAGGAGGGTCGATGCGTCGTTTCACCCCGCGGTCGCTTTCGCCGGCGCAAGTGTGCGCTGCGCATGCCTGCCCGGTTTCCGGGCTGCATTGCCGATGAATTCACCTGTGCTGTCCCCCGACGCGTTCGCACCCGCGATCGCCGCGTTGGGGCGCGAAGCGTTCGCGAGCGAACTGCTCGCGGCGCTGAATCAATCGGTACCGGTCGATCACGTTTGCCTGATGCGCGTCGCGGATCGCGCGCGGCCGCCGGTGCTCGAATCGGCGAGCTGGCGTGGCGGCGCGCATGTCGCCGAGGTGCAGCGCGCCTATCTGAATGGCCTGTATCGTTTCGATCCGAATATGAACCTTCCCGCCCAAACCGGGGTCGCGTTCCGGCATCTGCGGCGCGACGGGGTCTCCCACGCGGGCTATCGCGAGGCGTGTTTCGGGCGTGCCGGATTGCTGGAGCGGATTACCGTGGCGGCCGCCGACGCAGGGCAACTCGTCCTCCTCAACCTGTACCGGCTGGAACCGAGCGGCCCGTTCGCCGCGGACGAGATCGCGGCCATAGAAGTGCTGTCGCGCTTTCTCGCGGCGCTGTCCGTCAAGCACGTCGGCACACTCGGCATGCTGCTGCGATCGCGCGACCGCGGCGACCGCATCGCCGCGCTCGCCGCGCGCTTGCATGCGCTCGACGGCAGGCTCACGCAGCGGGAGCGCGATGTGCTCTCCAGGGTGATGCTCGGCGTGACCTCCGAAGGCATTGCGCTCGACCTCGGCATCGGCCTCAACACGGTGCTCACCTACCGCAAACGCGCTTACACGCGGCTGGGCGTAACCAGCCAGGCGGAGCTGTTCTCGCTTTGCCTCTGAGCGCGCTGTCACAAGCGCTGGTGACAGACGCGGGTGAAGTGATGGTCTAGTCTTTCCCTGATGCGAACGCCACAGGGAGCATGATCATGGCCGATGAAACAATTGTCTATGCGCTGCCCAACCGCGTCACGCCCGGCAATCCGGTGCTGTTCGACCCCGCGATCTGCGACGGCTGCAATCGCTGCGTTACGGTCTGCCTCGAAGACGTGTTCATTCCCAATCCGCACAAGGGCAAGCCGCCACTGACCCTGCATCCCGACGAATGCTGGTACTGCGGACCCTGCGTCGACGATTGCCCGCTGCCCGGCGCAAACCGGCTCAACCACCCGCTGCAGCAGCGCGTGCGCTGGAAGCGCAAGGATACCGGCGGCCATTTCAGGGTATAGGGGACGATCATGAGTGTGATGCACGAATCCGGACAACTCCTGCGCTGGCCGTACAAGGTGAATTACGGCACCGAGCGCAGCCACGAGGCCGACGTGCTGGTGATCGGCGGCGGCATTGCCGGGGTCTGGGCGGCGATCGCCGCCGCGCGCACCGGCGCCAAGGTCATCATCCTGGAAAAGGCCGCGACCGAGAGGAGCGGCGCCGGCGGCGCCGGTGTCGATCATTGGCAGTGGGCGGCGGACAATCCCGCTTCGCGCATTTCGCCGGAGGAACTCGCGCAGGCGCTGATCGACAACCAGGGCGGTTATCGCAGCGGCATCGGCACCTACATCCAGTGCGCCTCCGCCTGGGAGACGCTCTCGGAGATGGAGCAGATGGGCGGAAAAGTGCGCGACACTGAAGATGAGTTCCGCGGCGCCGATTTTCGCGACGAGGAGACCAAGCTGCTGTTCGCCTATGATTACACCAACCGTTTCGTCATCCGCGTCTGGGGCCACAATTACAAGCCGCTGCTGCGTGAGGAATTGCGGCGTCTGAATGTGCAGGTGTTTGACCGGGTCGCGGTAAGTTCGCTGCTCACCGAGGGCGGCCGGCCGGGCGCGCGCGTGGTCGGCGCGATGGGCCTGCATTGCCGCAGCGGCGCGTCGGTGGTGGTGCGGGCGAAGGCAACGGTGCTTGCGACCAACCGCCCGCAGCGCATCTGGACGTTTTCCTCCGAGCTGCGCGGCATTTCCACCTTCCGGCCGCCGTCCTGCTCGGGCACCGGCTACGCCATCGCCTGGCGCGCGGGCGCGGACTTCACCATGATGGAGAAGTCGATGCGCTCGCCTTTCGCGAGCCCCTACGCGTTTCCCCCCTACGGCAGCGGCAACGGCATCAACACCTGGTATCCGTGCACCATCGTCGATGCGAACGGCAAGGAGGTGCCCTGGGTGGACGCCTATGGCCGCCCGCTCTCGGGCGTTGCCGAGCGCTGCCGCCCGGTCGAGGGGCAGAAATTTTTCATCATGGGCGGCGGCTCGAGCTCGCAACCCCATCCGGGCTTGAGCGAGCACCTCGGGCCGAAGCCGATCCCCGACCTGGAGACGCGCATGCTCGCGGGCGAGTTCACCCCGCCGTTCTATGCCGATCTCGCCGGCATGCCCGAAATGGAGCGCAAGGCGATCTGGGGCATCATGGTCGGCAACGAAGGCAAAACGCGCATTCCGGTAATGCATACCTATACCGCCTCGGGCTTCGATCCCGAACGCGACATGCTGCAGAGTTACGACTTTCTGCGCGGGCACGGCATGCGCGAGCCGGTATTGCCCCAGGAGAGGACTTTCGGCGAGCAGGGCGTGTGCGGCGGGCTGCTCGTCGACTGGGATCTGATGTCCAACCTCCCGGGCCTGTTCGGGGCGGGCGACCTGCTGTTCGGCGGGCAGGACCATTCGCATGCGGCGGCGACCGGGCGTTACGCCGGAGCGCGCGCCGCGCTCTACGCGCGGCGAGCGGGCGCGGGCGCGATATCGCGCGAACAGGTCGAGCGGGAGAAGCGGCGCGTGTACGCCCCGCTCGCCGGCAGCGCGGACGGGCCGGACTGGAAGGAGCTCAACGCCGCGGTCGCGCGGGTGATGCAGAACTATTGCAGCGAGCCGAAGAATGCCGGGCTGCTGGCGCTTGCCCGGACCTGGCTCGAAGACCTCGAGGCAAACGAAGCGCCGCGCGTCGGCGCCGGCGATCCGCACCAGCTGATGCGGGTGCACGAAGTGCATGATATCGTTACCTGCGCGCGCATGATCGTGGCCGCCTGCGAGGCGCGCAAGGCGTCGAGCGCGTACCTGCACTTCAATCGACTCGATTACCCGGAAATGGACCCGGCCGAATGGCACAAGTGGCTGGTGATTCGCAAGACCGGGGATGAGGTCGCCGTATGCGACCGGCCGATCGCGTTCTGGGGCGATTTCGAGCCCAATTACCGGCCGCGCCACGACGAGAACATCACGGCGATGGCGCGCTCGCCGAACCGGGCCGCGGCCTGAATCGCGGCGTATTATGTTGCTTCCAAGGGAGGAGACGCATATGACACTTTTTCGACGCATTGCCTGCGGCCTGGCCGCAGCACTCCTGTGCACGGCAGCCGCCGCGCAGCAGGGTGACTATCCGAACCGGCCGGTCAAACTGATCACGCCGTTCACCGCCGGCGGCGCGATCGATGTGCTTTGCCGCGTGATCGGCGAGCGGCTCGCGCAGCGGCTCGGACAGAACGTGGTGGTGGAGTCGATCCCCGGCGCGAACACCATCATCGGGACGCAAGCGCTGGTGCGGGCCGCGCCCGACGGGTACACGTTCATGATCACGACCATGTCGACTGCTTTGAACAACCGCATCCTCTACACCAAGCTGTCCTACGATCCGGAAAAGGACCTCGCGCCGATTACGCAACTTTCCTACGGCACGGTGCTGCTGGTCGGCCCGGGCGGTGCCCCGTACAAGGACCTGCAGGGCTTCATCGAGTGGGCGAAGGCGCAGAAGCGCTCGATCAGCTACGGCTCGTGGGGTATCGCTTCGTGGGGCCATCTCGCCGGGGAGATCCTCAAGCGCGAGGCCGGTCTCGACCTCACCCACATTCCATACAAAGGCGATGTGCTTGCGCTCACGGACGTGCGCAACGCCACGCTTGACGTCACCTTTACCAGCCCGACCAGCGCGAAACCGCTGATTGCCGCGGGCGCGATCAAGCCCATCGCCATGACCGGACCGCAGCGCTCGGCCTCGATGCCCGAGCTGCCGACCTTCACCGAGCAGGGCGTGCGCAACGTGGACCTGCCCATCTGGGTCGGGGTGTACGCCCCTGCCGGAACCCCGCGTGCCATTCTGGAGCGCCTGCGCAACGAACTGAAGGCGGTTACGGCGCAGCCGGACATCCTCGAGAAAATGACGGCGCAGGGCCAGACGCCGGTGGTAAACACGGCGGAGGAGTACATGGCGAATTACCGCGCTGAGTACCCCAAGTGGGAAGCGCTGATCAAAGCCTCCGGCGCGAAGATCGAATAAGGCGCGCTTGGACTCCGGCACCGCCTACGGCAGAGCCACGCCGACCTACCGTGCCGAACTGACCGAGGTCGGCGCCGGCACGCCGATGGGCGAACTGTTGCGCCGTTACTGGCATCCCGTCGGCCTCGCAGCGGATGCGGGCGAGCGCCCGCGCACGGTGCGCGTGCTCGGCGAAGACCTGATCCTGTTTCGCGACGGCCACGGCCGCGCGGGGCTTGTCTATCCGCGCTGTGCGCACCGCGGCACCTCGCTTTACTATGGCAAGGTGGAGCAGCGCGGCATCCGCTGCTGCTATCACGGCTGGTTGTACGACGTGGAAGGCCATTGCCTCGAACAACCCTGCGAGGAGGGCGGCGGACCGCGCCGCGACAAGGTGCGCCAGCCCTGGTATCCGCTGGAGGAGCGCTACGGCCTGGTGTTCGCCTATCTTGGACCGCCGCAAAAGAAACCGTTGTTGCCGCGCTACGCCTGCCTCGAGGAACTCGGGCCGGGCGAGTTCATCGAGGCCGACGACAGCTCGATCGGCTCGGGCGGCGCGCAGCTGGTGCCCTGCAACTGGCTGCAACACTGGGAGAATGTGGTCGATCCGTTTCACGTTCCCGTTCTTCACGGCTCGTTCAGCGGCGCGCAGTTTGTGGCGCAGATGGCGCAGGTACCACAAGTTGAATTTTCCACCACTGAGCGCGGCGTGAAGGTGCTGTCGCTGCGCACGCTACCCGACGGGCGCGCGTTTCGCCGCATCACCGAAGCGGTGATGCCGACGCTGCGCGTGGTGCCGAACCCGCGTGTCGGCAGTTACGGCAAGGTGGAATCCATCGGCTGGGTGCTGCCGATCGACGATACGCACTACCGCATTTATGTCGCCGGCCGCGTGACCGAGCCGGGCCAGCTCGGCAAGATGCGCTCCAAGATGAACGGCAAATTCTGGAGGGAGCTCACCGACGAGGAACACCAGCGTTTTCCAGGCGACTACGAGGCGCAGACCGGGCAGGGCCCGATTACGCTGCACTCAGAGGAGCACTTCGCCGCGAGCGACAAGGGCGTCGCCCTGCTGCGGCGTTTTCTGGAGCAACAGCTGAAGAGGGTGGCCGATGGCGGGGACCCGGCGGGCGTCACCTTAGACGAGCGGCGCGCGTATGTGCAGTTCGAAGCCGGGAACTATCTCGCGGATCCGGCAGCAAGGTCCTGACAGCGGCCGATGCCGGTAACAGACTCGCCGAAGCTTGTCCGCTTCGCTTAGAATCGCGCGGTGTCTTCCCCGGATCAGCAGCGCCCCGACCTGTCGCTTCCGCCGCGGCTTTTAGCCCTGGTGTTCGCGCCGTTTGCGGCGGGTTTCTTCCTGTCCTACCTGTTTCGCAACGTCAATGCGGTCATCGCCAAGGACCTCGCGGCCGCGTTCTCGCTCTCGCCCGCCGATGTCGGCCTGCTCACCAGCTTGTATCTGCTCAGCTTCGCCGCGATGCAGGTGCCGGTGGGCGTGTTCCTCGACCGCTACGGGCCGCGCCGCGTGGTGGCATCGCTGCTGTGCATCGCCGGACTCGGCGCGCTGGGATTCGCCCTGGCCGGCAGCCTCGGCGAACTGGCGCTGGGCCGCGCGCTGATCGGCCTGGGCGTTTCGGCCTGCCTGATGGGCAGCATGAAGGCGTTCACGCTTTGGTTTCCGCTGGCGCGGCTGGCAACCCTGAATGGATGGATGATCGCCTTCGGCGGCCTCGGCGGCCTGGCCGCGACCTCGCCGCTCGAGGCGCTGCTCGGGCCGCTCGGATGGCGCGCGGTGTTTGTCGGTATGGCGGCGGGCTGCGCTCTGGCCGCCGCGGCGATATTCTTCGTGGTTCCGGAAAAACCCTTACCCGGCGCAAGCGAGGGCTGGGGCGTGGCATTCGCGCGCATGGGCCGTGTCTTCGGCACGCTGTCGTTCTGGCGCATCGGCTTGCCGCTGATGGTTTGCCACGGCGCCTACCAGGCGATGCAGGGATTGTGGCTCGCGCCCTGGCTCATCGATGTCGGCGGCCTTGCGCGCGCCGCGATGGCGGCGCACATGTTCGCCACCGCGCTCGCCTACGCGATCGGCGCGCTGTTCTTCGGCTGGTTCGCCGATTTTCTGGCCGACCGGGGCGTGGGGCGGCTGGGCTTGTACAAGCTCGGCACCGCTATGGGCGTCGCCGCGTTCATCGCCATCGCGTTCGACCTCGTGCCGGCGAAGATGCCTTTGCTGATGGTGTACGGCTTTTCCACCATTTCGGCCGCGCTAGCCTACGCGCTGCTAACGCGGCATTTCCCGCCGGAGATGACCGGCCGCGTGAACACCGCGGCCAACGTGGCGTTTTTTTTCNTCTCGTTCCTGTTCCAGTTCGGCATCGGCGCGGTGCTGCGCACGTTTGCCGTGGTCGACGGGCGCTATTCGCCCGAGGGCTACATGTTCGCGTTCGGCCTGATCGCCGCGGCGCAGTGCGCGGTACTCGCGTGGCTGCTGCCGATGAAGGAGGACGATGTCTGAGGGATTGCGCGAACGCGCGTTCGGGTCTTAGCCCGCGTTCGCACCCAGCCAGTCCAGCGCGAGCGTCGCCAGCGATCTGACCCCCAGCTTGAGACCGGATTCGTCGACGTAGAAACGCGGACTGTGGTTCGAATCCGCGTCTTTGCAGCTCTTTTCTTTCGGCGTGCAACCGATGAAGAAAAAGAAACCGGGCACCGCGCGCTGGTAATAGGAAAAATCCTCCGCCCCGCAGGTCTTCGGGCAGATGCCTACGGCGCCTTCCCCGGCGACGCGCTTCAGCACCGGCACCGCCCAGTGCGTCAGCGCCTCGTCGTTCGAGGTCACCGGATAGCCTCGATGGATGTGCACCTTCGCATTGGCGCCGCCGGACTCGGCGATCAGCGTGGACACCTGGTGCACGCATTCATGCAGCTGGTCGCGGTGGCGGTCGTCGAAAGCGCGGATCGTGCCTTCCATCTTGGCCTCGTCCGGGATGATGTTGCCGCGATTGCCGGCGTGGAAACTGCCGACGGTCACCACCGACGGCTCCTCGGTGATGTTCATCCGGCGCGAGACGATGGTCTGCAGGCCGAGCACGATCTGCGACCCCACGACTATTGGGTCGACGCCCGACCAGGGCTGCGCGCCGTGCGTCTGCCGTCCGCGCACGGAAATGTAGAACGGGTCGGAGCTCGCCATCAGCGGGCCTGAGCGGTAGCCGATGACGTCGACATGCTGCTTGGAGGTGATGTGCAGGCCGAAAATCGCGTCGACCTTCGGGTTTTCCATGCAGCCCTGCTCGATCATGATGCGCGCGCCGCCTTCTTCGCCGAGAGGCGGGGTCTCCTCGGCGGGCTGGAAAATAAATTTCACCGTCCCCTGGAGCTCGCCGCGCATCGCGGCGAGGATCTCCGCGACCCCCATCAGCATCGCCACGTGCGTGTCATGCCCGCAGGCGTGCATCACGCCGGCTTCCGCGCCGTTCCACTGCGCGCGGACTTTGCTCCTGAACGGGACGTCGGTCTCCTCGGTCACCGGCAGTGCGTCCATGTCGGCGCGCAGGGCGACGCAGGCGCCGGGCTTGCCACCCTTCAGCACGCCGACGACGCCGGTGTAGGCAACCTGTTCGCGCACCTCGTCGAAGCCGAGTTTCTTCAGGTGCGCCGCAACCAGCTTCGCGGTTTCGAACTCGCGGTTGCCGAGTTCCGGATTGGCGTGGATGTGCCGGCGCCACTGGATGACCTGCTGTTCCAGGCGGTCTGCGTGCGCGGCGATCACGGCGTCGAGCAGGGCGGGGGTATGCGGTGCGTTCATGAACATGGCCTCCGGATAATGATGTGATTATCGCATCGCACCGGCACGGTGACCATGGTTTCCGGCCGAGGCTGTCAAATAGAATCCCGAATCGATGAGCTAACCAAGCGATCGGCTTCATAAAACGTGTCGGGATCCATGATCGATACTTCGGTAGTGGCTCGGGTACCCGCAATGCCAGTGTTCTTACAAATTGAAAGTGGCATCTTCAAAGTGTAAGAACAGCCTCAGCGCGCGCTCTCCCGGTGTTCGATCCGCGAGCTCACCGCCCTGCTGAATTCCCCGAGGTTGTGCGTGACCAATATCAGGTCATGCGCGCACGCTGCGTCACTCCTGTATCGCTGGAATTTAGCAAGCGGACGCGGGTGTTTGCGTCGAGCAAGTATTTCATTTCAGTGGCAGTCGTTCTTCAGACGGACCCGAAGGTTCATACCTTATGGTGGCGCGTTCTGCCGCGCCGGATATCCGTTCGAAATAGCCCTCCGGCCAGCCTTGGCCGACATCGCGCTTGACCAAGTCCACCCGAGGTTCTGCAAATGGCGGCTCTTGACCGCATAGCTGACGCATTGCGAGGCGGACGGCATCTGACCGGGTCGATCCAAACCTGCCGGCCGATCTCCTCTGAAGCGGCCATCGGTCGGCGTCCGGTACGTTGATGACCGAGCTTTTGAGAAAAATCAACAGCCTCCGAGAAGTCTCCTGATAGAAAGGTATACCCGCGCTTAATACGATGGCAGGCTGCTCTGTAATGAAAGTCACTGACTTTTGTATGCCATCGCGCGCAAATTAGTAAATTTAGGCATGCCTTGTTCCCTCAGTTAAGCGTTCATAGCGAGGATTGAAATGAAGATTGCCGTCACCAGTCAAAATCGCAAGACCGTCACCGGACATGCCGGCAAATGCCGCAACTTTTGGATTTACGAAACTGATGACAAAACGATCCTCAAGAAGACCCTGCTTGAATTGGCGCTGGAGCAATCCTTACATGAAAGCCATGGCGCGGGCCCTCATCCGCTCGATGGAGTCGACGTATTGATCAGCGGCGGTGCGGGTCAGGGACTGATCCGGCGCCTCAACAACATGGGTATCCAAGGTCTAGTGACTCCGGAACCCGAACCCGATTTGGCGGTGGCCCAGTTCCTCAGCGGGACGCTAAAACTGGGACAGAGCGAGGCTCATGAGGGACAGGGCGAACATCGCCACGGCGAGCATGGATGCTGTCATTGACTTGCGCACGGCATATTGAATAGATCTGGTCCACGGAGGCGGTCATGAGCGACGAACAGAGGCAGATTCTCGGAGAGCAAGCCTACGCGAAGGCGATGAAGTACGAACTCGATTACGGCTGCTGCCCGCAGTGCGTTCTGGCCACCGTTCAGGA
>JGI1357J11328_10001296_pt1 | contig 19123 bp, 17 predicted proteins | sample Subgrocontami54m_FD_11328 | JGI IMG/M metagenome (IMG submission 11328)
ATGTGATTAAAGCAGTGCGAGAAATTACCCAACTTGGCCTTAAGGAAGCAAAAGATTTAGTAGATGCAGCTCCAAAAATGGTGAAGGAAGGAGTAACAAAAGCAGAAGCTGAAACCATGAAAAAGAAACTTGAAGAAGCTGGAGCAAAGGTGAATCTTAAATAATGAGTCACAAATGAAGTTATAAAAATACCCCTGTTTTTTAGGGGTATTTTTTGTTAGGGTTTTGTAATGCAAAAATACTAAGGAGTATTTAGAATACTTTTGACTGGGATATTAAATACTTCCTGTGACGTAAGGACATATAGCTCTTTACCATCTGTGGTGAGCGAAATATTTTTGAGATTTTCAAAACGAGGTGACGTAAGTTGCACAATAAGTTTTTCAGAGAGTTTATCAATAACAATAATTCGTTTCTGATCAGTATCAAGTAAAAAGAGGTAAGGAGTGTTTTCATGGGTCAATATTTTTTCAATTAATACTACTATCGGGTCAAGGGTGGGCAATGAAACTAAACTGCTTTTTCCTTTTGTTATTTTAAGTATTTTATCTTCAGTGGTAAGGACAAAAAGTGAGCCATCAATTACTAACTGGCGCCCCAGATTTAAAGCAGGAAGTTCTTTTTGAAGAACTTTATTCCCTTGTTCAAATACCACACCATTTTTTATATGCCGAAATATGTTTTTTTGCTCGGTATCGAGCGTATATAATTTATTATTATACGCTGCAAGTGCAGCAGTATTTTTTTCTGGAATATTTTTTTTCATTGAATACGTGGTAACCTCATTCTTTTGATTCGTGACAAGATATAACTTATCTGAATCTTGCACACACACAAATGCTGAATCTACGCTAAAATTTGTTAGGCAATTGGAAGAAAATTGACCAGTGGTCTCAAGCGCTTTAAATGTTTTTTCTACAAGCGAGTACACTACAATATGTGAATTAAATACAAGTATAAGTTTTTTTTGCAGTGGCAAAAGATGTAAGGGTTCGCCATATTCAATGGGGATTTGAGTAAGTACATGAGGAGTATCAAGTGTATAAATTGAAAACATCTTTTGTTTTAAAAAATTTATTCTGTCTTGCAGTTTTTCAAGAGACGTATCAGTTGGTGGAAATACTTTTTTTAGATCAAGCAGTTTTTGTTGAAGAGTAAGAAGATCTGCTTTAAGCCCTTCACCTTGTTCATAAATACTACGTGATTCAAGACTTGTGTATTCCCGTTGGATATCAGCAAGGCTTTGTGCGTGGGTCGAATCAACTTTTGATTGCATTTGTCTTGAGTAAAGCGTTGTAATACTGACGGTAAATAAAAAAAGAAAAAGACACCCAATTCCCAAAAGGGCCTTGGATCGTGGAGAAAGTATTTGAAACTTTTTTTGGTGAATAGTTACAAAGGAAAGTAAAGTCCTTTTGAGCGATTGAAAAAAATTGGTAAAAAAAGAACCAATACAAGTAAGTTTTTTCTTGATAAGTACAGTGAATGCGCCCGGTCCTTTTTTTATGAGGAGTGTAAACGCAAATACAAGTTGAGATCCTAGGTGGTAAAGAACAGTATATATTTTATAAAAAAAAGGAAACACATAGGTAACACATGAATGTATGCGCTTTGTGCATATCAAAATAATATTTTTAGCCCGTGAAATAATAAGTGGTATTTTTTTTGCAAACGAATGAGTAGTACGGAATAGTACAGAACTTATAGTGCGTGCAAAATCAAACGCATGGAGCGTCGTATTTTTTACCATCGGTTTGAATGTTGGAGAAAGTACTTGCTCGGTTCCGTGTTCTGTTGAGTTAAGTCCTGCCATTGAACGGGAAGAGGCTGTTTGTTTTGAGTGTTGAGTATGTTGTTGAGGGCCGGAATAGGAAGGATTAATAAAAAGGGCTAAAAAATCATTTTTCGAATTTATCTTCGAAAGAAGTGCATGAATATATGTTGAAACTTTCTCAATCGGGTTATTTGTGAGAATATGGCGAAGTTGTTCAATGGAAAGATATTCAAGGAGGGCTTTATTGAGTAAACATAATGAACCGCCGGGAAGTGAAACAGGACCATTGATAAGGTATGAAAATAGTTTGTTGCTTCCATCGTTTTCTGTGTTGCCATCAAGAAGTGAGGAAAGCGCATAATGAGAAAACCCTTTGTTTTTAGAAAAAACCGGGTAGATATAGTAACCAAATATTTTTGATCCAGAACCGCTTACATAAATATGGTCTTGCGCAAGAACACCAAGTGAAAAATGAATTTTTTTAAGATCAAGCTGATTTGTGCTTTCATGATTTTCGGAAAGAACAGTTTGTAATAATTGTTCATGGACATATCGAATGGCATTTTCAAAGAGAAATTCGTGAGAATTTACTGAAGATTCATCAAGTACATTTTTATAAGAAGCAAGTGATTTATGGTAAAAATCAAGAAATGAATCTACGCAAACTTTTATAAAAGATTGATACTGTTCTTTTTGACTTTGTATCAGAAAAATTCCGAATACGTAAATTCGTTGTTCAGTATCAATATCAATCGAATCTGAAAAAATATACGAAAGATCTTGAGTATTTTTCCCGGGGATTGAAAGCTTTGATAAATATGAATACTTCTGACGACTCATACACGCATTATTATCACAAATAGATATACCAAGTATAGCTTTTAAAACAAAAAATGCAACTACTTCACAAATTTATTTTAATATGGTACTGTATACATAAATTACTCATTGTAATTATATTCAACTAAAACCATCGTATGCTTGAGCAGTTATTTGGTTCACGAACGCGAACAAAGCTTTTGAAGATTTTTTTTCTTAATCCTGACAAAGCATTTTTTGTTCGTGAATTAACAAGAAGAATTGATACTCAAATTAATTCAGTGAGGCGAGAACTTCAAAATCTTGTCTCATGTGGCATTATTAAAGAGAAGGATGTGCTTGCTGATCACACGATTGATTCACCTGATCTTCCTTTTGGAAATGATAAGGAAGATTTATTACAAAAAGGAAAATTGGTAAAAGTAGTTAAAATAGATAAACAGGCAAAAAAATATTTTACGGTTGATACTGATTTTGTGCTCCATATACAGCTAAAGGAACTTTTTTTAAAATCACCCCTATTGGTAAAGGATTTATTTATAAAAGAGCATAAAAATTTTGGAGTTATTGAATATGCTATCTTGACGGGTTATTTTGTGGGCGTACAGCGTTCTCCTGTTGATATTTTTATTATTGGTGAAATACAGCGAGGCAAGTTTACAAAATTTATTCAATCAATTGAACGTGAATTTGAGCGAGAAGTTAACTATACTGTTATGACAAAAGATGAATTTAATTATCGAAAAAGCCTTGGTGATCGATTTCTTTTTAGTATTTTAGAAGGGCAAAAAATTACTCTTGTTGATACTCTTTTAAAATAAGCATACCGCTAGAATTTTTTTACCATTTTGATATACTTACCGGTAATGGTTTAACCATTACTTTTTTATTATGGGCTTATTTGATTTTTCAGAAACAATTCAGATAGAGACTGATGAATATATCGTTGATCTTTTTCGCAGCAGTACAATCGTTTTTTTTAAGAAAAGTTTTTTTTGGTTTTGCTTCTTATTTGCCCTATTCTTTTTTTTGTTTCCACTTTTGAGAATGGGAAGTATTGGGTTTTATATTTTTTTTGCTGGATTTCTTATCATTTTTTTCGTTATTTCTCGAATGCTTGTTTGCTGGCTTGGAACTTGTTATATTGTTACTAACAAGCGTATTATTGCAGTTGAACGCATGGGATATTTCAAAAGGTCTGTCTATGAAATTTTACTCACCAGTGTGAGCGAGCTTTCGTATCAAACAAAAGGATTATTTCAAACACTATTTTCATTTGGTACGCTTACCTTAACGCTTACCACGTCTCGCGGAAATTTTATGCTTAAAAATGTTGCATCACCCGCTACTATGTTAGAGCGTATTTCAAAATTAGTCGGTGAGCATAAAAAAAGAACACTATAATGTATGAGGAATAGGGAATCTTTTACTCTACGATCACTCTTTTTATCAAAATATTTTTTTATACTATTAACACTAGGTATTCTCATTGTGCTTGTCCAATGGATTATGCTTATACCAAAAAGCTCAAGTACATATGATGAAATTAAGGATGCGAGAAATGAGGTACAAGAATTAGAATCTCAACAAAAAAAACTGCAAGACCTTAATGCATTCTTGCAATCAGATTTTTTTGCGGAAAAAGAGGCTCGAACAAAACTTGGGATGCAAAAAAAAGATGAGCACGTGGTAGTCCTTGATTCATATGCTCTATCCAGCAGTGAAACTTTGGAAGATGGAAAAAAAAATCTTCCTCAAAATAGTGATCAATTAATACAAATGAGTGGAGAAAAAAATTCTGCCAGTTGGTGGCAGTATTTTTTTGGAGAGTAAAATAATGTAAAAGCCCCCTGCCAGAATCGAACTGACGTATGTGGTTTACGATACCACTGTTCTGCCACTGAACTAAGGAGGCGAAAAATTAATAATAACTAATTTAAATGTATGAATCTCATTCTCTATACGAAAACTGGATGCCCATGGTGTGTGGAAGTGTTGCAGCTTTTTAAAGAAAAAGGCGTGGTGTTTGAAGAACGTGATTGTCGTAAAAATGAAAATTTTCTTTTAGAACTTCAGGAAAAATCTGGGCAATTACTCACACCAACGCTTGATTGTGAAGGTGAACTGCTTGCCGATTCTGACGTGAAAGCCATTACCGAATTCCTTACTCAAAAAGGACACCCTTCTTTTATATAGTTATTAGACTCACTCTAGTATACGTCAGTTGATCTTCTTTTTCAAGAGCGTAGTATGGTAGCTGTAAAGCATATACAATTTTATGAATAGAAAATATATTTTTGTTATTGGAGGTGTTATGAGTAGTGTCGGAAAAGGCGTTACTGCTGCATCCATAGGTCTTTTAATGAAATCGCGGGGTTTTAGTATTACAAATGTAAAATGTGAAATGTACGTAAATATTGATGCCGGTACGATCCGGCCCACCGAACATGGAGAGGTATTTGTGGGTGCAGATGGAATAGAAGCAGACCAGGATCTGGGGAACTACGAACGTTTTACGGATCAAAACACCACACGCAATAATTTTATTACTCAGGGGCAAATTTGGCAGGACGTAATTAAACGTGAACGTAATTTAGAATATGATGGAGAGGATGTTGAAGTAGTGCCGGATATTCCTCGTGAAATTATTCGTAGAATTCAAATTGCTGCCACGAATGCAAATGCCGAAATTACCATTATTGAATTTGGAGGGACAATTGGCGAATATCAAATCTCAATGTTTCTTGAGGCGGCACGCATGATGAAACAACAAAACCCCCAAGATATTGCTTTTGTCATGGTGAGTTATTTACCAATTCCAAAAATGGTTGGGGAAATGAAAACAAAGCCTACGCAGTATGCGGCCCGTACGCTTAATTCAGCAGGTATCGTAGCAGATTTTATTGTTGCGCGGGCGGAAAGCACACTTGATGAACCGCGTAGGCAACGGCTTGCATTATTTTGTAATATCGCAGCAGACGGTGTGATATCGGCACCAGATGTTTCAAATATTTATGAGGTCCCTATAGAGCTGGAGTCTCAAGAATTTGAACAAAAGATTCTTAAAAAGCTTGGATTACAAGAACGAGAGGATACTCTTGCATCGTGGCGGGATTATGTTGTTACCATACGTTCGCTTACGCAAAAAGTGCATATTGCAATGGTAGGAAAATATTTTGGAACCGGACATTTTACCCTTGCAGATAGCTATATTTCAGTTATTGAATCTGCAAAGCATGCCGCATGGGCATGTGGGGTAAGGCCGGAATTCAGCTGGATTGATTCAGAAGGCTACGAACAAGATCCCAATAAAATTTCAGAGCTTTCACAATTTGATGGGGTTATTGCACCCGGTGGATTTGGTAGTCGCGGGGTTGAAGGTATTATTCAGGCAATTAAATATCTTCGTGAACAAAAAATTCCTTATTTTGGTATTTGTTACGGCATGCAGCTTGCATTAGTTGAGTGCGCCAGGCATTGTATGGGGATGAGTGATGCGCATACGACCGAGGTAAATCCATCTACCGCAAGTCCAGTTATTGATTTAATGCCTGAACAGTATGAAATTCTTAAAACATCAAATTACGGTGGTACGATGCGGTTGGGCTCCTATCCTGCATTTTTAAAACAGGGGACCCATAGTTATGAGGCGTATAGTAAAAACCCTGAAGGTAGATGGAGCTTTAAAAAAACTGATGCGGGTGCAACGATACGTGAACGACATCGACATCGGTATGAAGTAAACCCCACGTATGTAAAATTATTCGAAGAGCACGGGATCGTTTTTTCAGGGATTTCATTGGATGGGCATTTGATGGAAATTATGGAGTTGAAAAAAGAATTGCATCCATTTTTTCTTGGTACGCAATTTCATCCGGAATTTACGGGGAGTTTTATGAGTCCTCATCCGCTTTTTTGTGCGTTCCTTGAGGCAAGTAAAAAAGTTCAGAGATAAAATTATAACGCGCGGGATTAGTACAATGGTAGTATGTATGCTTCCCAAGCATAAGACACGGGTTCGATTCCCGTATCCCGCTCCAGAATTAGAATTAACATATGAATAGTATGAAAGAAATCAAAAGACTTCTTTTTTTTATTACCATTGTAAGCGTTTTTTTATTTCCTCACGCTGCATTTGTACAGGAAGAACTATTAGTAGAAAATGAACAAGAAATGATTGTATTGGAAAAATGTGGCGGTACCGTAACACTACAAAAACAGTTGCAAGAAAAATTTACTATTGAAGAACTAGTGCCAGATAAGAACAATGGGGTGGTTATTCCAAAAAATCTTAAGTTACTCAGTACTTTATGTCTTATTGATGTGAGTGAAAAAATATCGTATGATACTACACAGGGGGTACAGATAAAATTATCTGATCTTTCCCTTACAAAGCACACCTCATTTTTTTATTGGGATGGAAATCAAAAAAAATGGTTTGTGCTTCCTTCAATAAAAGAAGATGAGACAACGCTTTTGGTTCATTATTACCAACCCTTTGGAATTATTGGAGTATTCCATGATTTAGGGGAAAGCCGTGAAGGCATTGCAAGTTGGTATAAACACAGTAAAACCCCTCAGGGGGGAGCAACAAATTATTTTCCGCTTGGCACAAAAGTAAAAGTAACGAATTTAGAGAACCATAAAAGTATTATCGTAACGATTACTTCCACCTGGACACAGAAAAATCCAAAACGGGTGATTGATATTGAAAAGACCGGATTTAAAAAACTCGGGGCTGTAAGCCAGGGGCTTATAAAAGTGCGGCTCGAAAAGCTAGATGATGAAAAAAATCAGGCACTAAAGCCAAAGAAAAAAAATGATAAAACTTCATAATGTTTCAAAAACCTATTCTCCAGATACCGTGGCGTTGCAGGATATTGATATTCATATTCGTCCCGGTGAGTTTGTATTTTTAATCGGGCAAAGCGGAGCGGGAAAAAGTACATTAGTAAAATTACTTACGTCGCAAGAACGGGTAACCAATGGCAGAATCGTTATAGGCGAGTGGGATATTACCACATTAAAACAGCGAGAAATTCCAAATCTTCGTAGGCAAATAGGAGTTGTACATCAAGATTTTAAACTGCTTGAAAAAAAGACGGTGTATGAAAATGTGGCATTTGCGCTTGAAGTATGCGGGGCCTCAGGAAAAAAAATCACCCAAGACGTGCCTCAAGTACTTAAGATCGTAGGATTGGATGAAAAGCAGGATCGGTACCCAACCCAGCTTTCCGGTGGCGAACAACAGCGTGTTGCTATTGCGCGTGCGCTTATTCACCGGCCAAAAGTATTATTGGCAGATGAACCAACAGGGGATTTGGATACAATAACAGCCAAAAGCATTGTCGAGCTTTTGAAACGTATTAACGATATTGGTACCACAGTAGTATTTGTAACGCATAATAGAGAGATCGTAAACACTTTGCGAAAACGGGTTATTACCCTACAAAATGGGGTAGTGATTGCAGACAAGGAAGATGGAAAATATTTTATATGATACATAAAATTGCACGAATATTTAAATTTGCATTTCAAAATATTGGTAGAAATATTTGGCTTTCCATGGTGACTGTTTCCATGATGGTTGTGGCGCTCTTGGCAGTGAATTTTTTTATTCTTGGAAACGCAGTTCTTACGTCGTTAGTGCAAACAGTTGAAGAAAAGGTGAGTATGACGCTTTATTTCAAACAAACAGCACAAAGCGATGATATTTTGGCAGTTGCAGAGAAATTGCGAACCGTTCCGCAAGTAAAGGATGTTGAATATGTGTCAAAAGATGCAGCGCTTGAACGGTTTAAGAAAAAATATGCAGCAGAGCAAAATCCTTTAATTGAAGATTCTGTTCGTGAGCTTGATGTAAACCCATTGTCTGCAAGTATTGTGGTTCGTGCGCGATCCCTTGATGCGTACCCTGTTATCCTAGAATTTATTCAAAGTCAGCAGTACGATAGTATTATTGAAAAGAAGAATATAAATGATCGCAGCCGTTTAATAGAAAAATTAAAAACAATGAAGACAAACTTGGTAGCTGTTGCACTTGGAGTAATTATCTTTTTTTCATTGCTTATCTCCTTAATTATTTTTAATACCATTCGTATTACCATTTATTCTCGGCGGCGGGAAATAGGAATTATGAAGCTTGTGGGTGCGACAAATTCATTTATTCGCACACCCTTGTTTCTTGAAGGAATTTTTTACGGGCTTTTTTCAATCATTCTTATTATACTATTTGTATTTCCAATCTTAAGTATCGTACAAACGCCATTGGCACGGTTTTTTGACGGCTCGGCATTTGATGTGATAGGATATTTCAACGATCATTTTTTCTCTATTTTTGGATACCAATTGCTAGGGTTATGTGGTATAACCCTGGTAAGTTCGAGTATTGCGATTGGAAGATATCTGAAGGTGTAGTGTTTCTTTGACAATAAAACCACGTAATAGTATAATTATTTCTATAATACGTGGTTTTTATGATTTCTAAACCAATTGAAAGAGAGCGGGCAATTGCTTTGCGAAGGGAAGGTATGTCTCTTCGAGATATTGTGAAAATAGTTCCGGTAGCAAAATCCACATTGTCACTATGGTTGAAGCAGGTAAGTTTATCAAGGCCGCAAAAACAGCGATTGACTCAAAAGAGATTGGATGCAGCTCTGAGAGGTGCTGCAAGACGAAAGAGCGATCGTATCGCTCTGACGCAAAAAATCTTTGAAGATGCCGCAAAAGATGTGGTAAGTATTTCAAAGAGAGAACTTTGGCTCATGGGTGTTATGCTGTACTGGGCTGAAGGTGCAAAGCAAAAAGACCATAGCCCATCTACGTGCCTTAAATTTTCAAATTCAGATCCCGTAATGCTTCGGCTTTTTGTCAGATGGCTCGAGGAGAATTTTGGGGTTCAATCTGATATACTTCGTTTTGATGTGTATATACATGAGAGTATCAAGAGAACGAGAGAGGAACTCTTTGAGTATTGGGCAATAAAAATAGGTGTGCCTTTATTTTCTTTTAAGAGTGTCTATCTAAAAAAGGGAAATATTAAGACAAAAAGAAAGAATATTGGTGAAGCATATTTTGGATTGGTTAGACTAACAGTACCTAGAAGTACAATATTCAATCGTAAAATATCAGGCTGGGTAAAAGGTGTAGAAAAGTATTATTGGGGGATCGTCTAACGGCAGGACAACTGACTTTGACTCAGTTTATCTAGGTTCGAATCCTAGTCCCCCAGGAAAAATGCATTTTGTGCAAAAATCTCCTCTCTAAGGAGATTTTTGGTATCCGGATCCCCCCGTCTGAATTCAAAAGTTTTCTTACAATCAAAAACAAAATCCCATGGTTTTTTAAAATCCACCCGAGCCCTTCGCTCCGCGAGGAGGCGGTTCGAGCCGTGTTTTTTCAGAAAATCTTTTTTTACGAAAAGATTTTCTTCCAAAGCGACATTTTCCGCTTGGTGAGCAGTTAAAATGAACTTTTTTGAAAGTTCGAGCCACGCGTTGCCCTTTCGCTCAAAATCCTTCAATTTCTGCTCGAGATCAATTTTTTGCGACAATACTTTGTTCTTCTTTACTGTGTATTCCTCACGGGTTATCGCTTGCTCCAAATGAGCATCGAGCAGGGTGTCCAGCTTCTCATCACATACCTTAATCTCATTTTTGGTTTTTTGAGCGAATAGGGCATCAGATTGGGCGGTAACCGATTCGTCTTTTTCTAATTGTTTGAGCATTTCATCCGCCAAATCTTTTGGTAAAGAAACTTTTTGAATAATCTCGTTGATCTGTTCGGTGAGAAGCTCTTCACGGATATACCGCTGCGAGCATTTTATGCCGTCTTTTTTCTTCGTGCACCGGTAATAGCTGTGCCCTTTCTTCGACTCGGCAGTAATTGAACAGTCACACTCTCCGCACGCAAAAAGCCCGCGGAGAGGGAAGAGCTTCTCGCTCCGTTTCTTTGGACAGGTCTTGCTTGTTAGGATTGTCTGCACACTATCAAAAAGTTTCTTTGATACGCATGGCTCATGGATGCCAGCAAAAAGTTCCCCGTTGGATAGGAAAGCACCATAGTACATGGGATTGGTCAAAATTTTATGGACATTGGAATTTGAGAGCTTTTTGTCGTGCCTGCTCACCAAGCCCATATCGAAGATAATCTCTCGGAGGGATTTGATGGAATAATTGCCGGTTGCATACATTTCAAACATCTTGCGAACGAGGCGAAACCGCTCCGGGTCCTTGACCATTTTATGACTCACAATTTCGTTGAGATATCCCGTCGGAGCCACGCCTACTGCCTCGCCTCGTCTTACTTTCTGCCTCAAACCACGCTTCACATTCTCCGAGAGATTATCCACATAGTATTTTGATTGTCCAAAAGCGATATTGAGCATGAATTTGCCCTGTGGCGTGGCATCAAACCAAAACGTGGGGAATTTGAGCGTGGTGAGCTTTTCCGTGTCTGTGAGATAGATTACACGACCTCCATCAACGCTATTTCGTGCCAACCGATCCGGATGCCACGCTAAAATTCCATTTGCACCCCCTTTCTCTACGAGCGAGAGCATGTCGTTGAATATCGGACGCCCCGGCTCTTTAGCCGTCTGACTCTCGATAAAGGTTTGCTTGATTATTAGATGCTCTCGCTCCGCGTACTCTTTAAGTTCGGTGATCTGCGCTTCAATGCTTAATATTTGTCTATCTGGTTCATCCGTTGATTTGCGTGCGTAGAGAAAGTATGTGTCCATATCGTTTGTTGGCTAAGAATTATGTCGCTTTGGTTTCGCCAGAGGCGAAAGAAAAAACTCGGCTCATGAATTTTCAATTCATACGGTGCTTCGCACCGTGAACCGCCTCCTCGCGGAGCGAAGGGCTCGGGTGGATTTTAAAAAACCATGGGATTTTGTTTTTGATTGTAAGAAAACTTTTGAATTCAGGCGGGGGGATCCGGATACCAAAAATCTCCTTAGAGAGGAGATTTTTGCACAAAATGCATTTTTCCTGCCCCTCTTGGATAAAATTCGAACTTTTTTCAAGGAAAATCCTGACGCTGACATCTAAACTCTTAACTCGTAACTCCCCAGCGGCGACTCCGCGGTGCGGAGTACAAAACCCCTAAAATTTTCCCCTCTAGTTTTTTCTTAATCTTTTGCGCGCGCCCCATTTTAATCCGCCGTAGGCGGAAAACCGATAGGGTGGGAAAATTTTAGGAATTTTGTTGTTCTGTTCTTTTCGCCCCCACCATCTCTTCCCCACTTAATGAATGGGCGAAAAGAGCAGAACCGCCGCTTCCGTTTGGATGCCTTCGAGGCGGAGACAAAAGGTGAAATGAAAATTCCCTCTTCCCCCTGCCCCTTCTTCCTTTTCATTTCACCTTTTGTCTGGTGCCAATTTCAATGGCTAAGGCGGTTTAGCCGTTGGGGATATCTTGAACTATAGTACAATATATTGCCTAAAACTACAATAGGGAGTATATTTACATTCAATATGGATGAGATTTCAAAAAAGCTTGGACAAAATATAAAACGGATACGCGAGCAAAAAGAAATGACGCAGGGCGATATTTGTCGCGCCCTTAATCTTGATCGCGGGTACATAAGTAGCATCGAAAGCGGTAAGCGGAACCCTACCCTTTCGACGTTAAAGAAATTGGCGGATGCGCTAAAAGTTACAGTCGATGAATTATTGAAATAGATATGGCACAAACAAAAGATGCTCAAATACCAACATCAACCGAAGCAGATGCTCGGATTGTTATCAATAGAAAACTTCACGAAGCAGGATGGATTTTGGAAGGTGTGGGTAAAAATGTTCTTACCGAACAGCATTCTGAAGCAGGTTTTATGGATTACTTACTGTTAGATCGAAACGGTCGCAATCTGGCGCTCGTTGAAGCTAAAAAAGACTCCATTGATCCATATACTGCAAAAAATCAAGCAAGGGGGTACGCCGAGGCAAACAAATGTCGTTATGTTTTTCTCGCGAATTCAGAACAGCTCTACTTTTGGGACATGGAGGATGGTGACGCCACACCAATAGAGCGTTTTATTTCACCGGCCGATCTTCAGAGACGCCATGATCTGAAATTATCACGAAAACCACTTTCATCTATTTCTCACAACGAAGCTATTAGTGACCGACCATATTCAAAAGAAGCATCGGATATAATTGCAAAGCAATTTGATACAGGCAAGCGTGCATTCCTTCTTGAAATGGCGACCGGCACTGGCAAGACACGACTCGCGGCTGCAATTATTGATCGTTTTCTCAAGGCGCATCAAGCAGAGCGAGTGTTATTTATTGTCGATCGTATAGAACTTGCAAGACAGGCGCTTGACGCATTTCAGTTGGCCTTCAAGGACGATTATAGAGCAGTGAGATATAAACCTGGCAAGCATGCAGTGTTTGGCGGAGCAAATATTGTTATAGCAACCATCCAAAGTTTAAATATCCATTTTAAGGAGGATTTTACACCGGGCTATTTTGATCTCGTTTTTAACGACGAGGCACATCGCTCAATATATGGCGAACTACCTCGTCAAGTTGTGGAATATTTTCAGGCCGTTCGGATAGGGCTTACGGCAACGCCAAATGATTTTCTAAAAAACGTTGACGTTGAAAAATTAAAGGATGATGATCCATTAAAACTTGAATATCGTTTTGCAAAAGATACATTTAAGCATTTCGGATGTGAGATCAGTACGCCGACATTTCGGTATACAATTCAAGACGGCGTTCGAGACGGTTTCTTGGTTGCTCCAAAGATCGCCAGAATGGTTTCTCTTATCACAAAGGCGGCAGTATCGGAGGAGGGGTGGAAAATTGAAATTGACGGAGAGGACTACACTTACCGCATTGCTCAATTAGAGAAGCAGGTACTCATACCTCAACGCAATACTCTCATCTGTCAGCAATTTTTAGAGAATGCCCTGAAAACGCCAGACGGCGCAGTTGGAAAGTCAATTATTTTTGCAGTCTCTCAAAACCATGCAGTGGCACTTGCCCAAGAATTAAACCGTCTCACATCAGAACATAATGGAAAATTTGCAGAAGTTATAACCTCGCGAGTAAAAGGAGCCTCTGACCTCGCAAAACAATTTCGCAAGGATGAGAATTTTTATCCACGTGTCGCTGTGAGTGTGGATATGCTGACAACCGGCTTTGACTGTCCTGAAGCTCTGAATATCGTGCTTGCTCGGCCAATCGCATCGCCCACCTCATATGTGCAGATTAAAGGACGGGGCACCAGAAAGTATACCTTCCCCGATGGAACAGAAAAGAAATATTTTTTGATTCATGATTTTTGTGAGGTTGTTCAGTATTTTGAGGAAGAATATGACTTTGAGGCTGCAATGCCTACACCAAGCACTGGAGCAGTAACTGGCGGAGGAACGCCACCACCACCAATGCCACCATTTGAGGTAAAAAAATACGAGGGAGTGGACACAATAGTTTTTACCGCAATGATAGAAGTTGGGCCAGAAGGAGAAAAAGTTGATCGGTTGGGTTATATTACAAAATGGGAAGATGTTATAAAGAAAATAGTTGCAGAGAATCCTCACTTTGAAGAAAAGATAAAATCTGGTAGCGATGATGAGGAAATTAGCGAATATTTGCGTGTGAATGTTTTTGATCGGCCTCATGAATTTTTTAATGAACGCAACCTTTCTCGCGCATATAGGGTGTTTGCCGATCTCCTAGATTATGTTCGGGCCGGACTGGGGTTTGAAAGATTGCCAACCCACGAAGAACAGTTGATCGAATTGGTTGAGAGTATTAGAACAGAGTACGACCTTGATCTTGAGCAGGCACGCCTTCTTAAAATTCTTATCCGTCAGTTAGGTCAGAGTCCGCGACTTCTTCAGCAGTTCGAGCGTGGAGATTATTCTTTCCTTGATCAGCCGCCGTTCAGTCAGTTTGGAGGCACCCGCATGTACATATCTCGTTTTGATTCTAAAATCAGGCCTGTCTTTGAGGCAGTGCGCACAAGCCCTGCATTTATTGCTGCTGAATAATTATGCCACTCCAATTTATCAATTCCGATCTCAAACAACAAATTGACCACGTCATGGATGAACTGTGGGCTGGCGGAGTTAATAATCCCATGACGGCGATTGAGCAGGTGAGTTATCTCATGTTTCTCAAATCAATCACAGAATTGGACGAATATCAATTTAAAATTACCGAATTATCCGGTAAGGCATACGAGAGTATTTTTAACGATAAGGGCGCCAAGTTTAGCTGGCGAGTTATAAGTCGGCTTTCTGGCGATGAGCTTTATAATACGCTCACGGAAAGCTTTGAGCATCTACATGAATTGCCAAATCTTTCAAAAACAGGAAAAACGCTTTTCAAACAAGCACATCTTAAAATATATAATCGACCAACCTTGAAGTCGGTAGTGAGTATTATTGATGGCATGGATTTCAACAATACGGAAAAGTACGATACGGACGTAAAAGGCGATATGTACGAATATCTTTTGAATAGAATTGCCGCGGCAGGTACGAATGGCCAATTCAGGACGCCACGCCATATCATTCGTACGATGGTTGAGATTGTAAAACCGAAACCATCAGACATTATTCTCGATCCTGCTTGCGGAACAACAGGATTTTTAATCGAGGCGTATAAGTACATTCTCAAAACCAATACGAGCAAAGAAGAACTTGCAAATGGCCATGCCTCGGGGGATGAGCTTACGCAAGCCCAGCAGGAGTTTCTGCGCACAAAAGCAATCAATGGGTTTGATAATGACGCCGAGATGATAAAGGTCGGAATCATGAATCTGTATCTTCACGACCTCTCACAGTCGAATGTCATCAATTTTGACCCTCTTACACTTCCAGAAGAAAAGAAGCGTAAGTATGATCTTGTGCTCGCCAATCCACCATTTGCTGGTACGATCAATCCAGATGCGATTCAAGAGGATATAGGACTCAGTACCACAAAGACCGAACTGTTATTTCTAAAATATATGTACGATCATCTTGTTGATGGTGGTCGGTGCGCCGTGATCGTCCCTGAGGGTGTCCTGTTCGGTTCAACCGGAGCGCATAAGAAAATGCGCGAACTTCTACTGGACACTTGCAAAATAGATGCTGTTGTAAGTTTGCCGTCTGGAGTATTTAAGCCATATGCTGGAGTGAAGACGGCAATTATTTTCTACACAAAAGGTGGCAAGACAGACAAGGTGTGGTTTTATGAAGTGACTGGCGACGGGTTTACGCTAGATGACAAGCGGCAAGCTGATGAGAAACATAATAATCTCAAAGATCTACCAGTTGCATATGAGAAAAAGGAAGTAGGACAGCACAGTTGGTTTGCGACGCACGAGCAACTTGTTGCGGAGGATTATAACCTTACTGCTTCACGGTATAAGCCAGTAACGTTTGAGCAGACAAATCATCGTGATCCGAAAGAGATTATTGCCGAGGTGCAAAAAATTGAAAACGAAATCGTCGAAGGGCTCGCAATACTCAGTGAAAAAATATGATATGGCGACAAAATTGTTCAAAATTAAAGATCTTAATCCAAACTTTTTCAAAGGTATATCTGGAAAAGAGAACAAAGATGGTAATTCTTGGCTTATTTCTTCCGGCTGTGTTTTTCCATCGAGACTAAGGGAAGAAAAATTTAGACGATTTTTTTCAGATACTACACAAAAGCAACTCAAACGAGGGGATGTTCTTTTTAATACGGGAGGGGTCGGTACACTGGGTAGATGTGGCTATTTTAATCTAGCAGAAGATAGATATTTTCCCGATTCATTCGTGCTAGTTCTGCGTTTTATAAATCAGCATATTTTTTCAAAATACATTTTTTATGCATTGCAGTCGCAACCGGTCAAAGCAAAAATTATTCAAGGTACTATAGGCACTACGGGAATAACCTCAATCAAGCCCAAAGACATTTTGTTATTAGAGATACCAATTCCGGTCGATAAAAATGGCGATCCCGATCTCGTTGAACAGAAGCGAGTTGTCGCCATTCTCGAAGGAGCGGAAACACTCAAAAAGATACGCGCTGAAGCGGATCAGAAAATGAATGAGTTGGTTCCTGCTTTGTTTGCGCAAATGTTTGGCGATTTATCTAAATGGTCAAACAAGAGACTTGGTGAAGATCTTGCGGAATTCAAGTATGGTACATCGGTTAAATGCGATTATAAAATGTCGGGTTTACCTGTATTGCGAATACCAAATATTCTCGGAGGAAAAATCGACTCTCAGGATCTTAAGTATTGCAACTTAGGTGAATCAGAAATTGAGAAATTATCCTTAAACAGGGGGGATATTCTTTTTGTAAGAACGAATGGCAATCCTGATTATGTTGGACGTTGTGCGGTGTTTGATTTAAGTGAAAAATATCTTTTTGCCTCCTATTTAATACGAGCAAGATTTGATCAGAAAATTATTAATCCATCATTTTTAGCGACTTTTCTACGTACAAACACAGGGAGAAACACAATGGTTCCAGCGATACGAACAACAGCAGGGCAATCGAATATTAGCGTCGAGGGGCTAAAAAGTATAATTATCCCAATGCCACCTATTGACTTACAAAACCAATTTGCCGAAAAAGTAAAAGAGATTGAAACGCAAAAGGAAAAACAAAAACAATCCACTATTCAGTTGGATGTTCTATTCTCGTCGCTTTTGTCACAAGTCTTTCCTTAATATGATAAAACTTCCCAAATTCTTGTTATACGGCCAAGGCAATCCGAATGTGGAGGAGGCTATGCAACCGACTCTAGTTATTCGACGCTGGAGCGATCTTTCAGGTGAGGAAAAACAGGTGGCATTTCATGAGCTAGAAAATAGAGGGTGGCTTGAGGAACACTCTTCAGAGATTTTACAAACTATTCAGTATTTAAATCATACTTTTCTGCGTCAATGCCCAGGTAGACATCTCCATAACATAAAACCACAAAGTGATTATCATAGTGTTGGCTACAGTAATGAGCACAATCTAAAAAAGGCAGCACTACTAGACTTCCAACACATTTTTCTGCAAGAAAAATCAGATGCGATGGTTTTTCGCATGTTAAGTAAATTGTCCAGTTGTTATATTGATGGGTATGATTATCGCCGCGCTGATGAATCAAATGATGAAAAGGAGCGAGAGAAGTTAGTTAATGCAGCTTTCGAAAAGTTTGATAAGCTTGGAAACTGCCTTAATCATATTTTTGAACAGTTCGCTATTAACCAGGTAGTAACTAGAAGTGGGTTTGTGCCAAGACAGGACGAAAAAATAATAGATTATATTTATACACCAACTCTCCAAGCTCTTACTGATCCTAGATGGAAAATGGTTAGTATGGATCTTGGTAAAATGTTTGAAGATTTTAGGGAGGAAAGTTACCCAGAGGTAATAGCTAAAGCTCACAGTGCTGTGCAAAGATTTCTGCAGCTGATCGCTGGGACAGAAGGGAAAAATGGAAAAGGAGAGGTCAATAAATTATTCCAAGAGGCGAAGGGCAAGGGGTTGATTCCTATTAATCGGTTTACTGAACCACTTATTAATGTGATTCAGAATTTTATTGTTTCCGAACGTGCAACAAACAGTACCGCAAAGCCAACATTAAAGGACGCTACGGCTTCCGACGCATTACTTATGATGAATGTGGTGATGATATTTTTGCAATACTGTCTTCAAAAAATAAAATAACATAATTCAAAACAGAATAATTTATGTCCGAATACTATAAACCAAACAGAGGTGAAGCATGGAATTATGGTGGAAAGAACTGGAAGTTAAGCCGCTCCAAGATTGATCTCTTTGCAGAATGCCCACGATGTTTTTATATAGACAACAAGCTTGGCGTGAAGCGCGTGCCCGGGTATCCGTTTTCCATAAATAGCGGGGAAATGGGGACAGCCACCATTTATTAAAATCATAGTATACTGATATCATATGCCGCGTATCGCAAGAATAGACATTGGTAATTACGTCTATCACGTCATCAATAGAGCGAATGCCCGTGTACAGATATTTGATGCCGATGATGACTACGCACAGTTCGAAAGCATCCTACAGGATGCCGTGCAGAAGTTTTCTATGAGGTTGTTGGCATATTGTATTATGCCAAATCACTGGCACCTTGTGTTCTATCCCAAGCATGATGGTGACATGGGACTATTTATGGGTTGGCTCACAAATACCCACACAAGAAGATGGCACACAGAAAAAGGAACAGTTGGCCAGGGCCATCTTTATCAGGGAAGGTATAAATCTTTCCTTTGTCAGGAAGATAGCCATTTTCTTACCCTTGTACGATATGTCGAACGAAACGCAAAAAAAGCAAATCTTGTTAAGAAAGCAGAAAACTGGCGATGGTCCAGTGTTTGGATGAGGGAATATGGTAGTCTAGAACAAAAAAAATTGTTATCCTCATGGCCAGTGAATTTACCGAGAGGATATAATGATTGGCTAAATCAACCACAAACACAAGAAGAGGAAGAGATGCTAGAACGATCTATTGCAAAAGATGTTCCATTCGGTGGAGATAGTTGGGTAGAGCAGACGGTTAAAAAATTTG
>JGI1357J11328_10001301_pt1 | contig 19090 bp, 9 predicted proteins | sample Subgrocontami54m_FD_11328 | JGI IMG/M metagenome (IMG submission 11328)
ACCGATTCACCGAGCCTGACGAGCTTCGCCAGGTACTGCTCGACCGCATGGTAGGGCACGCCGGCCATCTTGATCGGCTCACCGGCCGAGGCGCCGCGGCGGGTGAGCGTGATATCGAGGAGCCGCGCGGCTTTCTCCGCGTCACCGTAGAAAAGCTCGTAGAAATCACCCATGCGGTAGAACACCAGCATGTCGGGGTGCTGCGCCTTGATGCGCAGGTATTGCTGCATCATCGGCGTATGGTTGCTCAAACCGGAGTCATTCAAGTTGCTGTCATCCTTGGCAAATGCGATTGCGGGAGAATCCGCCCCCAAATGCATGCTTCCCGAATTATCGCCGACATGCGACCCGGTGACGAGTGCGGTGATCCCGATTACCCGGGGTTGCGGGGGCGCTGCACGACTGCCGCACGGGTGGCCGATTACCTCGACACGCTGACCGTGAGAAACGTGGTGCCGCTGCGCGCGGCGTGAGTCGTATTGAAATTGTCTGAATTATCGTAGCCTGGCTACGACAGCACGATTCATTTCAAACGGCGCCAACGGTCCGCTTCGCTATTGCGTTATTCGCAGGATTTCGAAAAACCGACAACTCACCGCGGTCGCGGTAGAGGCTCCTTCGACTGCTGCCCGGCGAGTTCCGCGACGAAGCGCGCGAAGGGCGCGATGTTCGAGAAGGAGCTAGCCTGCTCCAGCGCCTCCATATACTCATTGCGCTTCTCGACCGGAATGACCGTCCAGACGTAGCCGGCGGGAACGAGCATCAGATTCATGAGGAACCTCGCCAGCCGGCCATTTCCGTCCATGTACGGGTGGATATAGACGAAGAGGAAATGCCCCAGGACCGCGCGTACCTGGGGTTCGACTTCCGCCTCCAGAAGTTCGAACAGGACAGGCATGCACTCTCGCACTGCCTCCTTCGAGAGCGGAACATGCAGCGCCCCGCGAATGAACACCTGGTCGTTGCGATAGCCCGCGAGGTCGGATGCTTTGAGAATGCCGGCCTGCACGCTCGGGCTGAATAGCGCCTGATACCAACCGGGCAGGGTGTTACGGAACACCGTGCCCGCGTTTTCGCCCCAGATTACTCGGGCGAGATCTCGCTTGACAAGTTTGTGCGTCTCGAAATAACCGCGCGCTGCCATGGCGTCGTGGGTTGCGCGATCCTTCTCGCCACCATCCGGATTCCAATTGCCATCACGGATCTTCTCGATCAGGGCTGCCGTAACGCGATAGCCTTCGATCGATAGCGAGTGATAGGCATCCGTGACGTAGCGCGCCTCAACATCCTTAAGAAGCGCATCGATATCCTTTGGCGCGCTCGGCGCCTGGGGAAACGCCGCTATCACAGTCTCCCTCATTGCTGCCCACATCAAGCGCAGCCGTCGAACGTAGGGCGATTCCGGCCGCCCGCCCGGCAGCAAAGTGGGAAGCGGTTTATCGAAAGGGTTTACTTCGTTCACGCCGTGGCCCGTGCTGCGCATGGCACCCACGATTTCGTCGGCGAGCACCGCTCGGCCGATGGCACGAAAGCCGCCGGCAAGGCGCCCGGCCACCGAAGGGTGCGGACCATCGAGCAATATCCGCAGCAAATCGGAAGCATCGGGAAGGGAGCCGAGAGCGATCTGGGCTGCGATGGGGTTCTGTACGAAGAGCGTCGGGCTCGCCGCGACCAGCGCCGCCGGCAATTCGACCAGACGAAGCCGGCCGCAGTCCTGCGTGGGTGAGGAGGGCAGCAACTTCACGGCTTTGTAAACGAAGAGCGAGCAGCCATTCAGCAGTTGCACAGTCTGGTTCGTGCCTTCAGTAGCCCAGATCTGAACCTGTTTCGGAACCGTTCTTTCACCGGACCGCAGCAGCACTGACTGCTCCGGATTGACGTGCCAGCGATCGCCGAAGCGCGCCGTTGCGTAGTCGGCGATGAACTCGCGCATGCTGGCGTACCAGGACGTGGTATTGCCGTCGGCCTCGTCTGGGCGGCGTGGGATGTACCAGCCGCGGATGACCTCCTTGAGGAAGCCGGCTCGCAGCAGGGCCTCACGGTCCGCGCGTGAAAGCTTCGGCCCGGGGATGGCCTGGAGTCCTCCTTCTTGGAGGCCCTTCAGGGCTTCCAAGGCAGAGGCGAGTTTTTCGTGGAGCTTGGGCACAAGAGTTAGATGTATTCTAAAGCAAGAGTTTACTGCATATGATAGAAAGAGTCTAATGCTAATAATTACAAGAGTCTGATGCTGCAAAATTGAGCTTAGAATTATTTTCCAGACAATAGAGCGTGATACATAACATCGCGGCTCATACGCATTTTCGCCAGATAAACCAGTAATGCGCCACATTAAATGGCACATTACTGAGCAGGTCTTGGGTGTGGGTGTGGCCGGATGGCGGCTATGTTGCAACGCACCAGCAACGTATTAAAGAAAGTTGCAATTGTAAAAGAAACGTTGCTATAATCATTTCAAATCGCCAATCCGGAGCACTCTCATGTCACAGGCAGTCGCAATCAGCCCCTTAGAACTCGGTCGCTACCTCAATCAGGTGCGCGAACGCGCCAACATCAAGCAAGCGGAACTGGCGCGCAAGATCACTTGGTCGCCGGCCGTTCTTTCCCGCGTCGAGAGCGGAGACCGCGCCCTTGCGCCAGAAGAACTCCAGACTATTCTGGCTGCCATCGACACGCCCGAAGCGTCGCGCCTCGGTGAGGTTCTGCAACGTGAATGGACGATTCTTCCCCGCCCAGCCTTGGACCATCCCGACCAGGACTTGCTGTGGGAGGCAGAGCGTGTCGCAAACGAGTTGGTCCAGCTTCGTGACCGGCCGGACGTTCGGCATGCGTTCGAGCGGCGCCTGTCGGAGTACATCGACGAGTTGAAGCAGACAGCCGAACTTCTTTTGAAGCGCGATCACCAGATCGCCTTCATCGGAAGCATCGGCATCGGCAAGTCGACTGCGATTTGCCGTATGGCCGGATTGGAAGTCGCGTCAGCCGACTCCGCCCAGCCGGTTCCAGTACTGGAGGCCGGAGCCGGCGGCATCACCATCTGTGAAGTGCATCTTCGCGCCGGCCCCGGCTATGGATTGCTAATCGATCCTCGCCGTGATGAAGAAGTTCGTGCGGACACAACTGATTTTGCGGAGTACGTACTTGGCTCCGGTTCGGCGGTGACGTACACCGACTCGTCCGAAGATGCCGACGCTCAGGGCATATCAAAGGAGATCGAGAGGGCGATACGCAATCTCTCGGGTTTGCGAATTCGCCGCGAGAAAGGGCCGGACGGAAAGCAGTTGCGCCGCGATGAGGCCAAGGAACTTGCGAAGGCATACCCGACGGTCCGGGAGCTGGTGGTGGAAATTCTCGCTCGCATGGAGCTGCATCGCCGTGACAGGCGGGACATCTGGTACGACTCGTCCACCGGAAAAGAGCCGCTGACCTGGCTCAAGGAAACCTTCGAGGCCGTCAATAACGGGCGTCACCCGGACTTCACGCTCCCCAAACGAATTGAAGTCGTAGTGCCGAAACCCTTGATCGACGCTGACGATCTCTCCGTCCGTCTGATCGACACAAAAGGCATCGACAGAACCGCGGCCAGGGCGGACCTCGAAAACCTGCTCGACGATCCACACACGGTCGCGATCCTTTGTTCCGGATTCAATAATGCCCCGGCGGCGGAGGCGCGGTTACTCCTCGAACGCGCAAAGGAAGCCGGAGTGCGCGGTCTTGAGGTCCAGGCAGCCCTTCTGGCTTTGCCCCGCCCGAGCGAGGCGCTGGCCGTCAAGGACGAATCAGGCGTGCGCGTCGACACCGCTGATGAGGGCTACATGCTCAAGGAAGAGCAGATCGCGATGAGTCTGCAGCCGTTGCGCCTGGAAAATTTGGCGATTGGCTTCTTCAACGCGTATCAGGATGACCCACAGCGTCTCCGGTCCTTTCTGAAAGAGCGCCTTGAGCGGATGCGCAAGACATTTCGCGCCAGGATGCATGAAGTGTCGAGCAACGCCCAAACGCTTCTGCTGAATCACGAGCGTGAACAGGTCCAGGAGGTAATGCGACAAGCAGCATCGACCTTGCGCACCTGGGCCGGCCGAAACGCCAAGCCGCAGGTGCTGAATGCGCATGTTCAAGACAGTCTCATGGAGCAAATCGCGCGTGCATACGCAAGTACCGTGCGCGCATCGGTACGTCGCGAGGGTGACTGGCACAACCTGGACTACGCTCACCATCTTGGCTTCGGGGCGCGCAGAATGGCGGCGCTTTCGCTTGGGCGAGTCGTCGACGGATTTTCTGAACTGTGCAAGACGCTTGCCGCCGATCCACAATACGCAGAAGCTAGCGATCTGATCTCGCAGGCAGATCGTGTCCTTTTGGCCGCGTACGAGGACCTGCTGCGCAAAGTCCAACTGATGGGGCAAACGGCGTTTCGTGATGAACTAAAGCTCGACTCGAACTTTTGGGCAACTTGTAACGGCGAATGGGGCCGGGGGCCGGGGTACAAGCAGCGTGTTGCCGGTCACAGCGAAGCTTGGTTCAAGAATGATCCTCGACTGGAATTGGAGGTTGAGTTGCTGGCGATGATAGCGCGTGAGTGGGGGCAGGCGATCGCGAGGGTATTGGGTCTCCTTGAAGATGGTGACAAGTGAGCCGATCGCGTGCCGAATACGATTCGTCAAATGACTGCTACGTGAGAAGCCGATGACGCCTCTGACCGATGCCGAACGAGATGAACTAAATGCGCTCCTGAGCGCGGGAACGGCATTGCCGGAGAAATGGCGCTTTCGGTTATTCCCGAGTGGACGGCAGGCGGAAAGCGTCGGCAAGGAATACCGGCTGGTCTATGAAGGGAAACTCACCCGTGAGGAGGTGCTGGCGCAGACGCCGGCTGCGCCGTGGCAAATGGTGCGCTCGTTCTGTGCGGAACGACCGCACCCGGATGGCTGGCGAAACCTGCTAGTGTGGGGCGATAACCTGCTGGCGCTGCGCGAACTGCTGGCCGACCAACAGGGGGCGAACCGCTTCGGCACGCGCGGGAAGATCAAGCTCATCTACATCGACCCACCTTTCGCCACGCGGCAGGACTTCATGAAGGACAAGGAGAAGGCCTATCGGGACAAGGTGCTCGGCGCCCAGTTCATCGAGTTTCTCCGCCGACGCCTCATTCTCCTGCGTGAAGTCCTTGCTGACGACGGGAGCATCTACGTTCACCTTGATTGGAAAAAGGGCCATTACGTCAAGGCGGTCTTGGATGAGGTTTTTGGCGAGGAAAACTTCCTAAATGAGTTAATCTGGCAGAGAACTGGCGCTCACAATGATGCGGGTAGGTTTGGAATCGTTCATGACTCACTATTTGCGTATCGCAAATCAGAACAGCACACATTTAATCCGATTTTTGTAACCCATACCCTTGACCATGTTGCTACCCGATTCAATCAGATCGAGGAAGAAACAGACCGCCGCTTCTTTCCCGGTCCAATCACGGCCCCTGGGGATGGTCCTCCTCGTCGGTTTCGAGGGAAGTTGCTTTCGCCTCCGGTTGGGCGACACTTCAGCTATGCTCAAGACGGAATCGACCAGCTTGCGTCAGAAAATAGGATTTACTATTCCAGTACCGGAACTCCATATCTCAAACAATATATGGACGAGTACCTCGACCAAGGGAGGCGAGTTCAGTCATTGTGGACAGACGTTCTCCCATCAAAAACAGGTGCCGAGCTAGTAGCCTATCCGACCCAAAAACCAGAAGTACTTCTTGATCGTATCGTTCGTGCATCGTCAAACGTAGGAGATATCGTTCTCGACTGTTTTTCCGGGAGCGGGACCACGGCGGCAGTCGCCGAGAAGTTGGGCCGGCGCTGGATTGCGATGGATTGTGGCAAGCTGGCCGTCTACACCACGCAGAAGCGGCTGTTCTCGCTGGGCACGAGTATCGGCTCGGCGAAGAAAGACGATCGCGCTGAGCCGGAGCGGGTGGAGGATTGGGCGGAACACCTGAAGGGTGTGCCTGGCGTGCTGCTCATTACCGAGAAGGCACGGAAGGGGGAATGCGACGTGACCCTGGATCTCCTTCACGATCTGGCTGCGCTAGTTAGCAAACACGGGCTGTTGAAGAAGGGCGCTCACCTGTCAATTGTATGCCCGGAGGAAAAGCTGCTGATTCCTGCGGAGCGCTTAGAGGAGCCGGAGGACGGCCCTGGCACTAAACGCATTGAAGTCGAATTGAAAGAAGGTAAGAAAGTAGTTGCCACGGTGGAGTTCCGGCTTTCACTCATTGCGCCGAAGGAGAAATCGGAGAAGGAGCAACCGCTGCCAGCGAAGGAGTTCGCGCTTTACCGGGCGGGCGTCTATGACATGGCAGCGATCAAGGCATTGCCGTGGACCGACTATCGGCCATTTGTCCTGAAGCTCTTCGGCGTGCGCGAGCACCCGCACGCGCGCTACGGGCTTGGGTTGGACGGCTACATCGGCACGCACTCGACGCTGTTGTGGAATTACCCGGACCATCCGACGCTGACGCTAGATTACGGCTACGTGGATGATTTGCACCGGACTTTGCGCGGCAAGCCAAGCGAGCGCTTCTACGTCATTGCCCCGGTAGTGGCGATGGCATTCGCCGAGGACGAGGTGTCGCGGGGAGAGACGAGGTACGTTTTCCTCAAGGTGCCGCTCTCGGTGCTGCTGCGGCTAATCGAGCGCAAGGAGCCGGCCGCCCTCAAGCAGCCGTCGAAGGAAGAAGACGTTAACGAGGTGATCGATGCGGTCGGTTTCGATTTCATCTCGCAACCACAAGTGGCGTGGAAAGCGAAGAAGGAGAGCCGCAAGGACGGGTTGTTCACCCAGACCGATTTCGTGCTGGAGATTTCCGAATTCCGGGCTCAAACGCTGGCGACGGACCCTGAGGATTTTCAGAACTTCGAAACATTTTCCATGGCGATGGCTGACATGGACTACGACGGAGACGTGTTCCGGTTGGGCCGGGTGTTCTGGGGCGAAGTCGCGCTGAAGGCTGCGGGTGGAATTGAGAAGGCGGAGCGCCTGGAACTGCGTATTCCGGAGCAAGAATTCACGGGCGAGGAAATGATGGTAATTCTTTGCGATCGCTACGGAAACGAGAAAGCGCTCCTTCTGCACAAGACGGACTTCGAGGGTAAGCCGTGCGAAGCGACGAGGAAATCTGCTAAGAAGGCCGTGAAAAAGGGGAGGAACGCGAAATGAGCCTCCAATTCCGCATCGCCGATCAAGTGCTCAAGGTGGACGACAAGCGCGAAGCCACCGAAGCGGTGGTCCACAAGTACGACGCGTTCCTGAACCTCGTTTGCGCAGACCGCTATGCCTTCCAGCGCGACGCCGCGCGCGAAACGCTGCGCTTTCTCGTTTCGGACAAGTACCCGGATCTAGAGCGGTTGGGGCGCGAGAACTGGAACGAGCGGGACTCCATCCGGCAGCGCCACGAAAGCATCGACGCCTACCTTGCCAAGATGCCGCTCAGGGATCGCAAGGCCGTGTCGCTGGACCTGGCCACGGGCACGGGCAAGAGCTACGTGATGTACGCGCTGGCGGCGATTGCGCTGGCCGAAGGGCTGGTGGACCGGGTGCTGGTGTTGTGCCCGTCGCTGACCATCGAGGAGGGATTGCTGGAGAAGTTCACCGCACTGGCGGGCAACGGAGAATTGTCCGGAATCATGCAGGAGCTGGGCGTGTCGGTGGCGATTCCCGCGATCAAGCGGGGCAATGAGACGATCCGCGCCGGAGACATCTGCGTAGAGAACATCCACGCCGTATATGAAAGCACCGGCTCGTCCATTCGCGACAGCTTCAAAGGACAGGGCGCACGGACGCTGGTGCTGAACGACGAGGCCCACCATCTGTTCAGTCAGCCAGATAAGGCGATGAAGGAGTGGATGAAGTTCCTTCAGCATGCAGATTTCGGCTTCCGGCAGATCGTGAACGTCACCGGGACACCTTACGTGGACGACGAATATTTTCCGGACGTGGTTTTCCGCTACGGGTTGAAGCAAGCGATCGCCGACAAGGTGGTGAAAAAGCCGAATTACAAGCTGGAGGACACCTACACTGCTCACGACTGGCAGAAGACCTACGCGATCCACCAGCAGAACCAGAAGACTCACGGCGGACAGGTGAAGCCGATCTCAATCGTGATCACGTCTGACATTGCGCGTTGTGTTGAGGTATGGCGTGAGTTGGTGGACTTCCTCGCGAAGAAGGAAAAGATTACGCGCGAGGTGGCCGAGAAGAAGGTGATCTGGGTAACCTCCGGTGTGCCGGACAAAAAGACTGACACTGGCAAACGCGTGCTAAGCGTCTTTATGGCGCGCGACAATAAGGATTCCCCGGAAAAGCGCCGAACAGAAAATCTAGCACTGCTGAAGCAGGTGGATTCACCAGATAGCCCCGTCGAGTGGATTTGCTCGGTCGCAATGCTTTCAGAAGGCTGGGATGTGAAGAACGTATTCTTAATCGTTCCGCACGAATCCAAGGCATTCAACTCGAAATTGCTAATAGCCCAGGTGCTTGGCCGCGGGTTGCGCGTGCCTCCCGGCTTGTTGAGTGAGCCCCTGGTGACCATCAACAATCATGAAGCATGGTCGGAGGAGGTTGGGAACCTGCTCAAGGAAGTGCTGGAAGTGGACAATACACTTAGCTGGGGCTACGACCCGCGCAGGAGCAAGTACGTCTTTCCTCTCCACAATCTGCGATACGAGCCGCAGCAAACGACGGTAGAAACGAAACGTGAAAGGGCAAAAGAGCCGGAGGTCCAATTTCTACCGCAGGACCGGAAAACGACTGAGTATTCGACATTTTCGGAAACCGGGAAGCTCGCGGTGGAAATTCAGCATCAAGGGCTATTTGATATCGAGGACGCCGCGAAGCTGATACGACTGTTTCTCAGGGAGAAGGACGAGAAACTGGCGGCAGCGTGGCCGAAGAAGCGGGTCCGGGAATTTATCGTGGCGAAGCTCAAGGCAGCCGGGCAGGACGCCACGTTCATCAGCAAGGAGAACCTGCTTCGTCTCCAGCACGGCTTTGGGCCGATGTTCCGTGAACTGGACAAGGAACATCCCCGGATGAGCCAGACCGCAAAGGAAATCGTGGCCGTGGATCTTGCTGCGGTACCACGGCAGTTATTTTCCGAGAGCGTGCTTAAGCAGGATGGCGCGCTTTACACAGTGGATGGGGATGTCAAGCCATTCGATGGCCATGAAGTCCACCTGTGGGAGCAGTATCAAAAGTTCAGGAAGATGTACGCAGACTACGGGGAAGATGCCTCGGAGCAGGCAAAGGGAATCGGCACACGTATTCATCAAGTGGACTCAAGTGCGTTCAAGTTTCCTTGGAATGTTCACTACGCGAGCCACGAACCCGAACGCGTCTTCTCGGATCTGCTGTTCGCCAACGGCAGTCTGTTCGATGCGTTCGTGAAGATGCCGAACACCGGCGGCTACGCATTCCCGTACTCCTACAAACCGGCGAAAGCAGCAAAGACGCATGTCGCAAACGAGAATTTCAATCCGGACTTCTTTCTGAAGGTTGCCGGGGCACACGACATTCTCGTCGTCGAGGTGAAGGCAGAAGGCGACGACTCAAACCGCAACCGTGCCAAATGCTGGGATGGACTGAAGCATTTCGAGACGCTCAATGAGCGGCTGAAGGATGCCGGCGAGAAATGGCGCTACCACTTCTACATCCTTTCGCCCGAGAACTACACGAGCTTCTTCGAGCAAGTGCGGAAGGGGAGCTACGCGGGTTGGCGGTCAGGTCTGATGCAGGAGTTGTCGTCGTGATACGTATGCGACGCATATCCGCTGAGTATTGAATGGCGTCCCGTTTCGCCTGGATCGATGTCGATGAAGCCTCACGGCGCACGATGCTCGATTTCATCGATCAGTTCCGCGACCAAGGGACATTGGATGAGATCGGCATCGGAACAATCCGCGATGCCTTTGCCGACTATTTCTTTCCGGGCACCACCACCGTTCAGACGCGGGCACGCTACTTTTTGTTTGTTCCGTGGATCTATCGACGGCTCGAAAGCAAAGCAACCCCTACCGCGGAGTTGGCGCGGAAGCTGCGCGCCGCGGAGCTGGGATTGCTGGAAGCGATGCGCGAGGCTGGTGTCGGTGAAGGCGAGCGTCTCATCGGAAGGCAGTCGGGTGCTGCCCTGAAACGCTGGCCGAGCAGCATCTATTGGGCAGGGCTTGGCAGGTGGGGCATTCGCCGCTTCCCCGGGAGCCAGGAGCGTTATCGCCGGTGGCTGGACACGTTTTACCGCCGGCGGCGGCATGCCGCAGAGGAGATCGAGCGTGAACTTGGCGGCGAATACGCCGACAACTGGGATCCGGATCCGCACTTCCCGAAGATGCCTGCAGGATTTCCGGAAGGGATGACCATGGATATGCGGCGGCAGGACGCCGAGTATCTCGTGCACCGGATTCGCATCTCCTGCCCTGGTTCCTTGCTGGCGTCCCTGCTGGGCAACGCTCCGGCACTGGAGGCCGACGCGATCTGGATGTTGCCAAACCTGGCCGACCTGTCTGGCGAACTGCAGGAGCAGATCCGCCATGCGCGCTGGTTCGCCCAGGTTATGCACGGGGCCAGCCTGCTTTACTACTGGTCCGCGGCAAGTATGGGGCGGCAGACCGAGCGGGCAGACAAAGCCGAGGCATTACTGGATGAATGGGCCTCGCGTCTTGAAACGGACTGGCGAGACGTGCTTGCATGGTCGGCGGCTCGCAAAAGGTTTTGGGAGAGCCCTGCATTCCGTGAGGTCAAGATTCCCGAACGCACCCGCCGCTTTGTCGAAGGCTGGATGGACCATATCGTTGAGCGTGGCCCGGCAGCGGGGATATGGAAAAGCGAACCCGCCCTTAGGCTCATCAAAGACAGGGAGCGAGAAACCAAGGGCGAAGCACGTGCCCGTCTTTGGACCCGCCAGCAACTGGAACGCTGGGATCCGTCGGATGCGCCCTTTCTGCTCGATTATCGCTGGGGTATCGCAAGCTCGATGTTGAGCGATATCCATGCCGGGCGGGCCGCGGAATCCGAGAACGAGACAGAGGAGGTTTGACCGTGCTCGACCCTTATGACCGTCTCCAGCTTGTGAGCGAATTGCGGCCGCCCGATGGCTTCGAGTTCGACTGTGGCATCGGCACGACTTTCTCGCTGGATCTCGAATCGCTGCTGACAGTTCCATTGTCGTTGGCTCTGTGCGAGTTCGAGTCACGCGACGACGCGCTGGCCAACCCCGAGGCAGTGCTGGAGGGGCTGCGGCGAATAGCGGGAAAGTTGCACGTGTTTTGTCATCGAAGCCGCATCAAGCGGCCCAGAGAAGGCATGTTGTTGTTCTCTTTCCTTGAGGAAATGGTAGTGCAGGCGCTGCTGAACAACAGCACTGGCGCCTTTCATCCCAAGGTATGGGTGCTCCGCTATCGACGCGAGGACGAGGCTATGCTTCGCGTGCTCGTGCTGTCCCGCAATCTCACGTTCGACAAGTCCTGGGACACGGCGCTGGTGCTTGAAGGAACTGTGCAGCCGGATCGGCCCAGCGGCGTGCGGAAGAACCGCAGGCTCGCGCAATTTGTTCGCGCGCTGGCGGACCTGTCGGGTGACTCGGGCGACCTGGTCAAAGCACCACTTGAATCACTTGCGGACGATGTCATGCGGGTTGAGTTCGATACGCCAGAGGGCTTCGACGACTTTGCCTTTTGGCCGCTTGGAATCGGGACGGACGTGCCGTCCGTGCTGGATGGCCAGCATAGCCGGTTGATGGTGATCTCTCCGTTTCTGAGCGAACTCTCTCCGAAGCGAGACAGTGCCGTGCTCGATTTCCTCATCGAGAAGCGCTCCGCCGTCACAGAGAACGTCTTGGTATCGCGCCCGGATCAGCTTGATGCCCTGAAGCCGGAGAGCATCGCCGAATTGCAGGCGACGACGAAGATCTACGTCCTGGACGACGCTGCTGTGAGCGCGGATCAGGCTGCGGAGGGGGCTGATGACACACCCGTCGAGCGTCCGATCGACTCTCTCTCCGGCTTGCACGCGAAGGTCTATGTCATCGAAAACGGGGCGAAGGTGAGTATTCTTGCGGGCTCCGCGAACGCGACAAATGCCGCTTGGGGCAACGGGGGAGAGTCGACCAACGTGGAATTCGTGGTCGAGCTCATGGGGGCGCGCAAGAACGTCGGGATTGATGCACTGCTCGGCGATAAAACGGCTGCCGAGGCTGGCGCTGGCGGAATGCTCAGAATGCTGAAGCCTTACAACAAGCCTGACAGCCCGGCTGAGATTGACCCTGATCTGGTTCGCCTTGAGAAGATGATCGATACTTCATGGCGACGGCTCGCGGCCGCCGCTATTAGTGTCGAGATCTTTCCTGATGACGGGGGCAATTTCCGCGCGGTTCTGACTGTGCCGCTTTTGGACATCCCGGATGGCGTCGAATGCCATGCGTGGCCGGTGATGCTTCCGCAAGGCCGTGCACAGGAGATCAAGGACCGCAAAAAGAAAGGGACTATCAATTTCAGCGGAATGTCGATTTTCGCTGTCACCCCGTTCTGGGCGTTTCGATTGCGCGGAAAGGTGGGGAAAGCCGAACAGGACGTCGAGTTCGTTCTCAGACTTCCTCTCGAAGGCATGCCGGAAGGCCGTACGGCCGCAATTATGTCCAGCATGATCAACAGCTCGGAGCGGTTCCTCCGGTATCTCGCACTTCTGCTCTCCGACGACCCGACGGCGCCTGGCGGGGACATTCTGACGCGTGGTAGACAAGGCGCCGGCGGGGCCAATGGTGCCGAACCATCATGGAATACGACAGTTGTTCTGGAGAACCTTGTCCGGGCCTATAGCCGCAACCCGAAGCGATTGGAGCGGATTGAGGCGTTGCTGACAGACCTCAAACAGGGGACGACGGCTGCCAACGTGATTCCGCCTGAGTTCGAGGATATCTGGCAGGCCTTTCGGCAGAAGAAGATATGAGTGACGAAGAGGGGATTCCCAGCTCATTCGATGTCAAATCAATTCTCTCGACGCTGAAGGATTTTCAGCGCAGCACGGTCGAGTACGTATTCGACCGGATGTATGGGGAGCAAGGCGCAGATCGATTCCTCGTGGCGGACGAGGTAGGTCTTGGCAAGACGCTCGTCGCAAAAGGGATCGTTGCAAAGATTGTCGATGCGCTTAGTCAGAAGCCGGATCACCGGATCGATATCGTCTACCTATGTGCCAACCGTGATATAGCGCGCCAGAACATCGATCGGCTCAATCTGTTCGGATCCGATCGCGTATCACAGGCGAGTCGCCTTACCCTGCTGCCGCTGCACCTGAAACAGCTTCGAACCGGCCCGAATTTCATCGCCTTTACGCCAGCTACCGCGTTGGACTTAGGCTGGGCCACTGGTGTTTCGAGAGAGCGAGCGCTCCTGTACTGGCTGCTCTGCGATGTCTGGAATCTTGTTGGCGCCGCGCCGAAGAACTTCTTTCAGGTGTTCAAGGAAAATGACGCATGGGACCGGGAGGTGGATCGCCTGTCAGTCGAGATCGCGAACCTTGAAGGTGGCGAGATCGATCCTGGCGTGAAATCCCGGTTCTCTGCGGAACTGGCAAAGTCGAAAGGATTGCGCTCGGCGTTTGATGCCGCGCTGGAGCATTTTCAACGCAGAAGAGACCAACCGCAAAACTTGCCGCGCGACATTCGTGAGCTGCGCGACCCGCTTATTGGGCAGTTCCGCGAATGCCTGGCACGCGCGTGTCTGTCGGCGCTGGAACCGGATCTGATTATCCTTGATGAGTTTCAGAGATTCAGTTCACTGCTGGGAGGCGATCAAAGCGAAGAGGGCAAGGAGATTGCCGAACTCGGGCAACAGTTTCTTGCATATCCTGGCGCAAAAATCCTTTTGCTTTCGGCCACTCCCTACAAAGCCTACACGCTCGCCCACGAGGGTGGGACAGACAACCACCACAAGGATTTTCTCCGTGTCGCATCGTTCCTGCTTAATGACGCGTTGCGTTTTGAAGATCTCAAGCGTTGTTTGAAGGAATTCAATGAGGCACTTTTCGACTCCACGGCACAGGGAACCGCGCGTCTGGCGACGGTGAAGCAGACGATGGAGGCGGCGTTGCGTTGCCACATCGTTCGCACCGAGCGTTTGGGTGTAACGGTCGACCGGGACGGCATGATTGAAGAAATGCCCCTCCCCGCATGCCGGCTCGAAGTGCAGGATCTCGAAGCCTTCAAAGCACTGGACGCGCTTGCGCTATCTATGGCGCAACCGGACATTGTCGAGTACTGGAAATCGGCACCTTATGTCTTGAACTTCATGGAGCGAGACGGTTATGTGTTCAAGCGGGCCCTTGTCGAGAGCATGGAAAATGGGGCTTCGGAAGTGTCGGGAGACAAGGTTGCGGGCCTTCGCGGCGCAACGCTGAGGTCGAGCGCTCTGGCGAAGTTTGATCCTTTCGATCTCCAGAATTCGCGGCTCCGCGCTCTGGTATCCACGGTCCTTGATAAAGGCGCCTGGAAGCTGCTCTGGATTCCGCCTTCGTTGCCGTACTACACGCCATCTGGCACGCCATACGGCGACGTGTCGGCGGAGGCGATTACGAAAGTGCTGGTCTTCTCGAATTGGCGGTTCGTTCCACGCACGATTGCGGGATTGGTCAGCTATGAAACGGAGCGAAGGATTGCCGAACTGGCTGGCGAGCGCTTGCGCTATGAAGATCTATCCAGTAGAAGCCGGCGACCGTTGCTGACGTTTTCTCTGGATGAGCAAGGCGAGCCGCGGGATCTCAATCACCTTGTCCCGCTATATCCGTCGCCGTTATTGTGTGGGTTGCTGGATCCCTTGGAGGAGGCCAAGCGTGCGGCCGGTGAGGGGCGTGCTCTGGACCACCAATCGCTTCTGAAAATAGCGTCGGAGCGCGTTGCCAGCCTTCTTCCAACGTCGCAAACGGTCCGAGGCGAGCGGGAGGATCAGCGCTGGTACGGTGCGGCGATGCTGGATGCCGATTTGCGCAAGCATGAGCATGAAACACGCGATTGGTTTGATCAACGGCTGCCATGGTCTGGCTTCGTCGAAGCGAAGAGCGACGACAGCGGCGAGGGCGGCTTCAAGATCCACGTTGACAAGTTCATCGGACTTGCTGGCTCCGGGGATTTTGGAAAGATGCCTGAGGATCTTGTGTGCGTCTTGGCGAAAGTCGCCATTGGTTCCCCTGCAGTTACTGCGTTACGCAGTTTCCGGAGACTGGCGCTTTCCCAAGGCGTGGCGGGATACCCGGCGTGGTTACTGGATGCCGCCGCGCGTGTGGGTCTCGCATTTCGCACTCTGTTTAGCCAACCTGATGCAACAATTCTTACGCGTGCGCTCTATGGAGGTCGGGAAGAGCGGTACTGGGAAGCGATGCTTGATCACTGTATTGCCGGCAATCTGCAGGCAGTCATGGACGAGCACGTGCACGTACTCCGCGAGTCGCTGGGCGTGGCATCCAAGCCCCCCGACGAAGCAATTAAACGAATTGCGGAAGAGATTGTGTCTGGCATGGCATTGAGGGCAACGGTTCTGCGCGTCGACGATTTCAAGGTAGGAGAAGCCTTAAAACTGGCGGAGAAGCAGATTTCATTCCGCTGTCGTAGCGCTCTTCGATTCGATACTGATCCAGGCGAGGATGGCGACGGTGAAACGCGCGCGGACCAGGTACGTGTCGCGTTCAATTCACCGTTTAGGCCGTTCGTGCTTGCTTCGACTGCTGTCGGTCAGGAGGGGCTGGATTTTCATCTCTGGTGTCATGCGATATTCCATTGGAATCTGCCGTCCAATCCGGTGGACTTCGAGCAGCGGGAGGGGAGGGTTCACAGATACAAAGGGCATGTAGTGCGCAGAAGTGTCGCGTCCTCGCTCGGTCTTGGCGCATTGCAGGGTGGCACGCCGGGTAGCGATCCTTGGGAGAGTCTCTTCTCGATCGCACGCTCACGTCGGGTAGAGGGGCAGAATGATCTGGTCCCGTTCTGGGTATTCAATGGCACTGGCGAGTTCAAGATTCGCCGTTACATCCCAGCACTTCCGCTTAGTCGCGAGCGCGCCGCAGCAGTCAGGCTGCGCGCCGCACTAGGCGCGTATAGACTTGTATTTGGCCAGCCACGGCAAGAAGACCTGCTGGCGTTCTTGAAGTTGGCACACGGCCTGGGGGATCTCAATGCCGATCTCTACGCTATAGATTTGTCGCCGCCCGACTCACGTCGAGATTTCGGCTGTTAGGAGTGCTAACAGGTTGTAATTGATGGCCGATGATCGAGCAGCTGGGAACTTCCGTTGTGATCGGATAGTCGAAATGTCAACCGTGAACTACCGAACCCGTTGAACGGCTAACTCGCTCGGTACACCCAGCGATCAACAGAAGAATGTCGTTGGACTTTGCCGGACTGAATTGAATTTCGTTGGCTGTGCCAGCCCGCTTGGTGCCCGTTACGCATCGCCCTTCGCTCGCAAGAGCGCCGAAACCGGCCCGATCTCCTGAAAGCCGGTGGCCGCAAGGCTCGGAGGTATCCGTGAGCAGCCGCCCCTCGGGGCGCTCAGCAATGCGCATGACGCAATAGTTCGCGTTTCTGCCGCAGTGCGTTAGTCGCGCCAGCAAGCGGAATTCCGTTTGCATCGGCGTCAACCTCGAACGGGGTTTCTCTCCGTTCTCAGTCTGTACTGCTGCCCCTGCTGAACGCTTGGTGCGCCAACTGGGCGTCTACGCGTAAGGCTCGCGGGCAGAGTCCTGCTCGCACACCGCGGCGGCGGTCGCGAATCGGAGGTGCTGACCTTCAGCGCGCTGCTGGTGCTGCTTGGCCGTCGGTCCAGGCAGTCGATCTACGATCTGATGCGGCGCGATCCATCGTTTCCGAGGCCGAGACAGCTTGGCAGCGAGTTCTCGATCGGATGGCTGCGCGGCGAGGTTATGGAATGGCTCAGGTCGCGGCCGATGGCCGTGCTCGACGGGCTGGACGCGGTGGCACGGCGAAGGAGAGTTCGTTATGCGAAAGCACCAGACAGGACCGACGAGCCGCCGGACAGCTTGGATCAATGAGTTTGTGGATCGTCGCATTCTGCGGGCGCCTTTGCTTCTGCAGTTTGGGCAGATGCGCGTCCGTGGCCAAGCCGCTCGGCACGGAGTTCCTCCCGTGTCTTGGGTCTAGCGCCGCTGGCTAATGCTCCATAGGTATACCGTTCCGCGACAATCTCCACCAACTCCTTCCGGCTGAGTCGCGTCAGTTGCTCTTGGTCAGGATAGTTGGGCAATAGGGCGATGAGCCTGTCCTTGGGAGTGCTCTCGTGCGCTTCTGCGAAGAAGTCGTACAGGTCCATGGCTGTCTCAGCGTTTCTGCCTTGCCGGTGATACACGCCGAAATATGTGTCGGGATGCCGGGCGTAATCGGCAAGTTCTTCTGCGGTCATTTCGAACGTGCCGATCCAGTCCTTTCTGGTCTTCGGGTCACGCAATATGGCGTGAGCTTTCTTGTCCGCTACGACGGCCTGAACGAGTTCTGCTTCGACTTCCTTACCATCCGGACCAGGCACGCGATAGCGATTACCGACCTTCAAGCGCGGAATCGGTGCAGTGGAGAACACTTCTGAGGGCAATTCGCCTCCGAAGGTTTGAGGAATTTCGCTGTGGTCTTCAATCGACTTCAACAGCCGGTGCATAGGCAGGTGCCGTTCCCGTGCCCGTGCCGCTTCCCGGAGGGATGCATACTCGCCCATGAAATCAGGAAGCTTGAACCCACAGAGATTGACCATAGTGCCGATAGCCGACCCATCCAGCGCATGCTGATCGTTCATGTTGGTAATGCAGACATAAGCCGGCGGCGCCGGCGCGCCGTCGATCTGCATAGTTTTCTCGGACTGTTTAATGATGCGCTCTGCGCGATCCGCTGCTCTGAATGCGGCCTCTTGAGTGTGCAGGGCTTTGTTGAGGTCAATAAAGACCAGCCGCTTGTGGTCTGCTTTCTTCTCCAGCGCCTTGCGTAACTGTGTGCCGACAGGCGTCCGCGCAGATCCTCCTGGGCGCGTCTCGCGCGATTTCGCCTCAACGGAATACTTCTCTCCAGTTGGCACGTAGGTCGCAGTGAACTCACAGTGGCTGCTGGAGGTGTCTTGTTCGTTCTCGAACTCAAGCTCAAACCCCGCTCTTATCAGCCAAGCAGCGACCTGTGTTTCGTAATACGCGCCTTGAAAGTTGCCCTTGTTCCTTAAGCGGGCAAGCAGCCGTGTTTGGATATCTTTGCCATTGTGCGCGATCAGATACAGGTTGTAGGCCAGCCTGTTATAGGCCGACACAGCGCCCGTGATTGGGGTGCTGAACAACTCGCCGGGGTTCCCGGCATGCGCCATCTGCAGGTGACAGACCTTGTCGTACCACTGCATTAGTGGATGGCGTTCCGCTAACGGCTTTGCAATTTCCGCATTGCCCCAATCGCTGCCTACTGTAGCTTTGATGTAGTTGTGGAGAAAATCGGGAAAGGTCTTCCATTTTCCATAGTCCAGACGATTGCCAACGGCCACGAAGCGATAGCCTTTGTGCTCGATGGAAATTATGGGACGCCCTAAACCCTGCTGCTTCTGTCGCTGCAATTCGCGAGCCTTGTGGCGCTCGAACTGCCGCTTGCCCTCGGCGATGATGCGCTGCTCAAGATTCGCGGCACCCACAAGATTCGGCAACTCATATTGCGGCCCGCCGTGGCAATGCTTGAACTTCCGACCGCTGCCGCAGATGCATGGGTCGTTACGGCCGATCTTGGGGCCGTTTCGGCGGAACGATTCAGACATGAGGCATTTCTAGAGGGGCAGGCCGGATTTGCGAACGCCCCGTCTTACTGTGGGACTATACCGGCTCCAAGTCGGTGTAGGTTTTAGTGTAGGTCGCCGGACGACGCGCCTTAAAAGCCAATGCCGGCGCGGGCTTTACGCCCATGCATCATCGGCGTGTGCTGCGAGGCGATTACATCGGGGAGCGCTTCGGGTTTCATGCAGCGGCCATTATACCGGCCGCTTCTCTGTCAACGCCCGCACCGCGGCGCATCATGCGCCCGAAAGCCTGAGTCCCGCGC
>JGI1357J11328_10001311_pt1 | contig 19036 bp, 28 predicted proteins | sample Subgrocontami54m_FD_11328 | JGI IMG/M metagenome (IMG submission 11328)
AATACCGCAAGAGCCAACGGAACAAGCGGCGTGGGTTGGCGACCCGGGGGGCTGAGCTGGCCTTCGGGGAGTTCGGGCTCAAGGTGCTGGAGAACGGCTGGCTGACGCACACGCAGTTGGAGGCGGCCCGCGTGGCTCTGACCCGCCATGTTCGGCGCGGCGGCAAGGTCTACCTGCGGGTTTTCCCGGATAAGTCGGTCACCAAGAAGCCGGCGGAGACCCGGCAGGGAAAAGGGAAAGGGGAGCCGGAGTTCTGGGTGGCGGTGGTCAAGCGCGGCAAGATCATCGTGGAGATGGAAGGGATCCCTCAGGATCTGGCCCGGACGGCGCTGCGGCTGGCGGCGGCGAAACTGCCGCTCAAGACCCGTTTCGTGACGCGGGAGGCGGCTTGATGGCCACGGCGACGAAGAAGAAGGAAGATCTCAAGGATCTCAACGCGGAAGATTTGGCGCAGAAACTGCATGCCCTGAAGCTGGAGCTGTTTGACCTGAGGATGCAGCGGGCGGAGGGGAAGCTCTCCCAGCCCCATCGGATCAAGCAGGTCCGCCGGGACGTGGCGCGGGCGTTGACGCTGCTCAAGGAGAAGAAAAAGTGAGCCAAGCCACAGGGCGCAAGCAGGTGGTCGGCAAGGTCCTCTCTAACCAGATGGCGCAGACGCTGGTGGTCCAGGTAACGCGGCTCGTTCGGCATCCGATGTACCGGAAGGTCATGAAGCGCGTGAAGAAATTCAAAGTGCACGTGGCCGGTGAAAAGCCCCGGGTTGGCGATGAGGTCCGCATTGAAGAGACGCGGCCGATCTCCAAGGACAAGCGCTGGCGGCTGGTGGAAGTGGTGCGCAAGAGCACGGAGGTGACCTAATGCTCCGCATGCGGTCGATCCTCGAGATCGCCGACAACACGGGGGCCAAGAAGGCCGCGATGATCGGTGTGATCGGACAGCACGGCAAGCTTTGGGCGCAGATCGGCGACGTCATCACCGCCAATGTGCGGGAAGTGACGCCCGACTCCGCTGTCAAAAAAGGGGAAGTGGTTAAGGCGGTGGTGGTGCGCACGCGCAACCCGCTTCGCCGGCCGGACGGCTCCTCGATCCGGTTCGACACGAACGCGGTGGTTTTGCTGGACGCGCAGCTCAACCCGCGCGGGACCCGCATCTTCGGCCCGGTGGCCCGGGAGCTGCGGGAGAGGAAATTCACGAAAATCATTTCGCTCGCTCCGGAGGCGCTGTAACGATGTTTCGGGTGAAGAGAGACGATCAGGTGGTGGTGATCTCCGGCAAGGACCGCGGAAAGAAGGGAAAAGTCCGCCGTGTTTTTCCGGTTGATGAACGGGTTGTGGTGGAGGGGCTCGGTCTGGTGAAGAAGAGCACCCGCCGGTCGGAGCAAAACCCGCAAGGAGCGATTGTCAGCAAGGAGAGCCGGCTGCCGCTGGACCGGGTGATGCCGGTCTGCCCCAAGTGCAACAAGGGAGTCCGGGTCGGTTTCAAGCAGGCCGAGGACGGGTCGAAGTCTCGGATCTGCCGGGCTTGCGGGGAGAGCTTTTGATGAGCCCCGCCGCCGTGTCGGCCGAGAGGACTAAAGTGGAAGTCCCCCGTTTGCTGGAGCGGTACCGTAAGACGATCGCCCCGGAACTGGCAAAGAAATTCGGTTATTCCAACGCGATGCAGGCGCCGCGGCTCACGAAGGTGGTCTTGAATATGGGCGTGGGCGAGGGAGCGGCCGACGTGAAGATTGTGGAGCAGGCGGCCGCCGAGATGGCGCTGATTGCCGGGCAGAAGCCGGTGATCACCCGCTCCAAGAAAGCGATCTCCAACTTCAAAATCCGGCAGGGGCTTCCGATCGGGGTCAAGGTGACGCTGCGCCGGTACCGGATGTATGAGTTCCTGGACCGGCTGATCAGCGTGGCGATGCCCCGCATCCGCGACTTCCGGGGTATTGACGCGCGCGGGTTCGACCAGGGTGGCAACTACGCGATGGGGTTGAATGAGCAACTGATCTTCCCGGAAATCGAATTCGACAAGGTGACCCGCACGCAGGGGATGGACGTGGTCATCTGCACGACGGCCAAAAGCCGCGACCAAGCATTCGAGCTGCTCAAGGCGCTCGGGATGCCTTTCAAGGAGTAAAAGGGCTTATGGCGAAAAAAGGACAGTTGGAGAGGCAGAAGAAGACCCCGAAGTTCCGGGTCCGGCAGCATTCCCGGTGCCTGCGCTGCGGGCGGTCCGGCGCTTATTACCAGAAGTTCCGCGTCTGCCGGATCTGTTTCCGGGAGCTGGCGCAGGCCGGCGAGATCCCCGGTATCACGAAAGCGAGTTGGTAAGATGAGCCAGAGCGATCCGATCGGCGATCTGTTGACCCGCGTGAGGAACGGCAGCCGGGCCGGCAAGGCCCAGGTGGATGCCCCGGCTTCCAGGATCGGCTCCGCCTTGATGGAGTGCCTGAAGCAGGAAGGGTACATCCAGAATTGGCGGCTGATGGCGGAGGGGAATCCTCAGGGGATCCTGCGAATCTACTTGAAGTACACGAAGGCCCGGAAGCCGATCCTGCGCCAGATCAAGCGGGTTTCCCGGCCGGGTTTGAGGATTTACGCGGGCAAGGATAAGCTCCCGAAGGTTCTCTCGGGGATCGGGACCACGATCCTCACGACCCCGAATGGAATCCTGACCGACGCTCAGGCGCGCGCGCAGGGGGTCGGCGGGGAAGTGATCTGTCATGTGTGGTGATCCGAAAGGGGATTTGAGATGTCTCGCGTAGGACAAGCGTCCATTCCGTTGTCGCCCCAGGCCAAGGTGGAGGTTCAAGGAACCACCGTGGTTGTGGAAGGGCCCAAGGGCAAGCTGACGCACCAGGTTCCTCCGGAGTTGAGCGTCGAGAAGACCGAGGGCCAGTTGCGGGTTAAGCGCAGCAACGATGAGAAGCGGGTGAAGAGTCTTCACGGCCTGCACAGGACGCTGATCGCCAATATGGTGCGGGGCGTTATCGAGGGATTCTCTAAAGAGCTGGAGCTTTCCGGTGTGGGTTACAAGGCGCAGGTGACCGGCCCCCGGCTGGAGATGTATGTCGGCTTCACGCACGCGGTGGTGTTCACGGCCCCGGCCGGCATCACGATCGAGGTGCCGAAAGCGACCCAGGTGGTGATCAAGGGCGTGGATAAACAGCTGGTGGGACAGGTGGCGGCCCGAATCCGGGCGTTCAGGCCGCCGGAACCCTACAAGGGCAAGGGGATCAAATACGTGGGCGAAGTGATCCGCCGCAAGGCGGGGAAGGCGGTGGCGTAAATGGGCGCCACGTCGGTTCGGGAGCTGAAAAGGATCCGCCGGCATCTGCGGGTCCGAAAAAAAGTCTCGGGCAGCCCGGAGCGCCCGCGGCTGGTGGTGCATCGCAGCCATTTGCACCTGGTGGCGCAGATTGTGGATGATCAGGCCCACCGCACCCTGCTGACCTGCTCCACGCGGCAACCGGAGTTCCGGAAGAAATTTCCAAAAGGGGGCAACGTGGAGGCAGCCAAGCAGCTCGGAGAATGGGTGGCCCAGTCGGCCGTCGCCTTGGGGCTCAAGCAGGTGGTTTTTGACCGCGGCGGGTACGCTTACCACGGCCGTGTGAAAGCGCTGGCGGAAGCCGCCCGCTCGAAGGGGTTGGCGCTGTGAGCCCCGGACCGAGAGGCGGGCGGGTCGGAGGGGCCGGAGGTCGCGGTGGTCCGGGCGGCGGTCGCGGTGGTCCCGGCGGTGGGCGGGGCGGTCCGGGCGGCGGTCGTGGTGGTCCCGGCGGTGGGCGGGGTGGTCCGGGCGGCGGACGGGGCGGTCCCGGCGGTCCGCGGGGTGATCAGGGCCAGAGCGAACTTGTTGANAAGGTGGTGGCCATCAACCGTGTCGCCAAGGTGACGAAGGGAGGGAAGCGGCTTTCCTTCAGCGCTTTGGTGGTGGTGGGCGACGGNCAGGGCCGGGTCGGCTGGTCCCTCGGCAAGGCAAACGAGGTAGCCGACGCGATCCGCAAGGGGCTGACGCAGGCCCGCAAGGCGATGTTCAAGGTGCCGATGCGGGATAAGACCATCACGCATGAGACGATCGGGGAATACGGGGCCTCCCGCATTCTGCTCAAGCCGGCGGCTCCCGGCACCGGCGTGATCGCCGGCGGGACGGTGCGCGCGGTCTGCGACGCGGCCGGCATCAAGGATATTTTGTCAAAATCGATCGGCTCCAACAATCTGATCAACGTGATCCGGGCCACGGTCACCGGGCTCCAGGGTCTGGAGAGGCCGGAAGAGGTGATCGCGCTCCGGCACGCGCCCGTTGAGGAGCTCCTGTGAAACGGCTGGGGGAGTTAAGGCCACCCAAGGGGGCGACGCACCGGAAGAAGCGGGTCGGATTCGGCCGCTCCTCGGGGCACGGCAAGACCTCCGGCCGGGGACAGAAGGGGCAGCTCTCCCGCTCCGGATCGAAGATCCGCGCGGAGTTCGAGGGCGGCCAGATGCCGCTGATCCGGCGGGTGCCCAAGCGCGGTTTTACCTCTTACCCGAAGGTCCCGGTGCAGATCGTGAATTTGGGGGAGTTGAACCGCTTTTCATCCGGCAGTGTTGTGGATCCGAAGCTTTTGGCGGAGAAAGGTCTCGTGGGAGCGGAGCGGCACCCGGTCAAGGTGCTGGGGGACGGGGAGTTGGCCCATCCGCTGACGATCAAGGCCCACCGGTTCTCGGAGTCGGCGCTCAAGAAGATCGCCGCGGCCGGCGGGTCGGCTGAGGTTCTTCAGGCCTAGCCCGGATGCTCCGCGCGCTGGCCAACAGTTTCAAGGTTCCGGAGCTCAGGCGCCGGATCCTTGTGACGATTGGCCTGATCGCCGTGTACCGGGTGGGCGATTTCATCCCGCTGCCGGGGATTGACGGGCAGGCGTTGCGGGCGTTCTTTGACAGGATGAGCCAGCAGTTGGGGGGGACGCTGTTCACGGTCATGGACCTGTTCAGCGGCGGCGGCCTCTCCCAGATGACGATCTTCGCGCTGGGGATCATGCCGGCGATCTCGGCCTCGATCATCATGCAGCTGCTGGTGGTGGTGCTGCCGCGGCTGGAGCAGATGGCCAAGGAGGAAGGGGAGTCCGGCCGGCGCAAGATCAACCAGTACTCCCGGTACCTGACGGTGGGCTTAGGGATCCTGCAGGGTTTCTTCATCGCGCTCTGGCTGGAAAACCCGCGGAGTTTCGAAGGCGTGCAGATGGTGCAGTTCCCCGGCTGGGGTTTCCGCCTGCTGACGATCATCACGCTGGCCAGCGGAACCTCTTTCATCATGTGGCTGGGTGAGCAGATCACCGCGATGGGGATCGGAAACGGGATGTCGATCCTGATCACGGCGGGCATCCTGTCGCGGCTGCCGACGGCGGTGCACCAGCTGTTCATGCTGGCGGGGCCGGGGTCGCAGCGCCAGATCTCGCCGGTGACGCTGGTGGGGATGGCGATCATGCTGATGGCGGTGGTGATCGCGGTGATCGCGATCACGCAGGGCCAGCGGCGGATTCCGGTGCAGTACGCGCGGCGCATCGTGGGGCGCAAGGTGTACGGCGGGCAGGCGACCTACATCCCGATCCGTGTGAACCACGCGGGCGTGATGCCGATCATCTTCGCGCAGTCGATCATCATGTTCCCGGCGACGGTGGCCGGCTTCACCGGCATTGCGTTCATGAACTCGTTCGCGCATTGGCTGACGCGCGGGCAGGTGCTGTACACGGTGCTGTATTCGGGGTTCATCATCTTCTTCGCCTATTTCTACACGGCGATCGCGTTCAACCCGGTGGATGTGGCGGACAACATGAAGAAGTTCGGCGGCTTTATCCCGGGCATCCGGCCGGGCAGGCCGACGGCGGAGTTCTTTGACCGGCTGCTGACCCGGATCACATTGCCGGGGGCGATCTTCCTGGCGTTCATCGCGGTCCTGCCGGACCTGGTGGGGCGGGGGCTGGGGATCCCGTACCTGGTGGCCAGTTTCTTTGGGGGGACCAGTTTGCTGATCGTGGTCGGCGTGTTGCTGGAGACGATGCGGCAGGTGGAGTCGTTTCTGCTGATGCGGAATTATGAAGGGTTTCTGTCGCAGGGCCGGCTCCGCGGCCGCCGTTGAAACGAAGACTTGCATGAGGCTGATTTTCCTGGGCCCCCCGGGGGCTGGAAAGGGGACGCAGGCGTCGCTGCTGCTGCAGCGCTACGGCACGGTGTCGCTGGCCAGCGGGGACATCCTGAGGGAGGCGCTGCGGCGGGGAGACCCGATCGGGCGGCAGGCGCACCAGTACATGGAGAACGGCTCCCTGGTGCCGGATGAGGTGATCACGGAGCTCATCCTGCAGCGGCTGGAAACGCTCGGCAAGGAGCAATCGTTCGTGCTGGATGGTTTTCCCCGGACGGAGGCGCAGGCCCGGGCGCTGGACGTCTGGCTCGAGCGGCGCGGCCACAAGCGGATTGACCGGGTGGTGGACTTCGATATTTCGGAAGAGAAGATTGTCCGGCGGCTGGCCGGGCGTAGGATCTGCGGAGGGTGCGGCGCCAGCTACCACACGGAGAATTTGCCGCCCCACCGGGAAGGGTTCTGCAACCGGTGCGGCGGGGAGCTTCGGATGAGGGAAGACGACCTGCCGGAGACGATCCGGAAGCGGTTGGCGGTCTACCACCGGCAGACGGAGCCGCTGCTGAAGTTCTACCGGAACCAGGGGAAGCTTCGCGTGGTGCCGGGGGATCTGGAAATTGAGTCGCAGTATGAGGCGTTGCTGCAATTGCTGAAAGCGGAGCAGTTGGTATGAAGGGTCCTTCGGCCGGGGCAGGCGTCATCGAGCTTAAGAGCCCGAGCCAACTGCAGATCATGAGGAAGGCCGGGCGGGTGGTCCAGGAGCTGTTGGAGATGCTCACCCAGTCCGTGAAGCCGGGCGTGACGACGCTGGAGCTGGATGAGCTCTCCCGTGTGACGCTGCTCCGGCTGGGCGCGCCGTCGGCGTTCAAGGGGTACCACGGTTACCCGGCGCACATCTGCACGTCGGTGAACGATGAGGTGGTGCACGGGATCCCATCGCACCGTCGGCTGCGGCCCGGCGACATCGTCGGCGTGGATGTGGGGGCTATCGTGGACGGCTACTACTCCGACGCGGCGGTCACGCTGCCGGTGGGGGAAGTCCTGCCGGAAACGCAGGAGCTGCTGACGGTGACCGAGGAGGCGCTGATGCGCGGGATCGACAAGGCGCGGGATGGGAACCGGCTGTCGGACATCTCCAACGCGATCCAGACCAAGGTCGAAGCGCACGGCTATTCGGTGGTGCGGGAGTTTGTGGGGCACGGCATCGGGACGCAGCTGCATGAGCCGCCGCAGATCCCGAACTACGGCTCGCCGGGCTACGGCCCGATCCTTAAAGCCGGCATGGTGTTGGCGATCGAGCCGATGGTGAATCGGGGGCGCGCGGAGGTGAGGCTGCTGCCGGACGGTTGGACCGCCGTGACGCAGGACGGTAGTCTGTCGGCCCACTTCGAGCACACGGTCGTCATCACGGACGGGGAAGCGGAGCTGCTGACGGGATGCCGAAAGGGGTCCCGCTCATGAAGGAAGAAGCCATTCAAGTAGAGGGGACCGTGGTCGAGGCGCTGCCGAACGCGATGTTCCGCGTAGAGCTGGAGAACGGCCACCGCCTGCTGGCGCACGTGGCGGGCAAGATGCGGATGCACTTCATCCGGATCCTGCCGGGAGACAAGGTGACCGTGGAAATGTCGCCGTACGATCTGGCTCGCGGAAGGATCACCTTCCGGAACAAGGCGTAACCAGGAGAAAAGAGAAACGTGAAAGTCAAAGCATCCATTCGAAGGATCTGTGAGCGGTGCCGGGTGGTCAAGCGCAACCGCGTCATCCGGGTCATCTGCACGAACCCGCGCCATAAGCAGAGGCAGGGCTAAGATGCCGCGCATCGCGGGTATCGACTTGCCCCGGGAGAAGCGCATTGACGTGGCGCTGACCTATCTGTACGGCGTGGGGAAGACCCTTTCGCTTCAGATCCTGTCCAAGACGGGGATTGACCCCGCGATTCGGGCCAAGAACCTGACCGATGACCAGGTGATGAAGATCCAAGGAGCGCTGACGCAGACCATCAAGGTGGAAGGAGATCTCCGGCGCGAGATCTCGCAGAACATCCGGCGGCTCATCGAGATCGGGTCCTACCGAGGCACCCGGCACCGGCGCGGGCTTCCGGTCCGCGGCCAGAGGACTCACACGAACGCTCGCACCCGCAAGGGGAAGCGCGCGGCGGTCGGCGTGAAGAAGAAACCGACCCCCGGTGTCCCGCCGGCGAAGAAGGCTTAAAGGAGAGAGAAATGGCTGACGCAGCACCCGTACCCGCACCCGCACCCAAGCCGCGCAAGAAGTTGAAGGTCCAGGTCACGAGCGGCATCGCCCATATCCACGCGACGTTCAACAATACGATCGTGACCATCACGGACCGCCAGGGCAACGCCCTGTGCTGGTCTTCCACAGGTATAGTCAAGTTCACCGGTTCCAAGAAGGCGACCCCCTTTGCCGCCCAGGTGGCGGCTGAGGACGCGGCCAAGAAGGCGCTCAGTCTGGGCGTCAAGGAAGTGGAGGTTTTTGTGAAGGGCCCGGGATCCGGCCGCGAGTCGGCGATCCGGGCGCTGGCCGCCGCGGGACTCACCATCACCTCCATCCGGGACGTGACGCCGATCCCGCACAACGGCTGCCGTCCGCCGAAACGGCGGAGGGTCTGATGGCGCGCTACACCGGCCCGGTCTGCCGCATCTGCCGCCGCCACGGGACGAAGCTGTTCCTTAAAGGGACCAAGTGTTTGACCGAGAAGTGCCCGATCCAGCGCCGCAACTTCCCTCCGGGGCAGCACGGCCAGGGCCGGACGAAGATGTCCGACTACGGGCTGCAGCTGCGGGAGAAGCAGAAAGTGAAGCGGATGTACGGGCTGCTGGAGAAGCAGTTCCGCAATACCTTTGCCGAGGCCACCCGGGCCAAAGGGGTGACCGGCGTGAAGCTGCTGGAGCTGCTGGAGCGGCGCATCGACAACGTGGTGTTCCGGTTGGGGTTTGCCACCTCCCGGGCCCAAGCCCGGCAGCTGGTTCGGCACAAGCACGTGAAGGTGGCGGGCCGGCGGGTGACCATTCCCTCGTTCCTGGTGAAGCCGGGGATGGAAGTTCGCGTGGTCGGGTCGGAGAAATTTCTTGCAACGCTGAAGGAAACGCGGGAGCTAACCAAGGAGCGGCCGCTGTCGGGCTGGTTGGACCGGCATCCGGAGGAGCCGCTGGGGACCGTTACCGGCACGCCGAAGCGGGACGACGTCCAGTTCCCGATTCAAGAGTCTTTGATCGTCGAGTTGTATTCCAAGTAGCCGCGAGGAGGAGAACACAGCATGGGAATTGCCTGGAAAGATTTCGAGATGCCGTCGCGCATCGAGGTGGACGAAGCGACCTACACACCCACCTACGGCCGGTTTATCGCTGAGCCGTTGGAGCGGGGGTACGGGACGACCGTGGGCAACGCGCTGCGGCGGGTGCTGCTTTCCTCTTTGGAGGGGGCGGCGATCACTTCGGTGAAGGTGGACGGCGTGCTGCACGAGTTTTCGGCCGCCTCCGGCGTGGTGGAGGATGTCTCCGAGGTGGTGATGAACATTAAGCAGCTGGTGCTGAAATCCCACACCCGCGCGCCCAAGACGCTGTCGATCTCCCAGGAAAAGAAGGGAGAGATCACGGCTGCTCAAATCTCGACCGACGAGACCGTGGAGGTCCTGAACCCGGACCTGCACATCGCCACGCTGACCAAGTCGGCGAAGTTCCACATGGAGCTGGAAGTGGGGATCGGCCGCGGCTATGTGCCGGCCGAGCGCAACCGGAAGGAATCGCAGCCGATCGGCGTGATCGCCGTGGACGCCATCTTTTCCCCGGTCCGGAAGGTCAATTTCATCGTGGAGAACACCCGCGTGGGCCAGATGACCGATTACGACCGGCTGATCTTGGAGGTCTGGACCAACGGGGCCATGAACCCGAAAGAGGCGCTGCTGACCGCCGCGCACATCCTGCAGAAACACCTGGAGATCTTCACGGCGTTCGGCGAGCTGCCGGCCGAGGAAGGCTCAGAGGAGGAGCAGGCCCTTTCACCCGAGGCGCTCGACAAGCTGCGGATGCCCGTGAGCGAGCTGGAGCTGTCGGTCCGATCCGCCAACTGTCTCCGGGAGGCGAAGATCAAGACGATCGCCGACATGGTCCAGAAGTCGGAGGGGGAGATGCTGAAGTACCGGAATTTCGGCAAGAAGTCGCTCGCCGAGATCAACGAGATCCTCAAGGGAATGGGCCTCACCTTTGGGATGAAGCTCGACCGGCGGACCGTCGAGCAGGTTTCGGTCTAAAGGGCCCCGATGCCGCACGCCGCGTACACCCGGGATCTTGGACGCAACCGCCCTTGGCGCAAGGCGACGGCCCGCAGTCTCGCCCAGGCGCTGCTCAAGCGCGAACGGATCAAGACCACCCTGGCTAAGGCCAAGGAGACCCAGCGGCTCACCGAGCGGCTGATCACGATGGGGAAGGAGGGGAGTCTGTCGGCCCGGCGGAGGGCCCAGAGCATCCTCAACGACGTGGATGGGGTGCGCAAGCTCTTTGCGGAGATCGCGCCCCGCTTCCAGAACCGCTCCGGCGGGTATACCCGGATCCTGCATTACGGCAACCGAGCCGGCGACGGCGCCCGGATGGCCTGGATCGAGCTGGTGGAGCTGGGGGTCCAGCTCAAAGAGAAGCCCAAGTCCAAGACCGCCAAGGAAGAGCGGCTGCGGCAACAAGAGGAGGCCGCGCCACGCGCCTCAGCGCAGAAGACGGACGTGAAAGAGCGCCCGGCCGTGAAGGAAAAGCCCGCGGAGAAGCCGCTCTCAGCCCCCGAGAAAAAGCCGGCCAAACCGGAGCAGAAGAAGCCCGGTTTCGTCGATGGTCTTCGGAAGTTCTTCAAGCCCCGGCCCCGGGATAATCATTAAGGCGGTTCGATGCTGAGCGAGCGGATCCGGGCGGTCCATCCGTCTCCGACGCTGCGCTTCACGGCGCTCGCCCGCCAGCTGCAATCCCAAGGCAAGAAGGTCATCAACATGGCCGCCGGCGAGCCGGACTTCGATACCTCGGAGCCGGTGAAAGAAGCGGCGATCCGGGCGATCCGGGAAGGGTTCACCAAGTACACCCCCACCTCCGGCATCCCCGATCTCAAGGCGGCCATCGTCTCCGTTCTAAAACGGGACCGCGACTTGACCTACAGACAAGAGCAGGTGATGGTCTCCTGCGGCGCCAAGCACTCCCTCTACAACCTCTTCCAGGTTCTCCTCCAATCCGGCGACGAGGTGCTGATCCCCTCGCCGTACTGGGTCAGCTACCCTGAGATGGCCCGCCTGGCGGGGGCGGTTCCGGTGGAAGCGCGGACGGAGCCGTCGGACAAGTTCCGTTTGAGCGCCGCGGCGGTCGAGAAGGCTTGCACGCCGAAGACCCGCCTGCTGGTGCTCAACAGCCCTTCGAACCCCACCGGCGCCGTGCTGGACGAGAAGCGGCTCAAAGAGATCGCGAAGGTGGCGAAGGCGCGCGGCCTCTGGGTGATCAGCGATGAGATTTACGCGCAGCTGGTGTATGGCGTGAAGGCCCCTTCCGTTGCCGCCGTGGCGCCGGAGATTTTCGACCGGACCGTGGTGGTGGATGGCGTCTCCAAGGCCTACGCGATGACCGGCTGGCGGATCGGCTATATGGCCGGTCCCGCGGAGGTGGTGGAGGCGGCAGGGCGCCTGCAGGACCACTCCACCTCCAATCCCTCTTCCATCAGCCAGCGGGCGGCGCTCGCGGCGCTGACCGGCGACCCCTCCGCGATGGCCCCGATGGTGAAAGAATTCCAGCGCCGGCGGGACCTGCTGGTCAAGCGGCTGTCCGGAATCAAGGGCATCACCTTCGTGGAGCCGGAGGGGGCCTTTTACTGCTTCGTGAACATCTCGAAAACGGGTCTGAAGTCGGCCGTGTTCGCCGAGCGGTTGCTGCAGGAGGCGCTGGTGGCCGCGATCCCCGGCGACGGCTTCGGGTGGGATGACCATGTGCGCTTCAGCTTCGCGATCGGGACGGAAGCGCTGGATGAGGCAATGGACCGTTTTCAAACATTCATCGGGAGCATGATTTCATGAAACATCGAGCGACGCTGATCCCTGGGGATGGAATCGGACCGGAAGTGGCCAACGCCGCGCGCCTGTGCGTGGACGCGACCGGTGTGGAGATTGAATGGGAAATCCACGACGCCGGCGAGGGGGCGATCGCGAAATACGGCTCGCCGCTGCCGGACTCGCTGCTGGATTCGATCCGTAGAAATAAGGTGGCCCTCAAAGGGCCGATCACGACCCCCATCGGCAAGGGAATGCGCTCGGTCAATGTGGCGCTGCGCCACGCGCTGGACCTCTACGCCTGCGTGCGCCCGGCCAAGATCTATGAGGGGGTCCCGACCCGCTACAAGAACGTGGATCTCGTGATCGTGCGGGAAAACTCCGAGGACCTCTACGCCGGCATCGAGTACGACGACGGCACGCCGGAGGTGAAGGAGCTGATCGCCTGGGTCAAGCAACACGGCGGGAAGACGATCCGCCCGGACGCCGCGATCTCCCTGAAGCCGATCTCCGCCACCGCATCGGAGCGGGTGATCCGCTACGCCTTCGAGTACGCGGTCAAGCGCGGCCGCAAGAAGGTGACGGTGATCCAGAAGGCCAACATCATGAAGTTCACCGACGGGCTGTTCCTCGAGGTGGGCCGCCGCGTGGCGGCCGACTACGTGGGCAGAGTGGAGTTCGAGGATCGCCTCGTGGACGCAATGTGCATGCAGCTGGTGCAGAAGCCGGAGATTTTCGACGTGCTGGCGCTTCCAAACCTCTACGGGGACATCCTCTCCGATCTCTGCGCCGGCTTAGTCGGCGGGTTGGGGGTGGCCCCCGGCGCCAACATCGGGGACGAGGTGGCCGTCTTTGAGCCGGTCCACGGGTCGGCCCCGAAGTACGCCGGCCAGAACAAGGTGAACCCGGTGGCGACGATCCTGTCCGGTGTTCTGATGCTCGAGCATATCGGCGAAACGAAAGCTGCCGGACGGCTGGAACAGGCGGTCGCCGAGGTGCTGAAGGAAGGCAAGAACGTCACGTACGACCTCAAGGCCAAGGATGCCGGTGCTCCGGTCGGCACCCGCGAGATGGCCGAGGCGATCGTTGCGAAGCTCCGTTCGTGCTGAGCTTGTCGAAGCACGAGGGATGTCACCCTTCGACAGGCTCAGGGTGACCGGAAATTTCCCGGTCTGGCTGCGCAGGCCGCTATCGGCCCACGGGCAGTGGGACCGGGCGAAGCAGCTGGTGAAAGAGCTGGAGCTCCACACCGTCTGCGAGGAGGCCCGTTGCCCGAACCTCGGCGAATGCTGGAGCCACGGCAATGTGAGCTTCATGATCCTCGGAGATCGCTGCACCCGCCGCTGCGATTTTTGCGCGGTGGAGACGGCCCGGCCCGGCGCGGTGGACGCTCAGGAGCCGGAGCGGCTCGCCGAGGCGGTGTTCCGGCTGGGGCTGCAATACGCGGTGGTCACCTCGGTCGCGCGGGACGACTTGGCCGACGAAGGGGCGGCCCATTTCGCCGCCTGCATCCGGGCGATCCGGGCGCGGGTGCCGGGCGTCCAGATCGAGGTGCTCACACCCGATTTCCACGCCCGGCCGGAGCTGATCCGGACGGTGGTGGAGGCCGGGCCTGAAGTCTTCAACCACAACCTGGAAACGGTGGAGCGGCTCCAGCGGGAAGTGCGGCCGCAAGCCGCCTACGGGCGCTCTTTGCGGGTGCTGCAGCTGGCCCGCGAGGCGGGCCGGCCGGGGATGAAAACCAAGAGCGGGCTGATGGTGGGGCTCGGCGAGCGGCCCGAAGAGGTGCGGGAGGCGATGGCGGACCTACGGGAGGCCGGCTGCAGCATCCTAACGATCGGCCAGTACCTGCGGCCGACGCTGGTTCACCGGGAAGTGGCGCAGTTCGTGCCGCCGGAGTGGTTCGCCGAGTACCGGCGGTGGGGGGAGGAGATGGGGTTCAGCTTTGTGGGCAGCGCCCCCTATGTCCGCTCGTCCTACAACGCGTTTGAAGCCTTGCGGCAAAAAGGAGACTAAGAGGTGCAAGAAGCGAACCGGTTAAAGCGCCTTCCTCAATATCTCTTCACGATCATGGATAACTTGAAGCAGGAGGCCGCGGCGAAGGGGAAGGACGTGATCGACCTGGGCATGGGCAACCCCGACCTGCCGAGCCCCCCCAACGTGGTGGAGGCACTGGTCAAGGCGGCCGTCAAGCCGGAGAACCACCGCTACCCCAAGCCGACCGACGACGTCTCGAAGCGGTTCCGCCGCGCGGTCGCGCAGTGGTACGACCAGCGGTTCGGCGTGAAGCTCGACCCCGACACCGAGGTGCTTCCGCTGATCGGGTCGAAGGAGGGGATCTCCCACTTGGCGCTCGCCTTCCTGAACAACGACGACATCGGCATGGTGACGAGCCCCACCTACCCGGTGCACGCCAACGGCATCATCATGGCCGGCGGCATCCTGTACAACATCCCGATCGGGCCTGAGAACAATTTCCGTCCGGATTTCCAGGCGCTGCCCAAAGAGGTGGTCCGGATGGCCAAGCTGCTGATCGTCAGCTACCCGCACAACCCGACCGCCGCCTGCGTGGAGCTGGATTTTTACAATGACTTGGTGGCGTGGGGGAAGGGGAAGGAGACCATCCTCTGCTCGGACCTGGCCTACTCCGATATCGTCTACGACGGCTACAAGGCGCCCAGCTTGCTGCAGGCGAAGGGGGCGCGCGACAAGGACGCCTACTGCGTGGAGTTCCACACCTGCTCCAAGAGCTACAACATGGCCGGCTGGCGGATCGGCTGGGCCGTGGGGCATCCGGAGATCCTGCGGTCGCTGGCGAAGGCCAAATCGTACATTGACTTCGGGATCTTCCCTGCGGTGCAGGAGGCAGCCATCGAGGCGCTGATCGGCCCGCAGGATTACGTCCACAATCTGGTGGAGACCTACAAGCGCCGGCGGGACCTCTTCGTGCCCGGGCTCCACGCGCTGGGCTGGGACGTCCCTAGCCCAAAAGCGACCTTCTACATCTGGGCCCACATTCCCCAGAAGTTCAGCGGCTTGACGTCACTCGATTTTGCCAAGCTGCTCGTCAACGAGGCCGGGATCGTCGTGGCACCCGGCACCGGTTTTGGGGAATACGGGGAAGGGTTCGTCCGGTTTGCCCTGGTGGAGCCGGAGGATCGCCTGAAGGTCGCCCTGGAGCGGCTCAAGAAAGTCCTAGCCCTCAAAGGATAGACGCCCATGCGCCAGCGTGAACGTGTGCTGGTGTTGTATATAACCGCCCGGTCCGGGCATTACCAGGCGGCGCGGGCCCTCGAGCAGGGCATTCGGCGCGTGAACCCGCGCGCCGAGACGCTCACGATGGATGCCTTCCAGTACTTGAACCCGGTTCTGGCCCGCATCGTGGACCGGATGTACCTCTCGGTGATTCAGAACAAGCCCGAGATCTGGGATTACCTCTACGATAACCCCAAGGTGGTCCACCGCTCCGACAGCTTCCGCAAGCTGCTGCACCGCTACGATTCCCCCCGGCTGCACGGCCTGCTGCAGGATTTCCGACCGGACGTCATCGCCTGCACGCAGGCCTTCCCCTGCGGTTTGGTGGCCGACTACAAGGAAGAGCAGGAGGTTTCCACGCCGCTGTACGGCATCCTGACCGATTTCTCTCCGCACGCCTACTGGGTGCACCCCCAGGTCAACGGCTACGTCGTTCCGGCGGAGGAGAGCCGGCAGTGGCTGTTGGACCGCCGGGTGGAGCCGGACCGGGTCCGGGCGTCGGGGATCCCGATTGACCCGGTCTTCGCTCAATCCCCGGATGCGCAGGCGATCCGCCGGCGTCTGCAGCTTAAAGCTGGCGCGCCGGCCATCCTGCTGATGGGGGGAGGGCAGGGGCTGGGCCCGATCGTTGAGGCGGTGGAGCAGATGGACCGGATCCCCCAGGATTTTCAGCTGCTGGTGATCGCCGGGACCAACGAGTCGCTGTACCACAAACTCATCACGCGGGCGCCCGCGCTCAAGCACCCGATGCAGGTGTTCGGGCACGTGGATTTCGTGGCCGATCTGATGAGCGTTTCCTCCTTCATTATCACCAAAACGGGCGGGCTAACCACTTCGGAGGCCCTGGCGAAGGGGCTTCCGATCCTGGCATTGAATCCCATCCCGGGGCAGGAAGCGAAGAACGCCTCTTTCCTTGTGAAGGAGAAGGCGGCCCGCCTCGTGAAGGATTTTGGGCGCATGGCTCACGCGGTCCAGCAGCTGCTGGACCACCCCAATGACTTGGCCGCCCTGGCCGTGAATGCGAGGCGGCTCGGAAAGCCACAAGCCGCGCTGGACGCCGCCCGGTTTGTGGTGGGGGCTTGAGCCCCCTGCTGTTCTACTGGCTTTACGTGGCGGGCTACTGGGCATGCGTGCTGCTGCCGCGCGGTTTCTGTTACTCGGTTGCCCGGCGGATCGCGGACCTCTACAGCAGTCGGGCGCCGGCGGACCGGGAGCATGTGCGCCGTAACCTCACGGCGATTCTAGGGCGGGAGCCTTCCTCCCTCGAGGTGAAAGAGGTCTTCCGCCACTTCGCGATGTATCTGGTGGATTTCTTCCGTTTCGCCCACCTGACCCCGAAAAAGGTCCGCCGCTGGATCCGCATCGAAGGGGTCGAACACATGCAGGAGGCGCTGAGCCGCGGGAAGGGGGCCATCGGTCTCTCGGCCCATTTGGGCAATTTTGAGCTGGCCGCCGCTGTGCTGGCGCTGTTGGGTTTCCCCGTTTCCGCGGTGGTCTTCACGCACCAGAATTCCCGCGTGGACGCTTTCTTCTCACGCCAGCGGGCCGGGGTGGGTGTTCAGCCGATCCCGGTCCGGTCCCAGAATCAGCGGGCCCTTTTTGAGACCTCCCTCTCCGCGCTCCGGAAGAACGGCATCCTGGCGCTGGTGGGGGACCGGGACTTCTTCGGGAACGGTTTGGAGCTCCCCTTCTTCGGGAAGCAGGTCAAGATCCCGCGCGGGCCCGCTGCCTTCAGTTTGCGGACCGGGGCGCCGATCGTGCCCGGTTTCCTGGTGAGGGAGAAGGACGGTTCCTACCGCTTTATGCTGGAGAAGCCGATCTATCCGCCCGAGGGGGCTTCCCGGGAGGAATCGGTCCGCCGGATGACCGAGCAATGCGTCGAGGTGATGTCCCGGTACATCCGGCGATACCCGACTCAATGGTACCTGTTCCAGGAATTTTGGAGGACCGGCCCGGTTGTCATCCGTTAATTCTCCGGTGGTTTTAATTCCGGCGTACCAGGCGAAGGGGACGATCGGGCCGCTGGTGGCCGACATCGTGAAGATGGGACTTCCGGTGATCGTGGTGGACGATGCTTCCAATGACGGCACGGCCACAGCGGCCGAGGCGGCCGGGGCGACGGTCCTCCGGCGCCGGAGCAACGGCGGCAAAGGGGCAGCGCTGCGGGAGGCGATCCCGGCCGCGCTGAAGCTAGGGTGCGATTGGCTGCTGACGGTGGATGCCGACGGTCAGCACCTGGTCTCTGAAATCCCCCTGTTTCTCGAGGAGGCCCGGCGGGGCGGGGCGGACCTCTTGATCGGCAACCGGATGAGCCGCCCGCGGGGGATGCCGCTCAACCGCCGGGTGACCAACCTGATCATGTCCCGCATCATCTCCCGGGTGGCGGGGCAGAAAGTCCCGGATACCCAGTGCGGGTTCCGGATGGTCCACCGCCGGGTGCTGGAGAGGGTGCGGTTGACCTCCGACCGGTTCGAGGTGGAGACGGAGCTGGTGATCCGCGCGGCTCAAGCCGGGTTCCGGATCGCCTCGGTGCCGGTCAGCTCCGTCTACCGGCGGCAGATCAGCTTCATCCGTCCGCTTCGGGACACCGTCCGGTTTTTCCGGTTCCTCCGAAGGCTCAAAGAGGAGAGACGTGCCGCCGGACCCGTCGTTTGAGTCTGCCCGCCGCCGGATGGTGGAGGAGCAGCTCAGAGCTCGTGGAATCCGGGATTCACGGGTGCTCCGGGCGATGGGAGAGATCCCCCGCCACCTGTTTGTCCCGCCGGAGTTGGCTGAAGCGGCCTACGAGGACCATCCCCTCTCGATCGGTGCCGAGCAGACCATCTCCCAGCCGTACATCGTGGCCCTCATGACCGAGCAGCTCCGGCTGAGGCCGGAATCCAAGGTTTTGGAAATCGGCACCGGATCCGGCTACCAGGCGGCGGTCCTTTCGAAGCTGGCGAAAGAAGTCTATTCCATCGAGCGCCTCCCGGAACTGGGCAGCCAAGCGGCCCGCCGGTTGGAATCGCTCGGCATCTCCAACGTCCATCTTCGGGTCGGCGACGGCTCACAGGGCTGGCCGGAAGAAGCCCCCTTCGATGCCGTCATCGTGACCGCCTGCGCCGAGAAATTGACCGAATTGCCGGCCGCGCAGCTGACCGACGGAGGCCGGATGGTGATCCCGCTCGGGGAGGGCTTGAACCAGACGCTCACCCTCATCGAGCGCCGCGGCGATTCGCTCGAATCCCAGCCCCTCTGCGGCTGCGTCTTCGTCCCGCTGCTGTAACCATTCGGTCGGGCTTGACGTAGCTTGCGCCGGGGTGTACAAAGGATGCTCACGATTGGCATCGTGTGAGGGAAGCCGGTGCAAAACCGGCGCTGCCCCGCAACTGTAATCCTGTAAGTCCGGTGCACAGCGTGCCACTGCCCTCGGGCGGGAAGGCGTGCAACGGAGGGAGAGCCAGGAGACCTCGCGATGCCCAGCCCTAAGGAGTTCAACATGTTCCTTCGCAGGGGAGGAACAGAGCCAATCTCTTCTCCCCGTTTGATTTTAGTTACTGGCGGCGCCCGCGCAGGCAAGAGCCGGTTCGCGTTGTCCCTGGCGGAACAGGCCGATTCTTCCAAGCGCCTCTTCATCGCTACGGCCGTGGCTTGTGATCCGGAGATGAAGACCCG
>JGI1357J11328_10001323_pt1 | contig 18943 bp, 19 predicted proteins | sample Subgrocontami54m_FD_11328 | JGI IMG/M metagenome (IMG submission 11328)
GGGGAAGTGGCGGGTTCCAGTCGGCGTCGGGAATGAAGGTCGTGGTGTCGGTCACGCTGCCCGGTCAGCCGCCGGTGCAGGCGCGCTTCACGCCGCTCGAGAAACCGAAACCTTCAGCCAAAGCAGCTGCCAAATAGCGATGCACTCCGGCAATACGCGGGACGATCACGCGGCATGAACCGGTTTTTCCGGCGGACGCCCCCCTGCCGCGGATGTCGTGACCGCAACGGTCGCGGGCAAGACGCCGCTCAAGCGATTGACACCGGGGTAGCGGAGGACGCAAGCAAGCACCTCGACAAAAAGCATTGGCCCAGGGCACTGGTCGTTGCGCTTGTGTTGGCTGTAATTGCCCCGCCAGCCGGGCTCGCCGCGGATCCCCGCGCCCGCGAACGGTTGCCGGGACCCGAAGCCGCGCTCGAACGTGTCTTCGAGGCGATACGGCAAAGCCGCCGCGACGCGGCGCTGGGCGAGGTTGACAGGCTGATCGCTGTGCACCCGAATTTCCGCCTCGCGCACCTCATTCGCGGCGATCTGCTGCTCGCACGCGCCAAGCCAATCGCCGGGTTCGGAAATACCGCACGAGACGCCAACGGTCGCATCGAGGAGCTTCGCGTGGAGGCGATCGCCCGTCTGCGCGCGTACCAGCAGCACCCGCCCGAGGGCCTGATTCCGCGGAACCTCGTTCAGGTCGCCCACACGCTTGAGTACGTCGTCGTGATCGACTCTGCGCGATCGCGCCTGTATTTGTTCGAGAACCGCCAGGCCGTCCCCCGGCTTGTCGCCGACTTCTACACCACGCTTGGCAAGCGCGGCATCGAAAAAGCCCGGGAAGGGGATCAGAAGACGCCGATCGGCGTGTATTACGTGACGTCGCGGATTCCTGTTTCGAAGTTGCCGGATTTGTACGGCTGGGGGGCGCTTCCGATCAACTACCCGAACGAATGGGACCGGCTGATGAACCGCACCGGCTACGGTATCTGGCTGCACGGCGTGCCTTCCGACACCTTTGCGCGGGCGCCCTGGGCAAGCGACGGGTGTATTGCGCTCGCCAACCCGGATATTGAAAGGCTCGGCACGAGCGTACGCGTCGGCGCGACGCCGGTAATCATTGCCGAGCGCATCGACTGGGAGGCCCCCGAGACGATTCGCGCCGAGCGAGAGGCGTTCATGCGCCAGCTCGAAGCCTGGCGCGCCGACTGGGAGAGCCGGGACACCGAGCGCTACCTCGCGCACTACGCGCGGGAGTTTCGCTCGGGTGGAATGGATCGGGCCAAATGGGCCGGCTACAAGCGCAAGGTGAATGCCTCGAAAAGCTGGATCAAAGTCGCGCTTGCGGATACGAGCGTGTTTCGCGACCCCGGCAAGGACGATCTCATGGTGGTCGCGTTCAACCAGGACTACCGCTCGAGCAACCTTTCGCAGCAGACGCGCAAGCGCCAGTACTGGGTCCGGGAGGCGGGGCGCTGGAAGATCGCGTACGAGGCGCCGGTCCGGAGCGCGGCGCTGGTACTTCCGGAGTCCTATCGGAAAGCTTCGCGATAAGGCCGAACGAAATCGCTGAACGACGGGAGGTGCCAGGTGTGCCGGGCATGTGTGCGCCGCTTATCACTAAAGCCGTCCGGATCTCACCGACGCTGAATTCCTACTCCGTGTCCCGCTCGGAGCTCTTGCAACAGCGCTATGGTGGCGACACTGAGTGCAATCAGCGCGACCTGCCCCCGTTTCCGAAGATAACAAAGTTGTAATCGCGCTGTCAGCTATCTGTTGGGTGGTTGACAGCAAAATACCTGCTTGCCGCTCATATTGACTCACTTCTCAAGTGGTCCAAATGAAAAAACCCGTGTTCATTGTTTCCGCGGTCTTACTGCTGCTCGTGTTCGTGCTCGGCACGCTGCTATACAAAAGCGAAATGCTCGACAAATCGGCGAAAGCAGCCGGGCAGAACCAATCCTTTCTCGCACGCGAGCATGCACCCAGGCTCGGCCCGGCGGACGCGAAGGTGCACATAGTCGAGTTCCTGGATCCGGCGTGCGGGACCTGCCGCGAATTCTATCCCCTGGTCAAGGACATGATGAAGGCCAATCGCGACAAGATACGCCTCTCCCTGCGCTATGCGCCTTTCCACGCCGGATCGGACAACGTGGTGAGGATTCTCGAGGCCGCGCGCCAACAAGGGAAATTCTGGGAAACGCTGGAGGTGGTCCTCGCCACCCAGCCTCGCTGGGCGCCCAACCACAGGGCGGAGGTGGAACTCCTGTGGCCGCAACTGGGAAACCTGGGCCTGGACTTCGAGCGCATCAAGCGCGACATGTACGCCGCGGCGATCGACCGCGTCATCGCGCAGGATGTCGCTGATGCAAAGGCGCTCAATGTCACCATGACCCCGGAATTCTTCGTAAATGGCCGCCCGCTGCCGAGTTTCGGCTACGACCAGTTAAGAAAACTGGTAGCCGATGCTGTGGCAAAAGCCTATTGACGGAAGTCATTCTGACAATAATGTAATCGGGCGGTCATGATGACGACCGGCGCGACGGTGCAGACTGGACTTGCCGGAAAAGTTCGGACGGTCGCCGTACCAGGATTCCGCCGATTCTTTCCAATCAATCGAAGGAGATGACCATGAAACTGAAGCCCACATTCGCCGCCAGCCTGTTCGCCATGTTGGCGGCGCTCGCGCTCAACGCCAACGCCGCAGTGGATACCCCGGCCGACGCCAAAGTGGAAAAAGCTGCCCCTCAGAAGAAGATGCGGCCTCACTCCCACGTGGAGGAAAAAACCGGGATTCCGCAGAAAGCCCCCGAAGCCAAGCCGGACAAACCCAACGCCGCCAAAGACAAGACCAAGCACTTCCATCCTCGGGACGGGAAGTAAGTTTCCGCCGGGATAGCCGGTGCCAGACCGGCTTTCTTTATGACCGGGCCAACCTGGGGCGCGCCAGGAGAGACATTGGACGCGCGGTTCGTTCAGTCCACAACTTTGCGGAGTCGCTATGGAACACAGGCATGAATCGCCAGATGTTGGCGGGACGACCTCCCGGGCCAACATTGCCTTGATCGTGTTCCTGGTCATCGCAGCGTTTTTCCTGGTTACCGAGCACAGGGCGCACCTCTCCGGGTGGTTTCCCTATTGGCCCTATCTGCTATTGCTGGTCTGCCCCTTGATGCACCGGTTCATGCATGGCGGCCATGGCCATGGGGGTCACGGATCGGGCGAAACCTCGAACGGATCGCCCAAGGACAAGAAATAATGGATCATGACTCCGCCCCGGGCTACGGGCTCTGGTCGCTGGTGATGATCAACTCGCTGGTGTTCATCATCTTTGCGTTCAGCTTTGCCAAACCCCAATCGTCGCGCGACTGGCGCTCGTTCGGCGCGTTCTCGGGCTTTCTGGTTGCGCTGTTTACCGAGATGTATGGCTTTCCACTGACGATCTACCTGTTGTCGGGTTGGCTGTCAGCGCGCTTTCCCGGCATCGACTGGATGGCGCACGATTCGGGCCACCTGCTCGAAACTATTTTCGGCTGGAAGACAAATCCCCATCTAGGACCTTTTCATATCATCAGCAACATTCTGATCGTCGCGGGCTTCTGGCTGCTTGCCTCGGCATGGAAGGTGCTATATGCGGCGCAGCGGGATCACACGCTTGCCTCAACCGGACCTTACGCACGCGTGCGGCATCCCCAATACGTTGGCTTCATCCTGATCATGACCGGGTTCCTGTTTCAATGGCCGACCCTGGTCACGCTCGCGATGTTTCCGATCCTGGTGTTCATGTACGTGCATCTCGCAAAGCGCGAAGAACAGGATGCGCGCGCGGAATTCGGCGATGCCTATACCCGCTACGCGGCGAACACACCCGCGTTCTTTCCACGGATTGAAGCGAAAGTCCATGCATAGGCCGATGGCGAGCTTGGTGCAACAACAGGCAACAAGATCACTTTGTACGGTGGCGAACGGACGCTGAAAAAGATTGCGTCTATACAGATATTCTCGCAACTGGTCACGCAGACTGTGCCAGTGAGCGCGGCGGCCGGCGGCGTAAGCGGAGAGCGGCATTGCAAATCATAGCTATTGCGCCGGCTTTTCCATGGAAGAATCGAGCTTCAGATTTATCCTCTTAAAGGAAACGCATATCATGGACTCCACAAGCAATACAGCCTTGGTCATCGCGATGGTCGTCGCGGTCTTGCTATTGCTGCTCTTCGGCGGCGGAATGGCGACCGGGACGATGTTCAGCGGCGGGATGATGGGCAGCGGCAGCATGGGCGGAATCAGCTGGATGTGGCTTCCCACCTTGCTTGTCGTCGTGCTGGGCGTTGCGCTTTTCTCGGCCATCTCCGGAAAGAAGTAAGGTGAGCAGCCGGACCGCCGCAAACTACAGCAGGCCGCGCTGGACGCGTTGTCTTGTGTCCACGGCAAGCCTTGGCCAGCGGCGGTCGCCATTGCAGCAATCTCAATTGAGTCAACCCCAAAAGGACAAACCACTATGAAGACCTCGATACTCGTTGCCGCAATCATTGCCGGCGCCCTTGCGGCGCCCATCGTATCCGGCCAGGACAAAGCCGCCCCTGCCAAGCCGGCAATGAGCATGGACATGGACAAGCAAATGCCCCAGATGCAGGAGAACATGAAAAAAATGCAGCAGCAGATGGATAAGCTCCAGGCGACGAGCGACCCGAAGGAACGCCAGAAGCTGATGCAGCAGCACATGCAGACCATGCAGGAAAACATGAAAACGATGCGCGGCATGGGCGGCTCGATGATGGGCGGCGGTCAACACGGCGGCATGATGATGGGCGGAAAGAAGGACGGGATGAAGGATGGCGTGAAAGATGGTGAAATGATGAAGCATCATCAAATGATGGAAGAACGCATGGACATGATGCAGATGATGATGGAACAGATGATGCAGCACGATCAGGCAATGCAGTCGATACCCGTCAAATAGCTGCGAGCACCCGCGTTAGTCAGCACACCCTGCTCACCGTGGCGACGCCCGGCCTTATGGTGCGTGCAGCTCTGTGGTCGGCGCTTGCCTTCGCGTTGAATCTGGCCTGGGAAATCGCGCAAGTCAGGTTGTATACGCTCTGGGCCGAGGCGGATGGCCTGACCGTCGCCTGGTCACTGTTTCATTGCACCGTCGGTGACGTTCTGATCGCACTCGCCCTGTTCGCGCTGGCCGGCATGGCGCTCCGGCGCGCGGACTGGCCGGCGTCGCGGCCGTGGACGGGCGGCGGAATGGTCGTGGCCGGCGCCATGGTTTATACCGCATGGAGCGAGTGGTACAACGTCTATCGCGCCGGCAGTTGGGACTATAGCGCGAGTATGCCGCTGATTTTCGGCATTGGTCTTTCCCCGCTGTTGCAGTGGCTGATCCTGCCGCCGGTGTTGGTCATCACCTACCGCACGCTGGAACCGCTGCTGTTCCGTCGGATCAGCTCGCGCAGCCCGATTCCGCCGCGCGACGCTACGAGGGACCAGACATGAACACGGACATGAACCAAACGCATCAGGCGCAGGCACACGCTCACGCGCACAAGGGTTCCGCGCCTGCAAAGACGGCAGCGGTAGCGGGCAGCACCCGCTACACCTGCCCGATGCATCCGGAAGTCGTGCAGGATGCGCCAGGCAGTTGCCCGAAGTGCGGCATGACGCTGATACCCATACTCGAGGCCGCCGCGCCGGCCGCCGCGCCGGCCGCCGAATATACCTGCCCCATGCATCCGGAAATCCGCAGCCCGCAGCCCGGCAGTTGCCCCAAATGCGGCATGGCGCTGGTGCCGGTCGCAGGCTCGGGCGCGGGGGAAGCCGACGATTCGGAATTGCGCGACCTTACGCGCCGGCTGTGGGCGGGGGTTGCGCTGTCGATCCCGCTGGTGGTGCTCTCGATGTCGCCGATGATCGGCTTGCATGACCTGTTCGGGCTTCAGCCGCGGCCACGCGGCTGGATCGAGTTCGCGCTGGGCACGCCGGTGGTGCTCTGGGTCGGCTGGCCGATCCTGTCCAAGTTCTGGTTTTCGCTTGTGCATCGCGCGTTAAACATGTACACGCTGATCGGGCTGGGGGTGGGGCTCGCCTACCTGTTCAGCCTCGCCGCGGTGCTCGCGCCCGCTTGGTTTCCGCCCGAGTTTCGCGAGCACGATGGCGCGGTCGGCACCTACTTCGAGGCCGCGGCCGTGATCGTGACGCTGGTGATGCTCGGCGACGTGCTGCAGTTGCGTGCGATGGGCAAGACCAGCCAGGCCATTCAGCAGCTGCTGCAACTCGCGCCCAACCTTGCCTGGCGCCTGAGCGCGGACGGCGTCGAGGAGCAGGTGCCCCTGGACACCGTAGCCGTCGGCGATCGGCTGCGCGTGAAACCGGGCGAGAAGGTGCCGGTGGACGGCACGGTTCTCGAGGGCACGAGCAGAGTGGACGAATCCATGATCACCGGCGAACCCATGCCGGTCGCCAAGGCTGCCGGCGACAAGGTCACCAGCGCCACCGTGAACGGCAATGGCTCAATGCTAATCCAGGCGGGGCGTGTGGGCGCGGACACCTTGCTTGCGCGCATTATTCACATGGTGAGCGAAGCGCAGCGCACGCGCGCGCCGATCCAGCGGCTTGCCGACATCATCGCGGCTTACTTCGTCCAGATCGTGGTCGTTATCGCCATCGTGACGGCGCTCGCTTGGTGGTTTTTCGGCCCGGAGCCGAGGCTCGCGTATGCGTTTTTGAATGCCGTGGCGGTGTTGATCATCGCCTGCCCCTGCGCGGTCGGTCTGGCAACGCCTATTTCGATGACCGTCGCCATGGGGCAGGGGGCGCGCGCGGGAATCCTGTTTCGCAATGCCGAGGCGATCGAGCGGATGCGCGACATCGACACCCTGGTGGTGGACAAGACCGGCACGCTGACCCTGGGCCATCCGGCGCTGACCGATTTCGTCGCCGAAGGTATTCCGGAAAATGAAGCGCTTACGCTCGTCGCAGGTGTGGAGCAACTCTCGGAGCACCCGATAGGACTCGCGATCGTCGAGGGCGCAAAGGCGCGCGGTCTGACACCGGGGACGGCCACGGCATTCGATGCGGTAAACGGCCTCGGCGTGCAGGCCGATATCGGCGGCAAGTCCGTGCTCGTTGGCAGCGGTAATTTTCTCACGCAGAAAGGCGTCGATGCGAAACCCTGGGAAGCGCGCGCGGAAGCCTGGCGCGCGCAAGCGAAAACGGTCGTGTTCTTCGCGGTGGACGGCAAAGCCGCCGGAATCGCCGCGGTGGCCGATCCGATCAAGGAAAGCACAGCGGGCGCAATTGCGGCGCTGAAGGGCTCGGGCGTGCGCATCGTGATGCTGACCGGCGATTCGAAGCGCACCGCCGATGCGGTCGCGCGGCGGCTCGGCATCGACGAGGCGCTCGCCGAAGTGCTGCCCGAAGACAAAGCCGGTCACGTGAAGCGCCTGCAGGCCGAAGGGCGCAAGGTCGCGATGGCGGGTGACGGCATCAACGACGCACCGGCGCTCGCCGCGGCCGATGTCGGTATCGCCATGGGCACCGGCACCGACGTGGCGATGGAAAGCGCCGGGGTAACGCTGGTGAAGGGCGACCTGCGCGGCATCGCGCGCGCCGCCGTGCTCTCGCGCGCGACGATGCGCAACATCCGCCAGAACCTCGTCTTTGCATTCGGCTACAACGCGCTCGGCATCCCGGTCGCCGCCGGCGTGCTCTACCCGGCGTTCGGCCTGCTGCTGTCGCCGATTTTCGCCGGCGCCGCCATGGCGCTGAGCTCGGTGTCCGTGGTCACCAACGCGTTGCGGCTTAGTCGGGTCGAGCTATGAATTCGGGGCAACAATTATGGAGAAGAAAATGGCGCTGATGATGATTCTGATGGTTGTGTTCCTGCTCGTTGGCGGTCCCGGTGGTCATATGGGTTCGCATGGCGCGAGCAGTTCGCCGAGCGAAGCCTCGCAGTCGCATAACCACGGCGCGGCAAAGCCCGATCCGGAGAAGCCCTGATATATTCTTTTCAGGATCGCGGCAAAGAGGACAAATTGCCGATGCGGCCCGCGCCCCGGGCGCGCCTTGGCCACGACGAAGGTCTGACTGGCGCTCAAGCGGGGCAAGTTCCGGCTCTTCGATGTGCAATCGCCATTCTCAAAAAAGCGGCCCCGTCACGGGGCCGCGAGGAAGGGCAATTGTTGCGGTTCGATCAATAGGCCAATCAACCGCCGATACGGTTCTTGCCAAGCAATTGGTCGAAGCGCGCGACTTCGTTCCCGTTCATGACGACTGTCTTGCCGTCCCTGGTCTGCATGGCGTGGCCCGGCTCCATGTGGGCGGCGCGACCGAACCTGTCTTCCATCGCCATCTTGCCATCGGAAAAAATGTGCACCGTCGAGCCATCCGTGAGTTGGACGGATTTCTCCACCTGGTCTCCTGCCGCCTTGCCCGGCACGATCTTCGTCTCCATCAGCGCTTTGCCATGACGCAAGCTGACGCCCTCGTTCGTGGCGGGATCGGTGTGGATATTTCCGTACCACGTGCCGGAATCCTGCGTGATCGCAGCAGGCGCCGCAATCTTCTTCTCCATTAGCTCTTTGCTATGACGCGAGCTGACGCCCTCGGTCGAGACGGGATCGGTATGGATATTTCCATACCACGTGCCGGAAGCCTGCGCGATCGCAGCAGGCGCGGCAACTGCGAGCGTGAGCGCGGAGGCGAGAATGCTAAGCCGCATTTTGGTGTTGATGGTCATGGTTCAATCTCCTTGATAGTAAAGTCAAAGCTACGATGTCGGCTAAACGCCTTGAAGCACGCTCGGCCCCGACTACGTTTATGTTCGTAGTGACCCAACTATAGGCTGTCGGTCCCTACTAGAGCATGACGCGCAGATTACAACGCGGTTATATCGCTCCACGTATTTCGGTTGGTTGAAACAAGGCAGGCGGAATTGGTGCAGCACAGTCCGGGTAGATCCTGCATGGCAAGAAAATCGTCATGATCGGGAACGAGGTCTGGCGCGTCGACCAACATCCGCGCATTTCGCATCGCGGCTTGACCATTTCATCAATATGGGATATATTCCCATTTAATAGAAATCAAACTGCGCAATGCCGCGCGTAAGCGGAAACAAATCTCAACTGTGAAGGGGTAAAAATGAGCAAGATTACTGGAGTGGGCTTGGCAACCGTTTTGGTCTTGGCTGGCTGTGGTGGCGGCGGCGGTGGCGGAGATGTTAGCGCCCCTGCTGCTTTGCCTGCCGCGACATCCGTTAGCGGCACGGCGACTAAAGGAATCATCAAGCAAGCAAGAGTGCTTGTGTGTCGAATCGTCAACGGCGCGCCCGAGCCCGATGCCTCCTGTGCGTCGACCACTACGGGAAACGATGGTTTCTATAGTGTCGCCTTTAGTGACGGCTATACCGGGGCGGCGATGGTCAAGGTGATGGCAGGCGCGGCAAGCACGATGATGGATGAAACCACCGGTACCGACATTCCCTACAACATGACCATGCGGGCGGTTATTCCCGCGATATCCAGGACGACTACCGCTTACGTGACACCGTTTAGTGAAATGGCCGCAAGCGCCGTGAGTACGACCACAATAGATGCGATAAAAATCGACCAATCGATCGCCGCTGTCCAATCGCTCATGCTGACGCTGGGTATCGATATGAGCGTAATGCCGATGATGGACCTGAAGAGCAACGGCACCGATGCCGCCAAATTGGCTTTGCAATCCAATATGGTCAAGCAGTTGGCCAGGGTGGCCATGGTGGCGAAAAATTCCAATCTGCTCAAAGATGCCAACGGCGTCCCCTGCAATGCCGCTGGCACCACTGCTTCACAGCAAATCGCATGCGCGGTTGGCGCGATGGCGGGCGTAATGAACAGTTACGTTACGGCCGATGCGACGAAGTCGGCGAACCTGCTGGCCGCGTTGAACGCCCAGAACGCGACTGGTGTAAATATGCCCATCCTCAAGGCGGACGGAACCATTGGCATGCAATTTACCGACATGACGTCTGCCGCATCCATGCAAACCGCGATGCAAAATGCGGGGATGACGTTGAATGCCGCCGCGAACGCGGTAAATGTGGTGATGGGCAGAATGCACTGATCATGGCGATGCGACCGGTCCGAACCCGCGCCCAATGGCCAGGTCGGTCGCTTGAGCGTTGCGAATCGCCTTGTTTGATGATCCGGATCCACGCTTCGCGCCATGCCCGAATCTCGTAGCGACTTGTCTTTGGCGGCCGCCTTGCGCCTGATGTCGCCTCTGGTGGAACTGCTGTTGCACGAGGGGGTAACTTACCCGCGTTTCGCCAACGCGCTCAAGAAGACCTTCCTCGAAGCCTCGCAAAACGTTCTCGAAGGAAGTTCAGCGCGGGTGAACGATTCGAGCATCAGCATGTTGTCTGGCGTACATCGCAAGGACGTGCGAGAGTGGCGCTCGGCTGGACAACCGCGACCTCAGGCCAGGATCGCGGGCGCGGTAATGGGGGTCTTTACCCGTTGGGCCAGTGATCCAGACTATTGCGACGAGCACGGGCGGCCTCGGGTACTGGATCGCGCCGGCGGGCCGGGCTCGTTCGAATCGTTGGCAATGTCCGTATCAAGCGATGTTCATCCCCATACGGTGTTGCAGGAACTCACCCGCCTTGGCGTCGCGCGTCGAGCGGAAGGTGAACCGGGCGGCAGCGGCGACAAGGTCAGCTTATGCGTCGATGCGTTCGTCCCAAGAGAGGGGGCCGCCGAAATGCTGCAGATGTTCGCCGATAACGCCGGCGATCACATCTCCGCGGCAACACACAACCTCACGGACGGCCGACCTGCAATGCTCGAGCAAAGCGTATACGCCAATGATCTTACGCCGGAGTCGATTGTGGCTCTGAGCGCCCTGGCTCGCCAAATCTGGTCCAGCGCCTTTCGTGAATTCGCGCGTAAAGCCACGGTCCTGGATCGGAAAGACAAGGGACAGCCCGGCGCGGACCAGCGCATACGCTTCGGCATGTATTGCTATCGCGGTCGAAGCGACAAACGATGACGGATCCCGCATAGTCTTTTTCAAAAGGTATTTCAATGTTCAAATTCATTCTTGCGCGCGTTCGGCAGATTATGGTGATCGTTGCGCCGCTGTTGATGGTGGCTGGCTGCGGCAGCGGAGGCGGTGGCGTTTTCTCACTCGCGGACGTTGGCTCCGGTGGCACTGGAATCGGTGTAATTACAGGCTTCGGCAGCCTGATCGTGGACGGCGTGCGCCGCAACGGCAGCACTGCCACTTATTCGTCGGAGGCGGACCAGGGGTCCGCGATTGCGATGGCGCCGACCGGGGCCATGCTGGGGCACAGCGTGGAATATTCGTATGGCGGCAGCGGCGATTTGATGTCGGTCCTGGTCTCACCCGAGTTGGTGGGAACAGTCACTGCGGTCGGGCCGACGAGCGTCACCGTGCTCGGAACGACGGTGGACTTCAATAGCGATGCTACCATGGGACCGGCAACGAGTCTTGTGGGCTACGCTTCACTGCCGGACATCCAGGTCGGAGACAGAATCGAAGCCCATGGCCTGCTCAAGACCGACGCCCTCGCAAAGGTATACCTGCAGGCCACGCTGATCGTCCGCAAGCCACCCGCCACGGGGGTAAGGCTCACGGGTTACGTGGCACAATACGCCGCCGCCGCGGGCACGTTTACGCTCGGCAGCAATGTGGTAACGCTTGGCTCGGCGACGATCGTTCCGGCCGGTACCGCATTGTCAGACGGCCTACTGGTGACCGTGTGGAGCAATGCCGATCCAATTGGCAACGCCGTTACCGCCAACACTGTTCGTATCAAGTGGCCCGCCGGCACCAGCAGGAATGTCGCGATTTCCGGTGCGATTTCCAGTTATACCAGTGCCGCCAATTTCCGCATCCGCAACATGATAGTCGATGCAAGCACCGCTGTGGTCGCGCCTGGCGGTGCTTCTTTGGCTGAGGGCAGGTATGTCGTGGTAGTCGGTAGCTTCGATGTCAAGACCAACACGCTGACGGCGACCGGCGTAACAGTTTTCACCCCGGCGGCGCCGACGACAGTCGAGTTGCGTGGAACGGTTGCGAATTTTGCTTCGACCGCGAGCTTCACCGTGCGCGGCGTGGTCGTCGACGCGGGCGCCGCCACCGTTACCGGCGCAAGCGCATCGCAACTGGCAAATGGCGTGTTCGTGGACGTGCGCGGCGTTGTGGCAAACAACGTGGTACGCGCAGCCACTGTCGCCGTTCATGCCCTTTCGCCGCTTCAAGCCCCGCCCGGTGCGGTGCTCGACGTGGGCGGCGTCATCGACACCTATGATGCGACAACGGGCCGCTATACCATGACCATGGCCTCGGGCGCCGCCATCGGCGGAACGCTGGGACCATCGATGTTCTATGGCAATGGTACCGCCGTCAATTTCGTTCCGGGCCAGTCGGTAAATGTCTCCGGCATGTTCAATGTAGGCATGTTGTCGACTTCAGTCGTGAATTTCTCGCAGGCGGCCGTCGCGCCCGGATCGGGTTATACCCGCATGGAAGGCGTCGCCTACAACGTCAACAGCACCAGTTTCATGCTGAACGGTGTCACGATTCAGAATAACGGCGTGACTATCCCGGGCGGCGCAATGATGGGTGGCTACCGCATGATGGCGGGTTCGCGCATAAGCGTCGACGTGCAGTTGTCAAACGGCCAATATCTGGCGACGGCGATCAGGCTGCTGAACGGTTGACGGCCGCCGGATAGCGGACCGGCGCGGCCAGGCAATTTTCATACTGCAAAAGCTTCACCCCAATAGTTATACGTAAGCGGCCGCGGGCCAGGAAGATACATCGCGTTCATACGCTTGCATTCGAATCCGGCTTCGATCAAGAGGGCTGGAACATCGCGGTTGAGGTGACAGCCGCCGGCAACTTTCTTCCAGTGGGGCGTCAACCTGTCCTGCCAGCGGCGGACGCCTTTGTCCGGTGCGCGACCGTGTTCGCAGAAGACGAGTCTTCCGCCCGGCACGAGGACGCGGCGCATTTCCTTCAATGCTGCGACGGGATTGGGGATGGTGCACAGCGTATACGTGACGAGTACGGAATCGAAGCTCGCGTCGTCGAAAGGAATGTTTTCAGCTGACAGGCCGACGAGTTCCACATCGAGCCTCGCCCGTGCGATACGTTTGAGTGCGAGGCGGTGCATTTGCAGCGCCGGATCCAGACCGATGATTTTCGTGACTTTGGACCGGTCGTAATGCCGCATGTTCAGGCCGGTGCCAATGCCGATCTCCAGCACACGCCCTACAGCCAACGGGACGACTTTCTCCCGCTGACGGCGCATGGGTTCGACGCCGCAGGCAAGATCAAGCAAATACGGCAAAACGTGCCGATCGTACCAGTTGTCGTTCACTTCGCCGTCTTATCGGTCCACAATGTGCAACGTCATATGGAACGGGGCGGCTCAAGTGGTCCGTATACAAAACCTCGTTCCCGTTAGGACCGTTCCTCGCATCCGCATCGATCCGCCTGTCATCACACTCGTCGTATTCTCAGAAGCGTTGACCACAATGAGAGAGGCGAGAAACTGAACCGATGTTAGCGCACCGTTCCTCATCCAAGATTACAAGAATGTAATGCTGGCGTCAGATTCCTGTCGGTCCCGGGGAGGCATTATGCCGGCACGCGGTAACGTAGCCGGACCGCCTTCAACACTCACCTTGGTCGCCGACATTACAACCATTGACCCGAGGATACGAAGCCATGAAAGCCAAAATGCTCATTCTTGCCGCGCTCGCAATGACCTCGATTGCGGCATACGCGCACGATGACGCGCATTGGGGAATGATGCAGGGCATGATGCACCGCACGGTCGAATTCACCTGCGTGCAGCCGGGGCATTTGGCGGCCGGTATGATGGGCAAGGTGTAGGTAAAATGAGCGTTAAAGTACGTCGGATGATCGCTTACCAAGGAAAGGGAAACAACATGACGCGCAACTCAATTTTGATCGCAGTGTCGATGCTTGGCGCGGGGCTCGCGTTTCAGGCGGGGGCTGAGGACAAACATCATCCACAAACCGGGACCGCACCGGTGGCGGCGGCCGCGGCGGCGGCATTGGCCGACGGGGAAGTACGCAAGATCGACAAGGCCGCGGGCAAGATCACGATCAAGCACGGTCCAATCAAGAATCTGGACATGCCGCCGATGACCATGGCATACCCGGTCAAAGACAAGGCAATGCTCGACCAGTTGCAACCCGGCGACAAGATAAAATTCGAAGCCAGCGACATCGGCGGTACATTCACGCTCATGCGCTTCGAGAAGGTGAAATAGGCGCCAAGCCGGAGCGCCTGTGTGACGTTCCGACCGGAGGCGCCGCTGGTGCATGAGTCCGAACAAGTGGATTGCGGTAGCAGGAGGCTGTGATGACGATGAGTTCGATCAGGCGATTGGGGCGCATGCCCCGGTCCGCCGCTCTGTTTGCGTCAGCCGTGGTTGCTGCAATTGCGGCGATGCCCGCATCCGCGCAGCACCCGTCCGCGCCGGCGGCTGCGGTGTTGTCCGTCGAGATGAACCCGGGCGGCGATCGCACCGCGGCGCCCGCCCTTGCTTCGCTCATCGCCGAAGCACTGAAGAACAATCCGGAGCTGCGCGCGGCGGCGAAAGAGACTGAAGCCGCCAATCAGCGCGTGCGCCCCGCGGGAGCGCTCGAGGACCCGATGCTGGAAGCGGGCTTGCTCAATGTGCCGATCCAGCCGTTTCGCCTGAACCGCGAAGACATGACCATGAAAATGCTCGGGCTGTCGCAGAAGCTGCCTTATCCCGGCAAACGCGCATTGCGCGAACAGGTGGCGGCAAAGGATGCGGAAACGCTCAACTACGGCCTGCGCGAAACCAGCAACCGCGTGGTGCGCGACGTCAAGCTGGCGTATTTCGACCTCGCGCTGACCGACGAGACCGTCCGGCTGCTGCAAAGCAATCGGCGAATCCTGGAGCAGTTCCTGCGGATCGCCGAGGGCCGCTACGGCGTCGGCCAGGCGGCGCAGGCCGATGTGCTGAAAGCGCAGACCCAGCTCGGCCGGATGAGCGAGGAGTTGCTGCGCATGGAACGCGAGCGCCCGGTGATGGAAGCCGAACTGGTGCGGCTGCTCGGCCGGCGCGGTAACGCTTCGCCTATCGAGGTGCAACTGCCACGCCTGCGCGATGCCGGACTGAAGCTCGAAGCGCTGCAGGAGGCGGCGTTGCGCGAGCGCCCGCAATTGCTCGGGCTGCAGAGCGTGATCGAGCGCAACGCGAAGAACCTGGAACTCGCGCGCAAGGAAGCCCAGCCGGACTTCGACCTGCGCTTTTCCTACGGCCAGAGGGAAAGAGACCTCGCCGGCATGCCGCGCGAGGATGTATTCAGTCTCACCGTGGCTATGAATCTTCCGCTGTGGCGCCAGGACAAGATCGAGCCGCGCATCGCCGAGGCACAGGCAATGCGCGAACAGGCGCAGGAAATGCTACAGGTACAGCAAAACGAAGTGCTGGCCAGACTGCGGCAACAGGTCGCGGTCACCGAGCAAAGCCGCAAGTCGGTGCGCCTGTATGAGACCGACATCCTGCCGCAGGCGCGGCTCGCGGTCGAGGCAACGCTCGCGGCCTACAACGTGAGCCGCGCCGACGTGCTGATGCTGCTCGACAGCCAGATGACCTTGTTCGGCTACGACATCAGCCGGGCGAAGGAACTGGTCAACTTCAACAAGGCGCTGGCAGAGATCGAATTGCTCGTCGGCAGGCAGATGTTCTGACATCCACGGCAAGGGAATGGCAATGAAACCAACTGTTTTGTTCGCGGCGGCGGTGGTACTGGGGGGGGCGTTGTTGGCGGCCGGCTATTGGTGGGGCGTGAATCAATCGGCGCCGCCGGCGTCACGCACGGCCGAAGGCAAAGCCGACCGCAAGGTGCTCTATTACCGCAACCCGATGGCGCCGGCGGATACGTCTCCGGTGCCGAAAAAAGCCCCGGACGGCATGGATTTCGTGGCTGTGTACGCGGACGATGCGCCGGGAGCGCAGGCCGGCAAACCCGCGCCCAAGATTCTTTTCTATCGCAATCCGATGGGCCTGCCGGACACTTCGCCGGTGCCGAAAAAAGACCAGATGGGCATGGACTACATTGCCGTATATGAGGATGACGAGCCTGCATCGGCCACCCCGCTGGTCAAGCTGAGCCTGGACAAGGTGCAAAAGCTCGGCGTCAAAACCGAGGCGGTCGCCTTGCGCGATCTCAACAGCACTATCCGGGCAGTGGCGACGGTGCAGGCGAACGAGCGCTCGCTCGCCACCGTCACTGCCAAGTTCGACGGCTGGATTCAGCGGCTCTACGTCAACACCACCGGCCAGGCGGTGCGAAAGGGCGAGGCGCTGATGGACGTGTACAGCCCCGACCTGATCACAGCGCAGCAGGAATATCTGATCGCGAGAAGGGGCGTGCAGACGCTCGCGGGCGGCAGCGCGGAAGCGCGGGCGAGCATGCAGCGTTTGGCGGACAGCGCTTTGCAGCGCTTGCGCAACTGGGACATCTCCGAAACGGAATTGCAGCGCCTGCAACAGGACGGCAAAACCACCCAGTACCTGACGCTGCGCTCGCCCGCGAACGGTGTGGTGCTGGAAAAACCCGCGATCCAGGGAAAACGCTTCATGGCCGGGGAGGTGCTGTACCAGGTCGCCGACCTGTCGCAGGTGTGGCTGCTGGCCGATGTGTTCGAGCAGGATCTCGGACAGGTGCGCATCGGACAGTCGGCGAACATCAAGGTCGATGCGTACCCTGAGAAGGCGTTGACGGGCAAGGTGACGTTCATTTATCCCACCGTCACCACCGAGACCCGCACCGCCAAAGTGCGGGTGGAGCTGGCCAATCCGGGAGGCTTGCTCAAGCCGTCCATGTACGCGCGGGTGGAGTTCATATCTTCGCGCGGCAAAGGGCAGGCCTTGAGCGTGCCCGATTCCGCGGTGCTCGACACCGGCACGCGGCAACTGGTGCTGGTCCAGCGCAGCGAAGGACGGTTCGAGCCGCGGCCGGTGAAGCTGGGGATGCACGCCGATGGCTACATCGAAGTCCTGGAGGGCGTCAAAGCCGGCGAAATGGTGGTGGTCAGCGCGAATTTCCTCATCGACGCGGAGAGCAACCTCAAAGCGGCGTTCTCAGGCTTCGGCCAGAGCGCGGAAGGCGCAAGACCGGACGCGAAGGGCGAGGCCAAGCCCGCTGCGCCTGCCGCCGCTACTGCGTCCGCGACGCATCGCGGCGAGGGCACGATCGAAGCCGTGGATGCAAAAACCGCCAGCGTGACGCTCGCGCACGGTCCGATCCCGAGCCTGAAATGGCCGGCGATGACCATGGATTTCAAGGTCAAGAATGCGGCGCTGTTGCGCACCTTGAAACCGGGTCAGAGAATCGACTTCGACACGGTAGCGGGCGCGCCCGGCGAATACGTCATCGTTCGCGCGCAGCTGTCCACACAGTCGAAGCCGTCCGCCGAATCGAATCCGGCTGTCGAAACGAAGCCGGCCGCCGCGCCCAAGCCCGCCGCCGACGCGCATAAGGGACACTGACATGCTCGGACGCATCATCGAATGGTCGGTGCGCAACGTTTTCCTCGTGCTGCTCGCCACCTTCTTCGTCGTTGCCGCGGGCGTGTATTCCGTCATGCGCACGCCGCTGGACGCGATTCCGGATCTGTCCGATGTGCAGGTGATCATCTATACCGAGTATCCGGGGCAGGCGCCGCAGGTGGTGGAAGACCAGATCACCTACCCCTTGAGCACGGCCATGCTGGCGGTGCCCAAGTCCAAGGTGGTGCGCGGGCTGTCGGTGTTTGGCGCCTCCTTTATCTATGTGATCTTCGAGGACGGCACCGACATCTACTGGGCGCGCACGCGGGTGCTGGAATACCTCAACTTCGCCTCGGGGCGCATGCCGCGCGGCGTCACGCCGACGCTGGGGCCGGACGCTACCGGCGTGGGCTGGGTCTACCAATACGCCGTGCTCGCGGCCAACCGCTCGCTGGCGGAGCTGCGCAGCGTCCAGGACTGGTTCGTGCGCTACCAGCTCACCAAGGCCCAGGGCGTGGCCGAAGTGGCCAGCGTGGGCGGGTTCGTCAAGACCTACCAGGTCACGGTGGAGCCGAGGAAGCTCCAGGCCTACGGCATATCGCTGATGAAGCTCTCGGAGGTGATCCGCGCCAGCAACCGCGACGTCGGCGGCCGGGTGATCGAAATGGCGGAGACCGAATTCGTGGTGCGCGGCCGCGGCTATCTGCGCGGCGTGTCCGACATCGAGAACCTGGTGGTGAAGGCGGACAAGGGCACGCCGGTGCTGATCCGGGACATCGCGCGGGTCGAGCTGGTGCCGGACGAACGCCGCGGTCTCGCTGAACTGAACGGCGAGGGCGAGGTGGTCGCGGGCATCGCCGTCGCGCGCTATGGCCAGAACGCCCTCGACGTCATCCACAATCTTAAAGCCAAGATTGAGGAAATCTCCTCGGGTCTGCCACAGGGCGTGTCGCTGCAAACGGTCTACGACCGCTCGGACCTGATCCATCGGGCCATCGACAACCTGAAACGCACGCTGATCGAGGAAAGCGCCATCGTGGCGCTGGTGTGCGTGGTATTCCTGATGCATGCGCGCAGTGCGCTGGTAGCCATCGTCATGCTGCCCATCGGCGTGCTGATCGCGATGATTGCCATGCATATGTTGGGACTCAACTCCAACATCATGAGCCTGGGCGGCATCGCCATCGCCATCGGCGCGATGGTCGATGCGGCCATTGTCATGATCGAGAACGCGCACAAGCATCTGGAGCGGGCACCGCCGGACGCACGGCGCGTGCAGATCATGATCGATGCCTGCCGCGAAGTCGGGCCGGCGCTGTTTTTCAGCCTGCTGATCATCACTGTGTCTTTCCTGCCGGTGTTCACGCTCGAAGCGCAGGAAG
>JGI1357J11328_10001343_pt1 | contig 18754 bp, 13 predicted proteins | sample Subgrocontami54m_FD_11328 | JGI IMG/M metagenome (IMG submission 11328)
CCCGCCGGTACAGCTCGGCGCGCTTCGGCTGGTCCGTCAGCTTCTGCGCCTGGAGGAGGACCTCCGCCAGTTGCTGGTTGGCGTAGAAGCCCTCCCGCGAGGCGCCGGGATTGCAGAAGAAGTAGCAGACGAAGTTGTCCGGGTCGCCGTTGTCCCCCGTCCACCCCAGCATGTACAGGGGGAGCTGGCCGTTCTTCCGCTTGTCGAGATAGACGGCCCAGTCGGTGGTCTGGAGCTGCACCGTGATCCCTGCCTTGGCCAGGTCGGCGGCCATGGCCTCGGCGATCTCCTTCGGGTTCGGGTAATACGGCCGGGAGACCGGCATGTACCAGAACTGGAGCGGTTCCTTCCGGCCATCCTCCCAGGTGATGTCCTTGAGCCCCTGCCCGAATCCCGCCTCCTTCAAGAGATCGCGGGAGCGCTGGGGGTTGTACTCGAAGTCTTTCAAGTCCTTGTTGTTTCCCCAAAGCGAGGGAGGCTGGAACTGATTGGCCACCATTCCCGTTCCGCCGTACAGGGCGTCCACGATCCCCTTCTTGTTGATGGCGTGGGCGATGGCCTGCCGGACGCGCTTGTCCTGGAATTCCTTCACCTTGTAGTTGAAGGCCACGTACCCGGTGGTGTTGGTCGGCCGGAGGATGATCTGGAGGTTCGGATCGGCCCGGACCACCTTCACATCGTCGGGGTTCACACCCTCCATCCCGTGGATCTCGCCCGCCTTCAGTGCGGCCAGGCGCTGGGAGCTGTCCTTGATGTTCCGGACGATGACCCGCTGGACCTTTGGGGCGTTGGCCTTGTCCCAGTAGTCCTTGTTGGCCTCCAGGATCACTTCCTGCCCGACCTTCCACTCCACGAACTTGAACGGGCCCGTCCCCACGGGATGCTTCGAGAAGGCGGTCCCCCATTGCTCCACCGCCTTGGGGCTGACGATGTCGAAGACGAACATCGCCAGATTGGCGAGGAACGGCCCCTGCGGAGCTTTTAGGGTGATCCGAACGGTGGTCGGGTTGACGGCCTCGACCTTGGTGATGAGGCTCTTATCGTCGAAGCCGCCGAACTGGGCCTCGTAGTATTCGAAGGTCTTGCCCGCCTTGATCTGGTCCTCGTGCTGCGGGTGCTTGGTGAAGCGCCACCGCTCGAAATTCCAGACCACGGCCGAGGCCTCGAAGGGCGTCCCGTCGTGGAACTTCACGTTCCGCCGCAAGGTGAAGGTCCAGACCGTCCCGTCGGCGCTGACCGTCCATTTCTCGGCCAGCGCGGGGACGACCTCCGTCGTGCCCCCTTTGTATTTCGTCAAGCCTTCATAGACCTGGCGCGTGATCCGGGAGGAGATCCCATCGGTGATGATGGCCGGGTCGAGATCCACCGGTTCACCTTGGGCCCCGAAGATGAAGGTGCTCTGGGCCATGGCCGGTCCTGCCATCAGGATCAGGAGCGTCAGCACGACGAAGCTGCTCAACCGGGTGATTCCTCTCATGGGTTCTCCTTCCTTCTCCCCCCCACCTGCCCTCCACCCCAAGGAGGGGGAGGGTACGGGAGGGGGCAAATGCGTTGGGTTCGCAGCACGATCACCGGAGCTGCCGGATGGCCTCCGCCATCCGATCCATCCCCTTCTCGATGTTGGCCATCGAGGTCGCATACGAGATTCGGATGTGGGCGTCGCTGCCGAACTCCACCCCGGGGACCACCGCGATCCGCGCCGTGTTCAGCAGGTAGGCGGAGAAACTGGTGGAGTTCGTAACCGTGGTCTCCCCGTGACGCTTGCCGTACGTCCCCGAGACATTCGGGAAGACGTAAAAGGCCCCCTGAGGACTGAGGCAGCTGACCCCCGGCATGGCCTTGAGCCGCTCGACGATGTACCGGCGCCGCCGACCGAACTCCTCCCGCATGCGATGGGTCGGTTCCTGGGGCCCGGTCAAGGCCGCCACCCCCGCCCGCTGCGAGATGGAGGTGGGGTTGGACGTCATCTGGCTCTGCAAGCCGTCCATGGCCTTGATGATCTCCTTGGGGCCCGCGGTGTACCCGACGCGCCAGCCGGTCATAGCGTAGGCCTTCGACAGCGAATTCACCAGGATCGTCCCGGCGTACACCTGGTCGCTCAGGGAGGCGATACTCACGTGCTGGTATCCGTCGTAGATCAGGGATTCGTAGGTCTCATCGGAAAGCAGCCAGAACCCCCGCTCCACTGCCAGGGCCGCCAACCCCGTGAGCTCCCCCAGGGTGAGCGCGGCGCCGGTGGGATTGCAGGGCGAATTCAGGACCAGGATCTTGGTGCGGGTCGTCACCAGCGGCTCCACCAGAGCGCGCTGCAGGCGGAAGCCCTGGCTCTCGGATGTCTGGACGAAGACCGGCTTGGCATCGCACAACTTCACCTGTTCAGGAAAACTGACCCAATAGGGGGCAGGGATGATGACCTCGTCGCCCGGCTCCAGCAGCGCCTGGAAGACGTTGTAGAGCGAGTGCTTCCCGCCGCAGGAGATGAGGATCTGGTTGCGCCCGTAGGCGAGCCCGTTGTCCCGCTTCAGCTTGGCCACCACGGCGTCCTTCAACTCGTCGATGCCGCCGGAGGCGGTGTACTTGGTGAAGCCCTCGCGGATGGCCTGGATGGCCGCGTCCTTGATGTGGTCGGGTGTGTCGAAGTCCGGCTCTCCCGAGCCGAAGCCGATCACATCAATCCCTTCGGCGCGCATCCGCCGGGCGGTGGCGGAGATGGCCAGGGTAACCGAGGGGACGAGATTCCGCGCCCGCTGCGAGACACTCATAGGCTGCTCCTTCCGGAGGAGGGGGTTTGGCTGGCGCGCTCCTTGAGCAGCTTGGAGGCGAGGGGCGGGACCAGATCCTCCACGTTGCCCCCCAGGAGGGCGACCTCCTTCACCAACCGTGAACTCAAGTATGTGAACGCCTGACTCGGCATCAGGAAGACCGTCTCGACCTCCTCGCTGATCTTCCGGTTCATGAGGGCCATGGCGAACTCCGACTCGAAATCGGAGACCGCACGGATTCCCCGCAGGATGACCTGGGCTCCCTTCTTCCGGACATAGTCCACGGTCAGGGCGTCGAAGGTGTCCAGTTCCACCTCCGCGAGACCGCCGATGGCCTCCCGGATGATGGCCAGCCGTTCTTCCAGGGTGAAGAGCGGGCTCTTCTGCGGGTTGCGGGCGACGGCCACGATCAGGCGGGGGAAGATCCGGAGGGCCCGCCGGACCAGATCGATGTGCCCGTTGGTGAAGGGGTCGAATGTCCCGGGGTATACGGCGGTTATCCGCATTCCGCCTCCTTCGTGTAGAGGGTCAGGCTGCTCTCTCCGTAGCGCCGTCGCCAGGCCCGTCGAAGGACGCCGACCCGGTCCGGCAGGGCGGTCTTGTGAAAGGCCTGGGTTACGAGCGCGCCATTGTCGCTCAAAAGGCGTCCGTCGGCAAGTGTTTCAATGCAGCGGATCGCCAGGTCCCCGGCATAGGGGGGGTCCAGGAAGATGCAGTCGAATGTCTCCCCCGCTGCCTGCAACCGCGCGGGAGTCTGGAGGGCGTTGCCGGCGAGGACCCGGGCGCGCTCCGTGAGTTTCAGGGCTGCCAGGTTCGCCTGGAGGCTCGCCACGGCGCGGCGATCCGCCTCGACGAATGTGACGCTCGCAGCACCTCGGCTCAGCGCCTCCAGACCGACGGCCCCTGTTCCGGCGAAGAGGTCGAGTACCCGGGCCCCCTGGATGCGGGCTCCCAGGACGTTGAAGAGCGCCTGCCGCAAGAGATCGGAGGTCGGCCGTGTCTTGGCGCCCTTGGGGCTCTGCAGCCGCCGCCCGCGATGCTCGCCTGCGCTGATCCTCATCGCTCTCTCGCGTCAATTGGTCGATCAGTCAACTCGTCAATTAGTCGGTGCGGCACAGGGAACGTGCAGACCCGACAGCCTGAAAACGCGTTTTGACCTATTGACAAATCGACTAATTGACAAATTAACCGACCTGGGCCAGGCCCAGGCGTGAGGCCCAGCGCTCTTCCATCGCCCTCCGGACCCCCGCCCATTCCCCATCGAGTGCTGGGACCTCCGCCAGGATCGCCGTCGCCTCGGCACGGGCCTTCTCCAGCAGGCTAAGATCCGCCGTGAGGTCCCCCAGGGCAAATCCGTCTAGGCCGGATTGTCGCGTGCCGAAAAATTCCCCCGGGCCGCGCAGCCGGAGGTCGGCCTCGGCCAGGGCGAACCCATCGGATTCGCGCATCAGGGCCTCCAGCCGGGCCCTGGCCTCTTCCGTGATCTCTTCTCGATCGGCAACGACGAAACACACCGCAGGGCGGTCCGCCCGCCCCACCCGTCCGCGAAGCTGGTGCAGTTGGGCCAGTCCCAGGCGATCGGCGTGCTCGATCACCATGGCGGTGGCCTCGGGCACGTCCACCCCCACCTCGACCACGGTGGTGGCCACCAGGAGCCGGACCTGCCCCTCGCGAAAGGCAGCGATCGTCGCGGCCTTTTCCGCGGCCGGCAATCGGCCGTGAACCAGGCCGACCCCGAATCCGCCCAGCGGGCCCCGCCGGTAGGCATCAGCCGTCTGGACGGCCGCCTTCAGTTCCGCGGCCGACTCCTCCACTACCGGGCAGACCACGTAGCCCCGCTCGCCCTGGGCCAGGCGCGCGCGGAGTTCCGCCTCGATGCGGGGACGTTCCGCCTCCTGGACCCAGAGAGTCGCGACCGGCCGGCGGCCGGGCGGCAACTCGTCGATCACGCAGAGGTCCAGGTCCCCATAGAGCACCAGGGCCAGGCTGCGCGGGATGGGCGTGGCGGTCATGACCAGTACGTCCGGGTGGGTGGCCTTCTTCTGGAGACCGGCCCGCTGCAGGACGCCGAACCGGTGCTGCTCGTCCACCACCACGAACCCCAGGCGGCCGAAGACGACATCGGGCTGCAAGAGCGCGTGGGTCCCCACGACGAGACACGGGGACTCGCCTGCCAGGAGGTCCAGCGCCTGGCGCCGCACGGAGGGAGTGATCCCGCCGGCGAGGTGAACCACCGGGACCCCGAGGGGTTCGGCCAGCGCCCGGGCCCGCTCCGCATGCTGTGCGGCCAGGATCTCCGTCGGCGCCATGATCGCCGCCTGGTAGCCGCTGCCGATCGCGGTGAGGGCAGCCAGGACGGCCACGATCGTCTTGCCGCACCCCACGTCTCCCTGGAGGAGGCGTTGCATCGGCCTGGGCTGGGCCATGTCATTCCAGATGGCCTCCAGGGCGCGCGCCTGGGCGGGCGTCAGCCTGAAGGGAAGAAGTGCCCGTGCCCGCTCCGCCAGGGCATTCGGCACCTGGAAGGCGACCCCGGCCTCTGCGGTCCGGGTCGCGCGCTGGCGCAGGATCGCGAGGCTGAACAGGAAGAACTCGTCGAAGGCCAGCCGGTGGCGGGCAGCCGTGGCCTCGGCCATCTCGTTGGGAAGGTGCAGGCCCTGCACCGCCTGGGGAAGCGGGAGCAACCGATGCCGCTCCCGCACCGCCGGCGGCAAGGGATCGGGGATGCCGGGGGCCTGCTCCCGGGCCAGCTCGGCCAGCAACCGCCGGAGAAACCGCTGGGTCAGCCCGGCGGTCAGGGGATAGATGGGAACGATCCGCCCCGTATGGTACCGGGCATCCGCGCCCTCCTGGATCTCGTGCTCGGGGTTCACCATCTCTCGGGGAGGATACGGACTCACCCGGCCCGCCAGGATGACCCGCTGCCCCCGCCGGAACGTCAGGGTGAGGTAGGGCTGCCGGTACCAGCGCGCCAGGAGCGTCCCGGTGTCGTCTTCCAGCATCACCTCGCAATACGGAACGCCACGTCGCGTGCGGGCCGCGCCGACCGCCTTCACTCGGCCGGCCACCGTCTGAAACTCTCCCAGGCGGAGGCGACCGATGGGCAGGAGGGCCCGACGATCTTCGTAGCGCCGGGGGACCAGGAGCAGCGCGTCCCGAACCGTCTGGACTCCCAGGCGTTCCAGGCACCCCGATCGAGACGGGCCGATCCCCTTCAGGAAACGCACGGGGGTCGTGAGCGTCACCCTGGTGGGGACCCGAGAGGGAGAAAGGGCTTGCCTTGAGGAGGCCAATTCAGTATAGTCTGACGCCGTCATTTTGATTTCGGATTTCGAATTTCGGATGTCGAATGTGAAAATCCGAAATCCGACATTCGACATTCGAAATTCCAGTCACGGCTTCCAGACCGGGTACCCCGCCCCGAGCGGGGTGAGAAGGAGAGCGTCCTGATGCCTGCCACGCGATGTGAGATTTGCGGCAAGGGCCCACAGTTCGGTGCCCAGGTGAGCCACGCCCACAACGTCTCCGCCAAGAAGCGCTACCCCAATGTCCAGCGGGTCCGCGCCATGATCAACGGGGCGGCCCGGCACATCCACGTCTGCACCCGCTGCTTGCGTTCTGGAAAGGTCCAGAAGGCCGCCTGACCAAGAAGTCAATTGGTCAATGAGTCAATTCGTCAACCGGTCCCGTGCGGCGAAGCAGGGGGCGAAGCCTTGCATCCTCTGCCCTCGAGAGGATGCTCGCTTCCACCCACCCCTTCGACTGACATCCGCTTGGGGCATTCCCCAATCGACCACTTGACCAATCGACCAATTGACGTCGCTCACTAGAGCGACCTGATCCGCTCCACCCCGACGACGCCGTCCACCTTCTGGATCGCCTGCATCGCGGCCTGGAGCTGTCGCAGATCGTTCACCTCCAGGACGAAGGTGTTCAGGCCCGTCCGCTCCTCCGTCACCCGGATCTCGGCCTGCGCAATGTTGGTGTTGGTCCCGGAGATGGCGGTGCTGATCTCCGCCAGGATGCCGGGGCGATCCTTCCCGATCTGCACCCGGATCTTCACCTGGTGCGACCCCTTCCGCTGGCCGTCCCAGTTCACGGCGATCTGCCGCTCCGGGTCCGCCATCAGGCTCACCGCGTTGGAGCAGTCCGCCGTGTGAATGGAGACCCCCCGGCCCCGGGTGATGAAGCCGATGATCTCGTCGCCGGGCACCGGGCTGCAGCACTTCGAGAAGCGGACCAGGATGTCGTCAATCCCGCGGATGCGCACTCCTTCCTCGGTCGGGCGCGCGCGCGCCGGCTTCCGATCGGTCTTCTTCTCCTTCGCCTCTTCCGCCTCGGTGAGGGCCTGCATCTCCTCCGGCGGCAGCAGCCGCGTCACTGCCTGCCGGGGAGACACCTTGCCGTAGCCGACGGCCGCGAAGAAGTCGTCCTCGCTCCCCAGCCCGTAGCGCCCCAGGATGGGGGCCAGCGCTTCCGGTTTGAGGAGTTGGCTCGGGCTCTTGCCCAGGCGGCGAATCTCCTTCTCCAGCATGTCGCGACCCAGGCTGAGGCTCCGCGTGCGCTCCTCGTTTTTGATCCACTGGCGGATCTTGCCCCGGGCGCGGGGCGTCTTCACGATCTTCAGCCAGTCCCGGCTGGGCGTATGGTTCGGGGAAGTCAGGATCTCGACGATGTCGCCGTTCTGCAGCTCGGTCCGGAGGGGGACCAGGCGCCCGTTGACCTTGGCGCCTACGCAGCGGAGACCGACGTCGGTGTGGACGGCGAAGGCGAAGTCGACGGGCGTGGCCCCCTTCGGGAACGGCTTGACGTCCCCCCGGGGGGTGAACACGTAGACCTCATCGGGGAACAGGTCTATCTTGAGGGTGTTCAGGAATTCCTTGGAGTCCTTCAGCTCCCGTTGCCACTCCATCATCTGCCGGAGCCAGACGAAGCTTTCGTCCGAGGGGTCGAGGCTGGTGCGCCCCTCCTTGTACTTCCAATGGGCGGCGATTCCCTCCTCCGCCACCCGGTGCATCTCCCAGGTGCGGATCTGGATCTCGACGGGATCGCCCTTGGGGCCGATGACGGTGGTGTGCAGGGATTGGTACCCGTTGCTCTTGGGCACCGCGATGAAGTCCTTGAAGCGTTGCGAGATCGGCTTCCACAGGGTGTGGATGACCCCCAGCGTGCCGTAGCAATCCTTGACGGAGTCGGTGATCACGCGAACGGCCGTCAGGTCGTAGATCTCGTCGAACTCCTTCTTCTGGTCGCGCATCTTCTTGTAGATACTGTAGAAATGTTTCGGCCGGCCGGTGATCTGGGCCGTGATGTCCACCTCCGCTAGCTTCCGTTCCAAAAGGCCGATGACCAGGTTGAGGTCCCCCTCCCGCTCCTGCCGCTTGCGCGCGATCTGCGCCGCGAGGTCCCGATAGGCCTCCGGGTCCAGGGACCGCAGGGCCAGGTCCTCCAGCTCCGCCTTGATCCAGTAAATCCCCAACCGGTGAGCTAGCGGCGCGTAGATGTCCAGGGTCTCCCGGGCGATGAGATGGCGCTTGGCCTCGGGCAGCGGGTCCAGGGTGCGCATGTTGTGCAGCCGGTCCGCCAGCTTGACCAGGATCACCCGGATGTCCTTGGACATGGCCAGGACCATCTTGCGGATGTTCTCCGCCTGGGCCTCCTCCCGGGTGCTGAAGGGGATCCGGGACAGCTTGGTGACGCCGTCCACCAGGGCGGCGATCTCGGCGCCGAAGTGCTCCTGNATTTCCTTCAGGGTGGCGTGGGTGTCCTCCACCGCGTCGTGGAGCAGCCCGGCCGCCACGGTGGCGACGTCCATGCGGAGATCGGTGAGGATCGCGGAAACCTGCAGGGGGTGGGACAGGTAGGGCTCGCCGGAGATGCGTTCCTGGCCCTTGTGGGCCTTGGCGGCGAACACGTATGCCCGCATCACGGGATCGACGTCCGCCTGAGGATTGTACTCGTGGACTTTCTCCAGGATGCCTTCGATGCGCACANCATTGCTCCTGCCGCTGNGGAGCGGTAAGTGCAGTGTAACACGGGGGTTTTCGGCCTATCAAGGATTATCTGACTGCCGCCTTAGTGCGCGATCCGAGGTGCTGGCCAGCGCTCAGGGAAAGCCCGCCGCCCGCCTCATGGCCAAGCCGCAAGGAGTTTGTCTAAATAGTCTGCGACCGCACCGCGCTTGAGGTGCCGATGAGCGAACTGGTTCCGGAAGCTCCGCAGGCAGCCGTAGCAACTCGCGCTCCTGCCGCAGCCGCATTCACCACTGACCCTGTTCTTCGCAGCTCGCAGGCATTCCAGAAGCATTCCTTCCTCCTCCAAACGGGCCACGAGCCCTGCCCCGCCTGGAACATTGTCATACAGGACGATGGGCGGAACCGCTTGGTCTGGGCTGCTGTACGCGACCGTTGCACTAAGGTCGGTCGTGGGAACTTCCAGGACGTGCGCAGCACCTTCGACCAAGGCGTAAGCCAGAGAGTGTGCGAACCAGACAGGGTCAAGATGTCCTTCAGCGTGGGGTGCCAAGGTGAACTGAAGGCGCAGTACATCGGTTACGAACTTGTGCCCCAAGGACACATTCTCCAGCTTGCCAGGGCACTCGACACCGTATGGGGTCATGTGCGGTTGTTTTCTGTTTTGGAACCCAGCCCCGCAGGCTCCGCAGATATAGAACCCCCGTCCGCGGCGACCTTCGCACAACACAACCATGTAGCCTGGTGAGGTTTTCGTTAGGGTAATGACTCCCCGGAAATCGATCTTCTCACGATCTTCCCCTTTCGGGCGGTCAAAATAGGGACGCGTCGTGAATACTCTCGTCGGCCTAGCCTTGGGGTCCTCAGGTTTCTGGCGATTCGTGACGAATCCGAACTGCGGGTCGATGTATCCATCCTTCGGCCCAGCCATCCGGTCACAACATCGCACGGCTGGCTCCGCTTCATCCTGCCCCCACGACACGAACATGTGGTGGCGGTCGCATCTCTTGTACAACCTCCGATCCCATTCCCTTTCAGGAACCCTCTTCAGCCCATAGGATGTCCAAAGTTTCTTGTTCGCCACCACCTTGCTTGTGGGGGCGAATTCTGCCACGGCGATCGCGAGGTCTCGCTGCAGCGAAACCTCCAGCGCCTCGCGACTACCGCTCCCTTTTGTCCTCTGGGGATCCAGCTCCACCACGTCCACCGGAAACCCATACTTCGGAATGACCGCTTTGCGTGAGAGAAAGGTAAGTGTGTCCTCACCAGCTATCGTTGAAGCTCGGTCTTGAGCCCAGATGGCGGCTTGCAGGTCCTCGCGCTTTCCTCTGGCCTTAGCCTCGGTTTCCAACTTCTTCACGCCCCGGAAGTCGCTCGACACCTCGGTTTCGGCCATGAAGAGTCGGCTGTCGTCCCCAGCGATACTTTCGATCCAGGAGCCATTTCTCAGTCCGACTTCGTTGACCATCTCGGCCGGGACAACATCACTGAGGGACTGGTCAAGTTCATCTCGGTGCTCTCGGAGGTACGCCTTGAACTTCTCAACCCCGACTGGTGCGAGCAGATCCTCGAAGAATTTCTCGACACTCTCGAACTTGCCGGGAAAATCGCGAAAGAAACGGGACAGGGCCGTCGCCGCGATATGCCGGGAGATGATCTTCTCGTTGCGCATACTCAGGGCGGGAGGACGCACCAGTCCCTGAAGCATTCGTGAAGGCTCGTTGAAATGGTAGAGGTCGTGGGGACTACGGCGGCAGTACGTGACCGCGAAACCAGCAAATCCGCTCCGGCGCCCGGCTCGTCCAACACGTTGAGCGTAGTTGAAGGCTTCAGGAGGCACGTTGCGGAGGAAGATCGTATCTAGGTCACCAAGATCCACGCCCAGCTCAAACGTTGTGGAGCAACTCAGGACGTGGATCTTTCGTTCCTTGAACTCGCGCTGGAACTCTCGTGCCTTCTCCTTGTCAATCTGCGCGGTGTGCTCCTCCACGCGAAGGGATGCCGGGAGGTCTTCTTCATAGAGAACGCGGTAGTGGTAGGCGGGGTTGTCCTCGGCCCTCGCTAGCTGAGTAACGAGAGTTCCTGGGCAGCGGAACCTTGGGCACGTCGCACGAATGGAAATGGTCTGTAGGCGACCACAGATATCACAGCGGAAAATGGGGCTGCCCGGTTCGACGAGGTGTGCGCGCCACCAGTCCGGGTTCAGTCGTTTCGCGTCGCCCGCGCGGACGAACAGACGGGCCTCCGATGCTATTGGTTCCTCCATCCGGCTGAGAGCTTCCCATACTGCACTCAGAGCTTCCTGTGCCAGCGTCGTAGCTTGCCGTTCCTCAAAACCAGCCTTCTTGAGGATCCTCGCCAGAAACGTTGCTCGACTACCCGTTTTTCCATCCCAACTTCTCACGTACTTATTCCGTCTAGGAACACCAACCCTCACAGATCGCTGCTGAGCCTGAAGGCTCAGGTCTTCCCAAGAGATGGAGACACCATGATGTGCGTGAAGTTCCACAGCCTCATCGGCTCTCATAAAATCCATCAGCACCAGCAGAAGGTTCCGAGCATCCTGCTCGCCAAGACTCCAGGGGGGGTTCAGAAGTACGTCCGGGACGCTAATCCAATCCGGCCATCTGATTGACCACCGGAGCAAACCTGCACCCTCTAGCGAAATCCGACGCTCCTCCGTGAGAAACTCCCGATATAGGGCGAGCCACGCCTCACGCAGGAGTTCCAGTTGGCCCGTCGTGCTAGGCAGTACGTTTCTCTGCCTGAAGAGGTCGCGCAGGCTCGTGGCCAATTCTCGCAGAGAAAGTCCTTCCGGTGCGTACTGGGCAAGGGCCCGGGCTGTCTTCAGGATCAGGTTGCGGTAGAGAATATCTTTGTAAGAGTCCTGGAGGTACCAGGCGAAGAACGCAGCTTCCTGACGGCTGTCGGCGAAGGCGAGGACCTTCCTGCGGTCAACTGGTAGCTTCTGGTGCAACGTCGTCGCGATAACGGCGTTCGGGCCATCGGTTCCATGGATGACCTCTCGGACAGGATCGCGGCCACTCGCGTTATATCCGCATGAACTGCATCTCGCTAGTTGATCTGCTCGATCTTCATCCTTGGGGGGATCCTCTTGCATCACCAGAATCGAGTTGTCATGCCGACATTTCGGTCCCTGGACCACCCCACTGGCTCGCCACATCTCACTGCAGCGCAAGCAGAGCCAAAAAATGGACTTCTTCCCCTTCGTATCGTTATCTTCTGAGTCGTCCTCATACTCATTTCCTTCGATGGGCCGGAAGAAGCTAGCACTGAAATGGGGGTCTCCTGGGTCCCTGATCGCCTCTTGCAATTTCCCGCCTTCTAGCTTTCCTACCAAGTAGTGCTGACCGCACTCCCGGCACAGAGCCACCTCAAAGGCCGTGCTCTCATGGCCCTCTCCTTCGGAGGAAGAGACATGCCGCTCCAGAAAAACCTCCTTGCGCGGCCAGTAGGACACGAAGGCGCCCTCGAGAGACCGAAGGAACAAGTGATATCTGGCCGAGAGGAGAGGCGCCCTCGATACGGGGTCGTTTACCCGCAGAAGCACATCTACCAAGTCGGATAGTGCCTCCACCCTTTCCTTTCTTTCCGATAGATCACTGAAGACTTCATCGGCGACCTCTTCAACATCAGTCGCGCGGCCTTGAATCAGACACCGGAGACGAGTGGCGCGACCATCATTCTGCAGGATGTGAAGGATGCGTGCGTTTCCGACCAGCCCTTCCGGAAGGTTGAGGCTGAGGGCGCGTTCAATTTCAGAGAGGTGACCTTTTCCCTTGACTGGTTCGCCTCTATCCAGAACTTCTTTGATGGATCCGTATGCATTCGGGGGGAGGTTCCTCGGACCAGGCTCCCCAATCAGCTCCGCATCCGAGAGGATAACGTCGTCTTCGAGAAACTCTTCCCCAAAGAGATCGCAGGCGAATTGCGCGACCGCTTTCTTGTCAGCAGCACCTCTCGCGAGAGTTGCGCTCGTGGCTATGCAACGGAGCCGTCCTGTCCTCCCACCCTCCCTCAACCTGCGCTTTAGGCGCCGCAGGAGCATCGCCATCTCTATTCCCTTCGATCCCCGGTACTGGTGGGCCTCGTCGAGAACAAGAAAGGTCCATGTTTGGCCACGGCCTTTATCAAAGAGGTCACTATCTTTAGGCCGGAGGAGCAGATATTCGAGCATCGAATAGTTGGTAAGGAGGATGTGGGGTGGCTTCTTCCGCATGTCCGATCGCAGAACAAGCTCCCCCGACAGTCGCGAAGCCATGTGGTGCCGGGCATTGCGGTAGGAATCGTTCTCATTATCTGGAGTTTCGCCTGTGTACTGCCCGAAGGTAAAGCCGAACGGCGACGCTCTTTCCTCAAGGACGGCCGCGATTCCTGGCGGCTCCGAACCGCCACGAGGCCTGCCGAGCCGGTCTCTCTGGTCGTTCGCCAGGGCGTTCATGGGGTAGAGGATCAATGCCCTAACTCCAGGATCAAGCACCCCTGCGGTGAATTCCTTGTAAAGATGAATGAGGATCGGGTATAGGAAGGCTTCGGTCTTGCCGCTTCCCGTCCCTGTGGCGACCACGACGTTCCGGCCTTCGCACACCTTCTGGATGGCCTGTTGCTGGTGCCAGTAGAGGTGTCTATCCCCCTGAAGGGCCGCTGCGAAACCTTCGTCCGGCGTTAAGCCCATCAAATCCCGGAAAATCTCTCGAAGCCGTTGGCCGCGCTTGAAAACGGGCGTGCCTTCAAGGTACGGCCCCTTCGTAAGCCGGCCAGCGTTGAGGGCTCTCGCAAAGGATTCACGCAGCACGGGATCTCGAAAGTAGAAAGTGGTCTTTAGGTAGCGCAGGTATCTCGCCTCGACCTCTCGGGCGAGTGCCACCGAGTCCGCACGCTCCCCCGTTGGTGGGGAGGCGGGGAGTGTTGTCGCACTTCTTCTGGGATCAGGCACGGTACCTACCTCCGCGAGGCTGTTGCAGCTTCAGCGCCTCGAAACGGAGACGCAGATTGCTCATCACATCGGGCGATTTATCTTTCGCGCAATGAGCTCTGCCCACCCACTTCTTGTGGAGAGCTAGGCTCCGGGAGCTGCTGGCCAGCAGCTCTGAGACCAGGGCAATTGTACAGAGCGCCTCTCGCACGAAATCAGCGGGTGCCGACCCGTGTTTCCCGCGGCCCCTTGGACGTCTGTCGTAGACCTCCACAAGTAACTCATGCTCTGCCCCACTGGTCACTTTTCGGAGCTGGGTCAAAACGGTCGCCACGCGGGCGGGCGCCACGTTCATCCCTCTTGGTTCACTCGACCTAGTCTGGTGATCCTCATGAAAAACCACCCCGACAGTTTGCTCGGGCCACTGCGGGTCGTCAGAAACAGGAGGAAGCCAGACCTTAAGGAAGTGCTGCCCCTCGCGGTCCTCTACCTCACTGGAATCTCTGAACTCTCGCAGCGGGATGAGACCGTGTCTTGCAGTGACCTCAGGTCGATGCGGCCTGCTTCTCGTCCAGTCGAAACCCGCACGCACCTCACGAATCCAGCGGGGACGAGGGAAGCGGAGCCAGATCTCTCTCTTCGATGTGGCGGCGAACCATTCGCGCGGGAGGGAGACAGGTTTGTCCATCCATTGCATCTGCAAATCGTCCGCCTCCTCTTCGGCGATCGTCCACCACAACCTCCCCAAGAGGATCGTCAACTGCACCTCCGCCCCTTTCTTGGAGCTGGCTATCCAGCGGGTCTCGTCCCAAGCTGGTTCAGGAGGAATGGTCACAGTTGCTGTGTCGTTCTCGACCTGCACGGGCAGCCGGTTTGCGCGGCTGTGCTCCAGTCTAACGCTGCAGCCGGACTCGTAGACGAAATCCACTCGGACAGGACCGTGACCCTCTAGCCCCGGTAGGAGGGGGTGCGGGGCGATGCAGATCTCCTTCAAGGCCTTCACGAATCTGAAGTCCAGGCTCTCCATGAGATTAGTTTGCTCATCATAAATTCTGACGAAGAACCATCCAGCCTCTCGGTCGGAAACACTTCGCGGGAGCTCCACTTCCAGATCGGCCTTTCCGGGACACCATTCGGTACGCCATCCCCTCCTCCCACGCTTCTCTCCCTCTTCGCCCACGACCACGGTACCTACGTCTTTCCAGGCTTCGGCGGCCAGAGCTCGGAGCCGCGGGAGCTCTCTTCCGAACAACGGTCCTACGTCCTTGCTGGCGTTCTCGAGTGGGTTCCCGATCAAGGCGAAACAGGCCGTGCTTGTTTCGACCACGATATGGCGACCCTCTCCGGTCAAAAAAGCGATCCTCCAGGGATTATCTGGCTCAAGCTCGAAGAAGTGTGCCTGGAAGCCGTCAAAACTGACGTTCTCTGGCCCGTACGGTACAGGCCCTGACACCTGCTCGTCCCGGTGCCAGCCGATGGGAGCAACTGCGAGAAAGGACCCGGATGTGGCGCCCCTCATCAGTCGACCCTGGTCCTTACCCTTTCCAATCAGTTTGAAAAGGAGGTAGCCGTCTGGGTTCCGATCCAGGTTGACTTCGACGACATCATCTTCGACGTCGCCGTTCAGACGGATCTCTACCTTCCCGCCTATACCATTCAAATACCAACGCCCTTGACGGGAGTCGTCCAGAGTCAAGGAGGTGCCCTCGTGTATCACCCTTATATGAGACTGGTCAATTGGTGCCTCAGATACCTCAACGCCCAGAGCCCAACGCCACCCCACCTTCCAGCAGACGATCTCGACACGAAGCCTAGGTTGCTCATCCACCGGTGCGGTTCCTTTGCCCGCTTCGTGGCGTTCCTCCGTCCCTCGCGGTCGGCCGCCCCTATCAACAGGAGGAACTCGCGCCGGCTTTATCTCGCGAGGTGGTGTGTCTGGGCGATCAACCCCGTCGCCGCCACCGGGAGTTGCTTCTTGCCCCCTCTCCGTTAAGGTGGCCGTCTGGACGGTCACGTTCTCGCCTTTGCCGCGACTAGGCGTTCCTATTAGAGTGGGCTTTTCAGCGCCGGCGAACCTTTCGAGAACAGCAGCTTCTCCGGCTAATTCACCGACCAACTTCTCCCCCACTTCTTGTGAGATGTCCCCTCCCGCATGGGTCTCTGCTTGAGCGCCTTCCGTTGCCGGCGAGGCCACATCGGGAGTGAGAGCCGCTTCAAGCGCTATGGATTCACCAGCAGGCAGTGGTACATCGCCACCAGTTCCCGCCGGTGCCTGGGCGGCCGCCTCGGGGTGATCCTGAGGAAATTGGGGCTCGCGTTGCGTTTCATCTTCTTCTGAGGAAGGTCTGATAATGGAGGGCACAGGTTCGATTGAAAACGGCTCGCCCCCTTCGTGGCGAGGACAACATTCCAATTCACCTTCTGAAACGGTGTGCGCCTCAGGCAATTCACGGGCGGCGCCAGGTACCTCGGTTGGCCGATCCTCCGCTGAATCCTCCTGGCTGGGGGTAGCGGTGACCACCACAATGGGGGTCTCTGTTTCGATGGATGCGGTCGTGCTGAATTCCTTCCCTCTCGCCCCGCATATTGAACGAAGGTACAAAATGGCTGCCGTCGCGAGCAGCAATACTGCCGAAACCAAGAGTACTACCGACCATGTTAAGACCATGACTTCTACCAACTCTTCTGCAGGCAGCGGCCCTCAAACGGTAAGGTTTCTAGCCCCATTTCGCTTAACGGGGCGCGCATTGCGAAGCGCCCCCTTTGGGTGCAGCGGAGCGGCAAACAGGGGAATGGGCCATCGAAAGCACGACGGCCCTTCGGAGCTGCCATCTCCCCGAAGGGCCGTTTACACGTCCTGGCACAGCCAGAAATCCTGGATGCCGCAACCACATATCCTCGCTGACCACCACGGTCCTATCCCCCTGACTAGGAGAAAGGAAGCCGTCGGGGTGCCCAGACGGTAGCACTACCGACGCTGGTGTCAAGCTGAAAGTCGGTCGAGGAGCACGCGGCCGGATTACTGGTGGGGGCCGGGCGAGTCATCATGCCAGGCCAATATTCGATTGGAGCCCGCTCCGGGGCCGGGTCTTCGTACGGAAGGCTACGGACTGGCCTCTTCGAGCAGGAGTGCACGGAGACCGGCTTGGTGATAGTGTTCGTCAGCCGTGAGTGCGTCGACAAGGCCTCGATCCTGCATGACAGTAAAGGACATGCAGTCGGTAAGGCCCCACTCCTTGTCAGGCCGGGATCGGTAGAGGTCGAAGGCTCGGCGATAGAGGTCGTCGGACAGGGGCACGATCTCCACCTGAGGGTCGCTGTCGATGGCCTCCAGCAGACGGATGGCAGCTTCCCGGTGGCGGAGTCTGGCCAGGGCGTTCCCGATCTCCAGCACCACGGCGCGGGTGGTGAGCAATCGAGTACCGGCTTGTTTCAGACGCTCCGCCAGTGCTACCGCCCGCGCGTGGTGCAGATCACGTGAAGAAGACAGCGCGACAGCGTACGAGGCGTCGAGGAAAACCTCAGCCGGCATTCCCGGGTGCCCCGTATAGATATTCCTCGAGTCGGCTGGACCAGTCCGGCGGACCGTCAAGGTTCAGCGATCGCGCCGTTTCAAGGAAGGCTCCCCGCCCGCCTCTGACAAGCTCCGCCGTCTCAATGGTCGCTCGTACCCGAGTGTCCGGTTCTAGCTCGACCGGCTCCTCCGGCCGGAAGACCTTACCGTCGAACGTCAGGTAGATCGTCTTTGTCATTTGCTCATCCTCTCAGGCGTCCATGGGTGTTACACCCATTCCAGGAACCCTGAACTCGGAGGTTCGAAAATGCATCCTCGCTGGAGGGTCACGCGAAGTTGAAGTGCCCTGACGGTAGCACTACCGAAGCCGGTGTCAAGTTGAAAGTGGATGCGGGGACGCATCGGTGGATGAGCCTGGAAGGAATTCGAACCCTTACGCCAGGGCAATCTTTCCCTGGAGGGCGCTCCGGGAGATGGCGCCCTCGCGGAGGATCCGGGCCGGCTCGGCCGTGCAGTCGATGACCGTGGACGGAACGCCGAGGGCCACCCGGCCGCCGTCCAGGACGAGATCGATCTGGCCCCCGATGGCCTTCTGGACGGTCTTGGCGTCGGCGGGATCGGCCGCCCCGGTCTTGTTGGCGCTGGTCCCGATGATGGGTCCGGCGAAGGCCGCGAGCAGGGCCTGCGCCACTGCGCCGGCCGGCATTCGGAGCCCCACGGTTCCCGTTGCCGCCGTGAGGACGGAGGGAATCTTCGCAGAGGCCCTCACTACGACGGTCAGGGCCCCGGGCCAGAAGGCGCGCATGAGGGCTTGGGCGCCGTCCGGCAGGCTCGCCGCCAGGGCCGCGCCCGCCTCCACCGAGGGAACCAGGACGCTCAGGGGTTTGCCGTGGTGGCGCCCTTTCACGGTGAGCACCCGCTCGATCGCAGCAGGGTCCAAGGCGTTCGCCCCAAGGGCGTACAGGGTGTCGGTCGGGAAGGCGACCAAGCCTCCGCGGCGCAGGACCTCGCAGGCCTGTTGAACAACCTCAAGCTGGGGACTCTTCGGATCCACCTGAGTCACTCGCGTCTTCACGTTCCCTCACTCCGTTGCGAGAAGTTCAGCGAAGAAGAGATGCCGGTCATGTAACCACAGATAAACACAGATTCACACAGATGGCCCCCCCTTCCTGTCTCCTCCGAGAAAAATCTGTGTTCATCTGTGTGCATTTGTGGTTGCAGTTTCTTCGGATCAGCGTGCCTTCGGATTCCCGCGGTTCCCCGTGGGGGAGATCGCGGTGACCTGCTCGAACCACCCCTGNAGGCTGCCGCCTTTCTTCGTCACGTAGACGACGTAGGGGGAAGCGGCCAGGTCGCCGTTCTTGTCCCAGCGGAGATGCCCGAGGGTGCCATCGTAGGCGCTGCTGTGCATGACCTTCAGGACCTTGCGCAACTCCTCCTTGGAGTTGCTCAGGGGCTTGGCCACCCGGATCGCGTGCAGTAGGACGCCCATGGCGTCGTATGTGTACAGGACGTAGGGGCCGATGGGGCCGTACCGCGCCTCGAACCGCTGGATGACGCTTCGGGCAGA
>JGI1357J11328_10001399_pt1 | contig 18350 bp, 16 predicted proteins | sample Subgrocontami54m_FD_11328 | JGI IMG/M metagenome (IMG submission 11328)
GTTCGATATTGAAGTATGGCGACCCCAACGGGATTCGAACCCGTGTCATCACCGTGAAAGGGTGATGTCCTAAGCCAGGCTAGACGATGGGGTCAGTAGATCCTTCTTCGGGCTCGACTTTGGCGATCGTTGTGACTTTGTCGTTGGCCTTTTTCAAATTGATGAGCCGCACGCCTTGCGCGACGCGGCCTGTCTCACGGATGTCCTTGACGGAGCAGCGCACCACCATGCCGGTCTGGGTCATGATCATGACGTCGTCCTTGTCGGACACGCATTTTAGTCCCACCACCTCGCCGTTTTTCTCGGTGACTTTGATGTTGGTGACGCCTTTGCCGCCGCGCGAGGTGACGCGGTATTCGCCGATCTCGGAGCGCTTGCCGAAACCTTTTTCGGTGACGGAGAGAAGCGTTGCGTCTTTTGAAACGACCTCCATGCCGATCAGATAATCTTTATTTTCAAGCGTGATCCCCCGCACGCCGCCGGCCGTGCGCCCCATGCTGCGCACAAGCGTCTCGGGGAAGCGGATCGCCTTGCCTTTGCGAGTCGCGAGGAATATTTCCTGCTTGCCGTCGGTCAGTTCCACCTCGATCAGCTCGTCCTTCGGATCCAGGCCTATCGCGACGATACCGCTTTTCCGCATACTCTCAAAATCGGTCAGGTCACATTTCTTGATCTGCCCCATGCGTGTCGCCATGACAACAAACTGGCCTTCTTTGAATTCCCGGACCGGAATATAAGAGGTGATCTTTTCTCCCTGTGACAACGAGACAAAATTTGCGACGAACTTCCCCTTTGAAATGCGGCTTGCCTGAGGAATTTCATGCACCTTGATCACGAACGCCTTACCCTTCGAGGTAAATAAAAGAAGGTGATCATGCGTCGAGGCGATAAAAAGATGCTCAACAAAATCTTCCTCGACACCGCCGCTGCCAACCCCGACACCGCCCCGTTTTTGCTTGCGGTAGGTCGTGACCGGAAGGCGCTTCACGTAGTTTTGATGGCTGATCGTGACCACGACGTCTTCCTCGGCGATCAGGTCCTCGACCGCAAGCTCGATGTCGATGCTCTTGGCGATATCCGTGCGCCGCTCGTCGCCGTATTTTTCCTTGAGCGCGGCCAGCTCTTCCTTAATGATTTCCAAAACCTTCTTTTCTGACTTGAGAATGGACTCGAAATATTCTATTTTCTTTAAAAGTTCCTTGAACTCTTCCTCAAGTTTATGAATCTCAAGGCCTGTCAGTTTCTGAAGCTGCATCTCCAGGATCGCCTGCGCCTGCCGATCGGAAAAATCAAAGTTTTCGACCAGCGCGACCTTTGCCTCGGGAGGATTCTTGGACTTGCGGATCGTTTTGATCACTTTGTCCAAAATATCAACGGCTTTTTTTAAGCCCTCGACGATATGCGCGCGGTCCTTGGCCTTTTCCAAGTCAAAGATCGTCCGGCGCGTGATGATCTCTTTGCGGTGGCGGATATACTCATTGATGATTTCCTTCAGTTTCAGCACCCGCGGGCTCCCGTCCACCAGCGCCAGGAGAATGATGCCGAAGGTTTCCTGCATCTGCGTGTGCTTATAGAGCTGATTCAGGATGACCTGTGCGGCCGCGTCACGCTTTAAGTCTATGACAAGGCGCATTCCTTCTTTGTCCGACTCGTCCCGCACGTCGGAGATTCCCTCGACTTTCTTTTCATTGACGAGATCGGCGATGCTCTCGATGAGATTGGATTTATTCACCTGATAGGGAATCTCATGAATGACAATGGCCTGCTTTCCGCTTTTCCCTTCCTCGATCGACGCTTTGGCGCGGATCTTGATGATGCCGCGGCCGGTCTCATAAGCGGAGCGGATCCCCTCCATTCCGCAGATAGTGGCCCCTGTCGGAAAATCGGGGCCCTTAATATATTTCATTAACTCTTTGACGTCAGTCTCCGGATTGTCCACGACGGCCATGATCGCGTCCGCGACCTCGTTCAAATTGTGCGGCGGAATATTGGTCGCCATGCCGACGGCGATACCGCTTGAGCCGTTGCAAAGAAGATTGGGGAGCGTGGCGGGTAAAAGTGTCGGTTCTTCCAGCGTTTCATCGAAATTGGGCGCGAAATTCACCGTATTTTTTTCGATATCGCTTAACACTTCGCTCGTAATCGCCGCCAAACGCGCCTCGGTATAACGCATCGCGGCGGCCGAGTCTCCGTCTACGGAGCCAAAATTTCCCTGACCGTCCACCAGCGGATACCGAAGAGAAAAATACTGCACCATGCGCACCATCGTGTCATACACGGCCGTGTCACCGTGAGGGTGATATTTACCCAAAACTTCTCCGACGATGCGGGCGCTTTTTTTATACGCCTTCGAGTGATCCAGACCCAGTTCTCTCATCGCGAAAAGAATGCGCCGGTGCACGGGCTTCAGACCGTCGCGCACATCCGGCAACGCTCTTCCCACGATGACGCTCATCGCGTAGTTAAGATACGAGGTTTTCATCTCCTGTTCTATGAAAACAGGGATAATCTTTTCGTTTCTCGTGTATAAATTCTGTGATTTCTCGGGTGCTTTTTCTTTATCGGCCATGTTATATGTCCAAATTTTTCACTTCACGCGCATACTTATGGATAAACTCACGCCTCGGCTCAACCTCATCGCCCATCAAGGTGGTAAAGGTCTTGTCCGCCTCGACCGCGTCTTCTAAAGTCACTTTCAGAACCGTTCTTTTCTCCGGGTCCATCGTCGTTTCCCACAGCTGTTCGGGGTTCATTTCTCCGAGACCTTTATAACGCTGGATCGCCATGCCTTTTTTTCCTTCGGTTTGCACATACTTCAACGCTTCCGCCAAATTGGCCACATACACCGGCTCGGCGTCTTTTCTGTCTATTTTGTAAAGCATGTTTTTCTTAAATACTTCCTTTTTGGCCGATTTCAAGGCCCGTTTTGGCTTCTTCGGCGTCTCTGTTTTACTGTCGGCGTCGAGGCAGTAGTCCTCAATATCCACTCCCAGCTTCTCTATCTTCTTGATGGTCTCGGCGATCTCATCCGCCTCAAAGAACTCTATAAGGTCCAGCTCTTTGGCAATCTGGCTTTTACTGTCCCCCTTCTTCTGCGCTTCCTCCAGGTCTACATCCTTGCCCTTCCACTTCTCATAGCGCTTAATAACCTCTGCCAAATCCTCATCATTATATAAAAACTGGTCTTCACCCTCCACTTTTACCCTATAAACTGGTAGTTTTTTGGTTTTCTTATTCATAAAACCTATGTATTTTGATAGATCTATACCCCGTCTTATTAATCCACTTGTCATATCATCCAATGATTTCAATAGGTTAAGTAATTCTAGAAGCTTTTTATCGGCTATTTTTTCCTTATCCTTTTGGCGAATAAGTGTTAAGTCTTCGCCTCCCAGCTCTAGAAGCAGTTTACTCATCTGCTCCTCAGTCTCGATATATTCCTCTCTTTTTCCTCGCTTAACCTTATACAAAGGCGGTTGGGCAATATAAATATGGCCCTTTTCAACCAGAGCGTGCATCTGGCGGTAAAAGAAGGTCAAAAGAAGCGTCCGGATATGGCTCCCGTCCACGTCGGCGTCGCACATGATGAGAATCTTGTGATAACGGAGTTTTTCGAGATTGAACTCCTCCCCGATGCCGGTCCCAAGCGCATTGATGACCGTGCAGATTTCCTCGTTGGAGAGCACCTTATGCAAGCGCGCTTTTTCGACATTCAAAATTTTGCCCTTAAGCGGCAGGATCGCCTGAAACCGCCTATCTCGGCCTTGCTTGGCTGAGCCGCCGGCGGAATCTCCTTCCACCAGATAGATTTCGCAGAGCGACGCGTCGTTTTCCTGACAGTCCGCGAGCTTTCCCGGAAGCGAACCGCTCTCAAGCGCGCCTTTGCGTCGTGTGAGTTCTCTCGCCTTGCGAGCCGCTTCGCGCGCCTTGGCGGCCAACACGGCTTTTTCAATGATCTTATTCGCGATGCTCGAATTCTCTTCAAAAAACTTTCCTAAACCCTCATTAACGATCGATTCGACCAGCCCTTCGAGTTCGCTGTTCCCAAGTTTCGTCTTGGTCTGCCCTTCGAACTGAGGGTGAGGAACTTTGCAGCTGATGACGGCGGTGAGACCTTCACGAATATCATCGCCCTGGACGCTCACCTCGTCTTTTACAATATTTTTTCCCTTACAATACTGATTGACGCAGCGGGTCAACGCCGCCTTAAATCCGCTCACATGCGTCCCGCCCTCGATCGTATTGATATTGTTGACGAAACTGAAAATACTCTCGGCGTAGCCGTCGTTATACTGCATCGCAATCTCGACGTTCGTGTTGTCTTTTTCCTTGGTGAAATAGATGACCTTCGAATGGAGAGGATTTTTATTCTTACTAAGTTCCTGAACAAACGAGATGATGCCGCCGGAGAAACAAAACTCCGCCTCTTTCTCCTTCGAGCCGCGCTCATCCTTGATCGTGATCGTGAGCCCCTTATTGAGAAACGCGAGCTCTCTCAGGCGGTTGGTGAGAATATCGTAGCTATATTCGATCGGAAGGCCAACAAAAATTTCCTTGTCGGCCTTAAATGTGACTTTGGTGCCGTTGGATTTGGACTTGCCGACCACCGTAAGCTTGGTTGCCGTCTTTCCGCGCTGGTAGCGCTGGTGATAAACTTTTCCGTCGCGTCGGATCTCCACCTCGAGCCACTCGGAAAGCGCGTTGACGACGCTGACACCGACGCCATGAAGACCGCCGGAGATCTTGTAAGTTTTTTTGTCAAACTTCCCACCGGCATGAAGCATCGTAAGCACTACTTCAACGGCCGGTTTCTTTTCTCCTTTATGGATATCTACGGGAATGCCGCGGCCGTTGTCCGCGACCGAGACGCTGTTGTTGCTGTGAACGACGACGTCGATTTTGTTCGCGTGGCCGGCCAGCGCCTCGTCCACGGAGTTGTCCACCACCTCATAGACCAAGTGATGCAGCCCACGCATCCCAATGTCGCCGATATACATCGCGGGACGCTTCCGAACCGCCTCCATTCCCTCGAGGACCTGGATATTTTTAGCGCCGTAATCGGAGGTATCTACTTTCGATAAAACCTTAGCCATCCAATTCCCCTATCTTAAAGTGAAGTTCTGAAATTCTATCTTTTCCAAAACGTCTTTTCAACCCTTTTAAAAGCTGTCGTTTCTGCATTGTGAGTTCGTGCATCCAACCGGAACTGTCCACGCGCACACTTAAAATTTTCTTCTTGAGCGACGCGGGCCGCGAATGCCGAAAACCTTTTTCGCCTACCAGCTCTCTCCAACAGGAGTCCATCTCTTCTTTGGACGAGTTGGCTTCACTTTCGAGCTGCGCAAATACATTTTTAATGACGTCCGATATCGGAGCGGCACTTCGCTTCATCCCACCACTTCTTTCGTCCGCCTACGCGGACCAATCGCCAGGCGATTGCAGGAAAGGAGTGGTGGGATCATGTCACCTGCATGGGAAGGACAATATAAGTGTAGTTGTCACCGCTTCGGATGACCGCGGGCTTTTCCGGATCGATCAATTCAAATTTCACCATATCCTCCCCCACATTTTTCAAAACGTCGATCAAAAAACTGGGATTAAAACCCATCGCGAGCTCCCCGCCCTTATAATCCACCTCAAGCTCCTCACGTACTTCACCGAGATCCGGCGTGTTCTTAGTAATGATGAGCCGATCTTTAATAAAATTAATTTTGATGGATTGGGAATCCTGGCTTGTTAGAATGCTCGCCCGGCGGGTCGCTTGTAGAAAATCCTGTGTGTTAACCCTAAGCTCCTCTTTTGCTTTCTTGGGGATAACCTGTTCATAATTCGGATATTCCCCCTCAATTAAACGAGAGGTGATTGTGATCTGCCCGATATTGATCTGTAATTGGTCCTCTTTGAAATAAAAATTTACATCCCCCTCTTCCCCTAAGTCCCGATTTAGCTCTTGGATGGTTTTCATCGGCACGATGATGTCTTTTTTAAAACTCCCCATCTCAGAAAACTCCTTTTCAATAAATGCAAGCCGTCGCCCGTCCGTTGCGACAAGTTTTAAACTTTTATCTTTAAAGCTGAATAAAATACCGTTCAATACATACCGCGCCTCATCATGGCTCATTGCGAAGGAGGTGAGTTGGATCATATTTTTTAAAAGTTTTTGCGGGATTTTAACCGTATGAATATCCTTCCCTTTAACCACTCCAAAATCCGGAAGTTGTGGGAAATCTTCTTTTAAAAGTCCCATCAATCGAAAATAGCTTTTGCCTGACTCAATTATAATTGATTGACCCTTCTTTAATGAGATGGTGATTGGGTTTTGGTTGGGAAGCTCTTTTATTATTTCGCTGAATTTTCTTGCCGGAACCGTGATAGCCCCCTCCTCAGAAACCTCCCCATCCACTCTCACGGAAACACCTATCTCCAAATCAGTCGCGGTTAACTTAATCTCTTGTTTTTTTGCTTCGACTAAAATATGAGATAAAATAGGGAGTGTACTTTTACTGCTCACCGCGTTTTGAACGGTTTGAATTCCTTTAAGCAAACTATCTTTTGTGGTGTTTATTTTCATTTTACAATCTCCTTTTATTATTATCTTTTAAATAAGATAAAAAACAGTATTAGCAGTAGAGGTTGTTAATTGTGTGAAAAATCCATAACATTCTCTAAAAATTAAAGTTATAAAAACAACAAACTGTGAATAACTTACCACTTATCCACAACACAATCACTTTCTAATTTCAAGTGATAACTTATCCACAAGAGATTTTGCTTTCAAATCCTTCTTAATATCTCTCTTAATTTTCCCATAAGCGTGTAGCACCGTCGTGTGATCCCTACCGCCGAATTGTTCCCCGATTTCCGGGAACGAAAGCGCCGTCATTTCTCTTGATAAGTACATGGCGATGTGTCGCGGGTAGACGACGTTTCGGGACCGGCGTTTGGCCGTCATGTCGGAAGGGCGCACCTCAAAATATTCCGCCACCCGCCTTTGAATAAGGTCAACCGTGATTTTTTTTTCCGTTTCCACAATCATGTCTTTTAAGACTTCCTGAGCGGTGTTCTCATCCACCCCCTCTTTACCCACCAGTTTGGAGTAAGCCACGACCCGGATCAAGGCTCCCTCCAACTCACGGATATTCGATTTGATCTTATCGGCGATAAACGACGTGACGCTATCGGGAATTCGAAGGCCCTCTCTTTCCGCTTTGGATCTAAGGATGGCGGTTCTCGTCTCAAAATCGGGAGGTTGGATATCGGTCACAAGCCCCCACTCAAAGCGGGACACCAAACGCTCTTCTAAATTGGAGATGATCTTTGGAGGTTTGTCGCTTGAAACGACGATTTGCTTATGAGCGTCATAGAGCGCGTTGAACGTATGAAAAAACTCCTCCATCGTCGCTTCTTTTCCGGCAATGAAATGGATATCATCGATCAGAAGCACATCAACGGTTCTGTATCTTTCCCTGAATTTGATCGTCGTGCCCGTTTTAATCGCGTTGATGAGTTGATTGGTGAATTTTTCACTTGTGATGTAAAGAACGTTCGTCTGGGGGTTTCTTCTCAAGATTTCCTGCCCGATCGCCTGCATCAAGTGAGTCTTTCCAAGACCGACCGGGCCATAAATAAAGAGAGGGTTGTAGGCCTTGGCGGGGCTCTCCGCGACCGCCATGGAGGCGGCGTGGGCAAAACGATTGGATGGCCCCACGACAAAAGTGTCAAACTGATATTTTGTGTTTAATACGGACTCTATCCGCCCTTGAGACGGCTGGGGCAGAACCGCGGCGGAGCTGGTCTGGTTTTGGGCGGGAGCGTCGTATTTTGAAATTTGAAAGTTGATCCTTAAGCTGGGATTTTCCGCAGTTTCTTTCAGGGCGAGAGTGATCATATTTCCGTAATGGTCGATGATCCAGTTTTTAAAAAACTCGTCGGGGACGCTTAAGAAAAGCTCCCCATCTTTGAGTTCAACCGGCTTGATCGGCCTAAGCCAGCGCTCATAAACCTGGGGCGCGAGCTCCTTTTGAAGAGAATCAAGTATTTTTGACCAAAGTTCCAGAACAGAATATTCCTTGGAATTATCCACAGAAGACATCTCGAGAGTTTGTTTATTGTTTTAAAATTTTAACCTAAGATATTAAGCTACAATAGGTTACAAATACAATAGTTAATAACAGGAATAAGTAAAACGAACAGACATTTATTAACAAGTTATCCACAGATAGGTACTTCCTTTAAAAATACGAAAGTTTCAAGAAAGTGTGACGGATTATAACAAGCGCTGGTTTTATTTGCAACACATTTCTTAAAAAATGTCCTCTTTACACCTTGACTCTCAAAGACCGTATGCTATAATCCACGTCTCATGAAAAAGACGCTAACCAACAAGTCCAATATTAAGAGAAAAAGAACGCACGGTTTTAGAAAGCGGATGAAAACCAGAGACGGGCGGAACGTTTTGAGACGCCGCCGTCAAAAAGGGCGTAAAAAACTGACGGTCTGATCTTAAAAAAACGCCTTTGTATGCCTCCTGAGAATAACTGGCTTTCTTTTGAAGTTTCAAAAAAAGACCTACGGAAGACGAGATCCGTGAAGCCGTTAATTTTCATTTCTATCCCAAAAAAGACGGTCCATCTGGCGACCGATCGAAATCGGATAAGACGTCTTATCCGCGAGGCTACCCGGAATAATTCGTGTTTCAAGGATCAGGGTAAGGTTTACTTATTTCGGGTGCTCAAAACACCCTTGAGACCGCGTTTAAGCCAGGTGCAGGAACTCCTTGAAAAAATAGGACATTAACAACCATTCTATGAAAAATTTGATCATAGTTTTGATTCTATTTATATCTAACTTATTTAAAACAAATGGGTTACGAGCATGCCGATTTCATCCAAGTTGTTCGGCTTATTCCATAGAGGCGTTTCAAAAATTTAACTTTATAAAAGCGTTTTTTCTGATGACAAAGAGACTCCTGCGGTGTCACCCGTTTTCACCAGGCGGCTATGACCCGGTGGGAACCAATACGGGAAACCTAAGGTAGGTTTTTATGGAAAAAAGAACTTTAGCGGCATTGGCGGTCTCCTTCCTGGTTTTGGCGTTTTATCCGATGATTTTGCAGAAGTTCTATCCGGATTATTATCAGACCCGCAAGCCCGCGACCGCCAAATCTTCGCCGAAGGCTCCATCCGACATTCCACCTATAGCTTCTTCCCCGTCTCCGATCAGCGCGGAAAAATTCCAAGACGGCCAAGACCTTGTTTTTCAAAATGAGCGCTTAAAGCTTCAATTTAACTCCAAAGGCGGCGTGATCCGTGAGATCTCGTTTCCCCAATTTATTGACTCCGAGACTCGAAAGCCGTTGACTTTAATCTCGCTTGGTTCACCGGCCGGTGCGCCGACTTATGTGCGTCTGATGGACCGTGGCGGCGAAGTCCAGGATTTTGAGCTCAGTTCGCGCGCAGACGCCGTGACCGCCCATGCCGCGCTCGGAGAAATAAAAATCGTTAAGGAGTACGTTTTTCATCCCGATCACTACGGGGTGGATTTCTCGCTGCGTTTTGAAAATAACTCCGGCTCGCCGGTGGAGCTCCGCTACCGGTTGAGCGTCGGCAACACGATTCCCGCCAGGCATTCTATTGACAATCAATATCTGGAGGCAAATTTTTACTCGTCCGAGAGCGGGAAAGACACACTCCGCCACATCAAAGAAACCAAGCTCGGCAAGACCGTTGAGAGCCAGGGAACGCTTCATTGGGTCGCCGTGAAGGACAGGCATTTTTCGATCCTCGTGAAACCTCGCTCCGGCGGTTTTAAAGGGTTCGTGGAGGGGCTTGGGAACCATCAATTAAACGCCTCTCTTCTATCGGAAAAAATAACGGTACCGGCACACGGTTCGGTCCAACAGGAGTTTCTTCTCTATATCGGTCCCAATGAAATTGACGAACTTTTGCCGCTTCGGCTTGATCCGATCGTGAATTTCGGGAAACTGGACGCGATCGGCCGAGTGCTTGTCGGAGGGCTTGAACTTCTCCACAAAATTTTCAGAAATTACGGGGTCTCGATCGTCGTTCTTACGGTCCTGATCAACCTCCTCCTCTTTCCTCTCACGCGCTTGAGCTATCTATCCATGAAGCGAATGCAGCTGGTCCAGCCGCACATGGCGAAGCTTCGGGAACAGCACAAAAAGAATCCTGAAAAACTGAATAAAGAAACGATGGAACTCTATAAAAAACATAAAGTAAATCCTTTCGGCGGTTGCCTTCCGATGATTTTACAGATGCCGGTCTTCATGGCACTCTATGTGGCGCTGTCCAAGTCCGCAATTTTGATAAACTCTAAGTTATTGTGGATAAATGACTTATCATCTCCAGACAGCGTGGTGCTGCCATGGACGCTGCCTTTTTTGGGCAATCAAATTCATGTGCTTCCTCTCGTCATGGTCGGGGCGATGTTCTTTCAACAGAAATTCACGCAGGTAAAAATAGAAGGTCAGGACCCCACAATCCAGACGCAGCAAAAAATGATGACGGTGATGATGCCGATCATTTTCGGGTTTATTTTTTATACGATGCCCTCAGGCTTAGTCCTCTACTGGCTCACGAACACCGTTCTCATGACGGGTTACCAGCTTCATCTCAAAAAACTCACGCTGGTGTGAACCAGAAACTCAGAATTAACTTATGATCCCTTCCGATAAGAAATACGATGTGATCGTAATAGGCGCCGGTCATGCAGGTTGTGAGGCGGCACTTGTCGCCGCGCGCATGGGCGCTAAAACGCTGATGCTCACGATGAATTTGGATTCCGTCGCGCAGATGTCCTGCAATCCCGCGGTCGGCGGCATTGCGAAGGGCCACATCGTGCGCGAAATAGACGCGCTGGGAGGCGAAATGGCGAAAGTCACCGACCGCACCGGCATCCAATTCCGGATGCTGAATACGAGCAAAGGTCCCGCCGTCTGGGCGCCGCGCGCGCAGTGCGATAAAAAAATGTATCAGATCACGATGAAGCATGTTTTAGAAGGACAGAAAAATCTCGATCTAAAACAAGGAGAGGTCAAGGAGATTTTGACCGACAGCGACGTCGTGAAGGGCGTTGTGACGACCATCCAGACGACGTATTACGCCGAGGCCGTGATCATCACGACCGGCACATTTTTGAACGGCCTGATCCATATCGGCGAAGTGACCTTTGGGGGCGGCCGGGCCGGCGACAAGGCATCACTCGGACTTTCCGGATGCTTGGAAAGTCTCGGATTTGAAATTAAGCGCTTAAAAACCGGCACCCCTCCCCGTCTCAACGCGAATTCGATTGATTTTTCAGGGCTTGAGGCGCAAAACGGTGATGAAAACCCAACCCCGTTTTCTTTTCAGACTGAGAAAATCACCCAAAGCCAACTCCCCTGTTACATGACCTATACGAGCGAAGAAACCCACAAGATCATCAAAGAAAATATTCACCGCTCTCCCCTCTATTCCGGAAAAATCAAAAGCCGCGGCCCGAGGTATTGCCCCTCCATTGAAGACAAGGTTTATCGCTTCGTTGACAAAGAACGCCATCAATTATTTTTAGAACCGGAAGGCCGTTTAACGGATGAGGTATATATAAACGGATTATCAACAAGTTTTCCACAAGATGTTCAAATTAAACTTGTTAAAAGTATAAAAGGACTTGAAAATGCTGAACTTATGAGATTTGGTTATGCAATTGAGTACGATTTCTGTCCTCCTACTCAAGTGAATGCCACTCTTGAGACAAAAAGAATTGAGAATTTATACTTAGCCGGACAGATCAACGGAACCTCCGGATACGAAGAAGCGGCGTGTCAGGGCCTCATGGCTGGAATCAACGCGGTGTTAAAAATAAGAAATGAAGAGCCGCTTATTCTGGATCGATCGGAGGCCTATATTGGCGTCCTGATTGATGACCTTGTCACCAACGGTACTGAAGAACCTTATCGGATGTTTACCTCAAGGGCTGAACACCGATTACTCTTAAGACAAGATAACGCGGACAAACGGCTACTGGAATATGGATATAATTTAGGGCTTATTTCTAAGGATCAATTTAAGAAATTTACAAAGAAGCAAGAAACAATCAATGAATGGGTCGAAAAACTAAAAACACAGAGATATCAGCAAGTCTATTTAGATCAATATCTTAGGAGATCTGAAGTTAAGCTGAAAGATATCCTTGCGATTCTAAACGAAGAAATAGAAGATGGGGAAGTCAAGCGTCAAATAGAGATAGAAGTCAAATATTCCGGCTATGTGGCTAGAGAGATCGGGATCGTCAACCGATTGAAACAGGTTGAAGAAAAGAAGATCCCCCAAGGCCTGGTGTTTAAAGAAATAAAGGGAATTAGACGGGAAGCCCAGGAAAAGTTGGACAAGATCAAACCAGTCTCTCTAGGCCAAGCCGCCCGCATCTCCGGCGTCACACCTTGTGATATTTCCGTCCTAGCCGTCCACATCGAAAAACTCCGCAGGTCCTCTAAAAACTAATCCTGGTTTCCACGTGGAAACTACACTACTAGTCAGCACATAAATCATTGACATCCATAAAAACTTATCGTATCATGGCCGAAAATGACAAAGATCATCGCGATTTGTAATCAAAAAGGCGGCGTAGGGAAGACGAGCACGGCTGTCTCGCTTTCTTCGTGTCTAGCGATGGAAGGCAAGAAGTGTTTGCTTATAGACTTGGATGCTCAAGGCAACGCCACCAGCGGTCTTGGAATTGATAAAAACAAGATAGAAAGGTCGATCTATCACGCCCTCCTGGACCAAACTGATTTATCGGAACTAGCTATAGAAACTTGTGTTAAGGACTTATTTATTGTTCCCGCCAATAGCCATTTGTCAGGTACCGAGGTAGAACTTGTAGGTGAATTAGGGAGGGAAGGACGCTTAAAAAAGGCCCTAGCCCGCCTGGATCTGTCCTTTAATTTTGTCATCATTGACTGCCCGCCGTCTCTGGGACTTTTGACCGTCAACGCGCTGACCGGCGCTCATTCCGTGATCATCCCAATGCAATGCGAATATTATGCGCTTGAGGGTTTGAGCCAGCTCATGAAAACCATCAACCTGATCAAGGACAATCTAAACTCCGGTCTTGAGATTGAGGGAATTTTAATGACCATGGCGGATTATCGCACGAACCTCACTCAGGAAGTGATAGACGAAGTGAAAAAACATTTTGGAGAAAAAGTTTACAAAACGGTGATCCCGAGAAATATTCGTCTGAGTGAAGCGCCTGGTTTTGGCAAACCAATTTTTCTTTATGATAAAGATTCGGAAGGAGCGAAGAAGTACAAGGAATTTACAAGAGAATTTTTATTATTTAATGTAAGTAATTGAAATTAAATAGCTTACATTAACTTAAATTGGGTCAGAGGGGTCAGACCCCTTTGACCCCAGCATCCACAAGGAGGATTCTATGGAGAGAAAAGTGCTTGGAAAAGGTCTAGAAGCTTTGATCCCCACGGACGACAAGCCCACGGAACGGGTTCAGTTGCTCAAGGTTTCCCAGGTACATGCCAGCCGGTTCCAGCCACGGTTGAATTTCGTCGAAAGTAAAATTCAGGAACTTGCGAAATCGATTAANGAAAAAGGCGTGATCCAGCCGATCATCGTTCGGGCATTGGACAACGATAATTTTGAATTGATCGCCGGCGAGCGCCGCTTGCGCGCCTTAAAATATTTGGGACTCGCGGAAGTACCCGCGATTGTCCGCCGTGTTCCGGATGCCGACGTTCTCGAAATGTCCTTGATTGAAAACATCCAGCGTCAGGAACTGAACGCCATCGAAGAAGGAAAGGCGTATCGGCGCCTCATGCAGGAATTTGGATTGAATCAAGAATCCATCGCCGAGCGGGTAGGAAAGGACAAATCGTCAGTCTCTAACACATTGAGAATACTTAACTTACCAGAAAAGATACAAGACTATTTGTCGAAAGAATTTATTACCTTTGGCCATGCGAAGGCACTTCTTTCGCTTGGGGATGCGAAGCGCCAGATCTCGTTTTGCGAGAAGATCATTAAGAGGGGTCTCTCGGTGCGGCAGGCGGAGTTTTTAACCAATTCAAAGTTGCGTCCTAAATCGCGCCGCGTGAATTTAAGCGCCAATACGGACATAAAAAATCTCGAAGAAAAATTACAACATGTGCTAGGCACGAAAGTACGGATCCATCACGGGAAAAAGAGGGGAAGGGTTGAAATCGAATATTATTCTTTTGATGACCTGGAGCGATTGCTCAAGATCCTTGGCGTTGGTCAGTGAGAGGCGTCAACAGGGCCCGAGCGCCGTTTTGATTTTTGACTCCGTATCACCCGAGGGATCCGTCACATAGATCGGTTTTTCAAAGGAAATAGTCGCTTTCGTAAACGGAAACGGGATTTCATACTTATCCCATCTCCATTCGAGTCGGAAACTTTTTTCCACTTCAATTCGCATAGGAACAATGGGCCTTCCTGTTTTTTGCGCTAAATAAACCGCTCCCGGTTTGACCGCCCCTCGCGGACCGTAGGGACCATCCACGGCCAGCGCGATCCGAGATCCCTCTTTTAATAACTGAACGAGCCGTAGAGTTGCTCGTTGCGGGCTAGTCACGGGGACTGTCTGAAATCCAAAAAAACGGCTCATGGAATCATAGAATCTGTTCTTATAATCCAAAAGAGTGAGAATGCCTATTTTCTGATTGCGATACATGGGAATAAACAAAAAAGTTTTGGAATGCCAGCCAACGTACACTGGATTGCGAGGCGAAGGCATACAAGCAGGGGCCAGTTCTCTATTAATCACTTGGACTCGTATTGTTTTAAGGTAAGCGATGTATAAAACCTTCGCGAAAAAAGCCGGCAAAAAGAAAAATAGGTCGGAGAAGCGCTTCATTTTTAGAAATTTTCCAAACAAGTCTTAGTATACACGGATTTCGGCGAAAAGAAATCACATAAATTAAAGAGAGCCGTGTGGAGATCGTCCCTAGCGTTCGTGTTGACAAAAACACGGATATCCTTTAATCTAAAAACCTTATGGAAGAATCAACGCTCGTTATTATTAAGCCAGACGGGCTTCAAAAATCCTTGACCGGCAATATCCTGACGCGCCTTTCAGAAGCGAAACTTGTCATCATCGCGGCCAAGATGAAGGCGGTGTCCCGAGAGCTCGCGGAGGACCATTATAGGCACTTGAAGGACAAACCTTTTTTTGAGGAAATCGTGAAGTATCTGATGGGGGAGTATCACACCAAGCGCGTGATGGCGCTTGTTTACTGCGGGGAGGACGCGATTCAAAAGGTAAGAACAGTGTGCGGTGCGACCAACCCCGAAGAGGCGGAGCCGGTCTCGATCCGCGGCTCCTACGGCCGTATCACGACCAAGGGAATTTACGAGAACGCGATTCACGCGTCGAGCAATAAAGAAGATGCCGAGAGGGAAATCAAGCTTTGGTTTACGCCTGATGAGATCGTCTTTGACAATCTGTATCCCACCAAAGAAGCCATGGCCTCCCAAAAAAAGCAAAAAGTGTGGGCTTGAAAACAAAAGTGCCGGTTTAAATGATTAAAAGTATGACGGGGTTTGGGCGGTCGGAGCTCAAGTCCAAACAAGGCCATATCAAGGCCGAGATCAAGACGAGCAATCACAAGTTCCTTGAGATCTCTTCGAAACTGCCCAATCACCTGACGGAGTTTGAGGAGGGCCTGCGTAAGATCGTCTCGCAGGAGCTGAGGCGCGGGAAAATAAACCTCTTTATTTCAGCCCCTGATTTCTCGACGTTTTCAAGTCGTCTCGTCTTGAACGAAACGCTGGCAAAAGAAGTCTCGCAAAACATCACGCGGCTTAAGAAGGTTTTGAAGTTAAAAGGAGTACCTGTCGCGGGCGCCTCCGAAGAGGCGATGCGTTTGAGAGAAGTGCTTCACTATCCCGACGTTTTGGTCAGGGACGTTTTTTTTAACCGTCAGAGCCTGTTTTTTAAGGACCTTGAAAAGGCGCTGCGGTTGGCGCTGCAAAAATTGAAGGTTTCAAGGGCGGTTGAGGGCAAGGCCCTCGAGAATGATCTCAAGAAACGGCTCGGCGAGATGAAGCGTTCGCTCCAGGCCATCGAAAAACGTATCCCGCTCGTCGCCCGTGAATATAAAAAGACGCTGCAGGGAAAGATAAAAGAGTTTTTAAAAAATGGGGAAGTCAGTTCCGACCGTTTGACCCAGGAAGTGGCGCTCTTCGTGAAAAACGCGGATATCTCCGAGGAGGTGACGCGGCTCAAGAGTCACCTCCAGGCCATGTCGAGGACGCTCACGGAAAGCGGAGAGCTTGGAAGAAAAATAGATTTTATCGCGCAGGAGATGTACCGCGAGGCCAATACGATGGGCGCCAAGTCCAACGACGTCGCGATGGCCAATCAGGTGATCCAGATCAAAAGCGCGATCGAGAAGATAAGAGAGCAGGCGCAAAATGTTGAGTAAACGCGCAGCGTTTACGAAATCCGCTGCGCATTTTGGCGGATCGAGCAGGACAGGCAGGCTCTTTGTCATCTCAGCGTCTTCCGGGACGGGGAAGACGACGCTCGCGCGGGAACTTTTAAAGGAAGATAAAAATTTAGTCCAGTCCATTTCCTATACCACACGGCCGCCCCGCGTCAATGAACACAACGGCGAGGATTATTTTTTCGTCACGAAGAAAGAATTTTTGGATAAAAAGAACCGACGCGGATTTTTGGAGAACGCGAACGTTTTCGGCCATCATTACGGCACGCCGAAGAAGGAAGTGGATGAACATTTGAAACGCGGCCGCGACGTGCTTCTTTTGATTGACGTGCAGGGAGCCAAAAAAGTGAAAAAGAAAAGGCCCGGCGCGGTTTTTATATTTTTGACCCCGCCATCCAAAGAAGAACTTCACCAGAGGCTCAATAAGCGCGGCACCGAGTCCAAAAAAGAAATCCGCAGACGGCTCCGGGTGGCGACGCGGGAGCTCGTGGAGTTGAACGACCCCGTACTTTGCGATTATCGCATCGTGAACCGCAATATTTCAACGGCGCGCGAGGTTTTGAAGGCCATTATCAGGGCGGAACGGGTTAAATAAATGAAAAAAAACATTCTTCTGGGAGTGAGCGGCTCCATCTCCGCCTATAAGGCGTGTGATCTCATCACGGAGCTTCGGGAGGCGGGGTATGCTGTCACGGTCGTCATGACAAAAGACGCGCATCACTTCGTCACACCCCTCACGCTTCAAAGTTTTGCCGGCAGTGAGGTTATTCAAGATTTTTTCTCGACACCCGGCCGGGTCAAACCCGTTCACATTGAGCTCGCCAAACATTCGGACCTTATTTTGATCGCGCCCGCCTCCGCCGACATCATCGCAAAACTCGCCCACGGCCTGGCGGACGATGTGTTGGCCTGCACGGTGCTGGCGAGCGCCGCGCCGCTTGTGATTGCGCCGGCCATGAACGAAAAAATGTACGCGAACAAGTTCACCCAGGAAAATGTCGAGCGTCTTAAGAAAAACGGTGCCTCCGTCGTTCCGCCCATTCACGGGCACTTGGTTTGCAGCGACGAGGGCATGGGCCACCTCGCGGAAAACAAGTCAATTATTCGAGCAGTAAAAAATGCATTGTCTTAGCAACGAGTCCTGCCCGCATACCTTTGAGAAAGAAAATTAAGCTGCGTTTTCTTGTTACATCAGGGCCAACCCAGGAATCACTAGATCCGGTACGTTTCATTTCTAACCGTTCCACTGGTACGATGGGAAGATATTTAGTTAAAGCAGCCCGAGCCAAAGGACATCGGGTGACTTGGGTGGAGTGTCCTACTCATGCGAGAACGGCTCTTGAACTTCAGAAGGCCTTAGCGCGCCTGGTGCCGAGAAATGATGTTTTAATCATGGCAGCTGCAGTGTGTGATGTGAGGCCGTTTCACTTTTCAGGGAGCAAAATCAAAAAAGAGAATTTGCGCGTGATTCCTCTCGTGAAAAATCCGGATATCTTAGCTTCGCTTAAAAAAAAGAAAAAAAGACACCAGGTTTTTATAGGGTTTGGCCTGGAGTCCTCCCACATTTTCGAAAATGGCTTTGAAAAAGTCGTATCAAAAGGGTTGGATCTTATTGTATTACAAAAGGTTACGAAAAATTCAAATCCGTTCGGGGAGAAGCCGATTCATGCCTATCTTTTGGATCGGGAAAAAAAACGCAGGCGCTTTGGGGTGATTTCCAAAAATAAGCTTTCCAAAATTTTAGTCAGGGAAGCCGAAAGACTTTATCGGGCGAAACTTGGGTTTTAGCCGCAAAAATAAGCGTGACTAAAAAAACGCTTTTTGATAGATTAAAGTGCTATTTTCCCTCTGTAACGCGCCGTATTTTATA
>JGI1357J11328_10001406_pt1 | contig 18314 bp, 13 predicted proteins | sample Subgrocontami54m_FD_11328 | JGI IMG/M metagenome (IMG submission 11328)
CGGTTTTGCCCCGCCGAACCACAACCTGCCCGGCTTCATCTTTTGCCACACCATCTGGCCTAACGAAAATATCGCCATCCGCCCAGTCCAACGAGATTGGTGTTACCGGGGAACGTATTCCAGTTCTTCGTGTTTCGATGAGGTAATCGACCAAGCGACGACCGATGCGGCGGTAGTCTTCGGCATACCCATGATCCACAGCGCCTTTGACCTGCCATGCTTCCTCGAAACGAGCGCCTAATTCAATTTCACTTGGGTCCGTGGTTTCATGGACGGTCTTCAGCCAATCAAACACGTCGCTGACCACGTTGTGCATCTTCATGAAAGCCGTTTCCGTACGGCGTCCGCCAAGCTTGAGCACGTGTGTGTACAAGAATCGGCGTGGGCATCGATCGAACAGGTTGACCTGGCCGTCAGTCCAGATTGGTTTTTCTTCCCAGGCAATCCGAATTGTTGTCGCCCCAGTCGCTGCCCTCTTCCGCTGAGGTGGATTTTGGGGCCGGACAAACAGATGATTGATCGCTGGAATGAACTTCGAAGGGTTGCGCCTTTTGCCGTCGGATTGAACCGAGGACGCATAGAGAACGAGTTGGTTACGAGCACGCGACAATGCGACGAAGAACAGGCATTCCTCCTCCTCATCGTGCCCTGCCTTCACTGCCTCTAGCCCCGTCAAGCTGCTGGAACCGTGAATCAGGCCGTCCGGCGGTATGCAGCGCGGTGTCATGTTGTTGCGTGGTAAACCGGAGGTGACCATGCCTGGTATATGCACGGTGTCGAACTCCAGACCTTTGCTTGCATGGATCGTCATCAGCCGCACCGCGTCGATTCCTTCGGCGACCGCCGGCAAGTGGCGCAGGCCGCGATCCTCGGATAGCAGGACGAGCCGACGGATTCGATCGAGCAGACGGACGCTGGGAATACCAGCTCCCGATGGTTGGCGGCGGCAAAAGTTAAGGAACTGCCACAGCGCAAGGCCTTTCATCCGGCTTTGAGAGTCGCCCGCAAGGTGTACGGCCTTCGCGAGCCCGATCCGGTCAATGACCCACGTGGTCAGGATCGTCCAAGGATTGCCCGTGGGATTCAATCCATCAAAAAGACCGGTAATACGCCCCAAGGCAGTTGCGCTGTCCGCCGTCAAATCCAGCCGAGTTCCTGCCTGTTTCCAGTCGAGGGCCGCGGCACCGTTTTCCCTGAGGTGAGCGACGATTTGCATGACATCCTGCAATGGCATTGGGTGCGCCGACATCGTGGCGGCTCTGATGAGTCCGACGGCATAAGGGTCGGCCAGCATCGAAAGCAAAGCGAGAAGGTCTTTGATTTCCGGCCGCTCGAAAATGCTTCCCAGATGCAGGACCGGAATGCCCCTCGCCTCCAACCCTTCTGCGATATTACTTAGGCGTGCATTGGATGCGCAAAGCAGCGCCTGTTTGCGATACGGAACTCCTGCGTCTTGCTGTGCTTGGATCGCGGCCGCAACGGCTGAAATTTCGTCATCCGTTGTCCCGACCACCCGGAATTCCATCACGGCATTCGAGGGGGCTCTATGAGCCGTTAGGCGCAGCGGCAGAGCCCCTGCCGAGGCTTTCATGGTACTGGCGAATGCGGTGAATACATCGATGACTTGTTGGATGGACCGGTAGTTGACACCCAGCGGGCGCGTCTGCGCGCCAGGAAAATCAACGGCGAACTGTGCCATGTTTGTGGCCGACGCCCCGCGAAACCTGTAGATGGATTGTCGTGAATCTCCTACAACCCAGAGATTCTGGCCATCACCTACGATGGCTTTCAATAAGCGCACCGAGGCGCGATTGACATCCTGGTACTCATCGACCAAGACATGCTTATGTCGCGCCCTCAAGGCGTCTCTCACCTCAGGGTCAGTTTCGACCAACCGTACTGGATGGGCAACAAGGTCGCCAAAATCGATCATCTGTCCCGATGTCATCAGATGCTCGTAGGTTTCGAAGAGCAGTGCTACTTCCAGGCATTTCTCCGCGCGGGTGATCGCTTCAGCATCGTGGGCAGCTTTGGTTACCATGGTCTGCGCCAAGGCCCGATACCCCGCCGCATCCACGACCTCGTCCTTGGCACGCGATATCGCACTGAGCATGTCACTGAGATCGAGCGCCGGATCCCAAAGGTTTCGATAGTGACGAAGCGGAAGCCGAGGCAACTCGTCTTCAAGCAATTCAATCGCTTCCGAGCGATCGATGAGACGCGGATCGGGGGGCAGACCCAACTTGTCATGAAAGCGGCGGACGATGTCCAGGCCGAACGCATGGAACGTACCAATCCACATCGCCGCGGCAGCCGTTGGATTGCTAGCGGCCAACCGCTCGCTTAGCTCATTGGCGGCTTTGTTCGAGAAAGTGAGGACAAGTATGGATATGGGGTCCACACCTTCGGTAAGCAGGCTTTCAATGCGACTCACAAGCGTTCGCGTTTTGCCCGTGCCAGGCCCTGCCTGTAGTTGAAACGCGCTGTCGCGGTGTTCTGCCGCCGCAATCTGGCTCGGGTCGGGAATCAACACAGCAGCGGAGGCCGCAGCCTCCGTGGTGGAAATATCCACTGCCGGCAGCAATAACGCGTCCAAAAGTTGTTGCTGAACCACCTGCATTGGTATACCAAGGCGATGGGCAATATCCATCGACGAAAGTCCATTGCCCACATGGAGATCTCGGGCTACCGAACGCGGCAAAATAAACTCACGCGCAAACAGATCCATCCGGATCTCCCTGCGCTCTCGCGCGCCATAGTCGAGCACTTTTTCGATGCCGACCGGCGCGTCCTCGACGGACCGGTCAGGTTCGACCTGGTCCGTCACAACGTTTTGTGCGCCACCCTCCAGAACGACATGTCCAAGTTCATGGGCAATTAGAAAGGCTCGGTCAAATTCGGTGCCAATGTCCTCGTACAGAACAATCCCAGCCTGACTATCGAAGGCCGCGCGGCCGCCCTTCAACTGCGAGTCGCCCTGCGATACGCCATAGACGTCCAAGTCGCGACGCGCCGCCTCCCGAGTGACGAACTCGAGCAATCTCGATGGGTCGTCTCCTGTCGCGACCGCCGCTCGATGAATGCATTCTGCTTCTCGGCGCGCAGCCTCGGTCGCGTCCACGGTCTTAGTCTTTCAGCGCCTTGAGAGCATCATGCTGAGCCTGCGTAAGGTGAGAGGCCTCTACCGCCTTTTCGAACGATATTTGTTCGGTGACTGCCGGTTTCACGGCTGACCGAAAGCTGTGGCCGGAAACCATTGCCGGCGGACTGCACAGGTAGGCCATGACGGCATCCGCGGGCGCGCCCAACTCCGCCGCGAGCCCCTGAACGAAGCGTCGCGGTATCGTCGCAGCGTCAATCGCTCGATCGCGCAGACGGATCAACAACAAATTGTTGATGTTGAGTTTCTTGGCCAGCGATTTAAAAGCGGTTGGATTGAGCGTAGCAAACGGGTTCACGGCTGAGCCGTCGACCGGCTTTCCAACGGCGGCTTGAAACTGCTGCCAAGCCTGATCGACGACAGCCTCCGAATTCAGCGAAACCTCATCGCTACGCGTGGCGTCCACCATCAATTCAATCGAGCAGTCGACCAGCGCATTGGCATGCTCTGGGTACTCACCCAGATAGCGCTCCAACGTCTGGTGGTCATGGATCGGCTCGACGGCGAAGGCCAGCAGAACTTCTTCCTCACTGATCGCGACGTGTTTGGCGGTCATTGTGCATTCTCCTCTTGAAGAATGACTTTGAGTGCCTTGTAGGCGCGATCACGGCGGTTGCGGACCGTCCTTTCGTCGCACTGCAGAATGTGTGCAATTGTCATAACATCTCGTTCCTTGGAATCAATCGGAAATCCTTCCAAAAGTAGGCTAATGACCCTCTTTTGTTCAACTGGTAGTCCGTCAATCGCAGCGGCAAGCGCCGACCGGAAAGCCGGATCATCAAGTTTTGAGGGATTCCCTCCCAAGAATTCCGTGGAGGCGGTCTCCACCTCGTCCGAAATCTCCGAGCCATCATCGTCGTTGTGCTGCTCCAAGGGCACCGTCTTGACGGTCGACGGCCCGATTTTGCGTAACACGGAGGTGCGAATCGCGACCAACGCCTTGTCGAAGCGGATTTCAAAGAAATCCAGCAAATCCGGTTTCTCGTTGCAGTCCTTGGTGATCAATTCAAGGAAGCGCCCTCTCACTTCATCGCGAATTTCTGCCGCGCCGTCCATCCGCGCGTCTGAAATAGCGGAGTTCAGCGACTGCTCGACCCGCCTCAGAAGTATGCGGAAGATCTTCTCGAACTCTGCCCGCGCCCCTTCCGCCCAAGCTTTCCGCAAGAAATACACCAGTGCCTCCGATGGCACATAACCCGAGGCGCGTTTAGAGAAACCTTCAAACCGCCGAAGTCGATCCAACGGCTCGATCTTCTCGATCTTTTCGAGCCAGGCTTCTATTTCGGGGGGACGCGTATACCGCGTACCGTCCTTTTTTTTCCTTTTGAGTGCTTCCGGCATTCGTTGCCTCCGTAGTAGATCGCCTTGCTTGACAGGCCATATTTCAACGCTTCCCTTGCAGCACTATCGGATGCGGATCGGCAGTGACACTTTCGGCTGAATCGGCACCAGTGTCTTTGCGTAGGTACGCAGGATGTCGTTGTATAGATCGGCGTGCTTCGGCGCTTCGACCGTAACGATCAGCGCGTAGCGAATTTTCTCGGCGCCTGTTGCCCGGCCACCTGCTTCGCGCGCGTTGTAGTGGATATCGAAGACCGGATTCTTGAGGCTGCTGCCGCGCATGCTCTTGGCGCCGTGCAACACGGTTTCCCACTTGCCCATGTCGGAGCGGCGCTCTTCCTCGGTTGCGTACTTCTTTAGCTCGAAGAAACCTTTCGTGTCGGCGTTGGCCTTGCCGTCCTTGATCTTTCCGTCATTGGGCCGAAACACGGCCTCCAGTCCGGCACGCGTATAGGCGGCCGCATCCTGAGGATCGGTCGGCGAGGCATAGCAGAAGGTCGCCTTGAGCAGGATGTTGCCGTCCAGGCTGCCCAAGGGCAGCGGCAGCGTGACACGAAGGTATTTGCCGGGCTTCAACTCACCCTGGTAGACCACCCGAGCCACCCCCGCCGGGCAGGTGATAATACTCATCAAGTCTTCCGGCACCTTGCCCCAGCCGACTTCAAGCTTGTCGTGGGTTGAGGGATCGGCCGCATGAACCAATAGGGCCTTGATCCCCAGCGGAGTCAGCTCCGCACCCAAAATGGCGCGAATACCGACCGCACTGCGCAGTAGGTACGGAGAGGCAAAGCTGGTGCCGAGCTGCGGCGCAAGCGCAGGCTTCTTACCCGACGACAGGACGTGGAAATACTTGGTGGCATCGCCGCCGAAGGCCATCAAGTCGGGCTTGACGACACCTGGGCTGCGACCGGGGCCTACCGCGCTGTAAGGCGCCCTCGCCCAGCCGGCTTCGGTATCATTGGCGGCGCCAACCGCAAGCGCGTTGACGCAGTCCGACGGCACCTGCACGCGGGCGTTGCCTGCGGCACGGTCCATTTCCCCGTTGTTGCCAACCGCGACCGTCATCAAAGTGTCGCCGTCGCTCAACAAGTCGTCAATGACGGAAGTCCATGCGTGAACGTCGGAGTCCTCGATGGGCAGGTCCGGACCGAGGCTGAGATTGATGAAATGGTACTGACGCGAAAGCAAGACTTCTTCGACAAAACCCAGCGTGCGATACAGCTCCAGCGGGTCTTCGGTATCGGCGTCCTTGTCGAGCACTCGTAGGTGATCGACGTACGCAAACGGGCGCAGCGCGGCGCCGTTCGGCTCAATCGGGCCGAATAGGAATGCCGACGTAACCGCGAGCCCATGCACCAGTCCTTCCGGATCATCTTCCGCGTCTTCGTCGAGGACGCGATACGAGCGCAGCCATGGGCTAATCGCATGCTGCTTCGGCAGGCCACCATCGAGGATCGCGACCTTGGGCTCCGACGACAGGGGCTGTTCGGCCGGGAGACTGCAACCGACCGAAACTCCGCCCGTACGCTGCACAGGACGCATGCCGCGCAGCTTTGGCATCGGCCGGATCACGCGCACGAACACGAATTCAGCCAGTCGCTCGATGTTGGCGTGTTTACCTTCGACTGGGACGAACCACAGGTTGCCCGCCGTAAAGCCGAGATCGCTGTGAACCTTGACGTCCACACCCTTCGCATATTTCGCAAAGGCGCGTTGAATGAAAAGGCGGTCTTCGTCTGGTAACAGGTGGACGCCCACTTCGAAAAAGCGATCCTTGTTGCTGCCGTAGTCGGCAATCCGCTCATTGGGCGCGAATGCCGAGAACTTTTCGATGTGCGCCAGATCCAGTGCTTCGTCGGATTCGGGTTCGATCTGCTTGCTCCAGGCGTTGAGATTGCGGAACACCTGTCGCTTGCCGGCGACGAACAGTTCCGTCGTCGTGCATTCTCGCGGCGCCCCCTTCTTGGTCCAACCATCGGGGGTCAATTTGACGGTCCGACTGCCGACCGACTCCAGGCCGACTGTGCGTAGCATCGCCACCGGGAAGAATGAGCGGGCGATGTAGCTCGGGTTCATGGTCAGACGTACAACACCGAAGTCGCCCGGACATGCCTCGGACGGAAGCGCATCTAGTGCAGCAGCGGCCTTCACAAACTGGGGTACCAGCCGCCCGGCCGCTTGCTGCAAGGTGTAGACCTCCGCCTTGCCGGGCTTGCGCTTCGGTGCCTTGATATCGTGCGTCAGCAACTCGCCGCGACCAATCAGAAAATTGGTTTGGCTCATGCGTCAGGCCCCCCTTTCACGGTCTTCTTGAGTGCGGTCAGCTCGCTTGCGCTGTACTTGCGGATCGTGTCCCGGCTGACACCGGTAATGTCGGACACGGAGTGCTGGGACAACCGAGTCCGTTTTGCCAGCAGGACCGCCAAATCAATACGTGCGTGACGGTCCAGCGCCAGCGCCCGGGATTTGATGAAGTCCTCGATCAAGTCGGCGTCGGAGGTGGCACCCAGGGCCACGGCCCGACGGAAGCGCTGGATCTCGCGCTCGATGTCGCTAAAAGACTGGCCGTTGAAGGCAAAGGTCAGGATGTCGATCCAGCGCCCAAACAATGCGAAGTCCGGGCCAAGGAATTGCTTGACTGCGTCTTTGACGGACGCGGCGTCCGGCACTTTGAACTCAATGGTTAAATCGAAACGGCGCCACAGCGCCGGATCGATCAACTCCGGGTGGTTGGTTGCGGCGAGTAATACCCCTGTAGCAGGCCACTCATCGACCTCCTGCAGGATGACGGTAACCAAGCGCTTCAATTCGCCGACATCTGTATCGTCGCTGCGGCGTTTGGCAATGGCATCGATTTCGTCCAACAGCAACACGCAGGGATTGCGTTTGGCAAAATCGAGCGCAGCGCGAATGTTGCCTCCACTGCGTCCCAGCAGACTGCTCATGACCGCGGTGAGATCGAGCACGTACAAAGGTACGCCCAACTGTGCTGCGACCCAGCGCGCCGTCAGTGTCTTGCCGACGCCCGGCGGTCCGACGAAAATAGCCGAACGGGTCGGATTGAGCCCTAGCGATGCCAGGCGCTCGGTCTGCCGACGCTCCTGGATCAGTTGGTTCAACTTCTCTTCCAGTTCGCTCGACAATAACGGCTGCTCCCGGTCCGCGCCGTCTTTAAAAACCTTCAACAGCGAAAGGCGCGACTCGTCATCGACCGGCAGGATCTGATCGGAAGTTCTAGGACTGACCGCTTTGCGCAGTGGTCCGCTAGTTCTTGGCGGCTTGGTACGCAGGTAGAGATCCATCTGCTCCGCCAGTGCTGGAGCGGTGTTACGGTACTTGCGGACAAGCCGAGCCACGAAGAGCCGTACATCCTCGGTCTGCTCGCCGAGCGCCAATCGGATCACCTGGGCTAAATCTTCATGCACGTCATTCATTTCGTCCAACATATTTATAATACACTGATATTAAATAAATATAATAAACAACTAAACGGACTACTATAGTTTCTCACGCTTTCCGGCTGTTGACAAGAAGATTGTGAGTACCGCTTCGGGCCTGATAAGAAGAAACCTAGAACTTAGTCATCACGTCCGACACTCCTGGCCGCGGTCAATCGGTTCGACCGATCGCTCGCGACGCCCGCGATCACGCTGTTGCGCGCTGCTTCGTGAGAAAATCACGAAAAACTCACGCACAAACAAGGACTTGGATTTGATATCCCGAGTCCTTGAATTGTGGCGCTCCTGGCAGGGCTCGAACCAACGCCTCTTTGGTCCGTAGTTGCCAATTCAGAAAACGGTGGTAGTTAAATCAATACCTTGCAATGCCCGCCAGTACGATTTGAAGGCTACAGAAGCGTCACTCTAGCCGGTCAGTTTTGTCAAATAGTATGAAAAAGCATATTATTCAGAATAATTATATGATAGCTATCTCATGACAATACGCCCCGATCATGCGGTCGTCCTGAATGCCTCAGCGCTTGAGGCCCTTCAAAGGCATCGCTTTTCGAAGTTCGACACCCTAGTTCTATGGACCCTGGTTGCGGACATCCCGGTCACTGGCGATGTTGTGGTCCACAGCGAACTCGAAAAGAACCTTTCTCTATCTCACAGCACGGTCTCGACGGCAATACGTCGGCTTCGCGAAACGGGTTTTCTCGTACGCGGCGTAAAAAGCGGCGTTTCTTACCACTACAAATTGAACCCTGTTTATTTCCGTTTGCTGTGATGGACGCATCCTCCCCGGAACCAATTATTGTGCCTGACGCACATTCAGAGCGATCAGCGCCCATTCCACCGCTAATGCGGCCGGGCGGAGCGCTGGCACTCGCTCAGACGATCATCGACGCCGGAGTAGCAATCGAGCTGCGCCCGCGCGATATCGCCCTACTCGTTCTAATCCGCCAGCGAATCCAAACGCGAGGCGACGGCGCCATAAGCCTCACCGAGGGCGAAATCCGCGGGCTGGCCAGGCGTATCGATGAGTTGGATATTTCCGATCCGGCGGGCGGCGAAAAACGCGTTACCGAGAGTCTGACCAGGATGATGCGCGCGGAATGTCTCACGCGCGCCGATATGCGTCGGCTAACACTTGCCGAAGACACCGAGCTGCAGCTCACCTCGCTGGGCGAGGACATCGCTGATTGGCACCTCGAACACGGACAGTTCTCGGGCGAGCCATTGACGGCCATTCTGCGCGCTTTCACCCGGCAACTCGCCGGTCTAGCTGAGGAAGCCGAACAAGCCAGCTCGCAAGAGGCATGGGAAGACTGTGTGCTATCGCCGATGAAGCATGTCCTGAAAGACATGCTCGTAAGCATCCAGCGCCACCAAAAAGAACTTGACCGCCAGCACGAGGAGCTACGGTCTTTCATCCCGGCGCTGCTTTCCGAATCGAGCGAGGCCTCAATTGACCTATGCGAGCAGAAGCTGGCGGCGGTGGTTATCACAATCCGTGATTTGCACGAGGTGACCCTCACTTCGACGACTGCCGCTAGTACCCTGCTCGCTCGCATCGAATCGATGGGCGAGTCTGGCTCAATCACCGGCTTGTTTCAGAACTGCGGCGAGATAGAGCGGCGACTGCAGTCCATTTCTCAATGGACTAACCAGCGGCTCTCTGACTGGGGTGAACACCACCGTGTGGTGCACGATTTCCTACGTGATGTTGTGCGTATAGATCGCTCTCGGAGGCTCACTGAAGCATTGAAACATGCCGTGGCAGAAAGCCCCGCATGGACCCTTTCAGTTGCGGACGCGCCTTACTTTGTAAGACTACCTATTGCTCTTGGCGAAGTCCGACCGCTCGCCGCCCCTCGGCGAAAGCGGGAGGACCACTCTCGGGAGGTCACCGTTGTCGCGCTCGACGATTTACGCGAGCGTCTGGACGCTCTTCTCACCGAAGCTATCCAATCCGGCGAAGCAAGGATGTCGGCGTTGCTTGCCTCCATGGTTTCTGGCGGAGCTACGTTCCCTACGCTCGCAGCGAAAGCGCCTTGGCTGGTAGCTCAGATGGCGTCAGCGGGCCGAGTCGATCAGCGCGCCAGAAACTGGGTGTCGATCGGCGCGGGTGCCGAAGTCGAGGAACTGAGGATTACTCCAAAATGAATGTTTACGATCCCAATTTCGCCCGAACAGACGTGTTGCTACGCCGCGGCGGCCACATCGGTCGAGGTGAGCTGGTGCTCTACGAGTTCTGCACGCAGCACTACGATGAGCTGAAGGACTTTTATGCGCGCTTCGAGTGTCAAATGGTGCAACATCCTGACGGTTTTTTTTACCTGCTGCCTCGAGGTAATTTGATAGCCACGAGAAGGCTGTCAAAACCATGTGTGCACCTCGGATTGTTCATCGCCCTGAAAGCGCGTGACCCGGAGATTACCAAGTCATCTGGACGCATCCCGGTTGCGCAGTTATTGCAGTCAATCGAGACGACGATCCCACGCGAGGTCCTACAAAAGACCTACGCGCCAAAGCAACGTGAAGCCGCGACCGACGCCAAGATTACCGAAGAGATTCAGCGCGCGTTACGCGTTCTAGCAGAGCTCGGCTTCATCGTCCTTGAGCACGACACGGTGCGTCCGCTAGAGGCTATTGCCCGCTTCGCAGAGCTTGCAAGACACGACAATGCGCCCGATGCCGGTGCTCGTATACTGCTTGAGACGGAACGTGGCATTGTTTTCGACGTGTCGGAAGATATCACCAGCGAAGGCGAGGAAGATGGCGAGCAGATCCAGAATTGAGCGCGTAGCGTTTATAGGCTGGCGCGGCATCGACTACGAAGAGCTTGCCCTTGATCCTCACTTCACCGGGCTTACCGGAAACAGCGGCGCCGGCAAAACGACCTTGGTCATGTGTCTCAACTATGCGTTGCTACCCGACCGGATGGCACTCGACGTTCGCCCTATTGCCGATGTCTTGGATCCGCACGCCGCCGGGGTCGATCCCTTAGCGGCCAGGATAGATGACAAATACGGCTACGCCTATGTGGTACTTGACATCCGGTCCAGACACGATCGCCGGCTGCTGGCCGGGATTCATGTACGCATCGCCGATGGTCGCGGTGAGTTTTCGCGATTCACCATTGAGGGCCTATCCGACGAAATGCCACTACAGGACGTTATGCGTATCGTCGACGGGGATGAAGAGCTATACCCCGACCTGCCAGAATTGCGGCGCTCGCTCGCGGCCAGGAGTATAGATCTGGTGAAGCACGACAAGGTCGGTGACTATGGACATATCCTATACGAGGCCGGAATCCTACCTACGGACCTTTTCAACCGGCACGACCGTACACTTTATGGAAAGTTGGTCGAGACTGCATTCCGTGGTGGCATCACGGCGGAGGTGGCTAGGACCCTCAAGGATTATCTGCTAGCGCCGGCCAAGCGCATCCCCGAAGCGGTTTCCAAGCTGCAGGAATGTACCGATCAGGTGCAGCGGACCCGTCGAGAACTCGCAGAAGCCGGAAAAGAACTCGAACTGCTGGAAGCCACGTACGGCGCGGGGAAAGCTGTCGTTTCCAAGTCTCTCGGGCGGTTGGCTGCAAAACTTGCCGCCGCTGAGACACTTGTTACGCGGACGAAGAGCACGATCGAAGCGAAGACAAAGACCGCGCAGCGGCTAAGTGAAGAGCAACCGCGCATTGAAGTCGAAATCAAGACCGCCGAGGAGAGTCTGAAGAACCTGACCGCAAACAAACAGCTTGAACTGCGAAATGCCAACGAAACGGTGGAACGGGCCTCTACGACCGAGCAGTCCGCGAAAACCACGTTTCAGGAAGCAGAGGACAAGTATAGGAAAATTGCCACTGGCGAGGACGTGTGGAAACGGGTGGCGGCCCAGCTCGCCAATCGCGATTTTCAGACAGTAAATCACTGGATAAAAGATCAGATTGCGAAGTGCGTCGAGAAAATTGCCGAGAAGAACCTCGGCGTCCAACGTCTGCAAAAAGAAACGGCACGTCTTGGTGCGAACGAGGCCGATCCGAAATCCTCTGCCCTCGCGCATGCGCTCCAAGCCCAGACTCTCGCAGAGGTATTCGATAGTGCCTCGGAATCGGAAGCCCGGAGTGTCGAGATGGCGTTGGGCGGACTTACCGCCGGCGTGGTCGGCGTAGGCATCGACGCCCTAACCAACCTTGCTCCGAACGAAGAATTTCCGGACCTATTCTGGATGGGAGAGAACCCACCACGCGGAGCAAATCCGCGCGAAGTTGGTGGAGCCAAATGGTATGTTTGCCCGAGTATCGGTGGCTACGTCGTTTCATCCAAGCATCGCCCAGTGGTGTTCGGGCAAGAAGCGCGGGAGGCAAGAAACGCTCAAATCGAAACGGACATTCGCGCACTGGAGGGTGAGCGCGAGCGAATCCGGACCCAAGAACTCCAAGGGCTCACGGAGCGCCAGGAGGCATTGTTGCGGAACAGTGAACAGATCGAGTATTTTCTTGCGAATCGCGCCGCACGACTAGAAATAGAAGATGCCAGAAAAACGACAAAGGTGGAGTATCAATCCGCGAAGAGTGCCCATAAAGCAGCCAAAGATGCGTATGAACTTATCGCCGCCGACATGGCTTCCTTCTCTCAACCATACCAGAAAGCAATTGCAAACCTGCAATCGGATCTGGAAAACGGCAAGAGAGACGCTCGGCAACTTGCGGGAGAGTTAAAGGGCATTGTGCCGCAACTCAACAAAGAGGAGGCCGATGCTCGTGAGCTGTTGAGCCGCATGAAAGCCGTGCGGGAGATATTGGGTGATGTGGCTGATCGTATGCTTGCGGAAGCCGGCGATGTTGCGAGCGAGAACGAAGCAGCTTATATTCGCGATCTAACGCAGCGCCTTTCGGTCATTGGACGGGCACTGGAGAATGAACCGGCCGAGCGGCTCACCACCCTCGCAAAGGCAGATCCTTCGGACGAAGTGTCTTGCGCGCGGATCTGGCCGGCCCTTATCGAGATTCTCAAGGATCGCATCTCCGCTGACCTCATTGATCGAGATGGCGCCGACCTCCTACGCGACATGCGCGACCGCCGCGCCGGCCTGGAGTCTCGACTTCACGGCGACGAGGACAACGTAAAGAACCAGGCGCGGCACGTCTACCAGGCCATACATTCTGAAATTAGTTCCCAGGTGCGCAAGATCACGGCGCTCAACCGCCTGGGGGAAAGTTTGATATTTGGCAACGTAGTCGGGATCAGAATTCGTGCGGAGCGGCGGCAGGAGCTCCTAAAGACGCTCGAAGAATTCGCCGACCAGCGGTCCCTCTTCCGAAATATGGAGGATGAGCGACGACCACTTGAAGAGGTGCTGTCCGAGTTCTTCCGCGATGCGCTTGACCTCAAGATGGAAGGCAAGGAGCTACTTGATTACCGCACTTACATGGATTTGGCGATCGAGGCCCGCCGGCATGACCGGAAGTGGACACCGGCGGCTTCCCTGTCAGGAGGAGAATCGGTTGGATGCGGGCTTGCCATATCGCTGATGCTCTTTCGGTCTCTCGCCGAACGCGGAGAGGTACGCGCCAGTGACATTACCCCGCTTTTCGCCATCGATGAAATGCAGCGGTTGGACGGCGACGGGCAGAAAGTTGTCGCCGAATTCTGCGAACGGGAGAACATTCAGGTGGTGGTGACTGCACCAGAACTATCGCCACAATATCGCTGCACGCTCTACGCGCTCGCCCGTGTCTTTGATCCTAGAGAACGTCTGATCGTGCGTGGACTACGCGGACAGCACGATTCCGCGAAGGTCGCAGCAGTAGCTACATTATCGTGAGCATTTCACGCGAGCACCGCAGCGAGGCCGCATTGCTCCTTCGGCTCAAAAAGCACGGAGGGGTGCGAGAATCTCAACAATGGCACGATCTCATCAAACGTTTCGAAACAGCCGGATGGATTACGCCGAGCTCACGGAAGAATGAATGGGTAGTCCCCGATAGCGGCCGAGTTGCGCTTGAGGCGAGGCTGCAAACAATCTGGCCATCGTGGATACCGGAAAGCGCTCATCTGCAAAAGCTCGGCCTCGATCCCTGTCAGCCGCGTGACCTTGAGCACCTGCCGGTAGTCCAACGATCGGTCGCGCTTGCCTATGGCGAGTTAGTGAACCGGCGCAATTGGAATGCCTCAACTGGCATAGGCCCTAAGCTGCCGACGCGCATCGCGCGTGTAAATGCAGAACGAGGCGAACCGACGCTAACGCGCGACGCAATGACGCGCTTTCGGCCCAACGCAGGGCTTCATCTGGTGATCGCTGGCCACGACATTGACCTCCACGAGGAGGCTACTCGATTTAGCGAGTGTGGGATCCCTGAGCGAGCTTGGCGCCGTACCGAAGGATTTTGCGGAAAGACTCCACGTGCGGTCATCACCTGCGAAAACTTAGGGGCGTACATCGATTTACCGGTACCCCAATGGTCCATGGTCCTTTTTTCGCCAGGCCAAGACGTGGAGCCTGCACTTGAGGTTCTACGGCGCCTGCCAAAAACCACGTCATGGTGGCACTTTGGCGACCTAGACCCAGACGGAATCTCGATCGCTGAGCGACTGGCTGCCGTTTCGAAACGACCGTTGCGCCTGTACATACCTTCTTTCGCATCAGAGTACCTGGAGCGAGCACGACCGCCGAAAGGGGCTTGGGGTGAGATTCCAGACTACCCAATTCTGTTGGCGCTGAAGAAGCGCAAATTAGGGATCGAGCAGGAAGTGTTCATGCTGGACGCGCGGCTGCGAACGAATCTGGAACAGTATATTGAAGAGAAGTAGTGTAGTTCTTCCGCGCACTCCCACCCTCGCTGGCCATCGAGATGCATGGCGATGCCTCACCTGTCGGCGCAACCGGCTACCGCTTTTACGGTGACATGGCCGAGGGATCAAGTATTGCCCGGAGCTTAGCGACCCGGGGTGCGAGTAGCGCCGTTTCGACCCATGCGCGAAGATTTCGCTTTCGATGTCGCCAAAATAGTCCTCGGCAAGATGGCGGCGCGCTTGCCGCGCACTGCCGCTGATTCAGCGTCATCAAATGACGAAGCTGTACCCGCAAGGTTGTCGCGCATCGCCCGCAAGGCTTTATAGGCGCCGGTAATCTGCTCTTCGTTGAGTCCCCGCATGGCTCTGATTCGAACGACATCCGCTACTTTTTCGACCGTTCGGATTTGGCGTAAGCCTTCTGCACTCAAGAACATCTGATTGACTCGGCCATCGTTTGGATCTGTTCGTCGCTCCACCAGTCCGGCGGAGGCAAGATCATCGAGCAAACGGGCCAACGTCATCGGCCGCACCTCGAGAAGCTCGGCTAGCTCGACTTGCCGGATACCTTGATGCCTGGAGATGTACAACAGTGCCCGCGCCTGAGCCAAGGTCAGCCCGCTGCCTTTCAGCGCATCGTCGAAAACCCGCCGAATAAGGCGCCATACATCCGAGAGCATGAAGCCGAGATTGTCGCGTTGAAGGTCCATGGGGTTGCACCAATTGGTAAGTAAAGCTTATGATCTAGGTAGAGTGCTGCTCGCCTTTGTCAGCACCTGTCGGACAGGATAGCTCAGTATGACTTCGAACGCTCCGCCTCCCTGGCGAGACATGATGGCCAATATACCGTTCAACCGGGAACTCGGAATTGAGTTCGGCCATGTTGATGGCTTGAATTGTGCGTTGCGTCTGCCTTACCGTGACGCTTTGGCCGGCGATCTGCATACGCAGTCGATGCACGGTGGTGCTCTGGCCGCGCTTGCAGACAACACGTTTGGTTTCGCGGTGTTTCGCCGGTTGGCGACGCATCGCGCATTCGCGACGCTGGACCTGCGCATTGACTACATGCGTCCAAGCCAGCCGGGTGCAGCCGTTACCTGTGTTGCGTGCTGCCACGAGGTCAGCGACCAGTTCGCATTCGTTCGCGGGTACCTCTACGACGACACGCCGGATCGCCCGATTGCGACTGCGGTCGGCGTGTTCATTTTCACAAGCGGCCTGCTGCCAAACGCTCCGGAGATTCTGCGTGATGTCACTGTCTGATGCCCTTTCCGCCGCAAAAGCGACTCGCGATGGGGCACCCCTGATCGCCGAGATGCCTTTTGCGCAAACTCTGGGCATGCGCCTGGAATTAGACCAGCAAGAGCCGCTCTTCTTCTTGCCCACATCACCCCGGTTGATCGGAAATCCCAGGTTGCCGGCAATGCACGGTGGCGCGATGGCGGGTTTTCTCGAATGCGCGGCTATGGTGCATTTATTGTGGACAAATGGATTGGTTGGCCTACCAAAGCTGGTTGACTTCCGCATCGACTATTTGCGCAGCGCTAAGGTGCTGGATACCTGGGCAGCGGTTCGACCTTTGCGCGTGGGTGGCCGGGTTGCCAACGTACGGGTCGAGGCTTGGCAGGAAAGCCCAGAGCGAATAGTCGCCGTTGGCAGTGGGAACTTCCTGCTTTCTGGCTGAGGCGTTTTCTGTGACCTTTCCTCACGCTGCGTTATGACGCTTTCATAGAACTCGCTGAAGACGTTGAGCATTTATTTCGTCGGCCGCAATCTTAAGTGGCGACTGTATTGGAACCCTCACCATCCAACTGGAGCAGACCTCGATGATCGATAAACCTTCTGCGGCCGCGTTAGCGCCGACGCTGCTGATCGACAGCGACCACCCCGACGTAATCGCGTTTGCGCACNTCAACGCCAGAGGCACAACCGAACGNGAGCGGGCCGTCTCGTTGTACTACGCCGTACGCGATGGGTTCCGCTACGACCCGTACCTTATTGANNTCTCGCCCNCNGGCATGCGTGCAAGCCGTGTGCTGGAGACCCGAGTCGGATGGTGCGTGACGAAGGCGGCACTNCTGACCGCTGCGGCGCGCGCTGCAGGAATTCCGGCGCGCGTGGGTTACGCCGACGTACGTAACCACCTGTCGACAGAGCGCATGCGNCAGATGATGCAAACCGANCTTTTCATCTGGCACGGTTACTCGGAACTGTGGCTCGACGGTACCTGGGTCAAGGCTACGCCGGCGTTCAACATCGAGCTATGCGAGCGCTTCGGCCTGCTACCCCTCGATTGGGACGGGCGCGCTGATTCGCTCTACCACCCGTGCGACCGCGAGGGCCGGCGGCACATGGAATACGTGCACCAGCGAGGCAGCTTCTACGACATGCCGCTGGCGCAGATGGTCGCCGATTTCGCCGCCACCTATCCGCGGCGTCGGGCAACCGAAACGCCCGAGGCCAGCTTCGACGCCGATGTCGACCGTGAAACGCGATAAGCGTAGGCGTGCCCGCGATAACACAGTCGGCTTTGCGAGACCCAATCGACCCGCTGCCCATGGCCAAGCTCTTCCTCAAACTCGGCAACAGTTGTGGACTTTGTCATCTAGTCGCCCTCGCTGCGCTCAGAGTTCACCCGTCGCGCGCTTGAGCCGCAGCCCCGCGATTGCGGCATCGAACACCGCCTGCGCGTGGTTGGTCTCGCTGTTGACGCGCAGGGTCTCTGCATCCAGCACCTCGGTGTGAGTGGAGAGCCCGGCGGTGTAGCGGTCGCGTGCCACGTGCAAGTTTTCCTCGGCCTGTGCAACGGCCGACTGGGTGACAACGAGACGCTTACGCGTCTCCTCCACATCCAGCCAGGTCTGGCGCACCTGCAACGCGATCACCGAGGCCAGTTCGTCGCGCTGCTCCGTTAGCGCCGCCGCCTGGCGTTCAACGGCGCCGGCGCGGTGACCGGTGACGCCGCCGTCGAACAGATTCCACTTGGCCCCCAAGATGATCATCCATTGCCCTTGATACACTTGATAGCGGTTCTCCTGATGACCATAACCGCCGGAAAGCGCCACCTGAGGAGAGGCTTCGCCGCGCACAGCGGCGGCCTGATGACGCAGTGCCTCGATCTGCCGTGCAAGCGCCGCCAGCTCGCTACGCCGGGCAAGCGCCCGTTCGGTCCGGGTGGACAGCGCCTCTTCCGCTGTCTCGGGCGCAAGTTCATCGAGCGAGACAGTTTCCTCCAACGTCCGCCCCAGCAGGCGGTTGTAGACCGCGCGGGCCATGTCCAGCCCGTTGGCCGCCAGCAGGGCCCGCTGGCGCGCGTCGGCCAAGGCCACCCGGGCGGAGAGCAGGTCGCTTTTGGCTACCATGCCCTGCTCGTACATGTTCTCCACGTCACGGGCATGGGCCTCGAGGCTCTCCACGTGGCTTGCAGCAACCTTGAGCAGTTGTTCCGTGCGCAGCACGGCGACATAGGCATCGGCCACGCGCAGCTTGAGGTTCTGCGCATCGCCGGTCTCGCCCAGCTTCGTCGCGTCGTGGGCGGCCGCTGCGGCGTCGATGCCGCGCTCGATGCGCCCG
>JGI1357J11328_10001410_pt1 | contig 18282 bp, 18 predicted proteins | sample Subgrocontami54m_FD_11328 | JGI IMG/M metagenome (IMG submission 11328)
ACTGCTCCCTTCACGTGCGTCGCGTCGTTTCCGGAAACCCAGGTCACCGCGTTTCCGTTCAGGACAATGGCTTTGCCTGCAGCACCGCCTGCTCCGCCTATATAATTATTTATTGAACCTCCTAAGCCAGGAGCCCCAGTTGCTCCTGCTGCTCCAACATCTCCACCATTACCACCGGCACCACTGCTTGCGGGACTCTGAACATCAGCAGCTCCCCCCGTACCAGCAGCTGCCGCAGTACCTGGATTGCCAGAGAATCCAGCGCCCACAGCCACAGCAATTCCTCCAGCGCTATTGGTATTCGCCGACCTACCGCCGCCACCACCACCTCCGTAAGCAACAATAGCTTCAAAACCACCTGTAGTTCCCCCGCCGCCGCCACCACCACCACCGCCGCCATAAATAAAACCAGAACTATTGGTGATGGTCACCGGCCAATTCAATTGAATTGCATTGCCGCCTGCACTACCCGGACCACCAACACTATCGTTCCCGCCATTACCCCCATTTCCTCCCATGCCCTGTATCGTGCCATTGTTGATAATGCTGAGCGTGGATCCCGCAGGGAAGGTGGATCCGGTGGCGAAGGCGGGTGTCGCTGTGGATGTGCTGCCGACAATGATCCCCGCGTTGATGGTGATGCTCGCGGCCAGCGGCGTGGTTTGATTCCAGCCGGCCGCAATCGCGGCACTCTTCAGGTTGTAGTTGCTGGTGTTCGCCGCAATCGTGGCGTTGAGGGTGAAGTTGGCGACGTAGGTAAAGCCGCTGGTGAGCGTTGAACTGCCCCCGGACTGCGTGACCACGACATCCTTGGCGCCCGCCGTGTTGGCCGGGGTGGTGCAGGTGATGGTCGTGGCGCTAACGATGGTGCATCCGGTCGCTGCCGTGCCGCCAATGGTGACCGTGGCGCCCGTGCCAAAGTTGCTGCCCGTCAGGGTGACTGAGGTACCACCGGTGGTTTGCCCGCTGGTGGGTGAAATACTGGTCAGTATCGCTGCCAGGTAGGTAAAGCCATTGGTGAGTGTGGAACTGCCCCCCGACTGGGTGACCACGACATTCTTGGCACCCACCGTATTGGCCGGGGTGGTGCAGGTGATTCCGTACGCGCTGGTGACCGTACAACTGGCGACGACGCCCCCAATCGTGACAGTCGCACTTACCGCGAAGTTGTTGCCGGTAAGGCTGATGGTCGTGCCGCCCGTGGTCAGGCCACTGGCCGGCGAGATGGCGGTCAGGCTGGGCACGAGGGCCGGCGACACTGGCGGAATGCTGCTGTCGGGGACGGTGCTCTGCACAGTCGACCGTGTAAGCCGGCCGAGGAACCAGTTGGTGGTGTCGTTGGTGTAGGTGCTGGTGGTGGTCTTGCTGTAGCCGTCCGGGGTACTGACGGTAACTTGGGTGGCGTTGCCGTAGGGGTCAAAGGCGTTGCTGGTGGTGACCACCGGCAGTACGCTGCCATTCAAGTCCCAACTGCTCTCGACACTTTGGCTGAGATAGGGGAAGTAGCGGTTGCCGGCAGCGACGGTGCACGCGCTACCACTGCTCGGGTTGATACAACCGAAGGTGTTGGTGACCAGGTTGAGCTGGTTGCCGGGGCCGCCTTGCCCGGCAAGGGTCTTCTTGGCCTGGCTGGGCAGCCCCACATAGGGCCAGTCTTGCCGATAATCCGTGCGGCTGGTGATGCCGGTCTCGACTTGCGTGGCTTGCGTCCAGCCAAAGCCGAGCAGTCCCCTGCCCGTGCCCGCTTCGGCTTTGAGGCTGCCGTACTGGTAGTTGGTGGTGGTAAATCCACTGCCCATTCCGTTTGGACTCTGGACTTGAGAAACAACGTACAGCGGGACTTGCAGATCAACCTTGGGGTAAATGGCACCGCTGCCTTTGGTGTAGATGGCAGCGTTTGTTAACGGTTGGTAGGCGATTGTTGTCGTTGTGCCCAGGCCGGTGTTCAGACTGGTGACTATGTCGGGACGGCCGAAGACGCCGCCTGCGAAAGTGTGCGCGGATGCAGAAGCGACAAACATGTCAGCTGAGCCATCACCGTTCAAATCCCCTACATTCGCAACTATGTATGGACTTTGTATACAGTTATCGGTGGAGGTAATGCCCGGGCCGGCGCAGAATAAAGGGATGTTTGTGGCGCCAAAAGCCCAAGTAGGCGACTGTCGAATGATGTCCGTGATCCCGTCGCCATTATAGTCCCCGGGGTAGGCCCATCCTGCAGCTCCATACCAATTCGTTGTAGATATCAATACACAGTTATTGGCCGTCGCAATACCCGGACCAGCGCAGAAATAAGCAGCCGTATTACCGCTGGCTAAAATGACGTCAGTGACACCATCCCCATTGTAGTCACCCGGATAGAGGGTCACGCTCGTTTTCCAGTCAGCGGCTACCGTCTGCACACAGTTAGCGGCCGAAGCAATGCCCGGGCCGGCGCAGAAGTAACTGGCTGTCGTGCCCGTCAAATACAAGTCGGTTATGCCGTCGCCGTTGTAATCGCCGGGGTAAATCTTATAGTTACTCGCCCAGTCTCCTGTCACGGTCTGCACGCAGTTGTTGGCCGAGGCGATGCCCGGGCCGGCGCAGAAGTAACTGGCCGTTGTGCCCACCAGATACAGATCCGTGATGCCGTCCCCGTTGTAGTCAGCAGGGTAGATGGCATAGTTACTCTTCCAGTCGGCTGTCACGGTCTGCACGCAGTTGTTACCCGAGGCAATGCCGGGACCGGCGCAGAAGAAACTACCGGCAGTGCCAACTAGATACAAATCCGTGATGCCGTCACCGTTGAAGTCAGCGGGAAGAACTTTAAAGACACTCGCCCAGTCTCCTGTCACGGTCTGCACACAGTTATTGGCCGAGGCGATGCCCGGGCCGGCGCAGAAGTAACTTGCGCCAGGGGAAGCACTATATGCATATTGCATTTTATACACATCCGTAATGCCATCCCCATTAAAGTCGCCAAGATAGGTAAGGGTGAGGGGGTAGAGCGAAGTACCTGGTGGAATTACTACCGTTTGAGGTGTGTAAGTACCATAAGCCCCGGCAATCCCTGCCGCCGGGTTTGACCAACTCACCGTCGTTGCCGTCTTGCAGCTGTTCCCCGGCATGGCGCATTCCTGCACCGTCGTGATCCGTGAACGGCTGGTCGACGGACTGGTCTGGTAACTCAGCCGGTATTCCTTGACCTGTGTTCCCGCAGCGCAGGTTTGGCCCGTGGTGGCCAGACAGGCTTGTACGGTGGTGAGGCGTTTGGTACTCTTGATCAGGCTGCCGCCGAAGTAGCCTGAGTTGGTGTCAGGTCTCGTCTCATAGACGAACTGCACCGAGGCATTCGGGGTCAGGCTGGTGGTGGTGTTGCCGGTGTAGTCGATCCGTGTGGGGTAATACTCGCCATTCGGGTTGTCTTCGGCGTAGCTGAAGGTCAGGTAGTTCTGCTTGGTGTCACTGATCTTGTTGATGGCCCAGGTACGCGCCTGGGTCTTGCCCTGGGCTTCGATCCTTGAGTCCGTGGTGTTGCCGTATTCGATGACCTGTCCGGCCTTGGTCCATACCTTGAACCAGGTCGGATCGCCGGTGGCGCCGCCATTGGCGATGATCTTGCTGAAGCTGTCCCGTTCGGTGCGGTAGTCACTGCCTGCGGCGCCATAGGTGCCGCTGACTACCATCAGGCGCTGGCCGTCGAGACAGAGGCGATCGTTGGCGTCAAGGTTGATGCCACCCCGGACGCCGTCCTGGGCCAGGGTGCGGGGGCAGCGGGTAATGGCGGATAGGCCGCTGAGGTTCCAGCCGACACCCAGCAGGCCGTTGCCGCCCTGGCTGTTGTAGCCGAGGGCCAGTTTGGGTTCGATGCCGGATGTGCCGGGGGGAACCTGGATCGGGATGGTGTAGGTGGCGGCACCGCTTTCATTCACCGCCAGCTGACCTCCCGTGTCCATGGGGCCGGCCTGGATCGGGGCTGTGTGCAGGAGGGCGAAACATGCGGCGGCACAAAGCCTAGGGAACAGGGGACGACGACTGATGGGGGGGCGGTGGTGCAGGATAAACTGGTATGCGTGGTCTAGATCAAACAGTCTCAGGAAAAATGCCGCAAATTGACCCCCTGCGCGTGGCGTACCACGATTGTTCCTGAACCCCATGCCTTTCCTCCCCCGAGTAGTGGCGTACGATAATTAACTATTTATTATTGCTGCCTGCAATTCTTATTTTTTATTACTGCCTGCATGCCGCGATGACCTGGCCCCCTGGCTGCACGGATGATTTACTCCCACTGCCTACGACAAATGACGATGGCAATGCGCACACTAAACAACAGCGGGATTAATGTCAAGAGGGTGAAGCAAATTTATTTTCTATTTATCGGGGGAGTGGCTATTGCGACTGACGGACGTGGCGCAATGTCACTTCAGCGACGAGTGCAGTTTTCCCGGGGGATCTGTTTGGACCGCACTCACTCGCGGATCAGGCCGGTAAATGAACTGCCAATCGGCATAGCGGAATTTTCCTTCGAAGCCGGCAAATCGATCTGCGAATCCGGCTTGTTTGATCGGCCGCTGCGTCGAGGTACTGAAGATACCCATGATCCCGCCTTCAGGCGCGGTCACCAGACCCCACTCGCGGTTATTGGTCATCGGATCCAGATAAATCTGGCGCAAATGGCGTTTGACACCAAGGAAACGATTGTCTTTCAGCAAGTCGTCCAGCTTTGCCGGATAACGCTTTATCAGCCCCGGCGAGAGCAGGTAATAGCTGGCAATTGCTGCACGAAACTGATCGCCGACAAATAGCAATTCCCGCTCTCGCTCGCGCTGGCGTTCGGTTGACCACACGATACCAACCGCCGACAGCGCAATCCCGGTCAGCGCAACAGCGAATAGCAGTGCCAGATAAGTCAAGCCCCGCTGGTTATGGCGAATTTTTAATGTCGACAGCATCACCAATCCCGATAGGCTGCGCCATCACGACCCTTTCCCGATGCGCCGCTCCGCACATCGAAGACCGCCCCTTTCTGAGCATCAGCGGGCGCTACAACGATCCATGTGGTTGCACTGTCCGTTACCGGATCGACTGGTATCCGGCGCAGGTAGTTCTTGGCAATCAGATCACTCAGTGCAGCAGGGTACTTTCCTGTATCTCCGTAATACTTGTCGATCGCCGAGCGCAGTGTCGCAAGGTTTTCGCGGAGCACTGATTCCTTCGCCTTGTCCACGCTGCCGATGTAGCGTGGTGCGGCCAGCGATAACAGCGTGGCGATAATGGCCAGCACCACCAACAATTCGACCAGAGTAAACCCGGCGCGTTGTCTTGGTATGGTCATTGCCGCGTCACCACTCCCGATAGGGTATGCTGTTCAAGCCGACGCCCAGTGCCAACGAATATACGTCATATACATCCTCGCCTGCCTTCGGCTCGTTGCTGCTCGATGCATAGCTGCGCTTGCCCCAGGTCTTGTCAGCCGACATTGAACTATCCCCATCAAAGGGGTCGCGGGGAATACGGCGCAGGAAATAGAGTTTGCCGCCCTTGGGGTTCTTCGCATCAATCGCACCGTTGACCAGTTCTTCAAGCGTATGCGGATAGCCGGATTCAGTCATCTTGCGCTCAATATGGCCATCATCACCGGCCTGCTTGTAGGCATCAATCGCCGTTCTGATCTCGCGCAGGGAATTACGCAAGTCCTGTTCCTTCGATCGCTGAAAGGCCAACTCCGTCATGGGGATCGCCGCGCTGGCCAGAATGCCGATGATGACAATGGTCACCAGCAGTTCGACGATAGTGAAACCGCTTATCACATCTCGCCGCCCGATACCGATACCATTGACGGGCTTGCTGTGGTTTCTGTCACCTTGCCTCATTGCGTAACGGTAATCGCGATGGGTGTGGGCAGCCTAAGTGCCGGCGTACTCTCCCCCTGAACAATCGGGGCGGCAGAGAGCACCTTGATCTCGCCCGGCGACTTCGCCGCCAGTGCCCGCAAGGTCACGACTGCGACGGTATCTTCTCCGGATGCCCCGTCTACATCAGAGCGCACGACGCTGACAAACACTTTGCCGCCGGCAACATCCACATTCTTGGAGAAACTCGTCGCGCCATTGTTCTGCTTGAAGAATGGTCCTTCCGCGACATCGACCACCTGGAACGCCGTCGTATCGTAACCAAGCTGGAACGGCAGGCTGCGCACCGAGCCGTCCGCTTTCATTTTGAGGGAAAGTTTGAATTCTTCTCCAACTTTTACTTGGCTTGGTCCCTGCCACGTCAGCGCCACCGATTTGGCGGGCACTTCCACCATGCGCAAATTGGATAAAGCGCTAGAGATTTTTTGCGTCGGGGGAGCCATGCCCTCCTTGACTTGCGGCGTCTCGGCAGATTCGACTACAGGTTGCAAACTCAGCGGCCGGGTGCGCAGGAAAGATTCCGTCCCCGACCAGAATTCCCCTTGGTTGGCATCAGGCCGATTGAGATTGCGAACCAGATGCGGCGTAATCGACAGCACAATCTCGTTCTTCTGGCGATTATCGTGGCGGCTGCCAAACAGGCGGCCGAGTATGGGGAAGTCTGACAGTCCCGGCACACCGTTGCCGGAGCCGCGTTCCTCCTGGCTGATCAGTCCGGCGAGGATTTGGGTTTCGCCATCCTTGAGCCGCAGTACGGTATTGGCGTTGCGGGTGCCGATCTGGTAAGCGATGGTGCCGCTTGGCGTTTTGACCTGGGTGCCGAGTGAGCTGACTTCAAGCCCCACCTTGATCACCACTTCGTCCTGCAAACGGATATCCGGCTCCAGCTCAACTTTAAGCCCTACGTCCAAATACTGTACGCTGTCCGAGACCAGGCCTGTCGCCGTAGTCGTCGTTGTCACCACAGGAATCTTGTCGCCGACCAGTACCTTGGCCTTCTCGCGATTGCGCACCCGGATGCGTGGATTGGCCAGCAGGTTGGCGTCGCCAACTTGCTGATTCGCATTGATCACAATGCTGCCAATATTCGCGCCAACTCGATTACTGTTGAGATTTTTCAGATCATTCACCGTCAAGCTGGCGCTACCAGTCGTCGACAGTGGCGTCAGGGTCAATTGATTTGGCCATTGGATACCCAACTCGACCAGACGCGAGCGCTGAATCTCAAGCACCTCGATTTCAAGCATCACTTCCGGCTCCGCGAGATCGTGTATCGCCACCAGCTTCTCGGCGAGGCGCACTGCTTCCGGCGTGTCGCGCATCACCAGCAAGTTGAGCTTCTCGTCGATCACCGTGTCCTTGGTCTTGAGCAATGTTTTGAGCGTGTTTTGCACCTGCTTGACATCGGCGTTTTGCAGATAGAACGCTTTGACAACGAGATCCTGATAATCCTTGAGCTTCTCGGCGGTATTCGGATAGACCAGCACCGTATTGTTGCTCAGGACTTTTTTCTGCAACTGGCTGGTTTGCAGGATCAGTTCAATCGCATCTTCAATCGAAGCATTCTTGAGATAGACGGTGGTGCGCAGGTCGGGCCGTACGCCAGTGTCGAGAATGAAGTTGATACCTGTGGTGCGGGCCAGCACCTCGAATACCATTTTCACATTGGCATCGCGGAATTCGAGGTTGATCGGCTTGGTGTAGGCGCTGCGCAGAGTTGGTTCCGTGGCTTGCTTCCTGGCTTGAACTTCCTCGATTTCGCGCTTTAGGCTCAGCGCGCTGGCATGGCCAGGGGTTTCCGCAAATACCGGGCGCAGCAGCGCCAGCGCCTGTTCCGGGTTGCCATTCTCATTCTTAAAGGTATTCCAGGCATCAGCCACAACGTCTGCATGACGACGGTCGCGTATCAAGGCATCCAGACCATCCCGCGCGCGCGCATTGGCCGGCTCAATGCCCAGCACACGCTTGTATAGCCCTTCCGCTTCGGCCGTCCTGTCCGCTTGGCGCTGGTTCTGCGCCGCAGCCAGTAATTTATCGACATAGGCCGCTCTGCGTGCATAGAGATCCTTGCGGAATTCGGCATTAGCGGGCTCTTCCTCAACCGCCTTGGCCAGCGTGGCGAGGCCTTCCTCAACCTTGCCCTCACTGATCTGACTAAGACCTTCGCGGTGATAGCGATCCCCTGCGCACCCGGCAACGAAGACCGTGATAAGGGCTAAATTCAGGATTTTTGTCATGGAATTCATCGTCTTCATTGCACATCCAGGGTGAGATTCTGCTTGATCGAGAGCGGCAGGTAGGTAATCGTGATCCCGCCCTTTCCAATACCGTTGAATTGATACTTGTTGTCGTCGAATTTATCACCGGGCGACACTGGAAACGATTCGTCACCCTTAGCGAGATACACGATCAGTTTGCCACTGGAAGGTTCCTCGAAGCTACCCATATATTTAAAGGGCAAGAGTGGCGCGGTTGGCTTGGGTGGTAGTGGAGGTGGCGCGGGCGGTGGCGCGACGAACCATGTCTTGAGGCGAAAAGGGTCGGCCTCGGTGCCGCTTGGCGCACGGCGATTTAATCGCTCCAGCGCCAAATGTCCGTCTTTTCCGGCGGTTCCCGACGCTACTGCGGGACGACCGCTATCTTGCTCCACCGGTTTCACAACCGCTTCGCTATCCCCTTCCTGTCCACGCACCCAAAGTGCAGCGCCCAGGCTTGCTGCCAACGCAGCAAAGAGAGCAATCTGCCTAAGCCGTGTAGCGCTCATGGTTGCACCGTGCGCATATACAACGTCAGCTGCACTTGGGAATCAACACCGATGTCGATTGCCGTCTGACGGTTGAAGGTGATGCCTTCCAGTGCCAGGCTCGGGTTGTCCTTTAAGGCCTCAGCGACGAAACTGCGCAGCTTCGGATACGGCCCTTTGACCGGCAGCACAATGTCGTAACGCACAAGCCTGCCTTCCTGCGTTGGTGCGAGATGATATTCGCCCTGATCGAGGACCAGATTCTGTTTTGCAGCGGCGCCATAGAGTTTACTCAAGGTCTCCGTCAGCGTATCGGTCTGTGGGAAGAAAGCATAGAACGCCGCGAGCTGGCCGCCGGCCCCTTGATCCAAAGGAACACTGCGCCGAGCGGCAACCTTGCCGCGCAAGTTTTCCGCATCGCGCTTGAAATCGGCGATGTTTTTCTGGAGCGGCGCCAGCGTTAAAAAATAAAATGCGATTACCAACGATGCCAGCACAACGCCCGAAATGGCAGGCCAACCCGCCATTCGCAGCAGGCGTCGCACGTACCAGATCACCTTGTCGATCATGGTTTCGCCTCCGGCGCGACCATCGATATTTTTTCGGTAGAAGGAGGCGCTGCCACCGCAGATGTTCCCGGGACTGGATCGAGGAGCGTTGCTGGAACATCTACCCAACGGGCCTCAATGGTGAAACGCACGGGTTTCAGCGCATCCTGCTGGTTGATCTGATGGCTCGAAAGATGAGCATCCCTCAATACCGGTGACTGTCTCACCTGTTTAAGATATTCCAGCATCGAGGCCAAATCCTTGGCTTCCGCCGTCAGGCGCACTTCACGCCGCTCAGTATCCGGTTCGACGCTGAGCAGAATGGCCTGGTCGCTATAAGCGCCCTCCACTGCGCCAAACAAGGCGTCCCACGGCGTGTCGAGCCTGTCAATGACCTGATTGGCAAAACGCAACTCGGCCTTCATGCGTTCCTGTTCTTCGGGTGTCCCTATGTTACGCTGCTCTGTTGCCAAGCCATTCAGACGCCGCCAGTCGGACTGCCAACGCTCCTGTTCAGTGTGGAGCTGGAAGTAGGCCCATCCGCTGGCGATGGCTGCTAGCGCCGCCAACGCCAGGACGGACAGACTGGCGACATGACGCCGGTTGTGGCGCTTCCATGCAAAACTTATGGCGAGCGATTTCATGCCGCGTCTCCCGACAAGGCCATAGCCAGAGCCGTTTCGGAAGCAGCCCCTTCGGGTTCAAGCAGGCGCATCTGTTTCGGCCAGGCAGAGATATCCGCGCCCCGAAGCGATGACGCATGAATTCTGATCTGCGGCACTCCGATAAAACCTTGCAGCAGCGTTTCGCGCTCCAGCAATACGTGCAGCGATTGCGCGTCTTCTGCGCTGTGTACTGCGCGCAAACTTTGCCAACATCCCGCCTTGATGGAGGCCATGACGACCGTGTGTGATTCAGCGATAGCGAACAATCCATCTGTCTGGCCAAATTGCCGGCACCAGCGGTTCCAGCTCGCGACGAAATACGGCTGCACGGCATGGCAGGCAATGCGATGCGCAGTGAACAGGCTGCGCAGACTATCGAGAAATGCTGTCTCTATCGCGCAAGCGATCCGCGCTTCACCGTAGCGGCCGGGATCCAGCCGGACAGTCCAGTCCGTCATATCGCCATACTGGCTCTCGAACCGCGCGCGAGTCAGCGCGGCTTCTTCGTCGGAACGATTAACCTTGGGCGACCAAGGCACCAGGGCGAAGCGCACGAAGCGATTGGAGAGCGTCAGCGCTGCGCAGACATTGGTGATTGCATATTCTTCCAGCCAACGCCCCACGATATCCAGCCCCGGTTTCCATCCTTCCATGATCGTTGCCTGCGGCACGTCGATCACACCGCGTTCCGGTGGCTGCTTGCGGTTTTTCCATCCCGTTTTTTGGCGTACCACGCCGATCTGGTCAGGACAGAAGCCGAGCGATATCCGCTCACTGCCCACTCTAATCCGCGAACGTGACACGATTGATTTCCTCAAGCGTGGTGATGCCTTCCAACACGGCGGCGATGGCCGAGTCGCGCAAGAAACGGGTGCCGTTGGCTTGCGCCGCTGCTTTGATAGCGCGGATCGGGGCACGAGCGATGATGAGTTCACGCAACTCATCATTGAGGCGCAGTACCTCGCCAATGGCGCGGCGCCCTTTGTAACCCGTGCCACGGCAGTGGCCGCAGCCGCGTCCCCGGCGCAGCGGTCGATCGGCCAGCAACTCCACAGCGATGCCCGCCGCGACCAATTCTTCTGCGCTTGGCACATGGGGCACGGCACACTCCGGGCAGACCACACGCACCAAGCGCTGAGCCATGACGCCGTTCAAGGCCGAAACAAAGCTATAGGTATCCACCCCCATGTGCAGGAAACGGCCCAGCACGTCGAACACATTGTTGGCGTGCACGCTGGTGAACACCAGATGGCCCGTCAGCGCCGACTGGATCGCAATTTGCGCGGTATCCGGATCGCGAATTTCGCCGACTAGAATCTTGTCGGGGTCGTGGCGCAGGATCGAGCGCAGGCCGCGCGCGAATGTCAGGCCTTTTTTCTCGTTAACGGGAATTTGCAGAATGCCGGGGAGCTGATATTCCACCGGGTCTTCAATGGTAACAATCTTGTCCTGCCCCGTGTTGATCTCGGTCAGCGCGCCATACAGCGTCGTGGTCTTGCCGCTGCCGGTCGGCCCGGTGACCAGCAGCATGCCGTAGGGCTCGCGCGCAAGCTTGCGGATGTGCGTCAGGGTGTCGGCATCGAAGCCAAGCAGGTCAAGGCGCAAGCCCTGAATCTGATCGGTGAGCGAACGCTTATCTAGGATGCGGATCACCACATCCTCGCCGAACAGGCTCGGCATCACCGAAACGCGGAAGTCGATCTCGCGGCCACGCATCGAAAGCTTGAAGCGGCCGTCCTGCGGCACGCGCCGCTCGGCGATATCGAGTTCGGCCATCACCTTGATACGCGACACCACTTGTTCCGCCATCTCCAGCCCCGGAAACTGGGCAATCTGCGACAGCACCCCATCGATTCGATACTTGATGTGGAGGCCATTCGACGCAGTCTCCAGATGAATGTCGCTGGCCAGAGCCTTCATTGCATCGAAGAGGGTGGAATTTACCAGCCGCACGACCGGACTGGCGTCTTGGGAAATGGAGGCAAGCGATAAATCTTCGGCGACGAGTTGCACATTGTCCGCTTCGCCGACCGCGCCAAGCACGTCGTCCATGGCGCGCAGCTTTTCTTCATGGACGGCAAAATAGGCGAGCAAATCCGCAGGGTGCGTCAAACACCATTGGGGCGCCCTGCCAAGTTTTGTTTCAATCCGGGTTTGCAAGGCCAGATCGAAGGGATCGGTCAGCACGCAAACCGGAGATTCATTTTCTGCTTGGGTGCCAACTGCGACGAGACATTTGTGGCGCACGGCCTCGGCATAAGGCAATGCGGAAAAGTCGGGCTCCAGCCGGTACAGGGATTCCATGGCTAGCGTATGCAGACGCAATGTCGCGCCGAGTTTGGCGAGACATTGTGCAGGCGACACTGAAAGACGGTCTTCGAGCAGTTCCCACAGGGATCGTCCACTGGCCTGGGCGACACTGCGCAACTCTCCCAGCAATGCAGCGGAAATAGGCTCGGCAATCAACGTCGAAGGCTCTGTGATGATATTCATTGGATGCTGCTCGCCAATTCGAAGATTGGCATGTACATGAGAATCACGATGCCGCCGATCAACCCGCCAATCAATATCATCAACGCCGGTTCGAACAGGCGCGAAAACCATTCGACGCTGCGCGCAATTTCTTCGTCGTAAAAGCTGGCAATGCGTTCCATGACATCGCCCAGCTCGCCGCTGCGTTCCCCTACCACGAGCAGGCGTGTACCGATTTCGGTGGCGAGCCCATAAATTCCAAATGTATCCGATACCGGCCGGCCCTCGCGGATTGCCCGTTTGGCCTGACCAAGACCTTCCTTGAGCACCGGCTGGCGCAGCAAGTCGCCAGTCATGTCCAGCGCTGTCGCCAGCGGAATGCCCCCTTTCAGCAACATGGCGACAGTGCGCGTAAAGCGCGCCAGTTGATAGACGCGCAACTGCTCACCGATAGTCGGTAGCTGCCACAACTTGCGCTCTATCGCGGCACGCAGTTCCGGCCGCGTCAACGCATAGCCTAGGCCCGCCAGCAAAAACAGAAGACTGATCATCAGCAGGCCTACATGGTCGCCGACCATTTGCCCCCAGTGCATTAGCCAGCGCGAGAGAATGGGCAGGTTTTTCTCGCCGACGTCCTCATAGACTTTGCTGAAACGCGGCACAACATAGGCCATCAGAAAGACGAGAACGACAAAGCCGACCAGCACCAGCAAGGCCGGATAGACGGCAGCGGCCAGCAACTTGTCGCGCACGCCATTGATCTGCCGCTGGTAGACCAGATAGCGGCGCAAGGCCTCCGCCAAATTACCCGTGCGTTCGCTGGTGCGTACGGTAGCGACAAAGAGCGCAGAGAATGCATCAGGAATACCCTCCAGCGCAGCCGAGAAGGCTCTCCCTTCGCCGACCAGACGATGCAACTCGTCGAGCACGTATTTTGACTCGGGATCTTTGGCTTTACGCGCGAGAATAGCGATGGATTCAACCAGGTTCATGCCAGCATCAAGCAGGGCCAGCAACTCCTGCGCAAACAACGAGACCGAGAAACTGCGGCCTTGAAAAAAAGAAAAACGGAAGAGCTTCGAAGCTGATTTAGCGGAGAGGACGGTATAGCCTTTGGTTTCCGCAGCGTGACGGGCAGCGAACAGATCGACGGCCTCCAGTTCCAGCAGGGAGAATCCGTCTGCATCGCGATAGGTTTTAAGCTCGAAGCGCATGGAAAGATGATATGCAGTCGTCTTGCGAACAGAAAGCCAGAAGGCTACCAGTTGCCGATGTCTGTGTCATCCCCCTGACCGCCGGGCTTGCCGTCGTGGCCCCAGGAGAGGATGTCGTAGTCGCCATGATCGCCGGGCTGCTTATAGAGATAGGCTTTGCCCCAGGGATCGGGAGGAACGGCCTTCTTGAGATACGGCCCTTGCCATTTGGCGATGCCGGCAGGTTGTTTCATCAGGACATCCAGCCCTTGTTCGGTGGTCGGGTAATGCCCGACATCAAGGCGATAGGCTTCAAGGGCCTTTTCGAAAGCATCGATCTGCGCGCGCGCAACCTTGACTTCGGATTTGCCGACCTGGGAGAAGTAACGTGGGGCTACGTAACCCGCCAAGAGGCCGATGATCACCATGACGACCAAAAGCTCTAACAGCGTGAAGCCCAAGGCTAGGCTTTTTGATTTTTTGGTTTGTTGTTTAGATTGTTTTTTGGTATTCATGCCTGGCGATATGATCTCTATCCTTACACTCTGGTGTGCATCACAATGCTGCCACAGTTTTAGTGGTTGATTACCTAACAGCGCCACTTTACGGCGTTACTGAAAAACACCTTTCGTAAAAGTCGACGCATGATTTGATGTCATGCCGCCGTCAGTTCCTCGGCCACCTTCTTGCGTGATCGGCGCGGCTTGGCAGGCGCTACCGGGGTAGCATGCAGCTTGATGCCGAGGGCGTGGATAACCTTTAGCACAGTTGAAAGCTCGGGGTTGCCGGATGAGGAAAGCGCACGGTAAAGGCCCTCGCGGGTAATGCCGGTATCGCGGGCAAGCTGCGTCATGCCGCGAGCCCGGGCGATGTCATTCAGCGCGGCGCGGATCAGGCTGCCGTCGCCGGGGTCCTCTTCCAGACAGGCATCGAGGTAGAGCGCCATGTCTTCTGCGGTTTCGAGGTAGTCTGCCGCATCCCAACGGGTGAATTTCTCGTTCATGTTCAGTCCTTCCAGTCTTTGGCAATCTTGATCGCCGCCTTGATGTCGGCATCCTGCGTACGCTTGTCACCACCCGCCAGCAGCAGCACCAGCACCGAACCACGCCGCATGAAATAGATGCGATAGCCGGGCCCATGGTCGATCCGCATCTCGCTTACCCCTTCAAGCGCCGGCTTCATGTCGCCGAAGTGGCCGGATTCCTCGATGCGGCGAATCCTGGCATTGATGCGAACTTGCGCCTGTCGATCCTTCAGCTTGCGGAACCACTGCTCATAGGTATCGCTTTTGCGGATTTCAAGCATCAGCGAAGTGTAATCCATGATTTACGGATATTCAAGAAAGAAATTTCCGGCCGTAGCGCGCAAAAGTCTTGGGTCCGTTGCTGGGCGGCGATGGTGGGACGGCGAGGAAACACACAAAGAATGCTTACTCTGCCCCCCCAAGATTCCCGTTCGTGACTTGCCCGGCGGCTCAGTCTAGCGCGCCATCTCGATGAGTTCGATATCCTTTTTGAGCATGTCGTTGACCAAATCGGCGAGGTCGATACCCTTGGCGTCGGCCTTGGTGATCAGATAGTCCTGCACCTTCTCATCGAGATACACCGGCAGGCGAAACACCGCATCGGCTCGATAAAATTTGCCGCGTTCGCCTTTGCTGAAATCATATTGATCCTTCATCGCATCACCTTTGGCCGCTAACGCGGTGTCTGTTCATAATCGCGCACTTCCTCACGCTCGGCGCGGCGCGCCGAAATAATGCGGATATGCAACTCAGTGGCACTAACTTCCTCGCAGGTGTGCACGACCACCAGCACCTGTCCATCCTGCGCCCGCCCCAGCGTTACCCAGCGCTCGTCATCATCGCTGTGCTCTGTATCGTAAATCGTTACTGCCAGCGGATCACGGAACACCGAGGTTGCCCGTTGGAACGAGACCTCATGCTTCCTGAGATTATCGCGCGCCTTGTTCGCATCCCAATCGAAATCAAAAAACATCATCGCCCGACAAATCAAAGGAAATCAGAGAAGCCAAGCTCGTATTTTTCTCTCTATTCGTTATGATAACGCTAGTTCTTCCTGCTTTGCGCAGCGCAAGGCAGGTTCATCGGTCTGTATTCGTGATTTGCTGCACGGCTCAGCATGTGGTCATCATAGCAAAACTCGAGCATGGCTCCTTTGCCGGTACAGCATGCCGTGCGCCACGCCTGGCCGTGACACGTCGAAAAGTCGGCGCTGGCGGGACGGCGCGGGAACACAAAAAGAATGGTTACTCTGACCCCGAAGATTTCCGCCGAAGATTTTCTTTGATTTCACGGATTGATATAGCAATCGCGAGTATCGCCTTCCAATCGCCATCGAAGAATGAGTGTTGTTTGTTTCTCAACTTCAAGTACGTACCGGCACCCCCCCGTATAACGGAAACGATATTCCGCATTTCCGTTACTCAACTGAGTGACATTGATCAAATCACGCGTATCTCCCCAATTTCGAGATGGTGGCAACCCAGAAATCGGTTTGCCGACAACATTATCAAGTTGTCCTCTGAAGAGTTCGTATGAATTGGTCGTTCCATAGGCGATTAAGGCTATAGATGCCCATGCAATAGAAGCTACGTATCGAACCAGTCTTGGTCCCAAGATCACTCCCATAAGATGATCCTATCTATTTCTATTCGACAACTGCACAGTAAGGGGGCCATTTATGCTGCCAGCAAGAGTCATGGCGACAGCAGGCAACATGACCGGATAATTCAAATATCCGTAATTTTCGGGTCTTACGTTGTTCATCCAAGTATCGTGAAGCACGGCTATTGCATTACCTATCGGTATTGCATTTCCAATTCTACTGATTAATCCACCTTGCTTATCGATGTTCGCCCACTCCCACCAATTCCCGACGATTGGCTCGTTTTTTCCGAATACATTGCTGCCAAAAAAGCTAAAGGGAACGCGTCCAGTACCTGTGTCTGCACGATACGTAGCAGCGTATTTATCTATGCTTGTATCAGGGTTCTCTCCTGGCGTTGGGACGATGTCATACCCGGTCTGCGAATAAGCCCACTTCGCCGCCCCCGTCACGAAGGAATTCGTAAAGCCGGTCAAAGTCGGTGCCATAGATTCTGGCCGATACGCCCCCTGCCAGCGCATTCGCCCCCAGACGCTCATAGCTCCAATCCTTCCCATAGTAGCCATCAACCTCGCCAAAGAGGGCGCCACTCGCCGCAGCACGGGTGGCCGTCCGGAAATCCCCGCCGCTGGACACATAACTGCCGGCGAAGCTCGCGCCCGCTGCAGCCGTCGCCGATCCGGCCGCCGTCGGCGTATAGCCCGTTAGCGCCGAACCGCTATATGTCGTCAGGGATAAAGGATCAAAGGATCAAAGGATCAAAGGGGCCAGGCTCGAATTATTCCCCCTCGTCATCACAAATCCCAATTCTCCCTGACTCGCATCGCGCAAGGTAGATTCATCTTTCTGCACGCTTAGTCTGCCAAAAATTAAATCGAGTCTGGTCCCTTTGATACCAAAATCAGTTCCAGTTACAGCGATTACCCTCTGTCCGATACCCAACGATAATTCCTACTGGGCTTACTTCCCAGTGAACAATACAGCCTTCTCTTTCTGGTGAAACATACACCCAGTTTCCATTATCTAATTTGTAATTATTGTCTTGCCAGCCCGAACGAGACGCATAACTTCCGCTACGATTCTTGGCAGCTGCTAATCTAGTAATAGGCTCCCCGACCCATTCATCTGCATATTGCTTGAACGGCCTAATCTGAGACACACATCCGGCAGCAACGACCATCAACGTTACAAAAACGATATAGCGAACAGAATTTCGTATTAAACAAAGTTGAGCCATTATCAATGAGCCTTATTCACTCTCAATACATCAGCAACAGGAGCGACATTATTAATCTGACCAGCATATGTAATTATCGCAGCAGGGAGCATCCCCGGAACATTCAAAATACTTCGTGCCAATCCGTCACTACTACTTGTTAATTTATCCAGGTCGATTTGAAACATATCGTGCATTCCTGAGACAGCATTAACACCCGGTAAATAATTTGCCACACGACTCACAATACCTCCCTCTCCAAACCACGATGTAGGGTCTACCTTGCCCGCAGTGCCGATATTAAGCTTTCCCTCCTGAGGCAGAGTGAAAGCGTCCTTATCAACAGCTTCGTTACCAGATTTCAAAGTAGTATCGTATAGAACAATTTTGTTATACCCGTAACGAGCAAATGAAGCCAAGCCTTGAAATCTGAACCCATCTGCAAACCGGCCGCCCTGTAATTCGGAACTGACACCGCCAGCGACGGCATTCGCACCAACGCGCCCTAAGGTCCAATCGCTACCATAGTAGCCATTGATACCGCTATACATTCCGCCAGTAATACCACCAATAACGGCACTCTTAAAGTCACCGCCGATTATTGCACCGGCCGCAGTTCCCCCAAGCATTCCACTTGCTACTGTGCTGCTTGTGATACCCAGGGTATATGAGAGCCCACCGTCAATAGTCACTGATGCGCCAGTTGCTGTATAGGTCACTCCACCCGTCCAACCGAGAGACGCACTAATTTCTGGTGCGTAGATAACAGCCGCGATTGCTGCCACCGTCCTTACCGCATCATTACGCCATACCTTCTTCCACAGTTTCTGCACCGACTTGAAGAGATTAAAGTAACCGCTCGGATCCGTACAGACCAGCGGGTTGTCATAGCAGTAGGCGTAGCGGTTGTAGCTCTGCAGGTTGCCG
>JGI1357J11328_10001415_pt1 | contig 18250 bp, 10 predicted proteins | sample Subgrocontami54m_FD_11328 | JGI IMG/M metagenome (IMG submission 11328)
CGTACTTATCGGCTCTCTCGACTGCTGATTTCAAGCAATCGGGGACTATCGCCTGTGGCACTCCGCCGTAATAGCGCAGTGCATGTTCGTTCGCCTTGATCGGAGTCTTCTTTCTTCTGGCTTTCGGTCGCTTCGGCATACGTCAATTGGCTTGCTCCCAGGATCGCGACCATCATCTCGACTTCCCGCCCGACCCCTGTTGTCCGCTCATACACCATGAGCTTTTTCCCCGGATAATCCACGAACATCTTCTCTCCGGCTTTGTGCTCAAGATGCATCGTTAGTTCCGAGCTTGTCTCCCGCCACACCTTAAAATGATGACAAAATTGTGTCCGGTTGTATCCACTCGAATGTTCCTGCTTGTACTCCTGCCACAGCAGATCCAGCGTCACGCCTGTCTTTTTCAGCTCCTTTACAAAATATTCGAATCGCTCCGAGAGGTCCCGGTACCGCTCTGATACCGCCATCTTGACACCCTCCAACATCCTCACCAGCTCGTCATCGCTCATCGCCGCTATGGCGCTGTAACTCAGAGCTGACGAACGGTAGTCTGTCAGGTACTGGGCTACCGACGGCCTTGAGATAGCCAATGCCCGTGCGATCTGCCGATTACTCAGCCCAGCTTCCTCGTGCAGCCTGATGGTCTCCCTGATTTTATTCATACTCACTCTCCGCTTGGCCATAATGGGGGGATTCTCCTATGTGTTTTCCTTGCATCATAGGAAAATCCGCACCGTGTTACTCACGTGTGTGGCGAGTCTGTGAGCTTCCTCCGAATGGATATCCGAAATGTCGTCGTTCCAGTCCGGAAATTGGATCAAAACTGGTAAGCCTTCTACCGGATGGGGTGGCAGCTATCCACCGGATTGGGTGGCAACTTTAAAGCGGATTGGGTGGCAGGTCTAAACCGGATTGGGTGGCAACTTTGAGCCGGAATCTACACCCTCAGGGCCAGAAGTATTCCCCACCTGTTTGCATATCCTTTGAACCGATGCCATATTTCCTTCAGTCAACTGGCATCATCAACAACAGACTGGAGCATGCGTATGGCGTTTCACCCGATCAGCAGTATGGACCTGTGGGAGATCATCCGCCGGTGGCACGACCGGCACAGGCGTCACCCCCCTGCCCAGGTGTCCATTGATGTGACGTATCTTCCTGGCGCTCAGTCCTCACAATTGCTGTCACCGATCATGCGACACAGAATTACTCTGCTTTGCTATTCTGAATTCACTCCTTCTGCTCTACCGTCAGCGCCTTTCTGATAGTAAATTGAACCCTCAGTATGGGATATCCAACGCCACGGCAGAATCAGAACAATTCACTTCTTGAGATCCGCCAAGACCGGCCGTTCAGGGTCAACGTGCTTATTGCGGACGATTCGATGATGGTCTGCAGCCGGCTAAGGGGTCTTCTCAGCGCGATCAGAGGTGTGGCAGTCAGTGGCGAGGCGCATAGTGCAAACGAGGCACTGGATTTCATCCAAGAGAATAGTCCAGATATTGTCATTCTCGATATCCAGATGCCTGGCGGCAGTGGCTTCCCGGTTTTGCAAAGAACCAAGACCGATCTCCCGGGAACCATTGTCATCATCCTGACGAATTACCCATATCCTCAATACAAAAAGAAATATTTGGATGCCGGCGCTGATTACTTCTTCGACAAGTCGACAGAATTCGAAAAGCTCGTCGAACTGATATGTCAGTTAAGCGACGGACAACTTTTCCAGCACAAGAACTGACAAAGAATACGAATTCACTGCCTTCCTCGCCGGCCACAGCTTGTGTTCAAGTGAGGGCGTAATTCACAAATACAACAACAAATCTCCAGGAGGAACCACCATGCCATTACCACCGAAGAACAACCACAGGATCACCATTGCGGAAGCCAGCGTACTCACCGCGAAATACAGGCAACATGCCGGGATCGGAGCAACAAAGGGCGGTATGTTTTGGAAAGAGCCCGTCGAGGTGTTGCTAAGCCAGGAACGCTGCGTCGCGCTTCATTTTTACTACGCCGAAAACGACGATGGGAAGCCGACCCTCGTCCTCGTCGGAGTGGACAAAGAAGGAAAGGACATCCTGAGCGGAGTAATGCTTGACCTTGTCTGGCCTTGCCCTCCATTTTGCGACCAGCCGAATGTGCTGAATAGTAACACCGAGGTTCGGAGTGCCAAAGAACACTCTTCTTCTCTGAATGCGGAATGCGCTAGTCTCGCCGGCCGTAGAAGCAGATGCACGACCATCGATGCAAATTGAATCGAATCAGCATGGCACATGCTTGATCTGAAAAGGGAGATTCGGACAGATTCCAAGTGACGTATTAATCCGGTGAGGGTCGCGACTCTTACTCGCTCGTCACTGATTGGGAGAAGAGTGAGAGGTGATGACAGAAAGTGTTTGGGGTAGGAAGGAGGATAGAACGGAGAATCTGGAAGTTCTGGGATGAAGTTATCCTAAATGCGACAGAGGTTCGAGGCAACACGATCGATCATTCGTCTGATCAAATCTTGTGCATGAATAAACACAGTGTAGCGAGACTCTTGTGGAAGACATTCTGCTGAGATCGCGAGTCAAGAAAAATGGAATATCACATGGAGGAGTCATGAAAACATTCAGTCACATCCTGATATTGCTCTCGTTGCCAATACTCGTCGTCAATGGTCAAACGTGGACATCTGTGAGCTCCCAATCCGGCTTCAAAAATGTGCGCGACCTCGCAAGAAGTCAGTCGGGCGATTCGTTGTACGCGGCCGATGAAATCGGCCTCATCAAATCAACAAATGGAGGAGCATCGTGGTCCGCGACATCCTCGGCGGTATCATATCCTATTGTGGTCACGTGCAGATGGGATAACTCAAAAGTGGTACTAGTCAGCGGTTCGAACTTTTTTAAGCGCTCCGCCGATGGGGGAAGCAGCTGGTCAGATTTTACTGGGATCACAAATTATCCAACGGCTCTTGCGTGTTATACGAATGACGCAACCATCATGCTACTCGGTCGAAAGTACATCTCTTTAGCACAGCGCGCGATCGCTCGTAGCTCTGATGCCGGCGCCACGTGGAGTCAAAAGCTAACGGCTAATACGACCATTGTTGATTTTGCGATCGAACTTTCAGGCAACAATCCGCAGTATGCCGTCGCAGCCGGTTATCCAACCGGATCTCAGACTGTAAAAGGACTTTACCATACCGATGACTATGGGCTAAATTGGACCTCTAAAATGACAACCTCGAGTTACCTTGGTTGGAGTGCGGTCGCGCTTTATAAGAGTACGACGGTGGATACGGAATGGGCTGGGACGGTTGATGGAAAACTTTACAAGGGAAATTTTAATACTCTCCTGACTCAGGTTACCTCATTTCCCCAGATTTCTGACACAATTCGATCAATTCGGATAGTCAAGAATGATTACAAGAAAGTGTTCGTGGCTACCGATAGGACCATCTACAAAACCACGAATAACGGGAACTCTTGGAGCATAGTTTCGACAGGAATGCTTGACTCTAGGGCCTATTCTCTCGATATTAAGAATAACGGAGGGGATACGATCGTCGCAGGAGGAGTGGGTACGATACATCGGTCAACAAATGGGGGCTCTAATTGGAGCGGCATCACTACGGGAGCAACACGAAACTTGCCATATTCTGCCGTCTCGGCGATTTCTTCTCATGCGTGGGGTACGATGGAAGGACTCACATATTCTACCAATTACACTGGTAGTTCGACAATCCCAGTACGAACAGTTTGCACGGATGACATAGGATTCTTGGGTTTGAACGCATTTTCATTGAAAAATGGAAGCGGAGATTGGAAGGTGTTTGCTGGGGGCACGACGCAATACAGTACATCCCGCGCGTTTCTCAGCAACGATTCAGGAGTTAACTTTGGCGATCAAAGTGCGTTTGTTACTACGACAACCGGTACGTCGGTGAGGGGTTTCTCCGTTGATCCGAGTCGGCCGCAAAAGGTTTTTGCGTTCGGAAAGCTTATGGATGGCGTGAACCCAAAAAATTTCTTCATTAATGATAACTATGGAGCTAACGCCAATTGGGTCACATCGACGGGCGCTGTTAACAATAAAATTTGGCTCAGTATGGCTCCAATGGGTGATGGGGCTGGTGGCAGCGCTTCTCAATATATTTACAGTGGAAATGAATCGGGCGGTCTCTTGCGAACCACAGATGGAGGGACTACTTGGACCCAAATTGCAAGTGGAGTGATCAAGCCGGATTCAACGGTTAATGCCGTCGTGGTAAATAGCAAAGTTCCGGCCATTGGCTACGCGGGAGGAAATCAGGCGCTATGGCTCTCTGTGGATGCGAATACTGCCAGCCCGATTTTTACGTCCAAATGGTCGACATCGCGTGTCAAGCGAGTATTGTTGGATCCGCGCTTCTTAGCTGCTCCGCACGGATCGAAAGCCGTTTTCTGGCTTGGGAGTAATAATACAATATACAGATCCGAAGATAGCGCGACAACGGCGTCAAGTGTGAACGGGAACTTGCCGTCAGGAATTGTCATTAATGACTTGCAAGCGGACCTTGCGGACACTTCGGTTATCTACGTGGCTACAGATCAGGGAATTTACAGGGCACAACTGATCCAGCCGCCCTCACTCACCTATCCGACCGTAGCCGATAACGGAAAAGTATTGTACTGCATTCAGAGCACTGAGAATCTGAAATTCACATGGTCAACGGTAAGCGGCGCGACCTCGTACAATTTCCAATTTGACACTCTCGATGCGAATTTTACACACGTGGTCAAGGATACGAATGTGGTTACAAATTCATGCGACTACAGTTCCGACCTTGTCTGCGATAAAACATATTACTGGAGGGTTCGATCATCCGACGGTACCAATTTGGGTAAGAGTCCATTCTCGGGACCAGCTTCATTCAAAACCGCACCATGCAACCCAGGGACGCTGTCGGCAGTACTTGATTCGGGGAGATCCCCAGCCAATGGAGCGACCGGAATCTCTACACACCCCACGGTGTATTGGCTTCCGGTAGATGGTGCGATCAAATATTATGTTGAATTAGCCGGTGGACAGTATGTCACGGGGACTGCGGCAAGCGTGAGTGGCCTTTCTCCGAACACGTGGTATTCATGGCGAGTAAAAGCGATAAACTGCAATAGTTCAAACCCCTTCTCTTCTACCTGGCAATTTAAGACTGGTGGAGGTGGAGATTCACCCGGTCCAAGTGCAGGTCAAGACGGAGCGGCGGAGTTTTCAAGTCCGTCAGAATATCAATTGAGTCAAAATTATCCAAATCCCTTCAACCCGACGACAGTATTTTCCTTTGCGCTTCCGGAAGCTGGTCAGGTGAGATTTAGAGTCTACAATGTGCTCGGGGAGGTGGTGGCGACCTTGATCGATGGGTATGAAATTGCCGGATACAAGACTATAGAATTTGACGCGAGCAAGCTTGCGAGCGGCATATATTTTTACAGTTTGCAGGCTGGAAAATTTTCTGCGGTCAAAAAGATGATCCTGATGAAGTAAGATAAGAGCATCAGCTTCCCTTGGCCTCGGAAGACGGCGTAATGTCAGTTCGATATTGCGCCGCCATCCGTCGGAGTTCGGGACAGAAAATGAAAGCCATATTACCACATTATCTCCTCACGATTTTCTTTTTCGCGGCTTGGTCAGTCACGACGGCGCAAGTTTCTACGACTCATCACTATCCCCCAGCTACTCCGTCTCTTAAAGAAGATTTGAATACACCTAGTGCTAGAGACTCTTCCTCCACGGGAAGTGGTTTTTCATTACCCCGTACCAAGAGTAATGATGAAGAACTACAGGCTCGCCTCGTTGCCAGATTTCCACGCCTTGAAGGAAAACATATTTCCGAGTGGCAATTACGCCACCACACCATGTCGGAATTAAAGTCCGCTTTCGGAAGTGACAGGATTCGGAGTAGAACGAAAGGCACAGCACCCTCAACATCAGCGAGTGCCGCTGTCTCAAGTCAGCCAGATTCCTTCCAACAAGCTTGGGTACGACAGTACAGTTCATTCCTCGTTCCATCCGGCGATTTTGCCTATGCCATGACAACTGATGCTCAGGGAAATATCTACGTCACCGGAGAAAGCGATTCGACCTTCACTTACATCGATATTGTCACGCGAAAGTATAGTTCCCTGGGTAATCTTATCTGGCAACGGCGATATAATGGACCCGCATCCATGGTCGATGGTCCATCGGCGATTACGGTTGGCACCGATGGAAACGTCTATGTAATCGGGTACGATATCGGTCTGGGTACAGGAGTTGATTATGTTACCATCAAATATAGCTCAAGCGGCGATCTCCAATGGGCTGCTCGCTATAACTATTCAAATGAAAATTGGGATTTTGCCACGTCGGTCGCGGTGGATAAAGCCGGAAACGTATACGTGGGAGGCGGTTCAGGACGGGCATTTACGACCGCCGAAGAAACTTTTTTCGATTACGCCACCGTGAAATACAACCGGGATGGCGTGCAACAATGGGTAGCTCGGTACAACGGTTCGCTTGACTACGACGATGGGATCAATGCACTTTCCAGCGACAGCCTTGGAAATGTTTACGTTACAGGCCTGAGCAATTCAAACGATGGCGGACCAGACATCGTCACAATCAAGTACGATTCGAATGGGGTCGAACAATGGGTGAACAAGTGGAGTGGGTCAGGTAGTTATCGTGATGAAGCTTATGCTATCGGAATAGATCAATCTTTGAATGTTTATGTCAGCGGATACAGCTACGATGCAAGCTCAACAGATTACGTCACGATCAAATACAAGCCAGACGGAATCTTCGACTGGATCGCAAGATATGACGGTCCAGGGCATTATTTTGACGTCGCTACGACGATGAAGATCGACAAATGGAGCAATATCTACGTAAGTGGTAGAAGCGACAGCGCCAATTTCGATTTTTGTACCATTAAGTACGATTCCAGTGGAGCACAGAAGTGGATCAGACGTTTCAACGGGGGATACGGGGACGATGCAGTCACATCAATGGTGCTCGATAGTGATGGTAACGTGTATGTCGCCGGACAGTCGTTACGGCCGGGCAATCAGTATGATCTTGTTGCGATAAAATATCGCCCCGACGGATCGACGGGATGGCAAGCGAGTTATAGCGATGACGATAATGGTGATGACTTTCCAAATTCAATAGCCCTGGATTACTCTCGCAACGTAATTATCGCCGGCACGGTCCACAAGCCAACAACATATTTTGACTGGGAAATTGTGAAACTTTCTCCCACGGGTGCATTCGGATGGGCATCGTTATACAATGGCGTGGGTGTGGGTAATGATTGGTTGGCATCGATGAGCCTCGATCCAGTTGGAAATGTCTACCTATGTATCGAAAACCATGGTGCTAACCTCAACGAAGCACAGTTCTCCCCGAATATAGTCACTCAAAAATATGGGCCGGATGGTATTTTGAAATGGAGTCGAACATTCCCGGGTAATACTTCCACGGGCATGGTTACCGATAAACGAGGCAATGCGTTCGTCCTGGGGTATGATATCCTGGTCAAGTATGACTCGAATGGAGTCCAGAAGTGGATTGGCACACTGAACGGTTCATTGACAAACTACGCGCTGACAATCGATTCATCGGGCAACGCCTACGTGGCAGGATCCGGCGGGACCGCCAAATTTGATTCCAATGGAAACCGGCAGATGATTCTCTCAACTGCAGGGACAGGGATTTCTTCGGATTCATATGGAAATATCACGCTCCTCGACGGGAACAAGAATATATCAAAGTTCAGTCCGGCCGGAGCATCCCTCTGGAGCGGCGTGTTCGTCGGATCCGTTGCCGACTTTACTCTGGATGAAGCCGGAAATACGTACGCGATTGGTAAATTGAATTCACAGTTCAAACTCAGCAAGTTTGGCCCGGCAGGCAATACAATCTGGACTGTAACTGCTCCATTTTCCGAGTATCAGCGACAACTGGTTGTCGATGGATCAATGAATATTTATGCGCTGGGAGATTCGTGGGTCACCAAATACAATTCCGACGGGATACCCCTTTGGTCATCGGAGGCATCGTTTTATGGCGCCGTGACAGTAGATGATTGCGATAACGCATATGTCGCATATCCTGACCTGGTCGATCAGAATGGTTTTGACCAGGCGTACGATATTACGATCAAAAAACTCAATCCGTCGGGAGAAGAAATGTGGCGGACTCATTGGGATACCAATACCGGAGGTCATAGCAATGATTTTTATGTCAGGGATATAAGAGTCGACAAGCAAGGTAATATTTACGTTGGAGCCGTTCCAACAATAGGTTCAGGAATAACGATTTGGGCTTCGAGTGTGACAAAGTACAACCACGTTCCAAAACTAGAGCTAAGCCAAAGTTTGCTTCCCCTTGGTAATGTGAACACGACGTGCGCGGGTACAGACACTGTGACACTCTACCCTTCCGGATGCACAAATCCCGACGCCATCTCCATCGTGTCGGACAATTTTGATTTCAGCGCACAGATACTTGATGTATCACACTCGCTCAGAGAGTCAATCTCACTTGCTGTCGGATTTGCTCCTACCTCCCTTGGCTCACAATCTGCCAACATAACGTTGACTCACGTTCCGACCGGTTCCTCGACCATCTTACAGGTGAACGGGACAGGAGTAGCAATGAAGCCGTCATATTCAACTAATAACATTACTTTTACGGAGTTAGGCGTTGGGTGCCTGTCTGAGACGCCTGTGATGGTGAAAAATTTTCGTTGCGCGCCGTTGAACTTTTCCACGATAGTTTCTACGGATTCGAATTTTACGAGCTCAATTCAATCAGGAAATGTGCCGCCATTAGATAGCATGGTATTCAATGTCATATTTCAACCTCTGAGCATAGGGCCAAAAATTGGGTACCTCCGACTATCCCGCGAACCGGGAACGGCGCCGGATTCTATTCTCGTCTCCGGCAGTGCAGTAGGTAGCGGCTCTGAGCTGATCGTCCGCGATAGTTTAGGAACGGGCTGGCAGTTGTTCTCTCTTCCCTTCAATCTGCCCTGCCCCAGGCAAATGAAGAACTCCTTTTACTACGATGGCAGATATTACAGATCGGACACATTGGTTTATGGTAGAGGATACTGGAAGAAGCTGACAGCCCCGATTTTGTATTTCGCCGGTACGGCGACCGATCCCGAGACGATCTTCGTCGTGAACAAGTGGAATATCGTCGGTTCGTCTTCCTCTTCAATCCCCCTTTCGAATATTGCAACTGATCCGCCCGGAATAATCCAGTCGAATTTTTATGGTTACTCCTCGGCCGGATATGCATCGGTATCCACACTTGAACCCGGGCGTGGGTATTGGGTCAAAACGAATGCGGATGGGAAGTTGATTCTTCAAGGGAGTCTGACAACTCTGCCCAAACCTTCGGACATAGCGCCAGAGCCGCGATTCAATTTTATCACGATAACCGACGCCAAAGACCACTCACAGACGCTCTTTTTTACCGGCCAGCAAGTCCAGGAATCCGAAGATGGTACATTTGAACTTCCACCGAAACCACCGGAAGGAATCTTTGACGCGAGATTTGCATCCGGAAGGATGCTTGAAGCTGCCGGAAATCAACGTAAGCGAGACTTCCCAATTCTTATATCCGCCGCGGAGAGTCCTGTGACGGTAAGTTGGGGACTTCGTGAAAACGTCTCGGCTTCTTTGGTCATCGACACTAAGGAAATTAACCTCAATGGAAAAGGATTGACGCAGATCGCGAACTCAGAATCCAACCTACTATTGCGGCTTGACGGCAGACCAAGCATTCCGAGCGTTTTTTCCCTCGGGCAGAATTATCCCAATCCATTCAATCCAATCACACGCTTCGAATACGCTCTCCCGGAGAATACCACGGTGAGGTTGAGGATAGTGGATGTGCTTGGACATGAAGTCGCGACGCTGGTGGACGGGTATCAAGACGCAGGTTACAAGTCCATAGAGTTCAATGCCGAAAGACTTTCGAGCGGCATCTATTTCTATATGCTCGACACACCCAAATATCGGGCCGTAAAGAAGATGTTGCTCTTGAAATGAGTGACGACGCCTGTCTTCTCGGAATTGTGTGACCTGCTCCAAGGAAAGTCCTGTTCAGCTGCGAAAGGGCAGGACTTTCCTTTGGTAGGCGGGTCGATTGACCGGAGAAAATTACGCATATTACCCGCATTTTTGAGCATAGGTTGATAGAGGTTGGTCTCTTGATTGTGAATGAAAAATCCTATGTTTATATTCATTCGAGGACGTGCCGGTGAATTCTGAGTTGGCCATAGGTCTGCGTCTTATCGCAGCTAAGCAAAAAGCCATGCAAAGGCTTGTCATCACCTACCTGCTCTTGTATTGTTACTCCTCGGTCTTGTTGAGCCAATCTCCTCTATCCAAACAGTACATGCCTGCGGAGGTGATGAAAGGAGAGGGTGCGCACTCTCCTCGTTATTCACTTACCGGATTTGGCCATGCATTGGATCGGAATGTTCCGACGTCTTCATATAGGACAGTACAACCGAGCTTTACGTCAGCCAATCGCAACGAAGAATCCTCCGATGCAGCACCGACGGCAGAGGTGAAGCTCATCGTGCAGTTTAAGAGCCCAGCGCTCGGAGCTGTGAGCGACATGACCACGCTCAAAACCCGACAACGACTCTCAAATCTTCAATCGGCTCTCAGTGCAATTCATGCCGAACACACACAGTTCTCTACTGATGTCGCAAGAATTGAGGCGACGTACCGTTCAATGGTTAGCGGCGTGATTAAAACCGATGAAACACAAATTCGCTTTGAGTACACGACGGCGCTGAATGGAGTGGCGCTCACGACCACGCGGTGGATTGGAGAAGAGATACAGAAGCTCCCGTATGTGTCGCGGGCGTCCATAGATGAGATGGTGGAGGCGTTTGATGACGCGAGCAACGTCGTGATTGGGGCGCCGACGGTTTGGAGTACCTATAACGTTCACGGAGAAGGGATTGACATCGGCATCATGGACACCGGGATTGATTACCTCCACCCAGCGCTCGGTCACGCCGCTTTCCCCAACAGTAAAGTTGTAGGAGGGTACGACTTTGTAAACAACGACTCCGACCCGATGGACGACAATGGGCACGGAACTCATGTTGCCGGTATTGCTGCAGGTGAGGCCAAGACGACTCTGCGTGGCGTTGCCTACAAGGCACGCTTGTGGGCGTTTAAAGTTATGAATGCGCAGGGAATGGGGTACTATTCCTGGATCATCGCGGGGATTGAAAAAGCAATGGACCCTGACAATAATCCATCCACTCCCACACCCATCAAGGTTCTTAATTTCAGCCTCGGAACCGATGTAACCTTCTCTGCAAGCAGTCCGAGTGGCGATCCCCTTGCGCAAGCCGTCAACAACGCTGTGAGCGGCGGTATCGTCTGCGCCGTTGCCGCAGGCAACTCAGGACCCTACTACGCCGTAATAGGATCACCCGGTATCGCACGAGGAGCGATTACCGTCGGCGCAACGACGAACGGCGACACGATCGCTTCTTTCTCTTCTCGCGGACCTGAATGGTACAGCTGGGGCTTAGGCACCGGAATAAAACCGGACGTCGTTGCGCCGGGGGTTGGTATCAAATCAGCGAAGCTCGGAGGCGGTTATATTACGTACAGCGGAACGTCGATGGCGACACCGCATGTAGCGGGCGCCGCTGCGTTGTTGCGACAGCTTCATCCGGAGTGGACGCCGGATCGGATAAAATCTGTTCTGATGGAAACTGCCCACGACATCGGCCAGGATGTCTGGACGCAGGGGGGAGGACGGATCTCAATTGCAGATGCGGCTACACGCAAGGTATTCGTTGAGCCACCAAGCATCGATTTTGGCATGGTCGGACACGCACACGCCGATGAGGAAAGCACGATAGTACTTACCTTCACGAATATTGACACGATATCCCAGGCCTTCAATCTGACCGCTACTTTTCAGGACAGCGTTTACAATCCGTGGCTTCTCCCGCCGGACCAATTTTACGTAACGACGCACGTCGATCCAGCAGAGCTAACCATTTCATCGGGAGCAAGTGCGTCTGTCCATGTTACTATTAGGGTTCATAATCCGGATAAGTCTACAGCCAGCCCGTTGGATTATACGGGGAAGATTATTGCATCAAGCCAAACTAATCCCCCGATGACCATCACTGTTCCGTACCGTTACATCTATTCAACTGGGTTCAAAGTCATCGCAGAAGAAACTCCCTGGTGGGCGAATATCGGTGGCGGTATCTGGGATTTCAACTGGCCTTCTTTAGCTGATACAATCTATTTCGGTCGGGGGTACGAGAACACGCTGCCTCCCCCTCCACCAACTACGCTGGTCGGTACATTCTTCGATAGGAAGACGAAGATTGTGAAACAAATCCCGCAGGAACCGAACCAAACCATTTATCTGCGAAAAGCAGATTCAAAGAACAAAATCACGATCCGCTGTCTCGACGAAGCCGGCAATGTTATTTCCCTCATTCCAAGTGCCTGGGCTCAGGCTATGCATAAAAAGGACATTGAAGTAAATAGTTCATACCCATACACCTTGGGCTGTGGAAGATTTTTTGATTGTCCAGTTGACACTCTCTGGCACCCGGAGGAGATGGACCTGCCTGACCTTGACTCGAGCTGGCTCGTTGATTTGTCGTACCAAGTCTACCCACACAATGGAAATCTCTATGTGTTTCCTTTCACTATCGAAGGCCCACTCACATCATCCATGACGCTCGAAAACGATCCGGCCAAGTTCAAACGTGTCAATTATTTGTTCAGCTCAGACAAACCAAATGCGGGTATCCTCGTGAGATCTATTGACGGTGGTCGAACCATAGCGGGATATACATTCCCAGAAACCTGGCTCGATCTGGAAGTCGATGCCCCCCATACGCTCACGGCATATTACCTTCCGCTTCCCACGCCGATTCATTCCTGGGGAATTTATTCCCTGAAAGCGACGTATCCTCAAACGGACTACGCCGTGATCAATACGCATAAAATGGATATCAGGGCTCCCGACACGACTCAGTTTCCGTTCTATTCGACCACAACGAACCCACTGTCTGTGAAAGTAGGATACGTGATCCCTCAGTGGACTGGAAAAACAGATAACTCATCTAGTACGATTAAGCTGGGGAGCTCGTCCTACGCCTATTTCGTGCATCCTTTGTGGTATCGTCCAAGAGGATATGATTACCTGGGTGAGCCAACCAATTATACTCTTTTTAGCGGGTCGAGTGTGGTGGCTAGCGGAGTTATAAATGCTCCCGATGATGTACCTGGGACCGCTCGCACTTATAGCTCGACTGTGAATGCTGGCAGTTATGCGTTAGAACTTTTCTCAAATCAATACCAAATTGCCGACACATTTGCTCGGGCGACCTCGAGGTTGGAGTTCGATACAAGGAGAGCGGATCCGAATCCCCCTTACATGACAAACTTACAAATTGTGACAAACGGAAATATTTCGGATGAGTACCATCGAGATACCACGATGATAGAATTCGAAGCTGGAGACGATGTTGGGGTCGATTCAGCCATGGTATACTTTCAGCCATATGGCGGAGCCAATTGGAGTCAGGGAATTTTGACTCAACAGGGGAGCGCTTATACTGTGGGAGAGATACCCGACTTGCCTGGGGGCTATGTTTCCATGAGACTCAGGATCGTCGATAAGGCTCACAATGCGCTTGATTACAGGATGGAACCCGCTTTTCGGTTCCACTTCGCTGCGCCGAAATCCCCGCCCGCACTGGTTTCACCAATCAATGGGGATAGTGATCGGCCGGCGGTTGTGACGCTGAAGTGGAATGAGGCATTCACTGCAAAGACCTATCACTTCCAGTTCGCGACTGATAGCGCATTGACAAATCTACTCGTAGATGACCCTCTCCTGTCGCAAACCCAACGAAGAGTGTACCCGATTGGGAAAGGTGTAAAATATTACTGGAGAGTGAGCGCGCAGAATCCGGCGGGGACAAGTCCCTTCTCAAAGGTCTGGAGTTTTAGGACCACGACAGACACGACGTTCATCATGACAACATCTCAAAGCGGATGGAACCTTATCTCGTTACCGCTGAAGGTAAAGGACAGGTCCAGGAGCAAAACGTTCCTCACCGCAGCGTCCAACGCTTTCGCGTTTGAGAATGGTTCGTACAGGATCGCGGACTCACTCCAATACGGTTTTGGCTACTGGCTCAAGCTTACTCCTAACGATACTTTTGGCGTTGTGGGAACAAGCGCGATTGCATCCGATACGATTAGCGTCGGCGCGGGCTGGAACATGATCGGTTCGATAAGCACTCCTATTCCCGTGCCGGCCATTATGAGCGAACCACCAGGCATGGTTACATCGGATCTTTTTGGCTTCGACGGGGCCTATAAAATAAGTGACACCGTCAAGCCCGGAAAGGGATACTGGCTCAAAGTGAACGAAGACGGGAAGTTAATTCTTATTACTGAACCTGCATTGGGGAAAACAACGCCTATTGGTTCCGATGGTACGGGGATGTCGCGTAGAATCAAAATTGTTGCGACGACTGAGCTTCCACCACCACCGCCAGGCGTAGAGGTGAACCCCGATCGAGAGTCCCCCATCCCCAAACAGTTTGCTTTAGAGCAGAACTATCCCAATCCCTTCAATCCGACAGCCATTGTCCGTTATCAGCTACCCACTGATGGTTGGGTGACGGTCAAGGTATACAACGTACTCGGTCAGGAAATTAGAACGCTGGTGGACGGGTATCAAGACGCAGGTTACAAGTCCATAGAGTTCAATGCCGAAAGACTTTCGAGCGGCATTTATTTTTATATGCTCGATACACCAAAATATCGGGCAGTAAAGAAGATGGTACTCCTGAGATAAGGTTTCTCCGATAAGTTCTCGGACAAATGTGCAAGCAAGCCGGTATCGGGAATGAACCCAGAACGGTCCTTGAAGAAATCAAAAATCTTACCCTCATCGATGTTGTACTTCAGACGCGCACAGGCACGGAGATCAGACTCCGTTGCGTGTCAAAACGGTTCGACCATTGGCGAGCAAGACATCCGTTGGCCGGCATCGAGCGTACAAACGCAAAATCAGCAAAGATCGTTGAGGCATCAATCATCCATTTTCACGCAGGATTCAGGTTAACAGAGGTAGACTGAATGTTCCTTGATTGGAGATCACTCGCTTTCAAATCTTTTTTTGAAGCGTATCCCTTGCGTTCCCGGAAATATTTGACAATACCGTCCATTGGGTTGAATCCAATTTTCTGCACTTATGATGAATATGCAGGAAAAAAGAATCAAGGGAAAAATGTGCCCGAGGCCAATACCCCATGAAATGAGCGCGAAAACTCCAAGGAAGGGTAGCCCTAAGCTAATCGAGCGTAACCTCTGTAATCAGGGCTACCTGCAGCGTCGAGACCTCCGCTTGTTTGTGAGGAAAAAATTGCTTGATGAATCTGCCAAATTCCTCATCGGTAGGTTCAACTGTACGGATGAGCGTTGATATGGTCTGTGCCGACAAGACGCTCGATGTGCTTTCTTCCTTACGGATTTCGAGGGGTAAGTAGTGAATCGGATTCTTTCCGTACCGTGCGAGGCGGGCCCCCGACCTGAACCTACAGCTTTTAGAGTTTCAACTCTTAGAACCGCTCAGTCATTGTGAGTGATTGAAGGTCCCTGTCCCACTCATTTTCACATAATACTGCGACATGACAAAAACCTTTTCCGGAGTGCACCACTTTGTGAAAATTGATCCATAACTCTTTGAGATTGGCAGGTAAACCCTGGCTAGAATTCCAATTCATAGACTGAGAAGAATTCCGGCTCCTTGATTTGTGTTATGTGGGCCCTGCAGGACTCGTAACAGTATCGGTATACTTCAGTTTATGAAAACCGGATGAATCGTTCCAAGTTGTTGAAATTGAGCTATAATCCGGTTTAGCCGGAAAAAGAAATCCGGCTCTGGATCGCTCCGGAGCCGGATATCTCAACTACCCACATATTACTTCATTAATAGCAGCTTGGTCACTCGCCGATATAGCTCGTTGCGTGAGGGATCTGAGACCGCGATACGAGCGTAGTATATTCCACTAGGTGCTGCCCCGGCATCCCATGCGGCACTGTAATATCCTGCCGCATGATCGCCGTCAGCGAGCCGGGCAATTTCTTCACCGAGGATATTGAAGATCGACAAGCGCACATATCCTGGCGCCGCAAGCTGGTATTCGATCGTTGTTGTGGGATTGAACGGGTTCGGATAATTGGCTGAGAGCTTTGTTTCTGCGGGGAGCTCTACTGCTTCATTGACAATACCTGCCTTCCAATAGATATTGGAGGTACCAGTGCTGACCTTGTTCGATGGAGTGGACAATTGGCCCGACTGGCTGTTGGTCCACTTGACATAGTACCAGGCCGTGCTCACGGGGTCGTGTGATGCGATAAGGACAGCAAGGTCAACATAATACAAGATCAAAGGGTCTGAGATCGTTGCGATCAATGCTGGTGAGCCGAAACAGTCTTCTTCTTCCACAGTGCAATAATATCGGTAGACCTTGTATGGAGCAGTGTAGCCCGTTGGCACACTCCATTGAAGTTTGGGATGGTTTCCAGTGCCGGTCGACAACGTGAGCAATGGAGGAGTAGTCGTGAAGCTCCACGTTGTCGACCAATTGCCGTAACCGCTCGTATTATGCGCTCGCACGTGCCACCAGTATGGTGTGCTATAATTTAAAGGCTCATCCGACGGCACGTTGTAGCTCGTCGCTGCGAGACCCGCTACATCTACGACAGGCGCGGCGAAGTCAGACGTTGCGCTAACTTGGAGGTCATATGTTTCCGCGCCAAACATGCAAGACCATGTGAGTGTGGGAGACAACGCCACGTTTGTACTGTTGTCCGTTGGGGATAGGAGTGTTGCCTGCGCAGGGACAGGTGGCGCGGCTGCGATTGACACGGTTTGCAGCGCATAAACAGGGCCGGTTGTACCTTTGAACATGACAATCCTCTGCGTCTCACCGGGGTTGCTTGTCTTGTTCACACTCCCATATTGCCCGCTTGATGCAATCCGAAAAGGAGATGTCCAGCTTCCGCCAGTATAACGGGCGCAGACGACACCAACGCTCGGAGAATTCCATGATAATGTCAGATCATCGTTGCCCAAGCCATCCTGGTGATTGCTGGAGAGCGTCGGAGATGTCGGGTAGTTGCCGCTGCCGGGGCAGTTCACAAAAGTCTTCGTCGGTGATATTACTCCGGTCGGGCTGACTGTACAAAACTTGATGTTTCCCTGAGAAGATGCGGTGTTCTTATACTCCCACGCGATGCAGGCATCTCCAGATTTGTTTCGGACGACAACGGGGTGCGTATTGGTCGCTGACCCTGCATTGGTGGCCAATGAATACACAATGCCTGTGGTAGGACTGAGGTACTTAATGCCAACGCCCGTTTGCTCCCAGACGAAATAGGAATATCCGAGATAAACGTCGACTGCTTGGAACGATGAATTTTGGTCAGTGCCGGCAACGCTCTGAACCGCGGGGGGAGGGTTCACCAAGATATCCCTGTATAACAACGAATTAGGTCCGCGCCAGCAGACAATGGTTCCTGATATTGTGGGAAGAGCGGCAGATGGGCGAGAGGTCAAATCCTCATGCACAAGAATCGAAGAACCCCAAGAGCCGTTCGGCTCGTCTCGTTTTCGAGCCCATATTCTGTAGCCCGTACCGTTGACCGGATTTTCTTCCCAGACCACCTCCGTTTTGCTGTAAGTTTGCCCCGAAACCAGGTAAACCTGCTCGACGCTCGGGTGGGAATACTTGCCATCACCTTGACTGACCAGCTCTTCTCTGCTCCAATTTGAACCGCCGTCCCATGAATTTGAGTACCAGATATCTCCGGAGGATTCATAGCACATCGCCAGAGGTTGTGTGGCATAGCCTCGTGCGACTTTTCGCTGATTGCTGAACTCCGCTGCTGTTGATGTCCCGAGATGGGCCTTGTAGCGTGCTCGAACAACCGCATTCGAAGATGTAAAAACGACTGGCGTTTCTGTCTGCGTTGGATATTGGAACCCTGCACCATCGGATACCCAGCCAAGGAAGTATGATAAGAACCCCGATAATTGTTGGCTACATACTTAAATCCTGCGTGAAAAAGTTACTCTGCTGTCAAAAGATGCTTTAATTTATGGCGTGTTGAGCAAATTCTTTCAATAAGCGCATTTGTAATGAAGC
>JGI1357J11328_10001427_pt1 | contig 18196 bp, 13 predicted proteins | sample Subgrocontami54m_FD_11328 | JGI IMG/M metagenome (IMG submission 11328)
CTGTGGGCAAACCCAGAGGTGAAAACCCCGCCAACCATTTGAAGGAGAGGCCGCCATGAAGCAAGCGCTGTGGAACGTCGTCACCAACCTGAAGATCGTTGTGCTCTGCGTCGCAATCTCGCAGCTCATCGATATTGCCGCGATTCTGAAATGAGGTACTTGCAGCCCGTCGCAATTGACCTACGGAACCGGCAAATATGTCCCGGAGCCCCTCACAAGAGGGGCTCTACCCAAACCGGCCGCAAAGCCGGCTTGGGTAGGGAAACATCACGAATCGCCTGGCGTGGTTTGCGCCATTGTCGATAACACGCGTTGAGTGCTCACTGCCAGCCTTAAGGTAGTGCCCTTGAAAACCGGCTTCATCTCCTGCAAGCCGGTGGCCGAAAGGCCTGGAGGTAAGTGTCAGGCATCAGGTCGTACCAGTGGTCCGCTGGACCGACTTCACGCCCGGACTCACGTCCGGCGAGATCGTCGCGATTGAGCAGTTTTCGAAGTTTTTCAACCCTTGGGGAACGTCTCTTCCCCGAGGGGGAGGTGTTCCCCTTTCTTTTGCAAAGGAGAACACCATGAGTCAAATCGTTGAAGCGATGTCGGATGCCGATCTGCTCGGCATAATGGTCGGGAGCAAAGCCGCTGCGCGCATGCTTCAGGACGCGGGTGGCAGTCTCTCGACACTGTTAAACGAGTCCATACCGTCGTACGACCTGCAGCCGAAGGTAAGAACGAAGCTTCAGGTCGCCAAGGAACTGGTGCGGCGTTCACTGCTCGAAACAATGCGCCACCGGGATGTGTTGTCCTCACCAGCGAGTGTGCGCGATTACCTGCGCATGACGCTGACGGGACGAGACTACGAGGTATTTGTGGTCTTGTTTCTGGACGCTCAGAACCGGGTTATCGAGTCCGAGGAGATGTTTCGTGGCACGCTGACGCAAACTAGCGTGTATCCGCGGGAAGTCGTAAAGAGAAGTCTATTCAACAATGCAGCGGCCGTGATCTTTGCCCACAATCACCCGTCCGGCGTCGCCGAACCGAGTCACGCAGACGAGTTGCTGACGCAATCGCTGAAGCAGGCGTTGGCTCTGGTCGATGTGAAGGTGCTCGATCATTTCGTGATCGCGGGAGCTGGTCTGATGTCGTTCGCAGAGCGCGGCTTGTTGTAGCTCTGTGCAGTAACTACCTGAAGGGGATGCATTCCCTTCAGGTAGCCCATGTAGCAGGCGTGACGCGAGTCACGCCGACAGCCCGGTTCGGAATCCTCCGAGCCGGTTCATTGACCCCAGCGGGGATGTTGCAGCCCCGTCCTGGGGTCTGCCGTCCCCGCTTTTCTTTTGGAGTAATCACCATGAAAAGCGGACGTTCTCTCGTTAATCTGGCGCAGGAACTCGAGCGCCAACTCGCGACCAAGCAGGATCTGGTCGTGCCCACGTCTCTCTTGCGTTGCCACACCGATGAGGATGGCAGTTGCAAGATGATAATCGATGCAAAGGACGGTGTAGGGGAATACGGCATCACCAACCTCGCACGCCGTCAACTGGCTGAAAAGTTGAAAATTCCGTTCACGTACTTCGAACGTATGCGGACGGAGCAACCGACCCTCCTTGACCGTAACGTCAACACCTGGCTTCAGACCGACCATGACCGAAGGATGATTCGTACGCTGGATGGGCAGGTGCGCGCGGTGCTGTCCGATCGCTACCGCCGCCTGGACAACTACGATCTGGCGGAAAATGTCCTGCCGATTTTGCAACGTCTCCCCGATGCGCGCTTTGAGTCGGTCGAGTTGACCGACACGAAAATGTATCTCAAGGTCGTTACCCCGCGCGTCGAGTACGAAATCGCGCCCGGCGATGTAGTGCAAGCCGGAATTGCGATCGCGAATTCCGAAGTCGGTCACGGTACGCTGTCGGTGCAGCCTTTGGTCTATCGGCTGGTATGCCGAAACGGGCTGATTGCGTCTGACCGTGCATTGCGCAAGACGCACGTCGGACGCATTCTGCAGCAGGAAGAGGACGCGATCACCGTCTTCAGGGACGACACCCTGGCCGCGGACGACAAGGCGTTCTTCCTGAAAGTGCGGGACGTCGTCGAAGCTGCGGTGTCGGAAACGACCTTTCGTCAGGTCGCGCAGAAGATGCAGAAGACGCTCGACATCAAGCTCACCGGCGATCCCGTCAAGGCCGTCGAGGTGCTCGCTAACCGCTACACGCTCAACGAGTCTGAACGTGCCGGCGTGCTGCGTCACCTCATTGTCGAAGGCGATCTGTCCGCCTATGGGTTGGTCAACGCCGTCACGCACTACTCGGATGACGTTGAGGATTACGACCGGGCGACGGAGTTCGAAGCGCTGGGCGGCAAGTTGATCGAGCTGTCTTCCAGCGAATGGGAAGAAGTAGCGGAAGCAGCGTAATCACCTCGGCCGGTTCCATGACCCGGTTTCGGTGGGCATTGACCGCCCGTCAGGGCGGTCGCCAAATCGGTGCGGCTAGCAGCCGCACCGATTTCCTTTTTGGGGACGCGCAATCTATTTCTGTCAGCAATGCTTGTTGGGTCTATTACCTGCATTGATCGGGAATCGATCTGACGATCAATGTCAGGCTAAAGTGTGAAACACATGCCATTCAACAACCGGGTTTGACCCAGCGCAGACTTCAAAAAGTGACCAATTCGCGCTACGACTGGCTGATTCCGTTATGCTAAGAGCTTGGGGGGCAACAAAAACAAAAGGTTGACTGGTTGGCAGTTGGCTGCACAATATAAGGATAGTAAGGGGGCAACTTTTGATGGTGACGAGGCGTAGCAAGGGAACGCAGGGGTTTCTCAAGGATTACAAGCTTTCTGATCAGTACCTTTTACCCCCAGACCCGTCGACCGGACGCCCAGGTCTGCTGGAAGGAGTGGTCGACGGCATAAACGTCCTGATCAAGTTGTGGCCGCGCAAACGCAAGCAGAACGATGAGGATCTGGCCGAGATTTGGCGCCATGAGTTGAGACAGCTCCATCGTTTGGCCGGATACCCAGGCGCTGGCGACCGCATCGCTACGCTATATTCCAGTGGTCAAGATGCCGACGGCTTCTACCTCGTGCTTGATCCAGGGCAAAGGCGTCCGATCGAGACCCTGTTGCGAACTGCCCCCGCGACCCATTGGCTGAAATCTCCTCGCGTGCCAGCCAAGCGCCTGCGCCTCTGGCTCAACTTTGGTCGCATCGCCAGCGCCCTTGAGACGTTACACTCTCAAGGTCTCATGCATCGCAATATTGATTCTTGGGCGATCCTGACCTCGGGGGCGGAAGAACCAGATTTTCTGCTCACCGGGTTTGAATGGTCGATGCGCTTGTCAGGTGGTGATCAACCGGCTGGTAAGCGCCGAGACAAGCGTGGAGCATCACCGAGCTTTGACTCATTCATGTCTGACTGGTCCGCGCTTGGGACACTTGCGGCTTCATTACTCGCTGTTAGCAGCGACCGACTGTCCGACCTTTCGTTTCCCGCCTCTGAGGTGGCCGATCATCTGGAGGCTTCTGAGGTACGGCTGCTTCGCCAACTGCTGGGGATCGAACGGCTGGACCGTATGGACGGCGATGTCATTTGTGCGGGCATTGGCGAGATCACACGACGATTGCAAGCAGGGATCGCCCTGCAAGACGCGCAGTATCGACTTGTGGTCCGTTTGGGGCCTCAATCTAAACTGACGCAAGATATTCGCCAAGCGAGCCACGTAGACGTGGATGCGGATGATATTGACGCGCAGCTCAACTTTATTCGTGATGACCTGGCGACACAGGCGTTACTGATTGCCGTCACAATTCCGGGACAGTCAGGCGCAATTCGATTTACGTTGCGTGGTCAGGAGCTGGGATACCGAGTCGAACGTTACCGGCCGTTCAGACAAGAGCCGACATGGGACTTCGCGTACTGCGAGGTTGCCGAGTCCCAGCCTCCAATAGCGAAGTACACAATCGGTGAGCCGATCTCGCTCGAACCTGCGGCATTGATGATCATGACCACCGCAGAGGCGAGCGAAATATTCTCTCGCGTACGAAGGCGCGTAGCAAGCTGGGATGCACTCTGCGCAAAGTTTGATCAACCAACGGAAGCGCCGAGCCGAGAGCGTCAGCTTCTCAGCGCTTTTGCTCTGTCACAACTGGTCGAAATGTCGTTCGCCGTTTCGGATATTTTCCCGATTAACATTCTCGACCGGCCAACAGAGAACGACGATGAGGCGCAGCATTTCATTCGAGCAGAAATCCGACAGGATCGTGATCGTGAGCAACTCGGTAAGGCGCTAAAGCTCAAAATATCCACCGAGCGGTTCGAAAAGACGCTTAATGTGGATAACTTGGGCGAAGAGGGGGGGTGGACGCTAACCGACACGCCAACTCTAGGGGATCGGGCGTACGGAGAAACCGAATGGCGCTTCGTTCGGAGGGACGAGCGGGACGGGCAGGCCACATTCACGTTTGCTGGTAAAGAACCTGCGTCGCCTAGCAACGAGGCCTACTTGGTGCCTAGTGGATCGGTAGGCGCTATCCGCCAATTCAAACGCCGGATCAAAGCACTGGCGGCATTGGCCGAGCATCAAGAATTGTTGCGCATGTTGACCGATCCAAGAGGTCGATTGGTCGACAGCCAGGATAGATTGGATGATACGGACCTCTTCTTTGCAGGATTGGATAGGGCCAAGCAGCAAGCCTTACGCGACCTGACCGCGATCCTGCCCCTGTACCTCATACAGGGGCCACCTGGTGTAGGTAAGACACACTTGGTGGGAGAACTTGTGCGTCGGCGTTTTTCCGAGGAGCCGACGTCAAGGCTATTGCTGACAGCTCAAAGCCATGCTGCAATCGATCATCTAATGAGCGCACTTAAGCCGCTGTTGGAGCCAAGCGAGCAGGGGCACACCAAGCCCCTGGTCGTACGATGCCGGAAAAGGGACAAAGTCGGTAACGTCGATCCATTTGATATCAGCGCGCAAGCGACCGCTCTATTGCATGGGCTTGTCGCCAGTCCCCTGTTTAAGGAGGGAACTGTTGCGTTACAGAGCCGACTGAAAGCAATAGCTAAGGACGCCAACAACGGTGCAGCCAAAAGAGCAACGGAGGGCCGCTCGCCTCAGAGAACGCAAGCTGGGCGGGGATCGTTCGAGAGCGTAGTACTTCGTGCCGCCAATGTCGTATTCGCGACGACGGGCGCGCCGGAGTTGGAGAAATTGATCGAGGAGCGTGGTCAGTTCGACTGGTCTATCGTCGAAGAGGCGGGTAAAGCAACAGGTGGTGAGCTCATCTCACCATTGCTACTATCGCATCGCCGGCTCATGATCGGCGATCACAAGCAACTTCCGCCGTATCGGTCCGATGAAATGCGGGCACTCCTGGAGTCGTCAGTGGCAATGCAAGAGGTGGTAAGCGTCGCCCCGACCATGATTAGCCGCTCGCTTCGCGGGGCAGCCGTGGACGACCTTCTAGAGGACTGGCAAGACAGCGATGTGACTGATGTGGGTGCCGCGGCCATCGATGCGCTACTGATGTTCGAGACAATGATCGAACGTGAATTTAGTCATCAGAAAAAGCGACCGAATGGAAGACACATCGCCTTTAGCTTAACCGTTCAGCACCGCATGCACCCTGAAATAGCAGCCTTGGTGTCACATACGTTCTATGATGGGACACTTGCGACTGATCCGGAACGCGAGGCGCAGTTTGCGCAGGAACTGCCTCCGTTTAACCTCTTACCGGAATCGAGGTTGCCTAACACCCCGATTGTCGTAGTGACCATGCCGGACGTCCAAAGCCAAATGCACCAGAAGCGAGGCGATTTGTCACCCCCCTGGTGGAATGAAGATGAAGCGGCTGTTGTGCTAGATGTGCTGGCTGTGCTTCAGCCAAAAACGAATCTTGGCAGGAAACCAACCCTCGCCGTGCTATCACCCTATGCCCAGCAGGTTAGAAAACTGCACCAGGATATTGAGTCGTTGCGTGCTTCACGCTTGGCGCACCTATCGGGCTTCGCGACTGCAAATGGTGGCGCATCCTTCTGTAGCACTGTCGATGGCTTTCAGGGAAGTGAGGCAGATATTGTCGTGGTTTCGTTGGTACGCAACAATCAGTTCACAAAACCTTCGCTCGCACTTGGCTTCCTGCGCGACCTGCGGCGCATGAACGTATTGTTAAGTCGAGCGCGCTGGAAGCTCATTCTTGTTGTTAGTTTAGATTTTCTTCGGAGCGTGATCGCCGCCCTGCCGGATGACCCCGGCCCCAAGTATCGTTTCCTCAAAATCCTGATCAAGAGACTCGATGCCGGGATTGCGACGGGCAAAATCGGCACTGTTCCAGGTACCAGCATAAAAATGGCTAAGGAGTCATGACCGTGTTGCGAGTTGCCGTTCCCGTGATCCGAGGCAAGCGTCGGTTCCACCTTCTCAAGGGGAGACCATGGAGCCCGGTGGAGCATCTGGTACTGCAAAGTTTGGCCAAGACGTCTCGCACAGCGACCAGCTTGTCTGCTGCTTCGAATCTGCCTCGTAGGGTTGTTATTGAGATGCTTATTCGTCTCATGCGGGTAGGCTGGGTTGAACTGTCACAGCAGCCAGATGGCGCGCTGTTTCGTGCCACGAATGCCGGCGCGATTCGAGCGAAAGAAGAAGAACTTCCTAGCGCATTGAGGTCGATGACGCGCTGGATGAGCTTCTATGTTGATCGCGTCACGGGGACCCCGTTCAGGGGCCGCGAGTTTCAAGCATTCCCAAAGGTGAAACTGGAGGAACGGAGCAAGCAAGAGAAGATCGTGTGGTTGGAGCCAGATGCTGACAAACAAGACATCGAGCCTCGGGAGTTTCTTACCAGCCTCACCGAAGAGGATGAGCAGATCATCGGTGTAGACCCTAGCCACGAAAGGTTATCGGAATTGTACGCATTGGTCACGGTCCGGAACGGAAAGATCGAAGGGTTGCCGACCAGGGCTCCGCAGGCGCTGACTCAGGCCATTCTGGCGGCTGCTGACTCCGTAACGCGGCAGAGGACGACGGAACCCGGGAATGCAGCGGTTTCCCACGTCTTTAAGGTGGCTACTGAGAGCCGCGAACCACACATCATAAGTGCGGTGTTTTCCCAGGATGACGTAATTTTGGGCGGCGATGCTCACCGCGATGTGCTTCACATGGCGATTCGGAAAGCAAGGACGCGCTTAATCATCCATTCGACGTTTGTCGCCGAGGACAAGCTTGGTGCCATGCTGCCCATTCTCAAAGACGCAGCGTTGCGAGGGGTACGCATTGACCTGCTGTGGGGGCAAGCCGATAACACGGAGGAATTCAAGAAAACGCAAGACCTGATGCGCCGGACCCGTGAACAGATAGTCGCCGCAGGTTTGGATGGGACTATCCATATACATCTGTTCTCAACGCACTCCCACGCCAAGCTTATCGTTGCCGATGACCTGACGGGCGGCATGTTCTCCGCAATCGTCGGCTCATGCAATTGGCTCTCGTCCGGATTTAATAGTTTTGATGCGTCGATTCGGTCCCGGGACCCGCAGATTGTGTCTGATGTTCTACAGACCCTAGCAAAGCTCTCTCGGGGCAGTGACGGCCACTGGGTTTCGTTGACAGCGGACTTCGCACATCTGTCGGTGACGGTGGGTAAGCAGCACAAACCCACGGGAATGAAGGTTCGCGCAGCCTTGGTGCTAGGTGCGGAACACGGACACTTCGTCCGTGAAGCTCGGGACAGTGCCAAGAGCCGAATTTTTGTAACCAGCCACCGACTGAGCGAGGTAGGCAACCGTGCCATCGTACTGCCCGCAGTCGCTGCCGCTCAAGCCCAGCGCGGTATCATGCCACGGCTGTACTTCAATCGCACTAGCGGCACAATGACACCCTCTGCAGCTTCAGACTTGGTAGTCACGGCTGGCAAGGGGAAGGTGCTGCTGCGGCCGGTACACGATCCGACGCTACACGCCAAGATTCTGGCTTGGGACGATGACTCGGTTGTCATTACCAGTCACAATTGGTTGTCTGCAGACTCATCGCCAAACCAGCCGCTACAGGAGGTAGGACTCTTTATAAGTGGCGGTCGTGCAGCCGATCTCGTGATTCAAACCTTCGACCATCAGCACATCTCATAATTGTTTAAGCCGAGACTCCTCCTACGGCCTCGGGGAATATTGGAGAATCTTCAATGTATGTGGAAAGGCTTCTCGTCTAGATGACCGCCGGCACCTGCAGCGTTAGCAGTGCTAACAGCCATGTCATCTCACATCCACAGGACTTCCTGCCGAGCGACTCATCGTCCCAGGTAGATCGCGCTGATCTGCTCGCGCTGATGTCCAAGCTCCGTGCTGATCGTGAGTCGCGCCGCGTGGTCGATCTCCCTCTGCGCCGGGGTCAATTCCTTTGAGCGCGGTCCACCAGCGGCCGGCGCCACCCAGCCAGTGAGTTCCCGGTAACGCGTCTGCGCGTACTGATGGCGGTGTCCGTGCACGCGGTGGGTGCCCGCCTTGGCACACTGGTACTCGAAGCGCCGGAGTTGCTCCACGTAGCGCTTGTCGGCCGGAATGAGGCTGCCCCTGCCGGCCAAGCGCTTGGCCTCGTCGAGCACCCGGCGCTGCTCCTCGTTGCGGATGGGAATTTCCCGCTCACGGCCGCCTTTGGTCCAGGTGTCTTTCAGAACCAACCTGTCGCCGCGATCCGCCCACTCGGGCCGGATCTTTATCGATTCCCCGCGCCGCAATCCGAACGCCACCTGTAGCTCCAGCGATATCCGCGTGTACGCGTCGCTGATCTTCGACAGGTCGCCGCTTGTCAGCTCGCGCGCCTTGCTGACGTTGGTGACGTGTTGCCGCTTGCCGATTCCGTAGTGCACGTTGTCCCTGGCGACGACTTTTTGCTTGCCGATCTTCTCCGCCCACCACCGAAGCTCCGCCATGCGGTTCTTGATCGTGCCGGCAGTCAGACCCTCCACCTTCCAGCGCTCGACCAATCGCTCGACGTGCTTTGACTTCAGGCTGACTGCTCCCATGTGCCGATAGCCCAGCTCGTGGAGCTGGTTGGCGATCCGGTCGAGCACGCGCTCGCGGTCGCGCTGCGTGCCATAGCTGCCGTCGCGATTGCGATGGCAAAGCTGTTTCAGCTCATAGTTCAGATCCCGCATTGGTTCCTCGCCAGGTTTTATCCCTTTCTTCCTTTCGTCCTTTCTCCCTTTCGTTGCCCTTTCTGTTCTGCCCTTTACGCTGCTGCTGGTGTGTGAAGCCTGTCAGGTTAGTGTTTCTGTCCGTCCCGAACGCTAAGCGTGTCGGGATCTACGAGGGACTCGGGACACCACTCCCGTTTCGTGCCGTTTGCTTTGCTGCTTGCCGCCGCGGCACGCGGCATTGGCGTCGATGGCGCTTCCTGTAGGAAGCCGATTCATCGAGGTGAGCCGTTGACCCAGGGCTCGAAGGGGCGCTTCTTCGGCGCGGCATTGCACTGAGCCCGCTGGGAGCGGGCATGAGGACGGACCGCGTTGCGCGGTCCAGGATGACGACGGGTCAGGGAGCCCGTCACTTGGGCTTGTAACTTGCGCCAGCCACCAATAAGTCCTTGATGGCTGGGGCATCGTGCGCATCGTCACTACCGGCTGGCGCCGGGGTAGTGACGATGCGATTGGCGCAGAGGTGCTGCCGCAGTTACGCGGACTGGATTGCAGCAGCAACCGTAACGACTCGTGCCGCTACGATCGGCCGGCGTGAGGCTGCCCCGTGTATGTCACACGGCAGCGCGCCTGGCGCAGACCACTGCTGACTGAAACGAGTGTTGCCGCGAGGACAATGGAGCAGGGCTGTCCCGCACGAGAATGCGCGCAATACCCAACTACGTCCGCGCCCCATTCGAGCTGCTTTGCGGCGGAACGCCACTTGCCACCACCTGGCTGGACGCTGTCCGAACGTAGAGCGTCCGGACGCTGACTGCAGGCTTACGCGTATCTCCGAGCCTTGCGGCTGCCGGTTCTCTGGAGATCTGACCGGTTTCGGCGCTCTCGCGAGCGTAGGGCGACGCGTAACGGGCATCAAGCGGGCTGACACAGCCAACGTGAAACAATGTTCAATGTCCGGCGATCCTGCGCTCGGTCGCAAAGGCCTCTTGCACGTACTGAGTGGATCGCGGGCATAGTGCTGTGACCAGCGTGCCATTGCGGAAGTTCCTCAGAAGTCAGAAGGTGCGCGCAAGCCTTCGCTGCTCGCTCGTACTCGACGGGACAAACGTCGGGCCAAGGGGCATGTTAGCAGTGCTAACGATATCCCCTAAGAAAGGCTGAGGCGGACAGCTTACCCACCGCCGCGCGTTTCGTGCGTGATAGGCGCCTCCCGCGCGACCGTGGATAAGGCTTTTCCTACGTTCGGGCATCTAACACTATCTGGAAACTGGCTCAGGGCACCACAGGAAGGTTGTACCTAGGTTACATCTAGCTGCGCCAGCGTGAGAGCAATCCCTCGCTTGATCTCGGGCATTAGCCATTCCATTGCTGGCCGATATTGGCGCAATCTGTTCAAATGCAATTTTGTATCGGGCTTGGCGATTGCTTCCGCGACGGCTTTCGCCCGCTTCCTCTCCCATTTCTCGGAATATCGCTTGTCGGAGAATACTGCGCTGCGGCCGAATACCTTGAAGCAGTCTTCCAAAAAGGGGAGCAGATCAGGACGAATATCCATACAACGGTGCGCACTCTGGATCAACGCATCGTAGTTCCATCCGACGGGACGGCCGTCCCGCGCGGATAGGTAGATATCAACTGCAGTGAAGAAATCTTCGCCATATAGGTCGATAGGCCACGTGAACTCTTCCGGCAAGGTTCGCTTCAGAGTCCGCCATTTGTCGAGTACGTTCCCTTCCTGATTTGCCTTGGCCCGCAGGAGTTCGTGAAAACCGTCCAAGATACTCACGCCATTGATGGTCCGAAGCCCACGCTCGATTTCGGCTCTCGCCTTCTCGTAGTCGAAATAAAAGACGCGCTGATTTTCCAAGTCAACGGTGAGTTCCGAAAAAGCGACCATGCGCTCGCACCAGCGTTCCCTGAGTTGCCTCTCCTCCCGAATGGGTTCGAGATACCCACAGCGCATAGTCAGTTCCGAGTTGGCATGGGATAGCCCTCTTGTCTCTTCATCAATCGCGAATAAGTTGCAGTTGTTCGGATAGAGAATATCGTCCTGGAACTGTCGTCTATCTTCTTCGCGCAGCCTGGTCAGCACCCAGAATAGGAGCCCACCCTCCGCCAGGTAAAACGACCTGCGCTCTCGCATGACATTGATGTATGTTGAAGAGAGTTGAATCTCGAATGCGATCCGAGTCCCGTTTCGAGTCGCCTGAATGTCAGGAATTTTCCACGTGCCTGGATTGACTTTTCCTCGCCAACGCACCTCCTCGCGAATCGACTGCTGATCAAAAGACGCATCGGCCAGGAGACTGTCTCGGATGAGGCCTTTCATACGAATGTGTTCCGGGCCTTCCTTCTGACCGTTATAGCGCCTCGCGTCGAAATCATCTTGCGACAAGGCGCCTTTCGTCTGATAACGACATGATCCGTCTTCCTCCGCGTGTCGGAAGTGCCAGCGCCCGAGTCTTGATCGCCGAAGGGTCACGCCAACAGCGCAATGCGAGCATCGAAATCGCGGTGCATCGGCGCGAAGCAAATCCTCCTGCTCGGCGCGCAAAATATTCAATTCACGGACCTCGCGCCTGAGAAACTCGGGGGACTTGTGAATTTCTCCGGTCCTGTCATCCCGAATTTCCTCGACAAAACCCTCCTCAACGACTTCGGCGACTTCTGGGCGTCGGGCGAGAGAATAGGGCTGGTTAAGGGAATCGTCCATCGCCAATTGGTCAAAAGACTTGTCGCTTTGAGCTTGGCCAGAGGCCGTTCTGCGCGCCATTCCATCGGGGCGAAATGCAGCATCCGCTTCTGCGAAGTGAATCGTTCTGCGGTGATACCGAGCACGTGTCCGAGTACTCATTCATAGGCTTCTCTTTCCCACACCCAATACTCAGCATGTCTGCGGTTTGTAACACGGCGAATCCATAAAGCCGAACTATCCGGGCGAATTGCCGCATGCACATCCGACATTTGCGCTAACTCTTCGGTGCGTTTGCTTATATCCCGTTCGAAAGACAACGCTTCCTGATGCTTTCGGTACCCCGCGCGTTCTGCGAGACAGGTGGCGCAATTGAAGGCCCAGTCGAGGAACTCTATTTCGGCAGATCCCCACTTCATCCGGGCGAATTGCTCGTAGTGCTCCCTGGCCCATTCCGGTTCAGCGATATTCGACCCATGCCAATACCGATGTTTCTTCGGAAAGACGGTGCCGATGATCAATTCAGCGATATAGATATTTTCCAGGAATCCTTTGCGTAGCTCCGTCAGGGCTTCAGCGAAGCGATCCTGATTGAAGTAAATCCACGCCAGGCTATAGCGAGCGGGTGGATATTCGTCCTTGATCCGGGACAACTGGCGAATCGCGTCGTCGTATCGCTCTACGTGGGTGTAGGCGTCGCCAAGAAGCCAACGTATCCCGAAATTGTCATTTGGATTCCACGCCAAGTGCTGTTCGAACAAATTGACACAAGCAGGCCAATCTTCGAGATGCATGAGCGCGCAGGCCAAACCGTGATGGCATCGTAGAAAAGGTCGGTTATCGAGAAAGCCCCATTCGATCCTTCCAGAAAAGGAATCCGGGATCGCCTTCATGGCGTGTTGTACTGCAAGCGCATACCAATCACGTGCCGCCGCGTAAGCGCCACGCTCGGAGTGCAGGAATCCGAGCGTGGCGAATGCCTCCAGGCAGTCGGGGTCTCGATTCGCGATGGCTCTTAACCGAGCAGCAATCGGGCCCATCGCCATGTTGTGACTATGGGCGTCCTCTAAAGCTCTATCGACGCGCTCGTTTGAGCGCGGGCTGCCTGCGTCCAGGAACTTTCCATGGACACGACCTTTTTCGCTTTCGACAACAAATCGCAGGGCTCTAGGTTCCATCGGGAGATCTAGTTTCCGTTTTATCTGCCGGCTTGCTGTGGCAAGTATCCATCAACGCGTATTTAAGAGTCGGTCTAAAGAAGACCAGCGGCACGCACGGCACGCTGCACAGTACGAAAAACGTCATCGAATGCCGGTAGATTGTTCATCTGATGGGCAAGGCGTGCAGCCCAAAGTCGCCGCAGTCGATCTTCCTTCGCGGCAATGGTTTGCTCGATGGTTGCGGCTGTGCGCTGGCGAAATGCGAGCTTTGCGTCCAGTTCAGCGCGCAGTTCGGCAATGCGTGGCCCAGTGGACGTGAGCAGGTGCCAGAGATCGTACAGATCGCGTGGCTCGTTGCGAGCTCTGTCGCTCAACGCGATGAGCTTTTCGACAACGATCTCCTCGATCGCATAGACGCGTACCGTTGGTCCCTCTGGGAGGTCGCTGAATGCTTCATAGGAACGGAGAATCGGACGTTCCTGCAATGGGAATCCCAGCACTTCGTTGATTGTGATATCGACCTTCACGTCGTTGGCGGCAGGCAAAGGACCTTGATAGCGCAGATAAAAGGTGTGGCTGTTCCGATGGCCGTGGCGGTCTTCGCGGTCGAATGTGATGCGCAGGCCGGATGCTGCTTCGATGGCGGCGAATATTTCGTCCAGCCCTGCACGTATCGTGTCGAACGTGGTCGGCTCGGTCAGCGTGAAATCCATATCTTCGGAGAAACGGTAGTCGGGGAACCAGCATCGCCGCAATGCAGTGCCACCCTTGAAGGCAAGAACGTTGCGTAGCGCATGGCCGGCCAGCCCGGTCAGGAACCAAGCGAGAACGTAGTCGCGTTCAATGACAGCTTCCGGAATGCGTCGCCCGCCCGCTGTAAGGAGCGTGTTGGCGATCAACGAAATATTGCGTTGAGGAATCATCAGCCGAGCCTTACGGCATCCAGTTCTTCGGGGGACACATTAAGCCGTAGCCGCCAGCGCGATAGAAATGAGCCTTCTTGAGGTAGTACCGGGTCGAGCCGCTGGTAGGTCGCCGACAGCTTGTTGCGCAGCGGCCGTAGCGTGGTTTCGTTTGCCATTCCGTTGCATTCGAGCAGATAGCCCAGACGCCTCAACACGGCCCCCACGTCCAGGCGCAGCGCGTAATCGATCAGGCGCTCTATATTTAGGCTGTCGCGCTTCATCCAGAGGCCCTTGGCGATTTCGGTTATTCCGCCGGCAAGATCCGGACGCCGCAGGCTATCGATGAGCGTGCGCTCCATGTCGCTGATCATCACGGATTGTTCCTTGGTGACCCAGTGCTTCGCTATTCCGAACATCTGAGCTTCGGTGACCAAAACGAACCGGTATTCGTAGCCGCCAATGGTTTGCGGCCGGATGCGCCGGGTGCAGGAAACGTAGATGATGAGATTGGGCTGTGTCAGCATGCGATGCAGTTCGAGCGCGGTGCCATGCGAGAGATAATAGGGGGCATTACCCGCCACTTCTCGGGCAATCAGATAGGGGCTCCCAATATGCTCGCTGGTCCGGCCCAGTTCAAAGGGAACGAGATTGTAGAGGCCGGGCTTCAGACGCGTCACTAGACCGCGCTGTTGTGCCTTGTGAACCAGGTTCCGAGCAGAGCTTGCCGAGAGATGGGTAATGGCTTCAACGTCCGACAGGGCAAAGGTGGTCCTGCGCTGTTCGTTCAACTCGGTGAACAGCTGGGCGGCCCGTGGCCCCAAGGTTTTGAAGGTGGCATGATATTTATCGGTCAATTAGTCACCCAGTAGGAATCGTATTGCGCGAATAATATAACTCAAGTTATACTATTTGGCAAATATGTCCCTTCTAGGGAAGCTGGCCGACTCTTCGATATGAAGAGTAGAGGTGATTTCGAAGCATAGGAGACTTCTGCACTGGAGCCGATTCTCCAAATGAGACTGCAGGCGCCATGAGCGAGCACAAGAAATCCTTTAGCGAATTGCTTTTGGGTTGCTTCGCTTTCCTGGGTGCAAGCCTGCGCTCGGCTATTGCCGCGCCTAACCTCGGTTGCGCCCCGTGGTCACCCCGAGGGCGTATTGACCGTCCGGAATTGTGGCGTATTATATTCGAGGGGAACAGTGCGAGTTGATCATCCAATGAAAGAAAAAGGTACAGTCATCAGCGAATCGTTGAGCCATTGGGTCGCTAGTCTAGCGGCATGCGTTCGCGTTGCGCTGTCGTCGGCGCCTGAGCCACACGATGATACAGATCGGGCCGATACTTCGATTGATCCCGACTTCGAGGGCTGGCTACATGGCGATCCGTCGGTGACGAAGAACCCGGCCAGTCGATACGGTGATCGGACGCCGGGCTACATCACGGGCAATGGTCTCGGCAGCATGGAGATTGGCGCAGCCGACGACTGAAGCTCGGCTGTTCACATCGGTTTCCCGCCACTCCCTTTGCGTCGGTTGTACAACCGGTTTCTTGCGGTCCTGGGGACTGCTCAGCCTTTGCGGCTGATACCGCTCATTCTCGTGGTTTGGGCTTTTGCCCGGCAACCGGGACTCCGTCTTTGTCGAGGTGCCATTCGCCGATGGTCGGCCTCTCCGGGGGGGTACCCAGCTTGGCGCGGTTGTCAGTCTGCGCGCCAAGGGTGTCCCACACCGCTCGATTTCCCCCGTGGTGCGGGCTCACCTTGCCGGATTTCACAGTGGTGTTGTAGTCCTCACTCGAAGCGCCTTGCTCTTGCAGTACTTCGCGTCGACGCCTATCGAGCGTTGCGGAGACCTGGCCTTCAGTCGAACCAATCCGTGTCGCGAGGTCATTACCAACTGCTTGCTCCGGCATGACGTGCTGACGGGATTGGCGGTCGCGAATCGCAGCGTCGTTCGTGGCGGCCTGATTCTGCAGCGCGTCGACGTTCCTCGACCTATCGGTTTGGTCGAAGTCCTCGCGCAGTGCCGACGATGTCCATCCAAGAAGTTCGGGTAGCTGGCGGCTCGGCACCAACGGACTGTCGGCGGGCACAAATTCGCTTCCCACGTTTCCGCCTCTCGCATACGCAAAGGCGATCTCCGAGACAGCGCGCTGCAATTTGACCGGATCGTCCTCGCGAAGCAATCCGCGCTCCGAGAGCCGCTGCGCGGCGTAATTGGTGAAATCGGTCTGGGCGCCGCTGCTCCACTCGCGCATGAACTGCGCGGTGCGGGCGAGTTCCTTGGATCGACCGTAGGCGTTCTCGCTTGCGGATTGATGATCGACCGCCTCACGATACGATGAGTCGAAGCCGGAAGTGCCAGTTGTTCGGCTGCCGCGCGCCCATTGGTACGCATCCGACGATCGGAACTCCTTAACCAATGCGGTCGCTTCCGATAGCTGTGAGGTCTCGGTGGCCTTGCGTGCGTAGTCGTAGGCGCTCTGAAGACGCTCTTGGTCCATGTGTCGGCCCTCTCGTGTCATTTGGCCGCCAATCTCAGTGAGCGGAATCCTGGCACCGGCTGAAGCGGATGCGACAACGCTCTTGCCGACAATCGAGTCTTCACCCAATCCCAGTCGCCGGTTGACCTCACGGGCTACCGAGTTCAGCGTCTGGAGCTGCGTCGAAGTGGAGCCGCCGCTGGAGGTGGTGCTTGCTCCGGAGCGTTGCTGCGAGCGCTCGAACGATTCCTGGACGCCGAGTGCATTGGTGAGTGCGGCAGCTTGGCTCCGCTGCATGGACTCGCGCTCGGATCGGCCGAGGGTTTCCGCGTCTCTCGCATTTTCCGAGAGTGCCGTTGCCTGGCGCTCCGTGAAGGTGAAGGTCGTTGCCAGCCGGCTCAGAGTTGCCTGGTATCGGAAGACCCCCGCATCCGGGCCAGTGCCCTGAATGGTGCTTCCGTGCGCGTCGCTCGTCGTGGACATGAACGCGGAGGTCCTGGTCGGGGCGAGTTGCTGCTGGTCGATGGAGACGACGTCCTGGGTGACGTTGCCCTTGCTCGTCGCACTCGACTCTCCCGATACGGCCGACTGCATCGGCCCGACGGCGGTGACCGCCTGAAATGCAACTTCTCCACCTTTGATGATCGCGGTCGCGATGATGGGGATCGAGATCACCATGTAGCCCGCCACGGCCTGGTCGGAGATTGCGCCGTGATAGATGCTGGCTGCCGTTTCCAGCGCGAGACCTTGGGCGCCTGCTCCCATCTTGGCCGCGGCCTCGAGGGTGCGGGCGCTCGCCAGGGTGGCGACGTAGTTTAGAATCGCATAGAGCGGCGGCCAGAGCTGAATCCAGACGAGACTCAGCACGAAACTCTTGATCGCGAGCCCGAGCCCACGCCCCTGCGCCAGCAGGAACAGCAGGAAGACGAACGGAAACACGGCATAGATGATCGCCTCGATCACGTTGCGAATAAGGGGCAGGGCCTGTTCGGCGATTTTTCCCATGGTTAGAAAAGACGTGTTGATCGAAGCCGTGGCGTTCGCCCGGGCGGTGGCGATCATAATGGAGGCCGGATCGTTGATTTTCTGGCCGACAATGCTGCTCGTGTCCTGCACGAGGTTCACCATGATGTTCTGGCGAAGAAGATCCGCGGCCGACTGCGCGGCCGTGGCGATCTTGGTCTTGTAGTAGGCCTGCTCGATCTGGCCGTCGATGACCGATTGCGCGGCCGTCGGGTCGAGGGAGGGATTCAACTGGAACGCGAGTACCACGCGCGCGCGCGCCACCTCGGCCGGCAGGCGGTTGGCGAGGTTGGTGTAGACGTTGGGGCAGGTGTCCACCTGGACCGGGTTGCCGAAGGTCGAGAAACGTGCCGGATTCGGGTTCCCCACCAGCGACCAGATGTCGGTGCTCTGGGCGAACGCGGCGGGGGCAATGGTGCCATCCTGCAGGTCGTAGAAGGTGCAGTTGTAAACGAAGGCGATGAGATCGGTTCGAAGCTGGGGGTCTGCGATATTAAGGTTCCGGGACGCCTGAATCAGGCGGTTGCCGAACATGACCCCATTCTTCTGGTAGGCAAGTTCGCTCGGGAGCTGAGCGTCGGGTGTGGGGATGACCTGGAACGCGGTCTCGAAGAATCGCGTCATCACGTCGCCTATCTTGCTCGTGAAGTGCCCAAAAAAGGCGACCCCGATCGGGACGTTTCCGATCACGACGGGGGGCTGGCTGCCGAGCTTGTCGACCACGACCACGTCGGTCTTGGGGAGGAAGAGGACGTAGTAGAGGAAAAGAAAGCCGAACAGCCAGCCCCAGCCGTGAAATCGTTCCGGCG
>JGI1357J11328_10001444_pt1 | contig 18045 bp, 18 predicted proteins | sample Subgrocontami54m_FD_11328 | JGI IMG/M metagenome (IMG submission 11328)
CGTTGCCGCCCCCGCGACCGGCGTGGCCATGGCCCTGACCCGCATCGCGGCCGGCATCGCTGTCCCGGTCGCCCCGCGAAGAGCCCCGCCCATCGTGGCCGCGGCCATCGGCATGCCCTCCAGACCGGTCGCCACGGTCCGCACTGCGGGCGCCGGTATCTGCGCTCTGTCCACCGTGGCCGCCGCCGCGGCCACTGTCCGCCCCGTGGCCGGAATCGGACCCGCCGCGGCCGCTGTCGGAGTCACCGCGCCCGCCGCCGTGGCCGCCACTGCCACTGCTCCCGCCGCCGTTGCCACCACCGCTGTTGCCACCACCCCCTCCGCCGTTGCCACCGCCGCCTTCTCCGCCACCACCACCCCCGCCTCCCTTGGCGTGGGCAATGCCGGGATCGGCCAGACCGAATGGCAAATGAAGATCGGCCAGGAATGGCACGATCATCACGGCCAGGATCGGAGCAATCAGCCTCCGCATGATCTTCCTCATGACTTGTTCCTCCTCAGCAGATGCCGGTGAAGCGTGCGAGGACAGTTCATTTGGCGAGGTCAGGAAGAAGCAAGTCTTATTCCAGATCGTCGGGGGGAATCGTACCCTGAAAATCAAGAGGTTTTTCCGCATCGACGGCCTGAAAAGTCTAGTGTTTCGGGAAAAATTTCCTCCAGCATTGTCGTTTCTTACCAGGGGGGGTTAATCCATGTGGCTCGATTTGCGTCAAGCGGGCGAATTACCCGCGACCAACCTGTGCTGGAACTACACAGTCTTGACGATGTCCGACTCCCACCTCAAAGCTGTCGGCCGAGCGAGGCACGCGTGCCCGTCTCTGACGGATCTGGCAGGTCCTGACTCCCCTGGGGGGCCCGGTCCGGTGCCGGAAGCCGTGGACGGCCCCGTCCGCCTGAAAACCCTTCGACAGACCAGGGTTAAGCGGCTAATATTCCTCCCCAGCCAATGCAACCGGGGCCGGTGGGACCTCGGCCTACAACCGGGCCGTGGTTATCTCATGGGGGCAGGCGATGCTGAATGGGACGGTGACGTCAGTCTTCGGCAACGACATCAACACCGATGACATCATTCCCGCGATGTACCTGATCAAGAGTGATGATCCGGAATATTTCGCCACCTACGCCTTTGTAAAATTCGACGCCGAGTTCCGCAATCGCTGCTTGAAGAGCCAAGCCAATATCGTCGTAGCAGGCAAGAACTTCGCCTGCGGCTCCAGCCGAGAGCAGGCGGTGTACACCCTGCAATTCAACCGGGTGGTGTGCGTGATCGCGCAATCCTTTCCTGACATCTTCTACCGGAACTGCCTGGCCAACGGCCTCCCGCTGATCACCCTGGAGGACACGAGCGGCCTCGGGCTGGGCGATCAGCTCGAGATTGATTTGGACGCCGGCTTGATCCACAACCGGACCCGGAACACCAGCCTCCCGTTCCAGATAAAGACCGACGACCGCCGGACGTTCCAGGCGGGAGGGATGACTGCCCGCGTCCGCGCGCACCTCGAGGAGATCCTGACCCGCCAGGGATGACCAGGCACCTCTGCCGCGCCAGTGGAGTAGACCCATGGGACAGACACTCGTCGAGAAGATCGTCTCACGGCAGGCCGGCCGGCCGGTGCACGCCGGCGACACGGTCGAGCGGCTGCCAATCACCAAGCTGTTTTTCAATGATGTGATCGGGCCGCCGGCCATCAAGGGCCTCGCCAACCTGTTCGGGGAGACGTTCAAGCGGCATGGCAAACCCGTCCAGGTCTTCGATCGCCGCCGGATCTTCTTCATCCCCGATCACTCCGTGCCCGCCCTGTCGGTGGAGGTGGCCGAGGGCGTGGATCTCATGGAGGCCTTCGGTCGCGAACAGGGAGTCAAGGTCTACCGGGAGGGAGACGGGATCGAGCACGTGGTCCTGATCGAGGACGGGCACATCGTCCCGTGGGACATCGTCCTGGGAACCGACTCGCATACTTGCACGAACGGGGCGATGGGCGCGCTGGCCTTCGGCGTGGGCACCACGGAGGGCGTGTACGCTCTGGCCACCGGCCACCTGTACGACTTCGTGGTCCCGGAGACGATCCGGTTCGAGCTGACCGGGACCTTCCCCAAGGGGGTCTACTCCAAGGATCTCATCCTGCAAATCATCGGGAAGATGGGGGCAGGGGGCTGCTCCCGGCGCGTCGCCGAGTTCGTGGGGGACGGGGTCCGGCGGATGAGCATGGACGCCCGCACCACGATCTGCAACATGGCCGTGGAGATGAGCGGACGCACCGGGATCATGCCGTACGACGAGACCCTGGCGGCCTATCTCAAGGGCCGGGCGGAGTGGCCGGTGGAGCCCATCGAAAGTGATTCCGACGCGCGCTACGCCGACCGGATGATCGTGGACCTGGCGTCCCTGGAGCCGATGATCTCCTTCCCGCACAAGCCGGCCAACGCCACCCCGGTGTCGCGAGTCCAGGAGATGATCGCGCGGAGCCAGGCGCATCCCACCGCGGATTTCCCGGCCGTGGTGAGCGACAAGATCACCGACGCCTTTCTCGGGGCCTGCACCAACGCCCGGTACGAGGACCTGGTGGAGGCGGCCAAGGTGATGCGGGGCCACAAAGTCCACCCGGACGTCTCCTTCGTGGTGATTCCCGCCAGCCGGCAGGTGTACGAGCGCGCCATGGACGAGGGCATCCTGCAGGTCTTCATCAAGGCCGGGGCCAACGTCGAGTCCTCCAACTGCGGCCCCTGCTTCGGTTCTCATATGGGGGTCCTGTCCAGGAACGCGCAGATGATCAGCAGCAGCAACCGCAACTACCAGGGGCGCATGGGCTCGCGGGAAGCGCGGATCTTCCTGGCTAGCCCGGCCACGGTGACGGCAAGCGCTATCGAGGGTCGGCTCGCCGACCCCAGGAAGTACCTCTGACGGGCCGCTGAAAAAATCCTTCTTATCCGCCCAAGGCGGATCGTGCCACCACCTCCCGGTGTATAGCTCCCCGAGGTCAAAGCTGAGCATGGGAATAGGGCTCGGCCGAATGCGGGGGACATCCCGTGGCAACGCCTCTCCAGCCTGGACCGAAGGTCGTCCTCATCTCCACCTATGAACTTGGCCGGCAGCCGTTCGGGCTGGCCTCTCCCGCCGCCTGGCTCCGCCACGCCGGAGGCGTGGTCACGTGCGTGGACGTGGCCCTCCAGCGCCTCGACGAGGAGGCAATCCGCGCCGCCGACCTGGTCGCCTTCTACGTCCCCATGCACACGGCCACCCGCCTGGCCTCGGCCCTCGTCCCCCGCGTGAAGGCCCTGAACCCGGACGCTTACCTCTGCTTCTACGGTCTCTACGCCCCTGTCAACGAGGGCTATCTGCGCCGGCTCGGGGCCGACACGATCCTGGGCGGGGAGTTCGAAGCGGGCCTCGTGAGCCTGATGCGGAGGGTGCACTCGGACAGGAACGCCACGCGCTCCGACTCGCAGGTCGAGCCGATGATCTCCCTCGACCGACAGAAGTTCCTGGTTCCGGACAGGAGCGGCCTGGTCGCGCTCTCGCGATACGCGTCCCTGACCCTGCCAGACGGGCGGCGGCGCACGGTCGGCTACACCGAGGCCAGCCGCGGCTGCAAGCACCTGTGCCGCCATTGTCCTGTCGTTCCCGTGTACGGAGGGCAGTTCCGGATCGTCCAGCGCGACGTGGTCCTGGAGGACATCCGGCAGCAGGTTGCCGCCGGCGCGGAACACATCACCTTCGGGGATCCGGATTTCTTCAACGGCGTCGGCCACGCCGTGGCCCTGGTGCGGGCCCTCCACGAAGCGCACCCCCGCGTGACCTACGACGTCACCGTCAAGATCGAGCATCTCCTGAGACACGCCGAGCATCTGCCGGTCCTCCGCGACACGGGCTGCCTGTTCGTGATCAGCGCGGTGGAGTCCCTGGACGACCGGGTCCTGGCCCTCCTGGACAAGGGCCACACCCGCAAGGATTTCGAAGAGGTCGTTCGACTCTTCCGGTCGGTGGGACTCGTCCTCTGCCCGACCTTCGTGGCATTCACGCCCTGGATCTCACTCGAGGGCTACCAGGAGTTGCTCGCCACCCTGGCGGAGCTGGACCTCATCGAGCACGTCGCTCCGATCCAACTGGCCATCCGGCTGCTGATCCCGGCCGGCTCCCGGCTGCTGGAACTTCCGGAAGTTCGCGATCTCGTGGAGGGTTTTGACGAGGTTCTCTTGAGCTATCGCTGGCGCCACCCCGACCCGCGGGTGGACCAGCTCCAGGAAGAGGTCCAGGCGCTGGTGAAGCTCGAAGAGGCCCGGGGGGCCAGCCGCCGGGAGATCTTCGGCAAGGCGTGGCTGTTGGCCGAGCAGGCTACGGGCGAGAGGCGCCGGCCCCTCCTCCAACGACCACGGGGACCGGCCCGCACGCTAATCCCCATCATGAGCGAACCCTGGTACTGCTGAGCAGAGCCCACCGAGGAGCAGTTGGCTCCTCTCGCCCCCTGCTGAACAATGAAAACGCGTTCGCCTGTTCGGCGGTTCGACCGTTCGGGTGTACCAAACCTCCGGAGCCCTCCGCGCACAACCTACTTCACGAAGACCCATGTCGGCTTCAGGAGTGGGAAGGCGATCAGTCCGATGATCGCCGTGACAGCGACCAGGGCGGGATTGCTGACCTTCCACCGGAAGAGCACGACGAGGCTCCCTACCCCCAGCAGGGCCGTCAGCCAGTCGCCGATGGCGATCCTTCCCAGCAGAATGGATGCCCCCAGGATCGTGCCGATCGCTGCCGCATACGCTCCCTTGACAAAGCCCTGCACGTTGGGGTTTGCCCGATGTCGAATCAAGATGGGGGCGACGATGAGGACCAACAAGAAGGATGGGAGAAAGATCCCCACCGTCGAAACGAGGGAGCCCCAGAACCCCGCCACCAGGTAGCCCACGAAGGTTGCCGTGATAACCACCGGCCCGGGACTGAGCATGCCCATGGCCACCGCGACCAGAAATTGCCGCTCATCCAACCAGCCGGTCTGCTGGACGAGCCCTTTCTCCAAGAAGGGAACGATGACGAGGCCGCTCCCGAAGGTGAGGGACCCGGCCTTCAGAAAGAAGACGAGCAGCTTGCCCAGGATCGATCCCGACGCGCCGCTGGTGGCGGCCCCGAGCGGCACGGCTGCCAGCAGGGGCAAGGACGAAATGCGTTTATCCCGGAACAGTGTTCCGTAGTAGAGGATCCCGACAATCCCAGACACGATGAAGAGCAGGGCGACCTCCGCCCGAAGGGCAACCGTGACGGCCAGGCATGTTCCCGCGATGATCCACTGCAAGACATCCTCCATCCCCAGCTTGGCCAACCGGTAGCACGAGTGGAGGATTAGGGCGATCACGGCCGGACTCACGCCGTAGAAGATGGCGCGCACGGGCGGCAGGTCGCCGAAATGGACGTACAGGGCGCCCAGCGCGGCCACGATGACGAAGTTCGGGAAGATGAAGGCCCAGCCGCCAGCCCAGGCTCCCCAGAATCCTCCCCGCAGATAGGAGACGTAGATACCCACCTGGATGGCGAGCGGCCCGGGCAACGATTGGCACACGGCGATCCCTTCGCGCAATTCGTCCTTGGTCAGCCACTTCCGCTCCTGGACCAGCTCTTTCTCCATCTGCCCGCACAGCGCGACCGGCCCCCCGAAGCCCAGCGCCCCGAGGTGAAGGTAGTACCCAACGAGATCGCGTATGCGGACACGAGGCGCAGCGTCCTGTTCGCTCATGGAGTTTCCCTCCCTCACCGAGGAACCCGATCACCCTTCAGTATTCGAGTGCCGCCTTGGCGCGCCGGAGCTATCGCCCCGATCCCCGGAGGCATCAGAGAGATCGGCCTGCTGCCTTGGCCTGGCACCAGGCGTAGAGCGAATCGTAAACGGGGAATTCCAGTTCGAGCTTCCGGTGGTCGTCCTGGCAAATGGCGGCAAATCCGTGGGCGATGGCCTGGAGGCCCGCGGCCTCGGGGACGATTCCGACGTCTGCCGCGATGTCGGCCCCGTGGACGATGCGGGCCAAGATCTCGAGGGCCGGGTCGTCCAGCCGGTACGCCTCGACGAGCACCTCGAAGCTGCACTTCCCCTCGCGGTGGGTGTAATCGGCGCCCGGGCAGTCGAAGGACTTCCCCCCTTCCCGTCGGGCCACCTCCAGCACCTGCTCCTTGGGCACGAAGAGAAACTCCGCCTGGGGATCAATGAACTTCCTGATGAGCCACGGACACGCCACACGATCCGTCTTGGCTCCTTCCCGCGTCACCCACTTCATGGTGTACCTCTCATCGCGTTTGCCCTGACGGCTCGCGCCTGGCCCCTCGTCGCCCGGCGGCACTACGCTCCTGGAGGGCGGCGTAGAGGGCGTCCAGGATGGGCTCGGCGAGGGTCAGCACGGTATGATCGTCCTGGCTGAGGTGAAGCAGGCCCCGGAAGAGCAGGTCAATCCCGGGACCTTCGAGGGTCTCGTCAGCGTCGAGCAAGTCGGCGCTGCGGATGATCCGGCCCATCTCGAGCAGCGCCGGATCCTTCAGCTTGTGCTTGGCCAGGATTGCTTCGAAGGTGCAGCGGCCCCGACGGTGGCCCAGTTCGGCCCCGGACATATCGAAGGGAATCGCCCCGGGAAGCTGGCCTCCTTCCTCCACGAAGGCAAAATCGGCCTTCGGGTCCACAAAGCGCTTGAGAAGCCAGGCCGACGCGCAGCGGTCCACATGCGGGCGTCGTCGGGTGTAGTACCGCATGGGGCTTACCGCCTCCCCGGTCTGCGGAGAGCCTGCCGGTCCAGCCGTTCACGCACGGCGCGCAGCCGCTTATGGAGGGCGTCCTCCTCCCGGGCCGGGAAGTGGGATCGGAGACGCAGCTTGAGCGCCGCCTGGCGGATGCGTCTGACCTCGTCCTCGGCCTCATCGAGGTCCTGCGGCCCAGCCGTTCGCCGCACCCGCCGTTCCAGCGCGGAGAGCGCCTCCAGGAGCTTCCCGGCCTGGGCCCGACTGGCCGCCGCGAAGAGACGTTCGATCTGGCCTTCCTCCTCCGGGGAGGTGGCGGTGGCCCGGAAGACGAATGCCTCTCCGCCCACCTCACGGATCTCATCGGCGATCCACCGCATGTTCTCCGCCAGCTCACTGGTGGCGGGAACGATGGAGACCGAGTTCTGGAGATAGATGGCCCCGCAGCGCTGGAGCTTGCGCCAGACCTGCGCCCGCAACCGCGTGGGATGCGACGGGATCTTATAGACCAGGAGAACCCACTCGCGCTTCATAACAGTCGTTAGTTGCTCCAATGTAACAGTGGTTATATACTCCCGGTGGCGGCATCTGTCAAGTCCAACCGGGCGCGGCAGGTGATCTGCCGAGCCAGGCTGGAGTGGTGGACCACGGGCTGTATCTCAGCCACTGGCGTGATATGGTTTCCCGCACGACGGGCCAGTGCGGCCGTGCTCGTCAGCGCCTTTGGTCGGTCGGCAGGCCCCATCGTGCCTGAAATATCGAACCTTTACCCCGAGAAACGATGTTCACGGAATCCCTGGGACAACTGAACCGCGACTGCCGCCTGTTGTTCGGGGCCCGGGTGGCCCGGATGTTCGGCTACGGATTTCTGGCCGTCGTCCTGGTTTTGTACCTGGCTGCACTGGGATATGACGCGACACGGATCGGTCTTCTGCTGACGCTCACCCTGATGGGGGACACAGCGATCTCGCTGTGGATGAGCACGCAGGCCGATCGCTATGGGCGACGACGGATGCTATTCCTGGGATCCCTGCTTGTCCTGGGCGCCGGCCTGGTCTTCATCGCCTCCGGCGACTTCGTCGTCCTGCTCCTGGCCGCGACGATCGGCGTCATCAGCCCCAGCGGCAACGAGGTCGGGCCGTTCCTGGCGATCGAGCAGTCCGCCCTGTCCCAGATCGTGGCCGACGAACAGCGGACGAGCATTTTCGCCTGGTACAACCTCGTCGGGTCCTTCGCCACGGCAGCCGGCTCGCTGGCCGGGGGAGGTCTCGCCACGCTGGGACAGCAGTGGGGGATGACACCCCTGGCCAGCTACCGCATCGTTCTGGCGGGCTACGCGCTCATCGGCCTGGTGCTTGCCCTGCTGTTCCGGCAACTCGGTCCGGCAGTGGAGGCCCGGCCGGCTCCGCCGAATCCGCGCATTGCCTCAGGATCGCGGCTGGGTTTGCATCGCTCGGGCGGAGTGGTGTTGCGCCTGGCCAGCCTGTTCGCCGTGGATGCCTTCGCCGGCGGCTTCGTGCTGCAGAGCATCGTCGCCTACTGGTTTCACGTCCGGTTCGGGGCCGACGAGGCGATGCTGGGGATGATCTTCTTCGGGGCGAACCTGCTGGCGGGCATGTCGGCCCTGGCCGCCTCGGCCATCGCGTCCCGAATCGGCCTGGTGAACACCATGGTCTTCACGCACTTGCCATCGAACATCCTGCTCATGCTGGTGCCGCTGATGCCCACGATGCCGCTGGCGATTCTCGTGCTGCTGATCCGGTTCAGCATCTCGCAAATGGACGTCCCCACGCGGCAGTCCTACACGATGGCCATCGTCAGTCCCGATGAGCGCTCGGCCGCGGCGGGGGTTACCGGGACAGCCCGCACCGTGGGCGCTTCGCTGGCCCCGGTGTGCGCGGGCCTGCTCCTGAGCAATCCAGCACTGATGAGCGGGCCGTTCTTCGTGGCCGGCGGCCTCAAGATCGTCTATGACCTGCTGCTTCTGGCTGGGTTTCGCGGCGTGAAGCCGCCCGAGGAGGGGCCCCGGGCGTAATGTTCCGGCTGGCCAGGCTTTGAGAATTTGCCCTTCTACTGGCACGGCATCCATTTGACCACCACGGGGGGCATACAACCAGGACAATCAGCCCGCTGATTCCTAATGAAGAACTCTTCCGATGCAATTAGTTGGAAGGAGCGCCGTAGAGGAGCGTGGTCGAGGTGGGGCGACCGGCTGCGATCGTGACCGAGACCTCCTGGGTCCCGAGGGTTTCGTGCCAGGCACGGAGGCGAAAGGTGCCGGGAGGGACGCTGCTCAGGCGGAACGCGCCGTCAGGTCCCGTCACGGCGGCGAAGCCATCGGCCCGGATCAGGATGTAGGCCCGCATCCAGGTGTGCCCAACGTCGCACTCCAGGCGGACCAAGCCCGGACGGTCCAGCGCGGCCCAGACCCGCTGGCGAAAGACCGGCAGGGCCAGGTGAAAGAGGGTTTCGGTTCCCAGGTAGGCGTGGACCGTGTGAAGGATCGGGTCGCTGTTCCGAACTTCAAGCCGGGTCCCCGGCGGGACAACCTGGACCCGGGGCGCGAACCGGCAGCCGCGGTTATCCAGAACCGCGATCCGTGGTCGCTGGCTCTGGGGGGTCTTGACTCCTTCCAGCGTCACCAGGACGCCGGCCACGCCGCCATCCTCCCCAAGGCGAATCCGCTCCGACGGCATCCGCTCACCGCAGAACTCCCGATGCTTGAACACCGGTTGAAACTCCTCGGGCGGGCGGGGGCCAGCCAACCGGACCCACCCGCGGATCTCCCCGGCCTGCGCGGGCGTCCCCAGGGCCACCCATAAACACAGCGGGGCGAGGATCCCTCCTCGCCCCCACCTGATTTCCAGTTTCCAATTTCCGATTTCCATGAGGGTCAGCGCTGGATCTCCTGATCCTCCGAGGCGAGCAATTCCTCCACCTCGGCCCGCGTGATGAAGGCCGCGTCTCCCACGATGGTACAGTCCAGGGCGGCCGTCGCCCCGCCCAGGTCGAGCCCGCGCTGGACCCCGTCCTCCAGGTACCCGCAGAGAAACCCCGCGGCAAACGCATCGCCCGCCCCCAAGGGATCCACCATCTCCACCCGGTGGACCCGCTGCTGGCGATGGATCCGGTCGGCGAGGGCGAGCGACCCCTGCGCTCCCAGGGTCAGGACCACCGTCGGAATCCCGAACTTCTCCCGGAATGCCCGGGCCACTGCCTCGGGCTCTCCCGCGAGACCGAAGACCTGCTCCGCATCGGCCCGCCCGCAGAACAAAATGCTCACGGACGGCAGGAATTCCGCGAGACACGCCGCCGCCGCCGAGGGTGACCACAGCTTCGTCCGGTAGTTCACGTCCAGGGCGAAGAGCTTCCCGGCCGCGCGCACCTCCCGTGCGATCCGCCCGGTCAGCGCTCGGAGGCGCGGGCTGAGCGCCGGGGTGATCCCCGTCACCAGGACCACCCGCGCCGAGCTGAGGTAGGTCCAATCCACTTCCTCGTCCCGGAGCGTGGTGACGGCCGACCCCTTGCGATCGTACCAGACCCGGGGCGGACGGGGCGGGACGGCCCGCTCGAAGAAGTAGGTCGCCACCCGCCCCTCGGTCGTCCAGACAACCCGGGAGGTGTCCACGCCGTGACGGCGGATCTCGCCGACGATCAGGCGCGAGAGCGGATGGTCCGGGAGCTTGGAGATCCACCCAGTCCGCATCCCCAGGCGAGCCAGGGCGACGGCCACGTTGGACTCCGCCCCGGCCGCGTTCACCTCCATCTCGTGCGCCTGGTCCAGGCGGAGATAGCCCTTGGGGGAGAACCGGACCTGCGTCTCCCCCAAAGTCACGACGTCGAGCATCGTCAACTCTTCCCGATGCTGAGATCCGTTCGCAAGATCCGACTCACTATGGCCCATCTGCTCAGTAGACTAAATGGCTGGCAAGCCATGCTGGCGTCGCACCGTATTGATCGTCTCTTTTATTCCCTCTTCAAATGACCACTTATTGTGATACCCAAGTTCCTCCCGGGTTGACCTCAGATCAAACTTGGACGCGATCACCTGGAAGCCATTCTCTAGGCTAATATTCGCCGTCGGGATGAGCTTTTTGACATAATCGCCAACTTCCTTTATCGAATGAGTCTCACCAGCAATAGTAAACACCTTGGTCTTCGTCATGGGTACTTTAGCTGCATGTACAGCCGACGCCGCCTCATCATCTACATGCAGCCAGTTGATAATGCTCTCACCCCAGGGCACCTTACCCGGCTCTCCTAGAGCAGGCTTCTCAATAAGCTCACGAATAATGGGATAGGAAGTGCTGCCAATCTTGTTAGGAGCGTACCCCACCGCATACCTCAGCCCGATAATGTCCAGACCGTACGCGTCACAATAATGCACTGCCTGATTCTCATTGAAGGACTTACAGGCCCCATAGAGACTAACCGGATAATGGGGCGCGTCGTTCGGAATATACTCCTGGGGATACTTCTCCGGTGGACCGAAGACGGCAATGCTGCTTGCCCATACTACCTTCTGTAATCCAAGAATCCTGGCGGTTTCAAATACATTTCCTGTGCCCTCACAATTTACCTTAGTGGCCCACAATGGATTAGCGTTAGCAAGAAGAATCTTAAAATAGGCCATATGGATAATTGTGTCTATTCTATTTTCCTTGCAGGCACGAAGAAGAGTAGCCAAATCAAGAATGTCGCCCTGGACGACCTTCACCGCAGCTACTTCCCCTTCAGTCATCATTTCTGTAAGAACTTTCAGTTGAGGAAGGAAGTCAAATACTACAACCTGCTGTCCTTCTCTGATCAGGTCTCGAACAATGCGTGATCCGATAAAACCGGTGCCGCCGGTAATTAGGTAGGCCATCGTTGTGACTCCTTTGCGTTCTGCCGCGGTGTCCAGCATCCTACGTGGGACATTACACAGCCTACCTCCACTGGAACTCAGTAAGCCTCTACCAACTGACTGCTCGTGCCTAGTTGCCCGCAACTCGCATACGCCAACATCTTTTGAATCAGCTCACCTGAATCACCACCTTCACCGCGTCCTTCTTGGGATCCATGAGAAGTTCAAAGGCCTGCTGTAATTCCGATAGAGGCATTGTGTGGGTCATTATCTCTCCAAACTTCACCGCCCCCGCTTCGAGAAGCTTCAACGCGTCTTGGAAGTCCCAACAGTATCCGCGGGAACCGACCAGGGCGATCTCCCTAGATTGTATTATATTTATAGGGATCCGGATCTCCTGCTCCTCAAAGATGCCGAGGACAATGCCTGTCCCTCCTTGTTTCAGTACCTTCATGCAATCTACCAAAGTCTTTTCCAGCCCGACCGCTTCAAATGCCCTGTCCACTCCCAATCGGCCTGTTGTCTCGTAAATCAAATCAACGGCCTCTTGGCGTGAAGCGTTGATGGCATGGGAGGCACCTATTGTTTTGGCCTTTTCTAACCGGAAGTCCTTCACATCCACCACAAAGGTCTCCCCTACTCCGGACAATTTCGCCAAATGCAAAATCAAAAGGCCGATGGCTCCCGCCCCGAATATCGCCGCACTGTGACCCAGCTGAACGCTCGCCGCTTTAATCGCGTGCACTGCGACCGATAAGGGCTCAACCAAGGCCCCTTCTTCAAATGACACGCTGGGGGGCAGTTTGTGCGTCCACTGTTCGTCCACGACAAGATAAGGAGTGAAACTTCCCTGACCTTTTCTGTACGGTCTGCTCAAGTCGGGGCAGTGGTTGTACTCGCCTCTGCGGCAGCAGGGGCATTTGCCGCAGCTAATTACTGGTTCCAACGCCACGCGATCCCCTTCCTTGACTCTCGACACCTCTTTCCCAACTTGTACGACCTCCCCGGCTACTTCGTGGCCGAGAGCCACTGGGAGAGGCGAACCTGGGTGTTTTCCCTTAAATATATGGAGGTCGCTTCCGCAGATCGACGCAGCTTTGACCTTGACGAGAACGCTGCCATCGCGAAGTTCCGGCAGTTTTCTCTCCTGAAACTCTATTCGTCCGGGTGCAGTGACAAAGGCCATCGGATACGTCTTATCCATATTCTCATCCCTTCTGTTTCGCCCCGACATTCTGGGCGTACGTGATCGGTGTTCACAGAGGCGTTCCGCCGGCATGCCCCCTTAGGGCAACATGGGGCAGCTCCGGGCGTCATGGCGATTCATAGAAGGGATCGTCCACCGTCTACCGAGAGCGCAACGCCCGTGATAAACGAGGCCTCGTCCGAGGCCAGAAAGAGCATGGTTCGGGCAATCTCGTCGGGCTGGCCGACCCGGCCGAGGGGACACACCTTGGCCCAGCCGGTAAACGCCTCTTCCTCGTACATGGAGCGGGTGAAGGGCGTATCAGTGAACCCAGGACAGACGCAGTTGACGCGGATGCCGTGGGGTGCTCCCTCCAGCGCCGCCATCTTCGTTAGTTGCACGATCCCCGCCTTAGACGCGGCATACGCCCCGATCTTTTCCTTGACCTGAATCGCCGCCCTGGAGGCGATGTGAACGATTGACCCCCCGCCCTGCTGCCGCATCGCCCTCATCGCCGCCTTCGTCACCAGGAAGGCGCCGGTGAGGTTTACCCGCAGGACCTGGTTCCAGTCCTCCTCAGAGGTGTCCTCCAGCCGACTGAACTTCAGGATCCCGACAGAGTTGACCACGACGTCCAGCCGCCCGAAGATGCGCCGTGCCGTGTCCACGGCCGTTTGCACGTCGGCCCAGCGGGTCACATCGCAGTGGACGGCCTCGGCCCGGCCGCCCTTTCCAGTGATTTTCTCGACGGTGGCCTTAGCCCCCGCCTCGTTGAGGTCGGCCACCACCACGGCGCCGCCCCGCTCCGCAAAGATTTCGCACGTGGCCCGGCCGATCCCCGAGCCTCCCCCGGTCACGAGCACTACCTTCCCCGTGTAGTCCATGTTGCCTCCTATCCCGCGTACTCCTTCAGCACCTGGCGAGCGATTACGACGCGCTGGATCTCGCTGGTGCCCTCCCCGATCTGCTACGCCTTGGCCTCCCGGTACCTGCGCTCGACGGGGAAGTCCGTGCTGTACCAGGACGCGCCATGAATCTGAAGGGCTCCTGCGTCGCGCGAACCCCAAGTCCGACGCCAGGGACCTCCCCTCGGCGCCTTGGTGGACCGCCCCTGACCCCTTAGGCGACCGGCATGGCGCAGACTACGACGGGTCCCGCCTCGGCGTAGAATGAGTTCGTGAATCGGCCGCGACGAGGCCCAAGGTCTGGGCTTCGCGGCTGGGCAGGCTGCCCGTGACGTCGTCTGGGCCGTAGCGTAGCTCATGCATAGTCCGCTGCACGGCCACGCGCACCTGGGATCGGACATGAGGGTACCGGTTGAGGACGCGAGAGGCGGTCCCCCTCGACATATGGGGGCGCTGCGCGGCATCGGCGATGGTGGCCGGCCGGCTGCCCGCCCTGCTCATCCCTTCACCGCCCCCATCCCCCACCCCTGGATCAGGAACCGCTGAACGATGAGGAAGAAGATCATAGCCGGAATAGTGATGATCACCGACCCGGACATGAGCAAGCCCCAGTCCACAATCGTGGACTCGTATATGTCCTGCAGGCCGACCGGCATGGTCTTCAACGTCGGGTCGCTGAGCAGGATCCGGGCGAACAGGTAGTCGTTCCACACCGCGACGAAGGCGAAGACCGAGGTCGCGATGATGCCCGGCAGGGCTTGGGGCATGACGATGTAGACGAGTGATTGGAACCGGCTGGCCCCGTCGATGAAGGCTGCCTCCTCCATCTCCATAGAGATGCCCTGGAAGAAGGCCCGCAGCAGCCACAGGGTGAAGGGCAGCGAGATGGAGGTGTAGGCCAGGATGATCCCCAGATGGGAGTTGATGAGCTTGACCTCCTTCAGGAGCATGTACACGGGGATGATGATCATGATGGGCGCGAACATGTAGGTGAACAGGGTCATGTTCGCCAGCAACTCCTTTCCGACATAGCGGTAGCGGGTCAGACTATAGGCCGCCAGGGTGGCAATGACGATGTTCAGAATGACGGTCGTACCCGCAACAACAACACTGTTCTTGAGGTACACGAGGAAAAGTGTCTCACGCAACAGCCGCGTGAAGTTGGCGAGGGTGTAGTGCCCCGTGAGGCGCGGCGGATAGGTGAACAGCTCCGCCAACGGTTTGAGCGAGGTGAAGAGCATCCATACGAGAGGGATCCCGCAAAAGATCAGCAGCGCCACCGAGCCCAGGCTCATGGCACTCGCGCGGGAAACTCGCCGAAGCGTCATCTAGGCCTCCGTCTCCTTTCGAAAGACCCGGAAGTACACGACCGTCAAGACGACCAGCATGAGGAACAGACTCACGGAGATGGCCGCCCCCTCCCCCGCCTGGAAGATGCCGAACGTCCGGCGGAAGGCGTAGACCGGAAGGTTCTGGACGCGCTGCTGTAGGGCCCCACCTGACGCCATGAGCCAGGGGATATCGAATTTGGTGAACATGAAGAATGTCCGCAAGAGGATCACCACCATGAGGACGAACCGCAGCTCGGGCAAAGTGATGTGTGTGAACCGCTTCCACACATTGGCTCCGTCGATCTGTGCCGCCTCGTACAGTTGCAGATCAATGGTCTGGAGGCGAGCCAGCAGGCTGATGACCACAAACGGAAAGTAATGCCACAGGGCCACGAAGATCATGGACCCCATGATCAATTTATCGCTCAGCCAGACGACTGGCGCCTGGACGAGGCCCAGGGACAGGAGGACGAAGTTGATGGGACCATAGGTTGCGCTCAGCAGCCACCTCCAGAGCAAGATGACCACGATCGTGGGCAGCATGTACGGAAACAGCGTGACGCCCCGAACAAACCCCCGTCCGAAGAAGGACTGGTTGAGGAAGAGCGCCACCGCGAGCCCGAGGGTGACCTGGAGGGAGATCGAGCCGACAGAGAAGACGATGCCTTGCCAGAAGCTCTGCCAGAACTCGGGCTCCTGCGCCAGGGCCACATAATTGCCCAAGCCGACGTACGCGTAATCCGGGAGGATGGTCTGCTTGTTGGTGAAGCTCAACCAGATAGAGTATCCGATGGGGAAGAAGATGAACCCGAAGATAACGACGAGAGTTGGCAGGGCCAGGAGCACCCCGTGAAGCGCGTGGCGTGATTGCATCCCACCTCTCCGCACCAATGTACCGTAGGGATAGCCCTCCGGCAGACATTCGGCGGCTTCAAAGGGAGACACGGACGAGGCGGCTCCCCCCGCTCTGGGATCGGATCCCGGGCTGGGGATCCCCTTTCGGGGGGAGCCGCCTTGGAATCATACCGTCAGTTGGCGCACGGCAGTCCCCGAGTCAGGCCTTCTCGGAGCGGATGGGATCGGGCACAGGATACCCCAGCTTCTTGATGAGGTCGTTGGCCCGCTCCGTGATTCGCTGCCCCGCCTCCTTTGCATTCCGCCGCCCTTGCACGACAGACATGATCTCGTCCACGATGATCCCGGACTCGTTTACCTCGGCCAGGAAGGGGATCCGGATGTTCTCAGCAGGGTAATAGACGCCCACCGGCGTGGTCAGCTTGCGATCGATGTACAGAGCCTGCTGCCGCACCCAGCTTGGCCACCGCTTCAATTCGGGCAAGGCCTGGTACTCCGGGTCCCCCCGCAGGGACTTGGTAATGGGGCCAAAGTGCACGGGGTAGGTCTTGATGTAATTCAGGTAGAGGTCTCGGGTGTAGAACAGTTTCAGCCATTCCTTGGCCAGGTCCTGGTTCCTAGACTTGGAGAAAATTACAAAAGGCTCGCAATCCAGGTCCGTATATGGCTCTTTCCCCAATGGGCCGATGGGGCGCCAGATGGGCTTGAAGTACTCCTCGGACGCCTTGTCGGGGGCGTACTTCTCGATGGAGCCGGCAATCCTGCCATAGCCGTGGTCGATCATGGTCGTGACGCCCAGGGAGAACTCCAGGTTGACCCCCAGCGTGGTTTGGCTCAGCCAGTCGGGAGGCATGACCTTCGAATCGGAAAGTGTCTTGATGAATTCCACTACGCTGATGAAGTTCTCCTTGTGAAACAGTGGGTTCCAGTTCTTGTCATAGAAGCCTCCGCCGTTCGAACTGACCATCCTCCCGGCAACTTCCTGGAAGTAATAGCCCGTCCCGGGAAGGCTGAGGCCCCACTGTCGCTTGTCGGGTTTGGTGACGGCCTTGAGGTATTCGAGTTGCTCCGCCCAGGTCTTGAACATGGGCTTGGTGATATCGTCCGGAACCTTGAAGCCGGCCTGTTCCGCGATGTCCTTTCGAATCATCAGCAGGGGGACACCCACCGAGTGGGAGATGCCCCAGTAATGACCGCGGAACAAGGTCAAGTCTCGGACGAATTCCACGATGTCGTCCTTCCCGATGCCGCGGATCACGTCGTCGATGGGAACGAGCACGCCCTTCTTCTGAAGGGATCGGAAATGATACGGCTGGATGCCTGCTATATCGGGTGGGTCGCCTGCGGCGATGGAGGCGTACAGCTTCTGCCCGAGAGTCATGTTGCTCATGCCTTGTTGCACGATCTTGACACCCGGGTGCAATTGCTCGAAGCGGTCACACACCTTCTGGACGGCCTTGACGGCGATGTCGGAGGGTTCCGTGTGCCAGATGGTCATGGTCCGGGTCTGGGGGTAGGCCCTTCGCGGGAAGAGGCCGGCACCCGTCGCTATCCCAGCGGCTCCACCCACAGCTTTCAGGAACCTCCTGCGACTGATGCGGTTGGTGGTGGACATGTTCGTTCCTCCTTTCCTTCGCGACGAACAGGCCAATGTCAGCGCGCGTCAACCAGTCCCGCGGAGTGCCGCTGTGGACTGGGAACGTCTCCGGAATACCTCAGATCTCCTCTTGAAGGGTCCTGACGGCTCGGTTGCCCGTAGATCATCGGAGTGCTCCCGATTGCCGGTGCACTCGGTATGCATCACACCAAATCATACCAGCCCCAGGTGTTCATCGATCTCCCGCTGGTAGGCGTCCACCCTCACCTGTTCCACCTCAGCGATGGTCACAGGACGGCCAAGCTTGCCCGATTCGAACAGTGCATACACCACGGCCACGGCCCGGCGGCCAATCTCACCGGTAACCTCCGGCTCGACCGAAGTCGCGATGCACGTGGCGAACTCGTGGTGCTCCAGCGCAATGAGTCCCCAGTCCGCGTCGTCGAAGGGCATGTTGTATGTCCATACGCGTTCACCGCCGAACAGCAGCGAGGCCAGTGGCGATAGGCGGTACTCCGGCGCAAACTCGAGAATCCGCTTGTCGGAGATTGGCTCCTCGCCCGCCCGCCACAGCGTAAGCGGTTTGCCGTTGCGGTCGCCTTGCGACTCCAGC
>JGI1357J11328_10001456_pt1 | contig 17929 bp, 16 predicted proteins | sample Subgrocontami54m_FD_11328 | JGI IMG/M metagenome (IMG submission 11328)
AATCGCAGTGCGGCGACTGCCATGCGCGCAAGATCCGCAGCATGAATATGATTGGAATAGGAGTCCTCCTCGGCATGCAATGCCGGTGTGCCGGCATGCAGCCGGCCGAGCGGCAGGCGCTGCTCGGAATAAATTCCCGGCGCACGTAATATCGACACGCGCACGCCGCTGCGCCGCCCCCACTCGCGCAATTGACGTTCGGCGTCGACGCGCCGCTGCGCGCGCGCGGTCAGCGGGCATGGCGCCCGCGTTTCATCCACGAGTTCGCCCGCGCAATCACCATAGACGCCGCTGGTGCTGATATAGACCAGTTGGTATGGTAGACTTTTGCCCTTTGCCAGCGCAGCAATCAAATGCGCGGTGCGCGTATCGCGCGCGCCGAGATGCGGTGGCGGTGCGCAATGCAGAACGTCGTGCGCAATGCCGGTCAGGCAGGCGAGGCTCGCCGAATCGTCGAGGTCTCCGCCAACCGGCACCACACCGTGCGAGCGCAGCAGCGAGACTTTCTCGCGGCTGTGCGTCAAGGCGTAAATGCGATAGCGATCGCGCAGGTAAGGCACCGCGCGCAGTGCGATATCACCGCATCCGATAATCAGTAAACGTCGCATGAAACTCGAATTCTAACCGAAATAGCCCGCGCACCGCTGCGCCGTTGCCGGCGACAACCAATGCCACATCAAGTCACCCTCAAGCCGAGCGGTCACGTCTTCACCGTGCTGAAAGGCGAGGCGATACTCGATGCCGCTTTGCGCGAAGGCTACGTCATCGCGTACGGCTGCCGCAACGGCGCTTGCGGTACGTGCAAGGGCAGACTGCTTGAAGGCAAAGTCGATTACGGCGTTTATCAGGAAAGCGCACTGACGGATGCCGAGAAACGGCTGGGGATGGCGTTATTCTGCCAGGCTCGCCCGCGTGGCGATATCGTGATCGAGTGCCGCGAGATCGGCGCCGCCAAGGACGTCCGCATCAGGACCCTGCCGTGCCGGGTGCAGAAAATGCAGCGCGTCGCCGCGGACGTTATGGTATTGAGTCTCAAACTGCCGGCGGCCGAAAGGTTGCAGTTTCTCGCGGGGCAGTATGTCGACATCCTGCTCAAAGACGGCCAGCGCCGAAGCTTTTCGCTGGCGAACGCACCGCACGACGACGAATTCCTCCAGTTACACCTGCGCAATTACGGCGGGCCGTTTTCCGAGCACGTGTTCAACGCGATGAGGGAGCGCGATATCCTGCGCTTTGAAGGCCCGCTCGGCACCTTCTTTCTGCGCGAGGACAGCGATAAGCCTGTTATCCTGCTCGCAAGCGGCACCGGTTTCGCGCCGATCAAGGCTATCGTCGAACACGCGTTTCATACCGGTGATCCGCGCCCAATGGTGTTGTATTGGGGCGCGCGCACGCGCGCCGATCTTTACATGAGCGCGTTGCCCGAACGCTGGGAGCACGAGCACAACAATTTCCGTTACGTACCGGTGGTCTCCGACCCTTTGCCAAATGACGACTGGCATGGCCGCACAGGTCTGGTGCACGAAGCCGCGCTGAACGATATCGCCGACATGGGCGGCTGTCAGGTCTACGCCTGCGGCGTTCCCGTCATGGTCGAGGCTGCGCACCGCGATTTCACCTCGCGGTGCGGGCTGCCCGAAGAGGAATTCTTTTCAGACGCATTCACGCCGTCGGCGTGAGCACGGCCGGAGCCAACGAAAGTCAACGATCGGGGTATCTGACCGTTTTCACGCCAAAACGCGCCGCCGGCCGCCGGTCATTTGCTTCAATTGCGCGACCGCCAATTCGAGGCTCACTCGATAATGCCGGTGTGCGGCATCCGGGTTCCCGAGTTTTTCATGCAGTTGTGCCAGCGCCAGATGAGCGGAATACGTGGGCTCGACCGAGATGCTCGCCTCGATATAACTCTGCGCTTTGCCCCACAGGTCCTGCTTCACGCACAACCGACCAAGCGTGAGCAGCAATGCGGCGTCGCGCGGATTGGTCTTGAGCCATTTCTCGGCGCGCTCAATCTGGCGGATTGCATCGGAATCGGGGTCTTCACCGTAAAGCCCGATTAGCTCGGAGTCCCACTCCGCGTCCAGCGCCTGCTCGATGATCGGGTTCGCCTGCGCGCGGCCGCCGAGCGCAATAAAGCACCGCGCGGCAGCCGCCGCAACTCTGGCATTGCGCTTTTGCGGCGCCGGGATTTTCTGCCAGCAATCCTCGAGCACGTGGCGGTCCAGCGCCGCGCGTTTCAGGTTCTCGGCGTGCGCATAGCGCCTGAGTTCGCCGGCCTGCGTTGCATCGAGCACTTTGCGCCGCTCGAGCTGTTCGATCAATGGCAATGCCTGTTCCCAGTTTTTCGCCTGCTGCTGCGCCCTCAGCTCGAGCCGCAGTGCCGCGGTATGCTTTTCGGGCAGCGACTGCAATTCCAACAGCGCATCCTGGAAGCGGCGCTGGTCTAGCAGCATGTCGGCAGCGGCAATGCTGCACATCGGAGCATCTTCGGGCGACAGCGCTGCGGCGCGCGCGAGGTAGCCGTCTCGCTGCTCGTAACGGCGCAACTCGTGCGCTGCGCGCGCCGCGAGCACCGCGCCGAGCGCCGGCGATTCGCCCGATTCCAATGCGCTGGCCGCGGCTTTCTCGGCGCGGCCGTAGCGTCCCTCGAAAAACGCCCGTAGCGCCTCCAGCATCGTGCTGCGCGCGTTTTCGCGCCGCCGCCGCGCGCGAAATTCCCGTACTTTTGCCGGCAGGCCGATCGCGCCGACAACGAATCGCAAGAGCACGTAGGCGAGGGCGAAACCGGCGGCCAGCAGTAACAGCAACAAATTGAAAGACAGCTCGACGCGATACGGCGGCCAAACCAGTAGCGCGTAACCGGTGTTGAAACGCAGCGCGAGCGCGAGCGCGACTGCAAGCGCAAACAAACCGAGGATTCCGAGCACCCAGCGCACGCGATTATTCCGCTAACGACGCTCGCGCGTCAGCCGGTAATTGCGCACTGCCTCGAGGCTCGCCGCAACATCGGGCACCTCGATGCCAATCCGGCTGTCGTGCGCCTGGCTTACGGCGCCAACCGCGAAGGCAACGCGATTATCGCGCGCGTCGTAATAGCGGGTAAGCCAGTCGCGCGCCGCTTTAAGGTCGGTCTTGAAGCTTTTCTCGTCATGTGCAAGCAATGCGAGCCGCGCACCCAACAAACGCAGCTTGAGGTTCTCGCGCAGAAAGTAAGCCTGCGTCGGCGCCAGCAGCGGCAGTTCCGCGCGATCCATGTTCTGAATGCGCACCAAGTCCCGCAAGTCACGCCAAAGCTCCCGTATTAAACGCGCCCATGCATTGCCCTCGGGGTCCGCGGCGTCCTTCTTCGCGGGCGCTGTCGCGAAGGCGCGTACTTCCGTCGCCAGCGGCAGCGTGTCGATTGTGTTGATAAGGCTGTCGATTCGCGCGCCGATACCGATCACGTCCACATGCGGAGCGAGCTTGAGCCGCTCGATGTCACGTGCGAGCACCTTGCGCAACCCCGCGAGCTGCGCGCCCCCGGGGCGCGACAGACGCGCATCGGCCGCCTGCAAGGCGATCAACGCGGACTTGACGTTGCCCGCAATCTGTAACTGCTGATTCGCGACCAGCAGAGTCTGCTCGACATCAGCGAGCAGCGATTCGTCACGACCGCGCGAAAGTTCCTGGTACAGCGCCTCCAGTGCGATTTGCTGGTCCTGCGATTCCTGCAGCTTGGTTTCGATTACGCCAAGTTTGACCTGGGCTTCGCGCGTCGCTTCGCGCACCTGCTCGGCAACATTGCGGCTTTCCCGGTTCTGGGTGTCGGCCTCGGCAAGTCGCCGCGCAAGTTCATGCTGCAGGGTATTTATCTGCTGCTGGTTGTCATACCACTGCCACGCGAGCAATGCGATCGCGACCACCGCGATCAACGTGACCGGCTGCCGATAGAACCGACGCGCCGGTGCTGGCGGTGCAGCCTGCGCTGCGGTGTTTGTCTCAGGCTCGCTGGCCGCGGGCGGTGGCGGAGTTTCCATGCGGCCAACTCTAATCGCTGGCGGCGGCCCTGTAAACAGACCTCCGGGCGCTCAACGGCCGGCGAACCATAGTGTGAGGCCCTGTACCAACCCTTCGTCACCCTGCGCGGTCTCAACCACCGCAGCCAGGCCGAGCGCGCGCGCGGTTTTCGCGATGCGCGTATGCGGCACGAACAGCGGGGTTTTTTTCAGCCATGCCTGGCCGGGTTCGCCGACGAGATCGAACAGATTGTGCAGGCCTTCGCTGCTGGTAACGATAATCGCATGCACTGCATTGCTCGCCCATGCGTTCAGCAACGGCGCGGCGTCGAGCTGGGGCTTTACGCGACGATAACATTCCGCATATTCGATCGCGGCGCCACGCGCGATAAGCGTGTCTCCGAGCAATTCGCGCCCGCCGTCACCGCGAAAAATCACCACGCGTTTGCCGCCGACATCCTGCAACGCCGGCAGCTCGAGCAGCGCTTCGCTGTCAAAGCGGGTGGCCGGCGCGATCACCGAGGCGATCCCGTAGCACCCGAGCTCGCGTACGCTGCTGGCGCCGGTCACGGCAAACCTCAGACGCGGCGGCAGCGGGCCGCGCGCTTTGATCAGATTCATTGCCATGCTGACGGCGTTGGGACTGACGAATATCGCAAAATCGAACTCATCGAGACGATCGATCAGGGCGATCAGCGATGGCAGATTACCGGTTGCGACGATCTCGATCACCGGGAACAGGATTGGATTGCCGCCCGCGCCGCGGACCAGTGCTTCCAGCCGCCCTGCCTGATGCGCAGGTCGCGTCACCACGATGCCGCGTCCTTCGAGCGGCCGGCGTTCTGCTTTCCTCATTTCGATTCGGGAGGCGCAAGGATTAAGGCGTAAAAAGCAATCCGCGAGTGCCCGGCGCGGCTTTCTGCCCCTCGCCCCGCCTCTGTCATGGCGCCAGTTCGGCGAGGATTCGGGCTGCGCCCTGCGCTTTGAGCCGGGCGGCGAGTTCAATACCGAGCGCCTCGGGATCGCGCGCATCCCCCGTCAACTCAGCGCGCACCAGCTGTACGCCGTCCCGGCTTGCAACCAGTCCGCGCAGCCGTATCTTTTCGCCTTCGGATTGCGCGAAGGCGCCGAGCGGCAACTGGCAGCTGCCGGATAACGCGCGGCTCAGCGCGCGTTCCGCACGCACGCACGCGGCGGTCGGCTCGTGATTGAGCGGCCGTAAAATCGCGATTAGCTCGGCCCGCTCGACGCGGCACTCGATGCCGACCGCGCCCTGCCCCGGCGCCGGAAGGCTTTCGTCGGGCGTAAGCATCGCCGTGATTCGATCCGCCAGGCCGAGCCGTTTGAGGCCCGCCGCGGCCAGAATGATCGCGGCGTAATTGCCATCGTCGAGCTTTTTCAGCCGCGTCTGAACGTTGCCACGCAGCGGCTCGACCACCAGCAGCGGGAAGCGCGCACGTAACTGACTTTCGCGGCGCAGGCTCGAGGTACCGATGCGGCTGCCGGCCGGCAGTACGTCCAGACTATCGTAACGGTTCGATACAAACGCGTCGCGCGGATCTTCCCGCTCAGTAATCACTGCGATCTCGAGGCCCGGCGGTAACGTCATTGGCACGTCCTTCATTGAGTGCACCGCGATATCGGCGCTGCCTGCCATCAGCGCTGCCTCGAGTTCCTTGACGAACAAACCCTTGCCGCCGATTTTGTCGAGCGCCCGGTCGAGTATGCGATCGCCCTGCGTCGTCATGCCGCGTATGCTCACCCTGGTTTGCGGACATGACGCGGCAAGCCGTTGCTGAATGTCGCGCGCCTGCCACATCGCGAGCGCGCTTTCGCGCGAAGCAATGATAATATTATGCATGGGCTCGACCACAGGGGTTCCGCTCATACCGCCTCCAGCCGGCCGGCGGGAATTGTCACGATAACTTTCCGATTTCACGCACGATGTGCTGCTGGCGCCGGCTGACCGCGAGCTTGTCGGTGACGCCATTCATCACCACCATCCAGTGTCCTTCGCCGTCGTCGCCGATCGCCCTCTCGAATCCGCGGATTGCGTCCTTCGCAACCAGGCAATTGCGATGCACGCGCACGAAGCGGCCGAGAAATTCCTGCTCGAGCCTGGCCAGCGATTCCTCAATCAGGTATTCGCGTTCGGCGGTGCGCACCGTCACGTACTTGAGCTCGGCCTTTAGAAATGCAATATCGGCGACCGGTATCAGGAGAATGCGCCCGCGTTCATTGACCGATAAGTGGGTGCGCGCACTTGGCGCTAATTCGCGCAGCACCTCGATCCGCGGCGGCGCGAGGGATCGCGCGCGCACCAGCGCGTCGAACAGCCGTGCGAGGCGAATCGGCTTTAGCAGGTAGTCGACGGCGTGCACTTCGAACGCCTTCAGCGCGTAAGCATCGTAGGCGGTGGTGAAAATCACCGCCGGCGGCTCCTCCAGCTTCTGGATGTGCTGTGCGACCTCGAGCCCATCCATTTCCGGCATGCGCACGTCAAGCAGCACGACATCGGCGTTGCACTGCGGCAGCAATGCGAGCGCGCGCCGGCCGTTTTCCGCCTCGCCGGCGATCTCGACCGAAAGCCGGGACGCGCAATCGGAAAGCAGGTCGCGTATGCGGTTGCGCGCCGGCGCCTCGTCATCGACGATCAACACGCGTAGCGGCTGCTCGGCCGCCATTACGCGCGGTCTCTCAGGTAGGGAACCACGATGTGCACCCGGTATGATTCGTCGTCTGCGATGGTCTTGATACTGGATTCAGCATCGAAATGCAACGCCAGCCGCTCACGAATATTGGCGAGCGCCATGCGGTTGCCACTGTGACGATCGCTTTCTCCGCGGTAAGGATTGCGCAAGTGGATATGCACCCGGTCGCCGTCGCGATGGACCCGGATATGGATGGTGCCGGGCTCGCTGCGCGGCTCGATGCCGTGGTAGACGGCATTTTCAAGCAACGGCTGCAGCACCATCGGCGGTATCAGCGCATCGGCCGGCATGCCGGTGATATCCCATTCGACCATCAGCCGTTCGCCGAGGCGCAGCTGCTCTAGCCCCAGGTATTGCTTCGCGAGCCCGATTTCTCCGCTTATCGGAGCAAGCTTCTGGTTATCTGCCATCAGCACGCGCATCAGATCGGAGAAGTCCTCAAGCATGGTTTCCGCGCGCCGGGGGTCCTGCCGCATCACGCCGAGCACGGTGTTGAGGCTGTTGAACAGAAAGTGCGGGCGGATGCGCGCCTGCAGCGCCTGTAGCCGCGCTTCGGTCAACGCCGGTGACAGCGCACGCCCGCGCAGCTCGAAATAGCCGGCCACAACCCCGGTCACGAGCAGAGTGAAAACCCAGTAACGCTCGAGCGCACCCATGGCCTGGAACACGGTCAGTCCAAACCAATACACTATGGTAGTGACTGCGAGCTCGATCGCGACCAGCGTTGCGATCGCATACGGGTAACGCAACCGGTGCAGCCAGTTGTTGGCGCCGGCGAGCACCAGCAGGCTGAGAATCAGCACCGGCTGCACCAGCGCCGACAAATCGATCAGCTCCTCCATCAACGGCAGCGGCTCACTGGTTTTGAGCAGCGCCGCGGCAAGGCACATGCCGTCGACGATTACCAGAATACGCAGCAGAATCCCGAGGTTGCGGAAGTTCGGCAGGGCACCGGCGTTGGCATTTTGATTTATACTCATTGTTCGATTATGTGAGAGCGCAATCAGTGACGCAAGAGAAACCCAAGGATGCCGCCGCGCCGAGGTCGGGCCGGTTCACCGAACCGGTCGCGGAGCTGGTCAAGCGTTATACCGCGTCCGTCGGCTTCGACCGGCGGCTCGCCGAGGTCGACATCAATGCCTCTTTGGCCCATGCCCGCATGCTGTGCGCGGTTGAGATCCTGAGCCCCGACGATCTCGTAGCGACCGAGCGGGGTTTGGCGCAGGTCCGGGAGGAAATTCGAGCCGGCAATTTCGAGTGGTCCCTTGATCTGGAAGATGTTCACATGAACATTGAAAGCCGGCTCACCGCATTGATCGGCAGCGCCGGCAAACGGCTGCACACCGCGCGCTCACGCAATGACCAGGTTGCGACCGACACGCGTTTATATCTGTGCGCGGCGGTCGACGAGATCGCTGATTTGATCAGGACCGCGCAGCACGCGCTGCTCGATCTCGCCGAACAACATACCGAAACCGTCATGCCGGGTTTCACGCATCTTCAGGTGGCACAGCCGGTGTCGTATGCGCACTATCTGATGGCGTATTTCGAGATGCTCTCGCGCGACGCGCAGCGGCTCGCCGACTGCCGCAAGCGGACGAATCGGCTGCCGTTGGGCAGTGCGGCGCTTGCCGGCACCACCTTTCCGGTCGACCGCATGATGGTCGCAAAGGAACTCGGCTTCGAAGGCCTGTGCGAAAACTCGCTTGATGCGGTGTCCGACCGCGATTTCGCAATCGAATTCTGCGCAGCCGCAGCACTGGTGATGATGCATTTGTCGCGCTTTTGCGAGGAAGTCATCGTCTGGGTGAACCCGCGCTTCGCGTTTATCGAGCTCGCCGACCGTTTCTGCACCGGATCGTCGATCATGCCGCAGAAGAAAAACCCGGATGTGCCGGAGCTGATTCGTGGCAAAACGGGGCGTGTCTACGGTCATTTGGTTGCGTTGCTGACCCTGATGAAGGCGCAGCCGCTTGCCTATAACAAGGACAATCAGGAAGACAAAGAGCCTTTGTTTGACACCGTCGACACATTGACCGCAAGCCTGCGGGTATTCACAGCGCTGCTCGGCGGCATCAAGGTGAATGCCAAAGCGATGCGCGACGCCGCGCTCGAGGGCCACGCGACGGCGACCGATCTCGCCGACTATCTGGTCAAGCGGGGCGTGCCGTTTCGCGAAGCGCACGAGGCAGTCGCAAAAGCGGTGCGTTTCGCCGAGGGGCGAGGCTGCGGCCTCGCCGATCTGCAACTGCCCGAGCTGCGGGACTTCTCGCCGCTAATAGGCGATGACGTATTCGCCGCGCTGACGCTCGAAGGCGCGCTCAGGGCGCGCAGTCATCCGGGAGGCACCGCTCCGGCAAGAGTAAAGTCGGCGATCGCCAAGGCGAGGAAATCGCTGGCATAAGCCGGTCTTTGCGGCCTGAAATCGCGCGCGCGATTGAGCGCAATATCCGGATAGAAATCGCGGTATGCACGACGTAACATTGCCGCCCATGAAAACCCCGGCGCACCAGCTGGATCCGCGGCGTGCGACCGTGCTTGCGGTTTGCCGTTATATCGACGCGCACGCCGCCGAACGCCTGACGCTGCGCGCCTTGGGCGAGCACGCCGGATTGAGCCCTTTTCACCTGCAGCGCCTGTTCAAGGGCATTGTCGGCGTATCGCCCAGGGAGTACCAGGAAACGCAGCGCATTGCGCGCTTCAAAAGCGACGTCGGCAACGGCCGCGCGATCACTCATGCCATGCTTGATTCGGGATTCGGCTCTACCAGCCGTCTTTACGAAAAGTCCGCCCGCCTCGGCATGACGCCGCGACGCTACCGCGACCGGGGTCGCGGCCTCACGATCGCCTTTACTACATTTGCGTCGCCTCATGGGCAGGTGCTGCTCGCGGCGACCGGTCACGGCCTCTGCAAAGTCAGCCTCGGCGCCGAGGCGTCCCGCCTCGAAAGCGAATTGCGCGCCGAACTCAGCGCGGCCACTATTAAACGCGACGCGCGGCGCCTGCGCGATTACACGCAGCGCATCAGGGAGTATCTCGCAGGCGGTAATCCCGATCTGGCGCTTCCGCTCGATATCCGGGCGACCGCGTTTCAGCGGCAGGTATGGAACCTTCTGAGCGCGATTCCGTACGGCTCAACGCGCAGCTACAGCGAGATTGCCCGGCGCGCCGGACGTCCTGGCGCGGTGCGTGCAGTCGCGCGCGCCATCGCCGCCAATCCGGTAGCGCTGGTAATTCCCTGCCACCGTGCGATCAGGAAAAGCGGTGATCTCGCCGGCTACCGCTGGGGAATCGAGCGCAAGGCGGCATTGCTCGCGCAGGAACGCACACGCAAGAACAAGCGGGAAAAAGACGCTTGCTGACCGGTGCCACGGCATAACCGGGCATTGAGTGCCCGCAGGCGTTCAATGCGGTGAGCGGGACCATGAAACCCTCAGGTTCAGACGGTCAGCCATTCGGATATCGCGCTAAGTCTTGACCGCCGACAACAGCGCGCGGCGAGCCGCCTCTGATACGCCACCGCCGTGCGCGAGGAAGTTTTTTACCGCGCGGTCAACCGGGTATTCGATGCGCTCGAACTGGCGGACGCCGAAAAACTTGATATCCGGCAGCGAGCGTGTGACCAGTCTGCCTTTTTTCAACTCGACGAACGAGATTCTGGTTTTTCCGATTTTGTAAACGACCGCGTGATGCGCGTTCTTGTCGCGATAAACTCCGCGCACGTTTCTGTTGTGCCTGATGTCGGCATCTTCAAGGGGTAATTGCAGCTGCTCCGCGCGCATACCGCGGCGCCGCGCACGAAGTCCGGATTTTGTTCGCATGATGCCGCTATCAGCATTTCAGGCGTGGACGGGAACCGCAGCGTCCTGCGCGTGGCCGCGGGATCAGCCGAGCAGATTCTTTCGCAACAGCACCCCTATTTCTTTCGCCATCAACGGACGGCTGAAATGATATCCCTGGTATTGTTCGCACCCATGGAGTTTAAGAAAAGCGATCTGCTCTATCGCTTCGACACCCTCGGCGATCACTTTCAGACCCAGGGTTTTCGCCAGAGTGATGATGGTCCTCACAATCGCCATATCATTGACGCTGCCCGGAATACCGCGAACAAACGACTGGTCGATCTTCAGAAAATCGAGGGGGAATTGCTTCAAATAGCCCAGCGACGAATAACCCGTGCCGAAGTCATCCATCGCAATCGCGATCCCCATCGCGCGGAGCTCTGACAACATGGCCGATGCGCTCACGGCATTCTCCATGAACACGCTCTCCGTGACCTCCAGCTCGAGATAAGTCGCGTCCAATCCGGTTTCCGCCAGAATGGCGGCGACCCGTTGCTTCAGATCCGGCAGTCTCAGTTGCCGCGCCGACAGGTTGACGGCCATCCGAAACGGCGGCAGGCCGGAATCAAGCCACGCCTTGTGCTGCTTACAGGCGGTCATGAGTACCCATTCGCCAATCCGGTCGATCAGGCCCATCTGTTCAGCCAGAGGAATAAACGCCGCGGGCGTTACAAATCCGCGTTCCGGGTGTTGCCAGCGGATTAATGCCTCCACCCCTTCTATCCTTCCCGATTCGAGATCGACGCGCGGTTGATAATTGAGATGGAATTCCTGCCTGTCGAGCGCCTGACGCAGGTGGTTCTTTAAGGTCAACGTCTCCAACGCAATGGCGTTCATGTCCGCTGCGTAAAAATAGGAACAGTTGCGTCCTCGCGTTTTCGCGCTGTGCATTGCGGTGTCGGCATTCTTGAGCAACGACTCTGCGTCCTCGCAATCCTGCGGATAGCAACTGATTCCGATGCTCGCCGAGATGTAAATTTCCTGGCCGCCGAGGACAAACGGCTTCGAAAACAACTCCAGGATGTTGCTAGCCACCCCAGCCAGATCGCGACTGCTCTCTACGTCGAGCAGAACCGCGAATTCATCCGCGCCCATGCGGGCCAGGGTATCCAGCTCGTACATCCGGCCGCGCAAGCGGTTGGCAACCTGCCTCAACAACAGGTCGGCAAATGCGTACCCGAGCGATTCATTTATGCTTTTGAAGTGGTCGAGGTCGATAAACAACACGCCGAGCGTGGATTCCAGTTGCCGCGCCCGCATGACCGCGACGCGGCACCGTTCCTGAAACAGGTTACGGTTCGGAAGCTGGGTCAGTTTATCGTGGTGGGCCAGAAAGTTCATGGTTCGCAGCCGGCGCACCATGATTTTCGCTATTTCAATTGCGATCCGAGGCTGCTCCTGGATCCAATCGAGCAGTCGTTTCTTGTCGACCGCCACAAGCCGGCAATTTTCGCCTGCAAAAGCACTCGCACTGCGCACATCATCGTCGAGCAACGCCATCTCCCCGATGATGCCGCCTTTCTCGACGCTGTCGTATACCATGTCTGCGAGCTTGATCTGAACCTGCCCCGCAGTGACAACATACATGCGCTGGCCGGGCTGGCCCATTTCAAATATCATCTCGCCGGTCTCGCGGGCTTCCACGACATCGGTGTCCAACAATAATGTCGAGAAGTCAAAAAGTGACGCGTCTGATATTTCGGGGATGGTCATTCTGGGGCAGCGGTATGACGCCGCCGCAATCCTGCAAATGATGCAGTATCCCGTATTTTCGCGGTTTCCGAGAGGAAATTAGTCACGCAATCACATTCGGGCAGTAAGCGGCCTTGTCCCGTGCCACGGTAGTAGCGCAGCGCCGAATAAGACGCTCATGCATTCTTCGCGCTGTATTTTTTGTACCTTGGCAGCAGGCGTTTCGGCATCCTGAACGCGTCGCGGCGGAACGGATCGCCAAGTTCGCGCGTCAGCATCAGGTTGATAACCGTCGGCTTGTGCGATTTCACCGCGGCGCGCAGCGCATCGCCGATTGCGTCGACATGATCCACCGTGATGCCCTGCGCCCCCATTGCCTGCGCGATCGCAGCGAAGTTGGGGTTCTCAAGATTGGTGCCGAGAAAGCGGTTGTCGAAATAATCGATCTGGTTTTTCTTTTCCGCGCCCCATTGCCCGTTGTTGAACACTACTGCGACCACCGGAATATCTTCGCGTACGCAGGTCATCACTTCCGCCAGGCTCATGCCCCACGCACCGTCTCCGACGTAAGCGATTGCCGGACGCTCGGGACGGCCGACCTTGGCGCCGATTGCCGCCGGATAGGAGTAGCCGCAGTTGCCGAAGCTCATTGCCGCAAGAAATGACGGCGCGGTTTCAAACGGCAAATAACTGTTCGCCACGGAACATACGTTGCCGATGTCGGTCGACACCATCGCATTTTTTGGCATTGCCTTGGCCAGCGCCGCGAGCGCCTGGCGCGGCCCGATGCGACCCTTCTCGTTGGGCGATGGCCATTTCGCGAGTTCCCGCGTCCACGCGTCTTTTTCCTTGCGCACTTCGGTCAGGCGCGCCTTGTTCGGTGTCATTTTTCCGAACCCCTTGATCCGCTGCAACAGCTCGACGGCCGCAAGCCTGGCGTCACCGCAAATGCCGATCGAGACCTTCTTCACCAGTCCAAGCATGCGCGCGTCCGAGTCGATTTGGATGATCCTGGCGTGCTTGGGCCAGTAATCGAGACCGTGTTGCGGCAGCGTGCCGAAGGGGCCCAGGCGCGAACCGAGCGCGAGCACGACATCCGCGCGCGCAATAATCTTCATTGCCGCTTTCGAGCCCTGGTATCCGAGCGGGCCGCAGGCGAGTTCGTGGCTGGCCGGAAACGAATCGTTGTGCAGGTAGCTGTTGACGACCGGCGCAGTAAGATACTCGGCGAGCGCTGCGCATTCCTTGATGCCGTTAGCCATGATCACGCCGCCACCGGACAGGATCACCGGGAATTTTGCGCTCGCGAGCAGTCGCGCCGCGGCATCGAGCGATTCGGGGCCGCCCGCGCCGCGCTCAATTATCTGCGGCGGCATGATTTCATAGTCGCCTTCGCCATAGAGAAAATCGCGCGGGATGTTGACCTGCACCGGACCGCGCTCGTGCATCGCAATCGTAAACGCCCGGTGCATGAGTTCCGCCATGCGCAGCGGGGAATTAACGTGCACCTGGTATTTGGTGATCTTCGAAAAAATCGGCATCTGCTCGGTTTCCTGGAACCCACCGAGCCCCATGGTCAGGCTGCCGGATTCGGGCGTGATGCACACGACCGGCGAATGCGCCCAGTAGGCGGCGGCTATCGCCGTCACGAAATTAGTGATGCCGGGACCGTTTTGCGCAATGCACACCCCGTGTTTGCCGGTAACGCGCGCATAGCCGTCGGCCATGTGCGCAGCATTCTGCTCGTGTGCCACCGATACGAAGCGAATGCCGGCGGCGGGGAACAAATCGTGCGCATCCATGTAAGCCGAGCCGACGATGCCAAACGTGTCTTTCACGCTCTGCGCGCGCAGCGTCTCGACGAACGCCTCCGATGGCGTCATGCGCTGTTTTCCCGAGAGCGCAAGGCTCTTGAGCTCTGTCATCGTATTCATGGATTCCTCTCTGCGATAGGGTGGAAAAATCTGCCGCGGCAGGCTTTAGTGTAGTCCGCTTTGCGCGCGGCTGGAAGCGCGTGCCGATCAGGTTCGCCCGGATACTAGCCTGCAAAAAATATGTCGCGGTACGCGGTGTAGATCGACGCGATGATGACCGGGACTAAAACCAAAAACCCCAGCATGAGCGGTATAGCCGCGACGAAGCACAGCACCAGCATGATTAGGCCATAGAGCAAAAACGGCACGGAGTTCTTTAGGCAAACGATAAAGCTCGACCTCAGTGCTGTACCGACCCCAGTATCGTGCATCACGATTAGCGCGGGCGCGAACCAGAAGGCCATGGCGACGGGAACCAAAAGCCCAAGTGCAACTAGCAGGCCAAGCAATATTGTCGTGATCGATCCCATGATTATCGTCACGATCTGTACCGGGTCGCCAGTCAACATCGCACCCGATATGGCGCCGAAGATCCCGAAGCCCATCACGAGTGCGCCAATTAAACCGATAACTACAAAGCAAACGAGCCATGCCAAGCCCGCGGAAAGGAGTGCGCCAATGTTTTTCTGGAATCCAGCGAACAAGTGTCCGAAGGTAAGCGGTTGTCCTTGATTTACTGCTTGGCACCCAAGCATCAATCCGCCAAGAAGTACTGGCGTGACCAGCAGCGAGACAATGAACCCAAACACTGGCGGCACATAAGGCAGCACCGCAACGACCAGAGAAAAGACAAATCCGTCAACGACCCACAACAATGGCTGCTGCGCGAATAGTTTCCAGCCATCGGCGATCCATTCCCAGCCGCGACCGGCATCGACCGCGCGGCCGCCTCTGATGAAATTTCCCGCGGCAGCCGCAGCCGGCGATTCAGTGGATTGATAAGGATTGATTTCGTTCATGATGGCCGTCCTCCCGCGCGTTGGTTGGAACACCTGAACCGGTGCCGGCGATCATCGTAGTGCAATCCCGGTATTGTGACAAATCATCTCGTATGCGGGCGTTTCTCAGCTCAGCCCGCGGGGCAAAAGGGTAAAATAGCGCGCCCCTCGCACCGCGATGGGGTGGCTATCCCTGAATGTCTCCCGGAATCCGCATGCATGCTCATGTAAGTGAATCTTTTTCACGCCTCAACCCTTTCGCCTCACTACAAAGCGGCGGGTGGCGCATCCTATATGCCCGGATTTGAATCGTTCCCGCTCGCAGTGGTGCTGTGGATCGCGATAGCCGTGGTGCTGGCCGGATTCATCCAGGGCGCGCTCGGCTTCGGCTTTCCTTTTGTCGCCACCCCGATGATAGCCATGGTCACCGACATGCGCACCGCGATCATCACCGTACTGCTGCCGACGCTCGCGACCACCGTGGTCACGCTCTTCACCAGCGGTCCGCTCCGGCCGGTGATGGCGCGCTTCTGGATGATGCCGGTCTATGCATTTCTGGGCGCGCTTGCCGGCACCGGGGTGTTCATTGCGGCGCCGCACGCGCCGTATCAACTGCTGCTTGCGCTGATCATCATCGTCTATCTTAATCTCGACCGGATCGCGCGCGGCAACTGGCCGCTGATCCGGCGCCACGAACGGGCATTTGGGCCGCTTGCCGGCGCGGCCGCGGGCCTCTTCGAAGGCACCGCCAACATCGCGGCCCCCCCGCTGATCATCTACTATCTTGCGCTCGGGCTCACGCCCGCGATGCTGGTGCAGGCGTTGCAGATATGTTTCATGGTCGGAAAAACCACGCAATTCACCGTGCTGACGGTGTACGGTGGCGTCACTGTGGCACAATGGCTGGCAACGCTGCCGCTGATCGCGGTTGCCGTCGCCGCAAGCTTCGGCGGAGTGCGCGTGCGCAGCCACATCGCCGCCGAAACTTTCCGTCTCTGGGTCAAGCGCGCACTGTTTCTTATCGCGCTGCTGCTAATCGCCCAGCACGCTTACCGGTGGTTCGTGCCGGCGCTCTGACCCGGCCGCCCCGGGGGACGGCCGTTTGCATCGGCAATCGCGGGTAACTATTTCCCCAACAGCGTTTGCAGTTCGCCGTTTTGATGCATCTCGGTCAGGATGTCGGAACCGCCGACGAATTCCCCGTTCACATACAGCTGCGGGATGGTCGGCCAGTTTGCGAAATCCTTGATGCCCTGGCGGATCTCGGGATTCTCCAGCACGTTGACCGAATAGAAATCCTCGACGCCGCAGGCACGCAGGATGCCGACGACATTGGCTGAAAACCCGCATTGCGGGAAATCGGGCGAACCTTTCATATACAGCACGACCCGGTTTTTACTGACTTGGTCCTTGATAACATCTTGAGCGCTCATGCTTTTTCCTTATTACCCGAGTGAATTGATAAGGTATTCTACCGGCTTAACGCCGGATGCGTCAAGGCTTTGGGCGCCATTGCGCGCCACTGACCCGCTCGACGCCCGCTAGATCAGCGCGCGAAAACACCGCACTGAACCCGGCTTGCTTGAGCATTTCCCGGCATCGCGCCGCCTGATCATAGCCATGCTCGAACGCAAGCCAGCCGCCGCGGTACAGGTAGTGCGGCGCGGCGGCAATGATCAGGCGTATGCACGCCAGGCCGTCCACTCCGGCGACCAATGCGGTTTTGGGCTCGAAACGCAAATCTCCCTGCGCCAGATGCGGATCGCTGTCGGCAATATAGGGCGGATTGGCGACAATCAGGTCAAAACATTGGCCCGCGAGTGCGCCAAACCAGTCGCTTGCCACGAACTCAAGATTGGTCACGCCATGCCGTCGTGCGTTGCCGCGCGCCACTGCAATCGCCGCCGCGCTGTACTCGACCGCGATGACACGCGCCTGCGGCCGGTGCCTGGCAATGCTGATGGCAATGCAGCCGCTGCCGCTACCGAGATCAAGCACTCGCGGCGTTCCGTCCGGCGCGATGCGCTCAAGCGCGAATTCGACCACTGCCTCGGTTTCCGGGCGCGGAATCAGCACCGCCGGCGTAACCCTGAAATCCAGGCTGAAGAACTCGCGCTCACCGACAAGGTAGGCAACCGGCTCACCGGCGACACGGCGCGCTGCGAGCGCGGCAAACTGACTGCGCTGCGTTTCGCTCAGCGCCTGACGGGAATGCGCGATCAGGTAAGCGTCGCCGACGCCGAGTATGTGGGCCAGCAGCGCGCGGGCATCGATCGGAGCTAGCCGCGCCGATTCCAGCGCGCGGGCTATGGTCTGGTGCGAGACCGCGAGCATTGAACCCGCTCAGGCGGCCTGGGTTTCTTCACCGAGATGAGCAAGCTGCTCGGTCTGGTGCTCGGCGCTCAGCGCGGAGGTCAGTTCCGACAGGTCACCGTCCATGATGGCGCCGATCCGGTAGAGCGTGAGATTGATGCGGTGATCGGTAACNCGGCCTTGCGGGAAATTATAGGTGCGGATGCGCTCCGAGCGGTCGCCGCTGCCGATCAATGACTTGCGTGTAGCCGCCGTTTTCTGCCGCTGCTCGCGAATCTGCTTGTCCTTGATTCGGGCAGCGAGTACCGAAAGCGCACGCGCCTTGTTCTTGTGCTGCGAGCGGTCATCCTGGCATTCCACCACGATCCCGGTCGGCAAATGCGTGATGCGAATCGCGGAATCGGTCTTGTTCACGTGCTGCCCGCCGGCGCCGGAAGCGCGATAAGTATCGATACGCATATCCGCGGGATTCAAAACAACATTGACGATTTCGTCGGCTTCCGGCATCACCGCAACCGTGCACGCCGAGGTATGGATGCGGCCCTGTGTTTCGGTCGCCGGCAC